>Ga0066388_100001849_pt1 | contig 12370 bp, 12 predicted proteins | sample PanSoiMetaGPlot6_FD_64539 | JGI IMG/M metagenome (GOLD analysis project Ga0066388, IMG submission 64539) | Tropical forest soil microbial communities from Panama analyzed to predict greenhouse gas emissions - Panama Soil - Plot 6 (Hybrid Assembly) | ecosystem: Environmental > Terrestrial >... | reverse complement strand
GTTCGGCGCTCGGCGTCGACACCGGCGTCGACCTCGACGGGATGGTCCTCGGCTCCGAAGCCGGCGGTGCACCGATGGCGCTCGGCGCGCGCGGCGCGGTTCCCGCCGCCGAGGTGACCGGTGCGGCGCCCAAGGTCGAGACGCTCTCCTCCGGGCGGACGGGCATGAAGCTGCGCGTCACCGGCGCCGACGCGCCGTTCTGGCTCGTGCTCGGCCAGAGTCACAACCGGGGCTGGGTCGCATCGGTCGACGGGCACGACGTCGGAAAGGGCAAGCTCGTCAACGGGTACGCAAACGGGTGGCGCATCGACCCGAAGGGTGGTCGCGCCATCGACGTCACCCTCACGTGGACGCCGCAGCGCACCGTGTGGATCGCGTTCGGGATCTCGGCCGTCACGATGCTTCTCTGCACGGCGCTCGCGTTGGGCCTCTTGCACCGGCGGCGCCGCGCCCTGGCGGCCCAGTCGCCGGAGGCGACCGCGGCGCTCGACGAGCCGCCCGTCTTCCGCTGGCCGTTCGTGGCCGCGGGCTCGCGCCCGCGCGGGCTCGTCGTCGCGGCCACCGCCATCGGCGCCGGGCTCGTCGCCGCGGTGCTGATCAAGCCGTTGCCGGGGCTGCTCGTGGGCCTGCTCACGCTGGCCGCGCTGCTCCGGGCGCGGTGGCGCGTCGTGCTCGCCATCGGCGCGCCGGTCGCGCTGGGCCTCGCCGGCCTGTACGTGCTCTTGGAGCAGACGCTCAACGAGTACCCGCCGGTCTTCGAGTGGCCGACGTTCTTCGACCGGGTGCACGTGCTCGGGTGGCTCGCGGTCGCGTTGATCGCCGCCGACGCGCTGGTCGAGGTCGTCCGCACGCGTCGCCGGCGCCCGGCGGATGCTTCCGACCGGCGCGACTCGACGAGCGGCTAGCGCACCGCGGCCCGGTAGGCTCCCTTGATCGCTCCGCGCTCTGTGACCCTCTCGTGGCGTCGCTCGCTCCTTGTTCTGATCGTGGCGGCCTGCGTGGTCATGATCGCATCGAGCGGCATCGCGGGCGCGGGCGGGTCCGACCAGGCGCGGGTCGCGAGCTCGGGTGAGGCGCTCGCGAAGTCGGGGAGCGCGAAGTTCCGCGGCACGACCGCCTCCGCCGCCGGCGGCGGCAAGGTCACGTTCGATGGCTCGGTGGACTTCGACAACCGCGCCGCCGAGTACTCGGTCGACGTCGCGTCGATCGGCTTGCAGGGCCGAGGCAAGGTGAAGGTCCTGCTCGTCGGGGGCGTGATGTACCTGAGCCTCGACGCACTGGAAGGCGGCGATCCGTCGTCGAACCCCGCGCTCGCGGGCAAGAAGTGGCTGAAGCTCGACCCGCAGGTCTTTGGTGGTGGTGGCGAGATCGGGCAGAGCGATCCGAAGAGCGCCGTCGGCGCGCTGCGAGGTGCGACGAACGTGAAGCGGGTCGGCAACGAGGAGGTGCGGGGCACGCGCACCACGCGTTACCGGGTCACGATCGACGCCCAGCAGGCGGTCGACAACGCGCCCGAGGACCAGCTAGACGAGGTGCGGAACAGCGTCATGGCCCTGGGTTCCGACTCCACCCCCGCCGATGTGTGGATCGACGCCAAGGGTCGCCTCCGCAAGATTCGACTGCACGTCGCCGCGTCGCCGTCGACGGCGAAGGGGACGGTCGCGTTCGAGTACTTCGACCTGGGAGCGGGGGTACACGTCGAGGAACCGCCGGCCGACGAGGCCATCGACTTCCTCGACGTGCTGGGTGAGCCCGCGACCACCGGGGGATCGGGCTGAGCGGCAGGGGGGCCGGCGCAACGAGCTCACGGTGCCGCCGGCGCGAGTGACCAGGCCGCCGGCCGGGTAACGACAGACGATGACGGACTCCGGCGTGCTCGCCGCCTACCGCGATCCCGGCGACCTCGTCGACCGCATCGACGACAGTCCCTTCGCCACACTGTGGTCATGACGTCATTGCAGACCCACCGCGACGACGGCACCCGCGACGCTACGGATTCACCGGTCTCGCCGACCGACCTCGGCTCCGCGCCGCCGCCGGTACGCGAACAGGCGCAACGCCTTCGGCGGCTGCGCGCCATGAAACGGCGCGCCACTGGGCTTCTGGTGGTCATGGCCGTCGCGTTCGTCCTCGTCACCGCCTTCGGCGACACGACGGGTTGGACGGGATACCTGCAGGCAGCGGTGGCGGCATCACTGGTCGGTGGCATCGCGGACTGGTTCGCCGTCACGGCGGTCTTCCGGCACCCGCTCGGGCTCCCGATCCCGCACACCGCGGTCATCGTGGAGCGGAAGGACAAGTTCGGCGAGACACTCGGCGCGTTCGTGCAGGAGAACTTCCTCAACCCCGACACGATGAGCGAGCGCCTTCGTGACGCGCGCATCTCCGAGCGCCTGGGAGCGTGGCTCGCCGATCGCTCGCACGCCGAGGTCGTCGCCCGCCACGTGGCGGACGTCGCCGTGGAGCTCGCCGACACGCTCCGCGACGACGACGTGCAGGACGCGCTGCACGATCAACTCCGGCGGAGCCTCGAGAACGTCTCGCTCGCGCCAATGGCGGGGAAGGCGCTGCTCGCTGCAACCGAAGGAGGCCGTCATCAGGAGCTCCTCGACGTCGTGCTGCGCGGGGCAGGGCGGTTCCTCGACGAGAACCGGGACACGCTGCGCGCCCGCTTCGAGGAGGAGACGCCGTGGTGGGTGCCGTCGGCGATCGACCATCGGATCTTCGACCGGCTCCTCGACGGCCTGTGCACGTTCTTCGAGACCGTGAACACCGACGCCGACCACGAGCTCCGGGCGCGGCTGGACGACTGGATCAAGGAGGTCGCCGAGCGGTTGGAGCACTCGCCCGAGTACCGGGCGCGCGGCGAACAGCTGAAGCTCGAGCTCCTCGACCACCCCGAGCTGCGGCGGTGGCTCGGCTCGCTCTGGATCGACGCCAAGGCGGCGTTGCGGTCGCAGGCGGCCGAACCCGACTCGGAGCTGCGGGAGCGTCTCACCGACGCGATCGTCGCCGCCGGGCAGCGCCTCGATCGCGACCCGGTGCTCGCGGGCAAGGTCGACGACCTGGTCGAGTGGGGGATCCGCTACGTGGGGGAGCACTTCCACGCCGAGATCGCCGGCCTCGTGAGCGGCACCCTCGCCCGCTGGGACGCCGAGGAGACGTCACGCAAGCTCGAGCTCCTGCTCGGCCCCGATCTGCAGTTCATCCGCATCAACGGCACCGTCGTCGGCGGTCTCGTCGGCCTCGCCATCCACTTCGCCGGCAACGTGATCTAGCCGCACCGACGGCCGGTTCGTTACAGAAGTGCGACACCGCGCGCATGAGAGATCGGCTCAGCGGGGCGGGTCACCTGTCGCGTAATCCGCCTGTAACGAACGAGCAATTTCGCGGACATCGACATCCTTTTGCATGCGGCCGACTCGCACGTCGCCGCTTTGGGTGGGGGCGGCCCATCGCTGAGGAGGCTGCGGTGTCGAGAGGCAAGATGCTCGTCGCGATGACGTTGGTCGTGTTCGTCGCGCTGATAGCGGTGAATCAGTTCGGTCACGGTGGCAACGGGGATCCCGGGGGCACGAAGACGGGGTCCTACTCGACGCCGACGAAGACCAGCGTGAACGACACGCTTGGCGCTTCGACTACCCCGAGGAACGTGCCGGTCTCCCAGACCGGCATCAATCAGCTGGCGAACGAGACTGGTCACCTGCGGGTGTCGATCAACTTCACGTGGCTGTTGATCACCGGGTTTCTCGTGCTGTTCATGCAGGTCGGCTTCGCATTCCTGGTCACCGGACTGACCAGAGCGAAAAACGCCGGGCACATGATGATGATGAACATCGCCGCGTTCGCCGTCGCGTTGTTGGTGTATTACGTCGTCGGCTTCGCCTTCCAGTTCGGCGGGGTGTCGCCGATCGCGAACCTCGGCAACGTGTCGCCGCTCAACGGCATCTTCGGACACGGCACCGCCGGGGTGATTGGCCTGCACGGGTTCTTCCTGCAGAGCGGCAACTCCTATGACGTCGGTGTCCTGGCGTTCTTCCTGTTCCAGGTGGTGTTCATGGAGACCGCTGCCTACATCATCATCGGGGCGATCGCCGAGCGTGTGAGCTTCGCCGGCTTCTTGGTCGCCGAGGTCGCGCTCGCCGCCGTGATCTACCCGATCTACGGCATGTGGGTCTGGGGTGGCGGTTGGTTGGCGCAGCTGGGCAACTCGATCGGGTGGGGCCATGGCGCCGTCGACTTCGCCGGGTCGGGGGTGGTGCACGCCACGGGCGGTTGGATCGCGCTCGCGCTGGCGATGATTCTGGGGCCGCGCATTGGGAAATACCGAAAGGACGGTTCGGTCCGCGCCTTCCCGGGCCACAACCTCGGCTACGCCGTCATCGGGACGCTCATCCTCTTGTTCGGCTGGATGGGGTTCAACCCCGGCTCCACGTTCGGGAGCACCGACCTGCGCATCTCGATCGTCGCCGTCAACACCCTGCTGTCGGCCTGCGCCGGCGCCGTCACGGCATTGGCGTGGACCAACGCGCAGTGGGGCAAGCCCGACATCTCGATGACGTGCAACGGCATGCTCGCGGGGCTGGTCGCGATCACGGCTCCGTGCGCCTTCGTGGCGCCGTGGGCCGCGGTCTTCATCGGCGTTGTGGCCGGGTTCGTCGTCTGCTACAGCGTGCGGTTCTTCGACTCGAAGGCCAAGATCGACGACCCCTGCGGCGCGATCTCCGTGCACGGCATGTGCGGTGTGTGGGGCTTGCTCGCCGTCGGACTCTTCGCCGACGGCACCTATCCCATCAGCGGATGGAATGGTGTTGCCGGTCCGGTGAAGGGCCTGTTCTACGGGGACGTCGGACAGCTCGGCGCCCAGATGATCGACATCGTCGTCGGGTTCCTCTGGGCCTGGGGGATGGCGTGGATCATCTTCTCGCTCGCGAAGCGGTTCGTGAAGGTGCGCGTCTCGCCCGAGGTCGAGCTCGAAGGCACCGACGCCGGGGAGTTCGGTCAGGTGTGTTACCCCGACTTCGTGCAGGTCACCGAGACCGACGCGCGGCTCCAGGACGACGACCTCGCAATCCCATACCTCACCCTCGAGGAACAGGCGCAAGTGTCAACGCCCGCCCGCGATGGGCACGCAGTCGGCGCGGTCCCGCACGACACGGGGTAGCCCCTGCTCGCGGGGCGGCGCGTCGACGCGCCGCCCCGCGACCGCACTCGACCCATGGCTCCGAGAACGGAGGAAGTCGTGAGAGCAATCGTCGCCATCATCAAGCCGCACAAACTCGATGACGTTACCGAAGCCGTGCGTGACGCAGGGGTCCAAGGCATGACCATCACCGAGGTGCGCGGCCACGGTCGCCAGCGCGGCCACACCGAGATCTACCGAGGTGCCGAATACGAAGTCGAGTTCCTCCCCAAACTGCGTCTCGACATCGTCGTCGACGACGGGGACGCCGACAAGGTCACCGACGCCATCGTCGCCGCCGGCCGGACCGGCAAGATCGGCGACGGCAAGATCTGGATCGGTCCCCTCGACACCGTGGTCCGCATCCGCACGAATGAACGTGGGAGCGAGGCGATCTAACCGGATATTGCGGTCGTGACCGCGTCCACGGCCCCGGCGTCAGTGATGAGATACCCGCGGCGCCGCACGCTGGTGATCGAGAGCCCCAGCGGGGCCAGCCGGCGCCGCAGTCGCGAGATGTGCACGCGCAGTGCGGTGTCGCTTCCGCCGTCCGGCCACGCGCGCGCGCGGAGCTCCTCGACCGAGACCGGTTGACCGAGACGCTCGATGAGGGCACGCGCGACGTGCTCGTCGACCGGCGGAAGGAACACGGTGGCGCCCCGATGCGAGAGGCACCCGTGCTCCTCGACGACCGGCCCGGCCGGATGCCGGGCGGCGCGCTCGCCGAGTGCAGCCAGGCGTGCCCGAAGGTCGACGTCGTCGGCGGGAAGGCGGACCCAGTCCTCGATGCAGCTCGTCACCCTCGGAGGAGCGACGCCGGGCGCGACGAGGAGGAGTCGAGGGATCCCAAGATGCCCGAGGCGCTCGACCGCGTCCACCTCGTCGGGCCAGCGCAGGACGAACACGTCCCGCTCCACGCGCCATCCGTAACACGCGTGGCGGCTCGACGGAAGGTTGTTGACGTTTTCCTAACGCGAGGCCGCGGCGCTCTGGCCGCCGTCGACGCTCGAGCCCGGATCGTCGGCTTCCTGCCACACCACCCGGTACGCCGTGGTCGGCTCGGACAGGCCCTTGAGCTCCAGCGGCTCGCGCGGTTCGAAGCGAAACCGCTTGCCGATGCAGAGCTCCCGCACCACGAGCGACACCGCGATCTCACCCGCCACCGCCGAATCACAGAGACGCGCCGCCAGCTGCACCGACGCGCCGAACAGGTCGTCGTTCTCGTCGGCCACGGGCTCCCCGGCGCTGATCCCGATCTTCACGTCGAGCGGGAGCAGGGCGTCTACGTTGTGTTCGCCGAATGCCCGTTGTGCCTCGATCGCGCAGGTCACCGCGCACCCGGCCGAGGTGAACGCAGCCATGATCCCGTCGCCGGTGTGCTTCACCGCCCGGCCGCAGTGCTGTGCGAGCTGCCGGCGCATGATCCGGTCGTGGTCACGTACGAGCTCGTGGTGCCGGAGGTCGCCGAGCCGGGACGTCTGCTCGACGGAGCCGCACAGGTCGGTGAACAGAATCGCCCGCATCATGGGAGCCTCGTAGGGTGCTTCCGGCGGATACGCCGGGAACGTCCCGAGGAGCGCGTTCAGGGGGACGTCGGGGTCGACCTCCAGGATCGTTCCCGGCAGCCGGCCGTGCGCGTCCTCGTGCATCGCCTCGACAGCATCCTTGCTGGGAGCCTCGACGAGGCAGAAGGCCGAGCCGGTCGTCACGTCGAACCAGTGTGCGTGGCGGTGCACGCCGTGGCGCGCTTGTGTCTCGGCCTCGCGCCTCTGCGCGCCGGCGAGCTCGTCGGGCGTGTGCTCGGGCAGGTCGTGACGATCCATGTAGAGGGGCACGACGGAACGATACGGAGGAGCTCGCGACTCGGATTGCTGTGCGCGACGTGCCATCCGTCTCGTTCCGGGCGGAGGCGAGACGGCGGCGGCTACTGCTGCTGCAGGCGGTGTTCGTCGCGCGTGTTGGCCTTGCGGTCGAGCTCGTCGAACGCGTGACCTTTGAACACGAACCCGATCCACGCGCCGAAGAACAGCCCGGCTAGGACTCCGACGGCCGCGCCCATCGCGATTGGTCCCCCGACGGGGTCGGAGTCGTAGCTGACGTCGAACCAGATGCTCGCCATGAACATCACGACGCAGGCGGGGACGGCGACGGCGATCCCGATCACGATCCAACGGACGAGATCGTGCTCGGCTCGGCGCGTCTCCTCGATCAGGGGGTCGGTCGGCTCGGCGTGAGCGAGGGCTGTCGACTGAGGCTCTTCAGCCATTGGCCGCCTCCTTCACCGTGCACTCGTGTGAGTGCCTCCCACGAGGCTGCTACAGGCCGTTCATACCCGGGTCGCGGGTGCCCGACGCCCCCGCCCCCGACACCAGCCGTCACCCCGACACCGGGCGCGGCGGCGGTGGCGGTGGTCGCGGTCGCGCGCTTCACCGGCTGAGGCACGCCGATCAGCTCGGAAGACGGCTGACGATCTCGCGCATCTCGTCGCCGGACCACGCACGCAACGTCGTCGTGCGGAGGTTCCCCAGGCGGGACACCGCCAAGGTGTAGGCGACCATCGCCTCCTCGTCGGGCGCGCGAACGATGCTGACCATGTCGTGACTCCCTTGGGTCCACCACACGTGCTCGAGCTCGCATCCGAACGCTTCGCCGAGCTTGCCGCCTTCTTCCAGGCGCTCGACGGTCCGGTCGACCGCCTTTACACCCTGTTCGGTCCAGTCGACGAGCAAGACGTATCTCGGCATCCCATCCTCCTTCGTGCGAGGGCATTTCGTCGGGCCTCCGTCTTCCCTGGAGCGGCCTCAGGCTCAACTGTCTTCGGCGGCGACGCGGTGAGGCTCTTCGGGGCATGGGCGAAGGACGCTCGTCCGGTCGCCGCCCACGGAAACGAGGTCGATCCCGTCGCGCATCGAGTGCGGCTGCACCCGCGCGCCGAGCGTGAACGGGTTGTCGAGCATGGTCAGCACCACGACGATCACGGTGAGGAGTGTCGCCACGCTGGCGAGAGCGGCCAGTCGACCGCGTGGACGATCGGCATAGTGCGTCCCGATCAGGAACACGAGAAGGAAAGCGCCGGCGTAGATCAACGCCCACAGCACCGTCGGGACTTCGGGCTCGGTGAAGAACAGCAACTGCTGCCGAGACTGGCCGGCGTCGGTGATGAGGGTAGAGGCGCGCCCGGCGGCGGATCCTTGGCGCTCGTCGTCGACCGGAAGCCCCCGAATCCCTGCCCGAACCCGATCGCCGAACGCGAGGGTGCGCGGGTCCTCCAGACGACTCCCGCCCTCCATTGCCGGCCAATCGTCGGAGACGATCGCGCGCATGTAGCAGATGAGGTCGTGGTGGACAGTGTCCCTCGTCTCGCGCGGGTAGACGTCCAGCGTGTCCCAGAGGGCGACGAGCGAGCTCGCCTCCTTCTGGGCTTCCCGGCGAGTGTCCGAATAGTGGCCCACCGCGAAGACGACCAGCAGTCCCAACAAGAGGCCGTACGCCGACCCCACGAACCCGAGGACAACCTGGTATTCCGGAGCGTCGTCGCTCTTCCTTCTCCGGTGCACGAGCACCGACGTGGCCACGGCGAGGGCGATCACGGCCCAGAGGATGAGGACGCGGACAATCACGGCAAACTGAAGGGGGCGGCCACGGCGGCGCGGCGATTCTCACCAGCGATCGCACCAGCGTCAAGGAGCCGGAGCATCGATCGTGTCGCTCGGGTCGGCTCCCGGCGCTATACGCTCCGCCGGATGGGCAGTGCCGACGGCCGACCTCGCGCTCGACCTCGATCGTGGCCGTCGGGCCATGTCGGCTGGGTGTTCTCGGGTGTCTCGAGCTTCGAGAGTCGGGCAACCACGTTCCTGGCCCAAGGCGCGGCGCGCGGGGAACGGCAGATGTTCGTCGTCGACAGCCCGATGGTCGAGCAGTGGCCGAAGGATCTCGTGGACCGCGGCGAGCTCGTGATCGCCAGCATCACCGAGATCTACGGCCCCGACCGGACGGTGGTAGCCGCTTCCCAACGGGAGACGTTCGCCGGCGCGCTGGCGGAAGCGCTCTCCGAGGGCTACACGGGGATACGGGTGGCGGCCGACAACAGCAGCCTCGTCGACACTCCCGAGCGGGTTCAGACGTGGTTGGCGTGGGAGGAAGAGGCCGACCGCTTCATGGCGGAGAATCCGGTCACCGGGTTGTGTGCTTTCGACCGGACAAGGGTCGGGTCTGCGGCCCTCTCCGAGGTGATGGGCACTCACGACGTCTCGATGTCGGAATAGCGCGCGCTCTTCTCGACCAGAGACACTCAGCCGAAGGTGAAGCAGTACGCCGCTACGCCCGCGTCGGAGAACTCGACCTCGAAGAGGCGGTCGTCGATGGCTCCGGGTTGGCGAATGAGCTGATAGGTGCGCTGTTCGCTGACGACGCCGCTGCCGTCCGGGTCCACGTCGGTCCCGCGAGCATCCGTCGCAAGCTGGCCGTCGAGGAACACCCGGAACGGGATCGACGCGCCGCGAGCTGACGGTCCCATCACGAGGTTCACGTCGCGCGCGTGGAACCGGAAGGCGACTCGCCCGCCCGGCTCGTTCAGGGTGGCGGCGGGCGCGGCCACCGTCCAGCTTCCCGAGAGCGCCCAGGAGTTGAGCGGTAGCCGTCCCGGCGGCGAGTAGGCGGTGGGGGCGTCGAAGCCGGCGACGCCTTCCTGAGCGAAGCCCGTGCTCTGGCGGTAGCCGACATACGTCTCTGGCGACTGCAGCGTCTGCCAGTCGGCGGCCACTTCGAGACCGCGGGGATCCACCATCACCAGGTCCTGATCGGTGTCACCGTCGCCGGCATCGAGCAGGAGCTGCTGGATGACCATCTCGGTCATCGGGTATTCGCCCTCGCCGAAGTGGTGAAATCGGACTCGACCCTCCTGGTCCGCGATGTAGACCGCCGGCCAGAAGTGGTTCGCGAAGGCGCTCCACACCGCGTAGTCGCTGTCGACCGCGATCGGGTACTCCACACCGAGGTTGCGGGACTGTGCGACGACGTTGTCGATGTTCCCCTCGAAGTCGAACTCGGGGGTGTGGACGCCGATCACGGTCAGGCCGTCGTCGCGGTACTTGGCTGCCCAGGCGCGCAGGTACGGGAACGTGCGCAGCCAGTTGATGCAGGTATAGGTCCAGAAGTCGACGAGGACGACCTGTCCGCGCAGACCTTCCGGCGTCAGCGGGTCGGAGTTGAGCCATTCGGTCGCGCCCTCGAACGAAGCGAGGCGACCTTCGACCGGCAGCTCGCGCTGGTCGCCGGCGAGCCGATGGACGATCGAGCGGATCCAGCCGGGGCTGTCCGGCGTGGCAGCGTCGTTCACTTCCTGCTCCTCGGGGGCCGTTCGGTCATCATGCGCCCGCGCGCAAGACGGCGACACGGAGCAAAGGTGCACATACCCGTCCGGAACTCGCGCGGTACTCGGAGACGCGGCGCGAACGCGCGTCTACCCTCGCGTGTTGCCGTGTCGAGGGTGAAGGTCACTGTTCTCAGCGACGCGAGCGCACCGTCCTTGGTGCTTGCACCGATCCCGGCGTTCGCAGCCGCTCTCGGAATTCCCGCGGACGACACGCGTCGCCTAAGCGCGGTCGTCGAGAAGCTCGTCACTTTCACGCTCGACCGCGCGTACCCGGATGACGACCTCGGCGAGATCGAGGTGACGCTCGAGGCGGGCGACGGGTCGGTTCACCTCACGGTGCACGACTGGGGCTTGCCGCTGACGAGCGCCGGAGGCGAGTACGGGGCGTTGCCCGAGCCGCTCGCTGAGCTCGCTCCAGACGCCGGCGATCTACGGCTCACGAACCTCGGCTCGGACGGGAAGCGGCTGACGGCAGAGGTGACCGTCCGCTCGAATGGCGATGGACAGGCGAGGTGGCACCACATCGAGGCGGTACCGAGGCGCGCACCCGCGGGTAGAGCAGCTTCCGACACGATCGAGGTGAGGGCGGCGACCCCGCAAGACGCGGAAGCGATCGCCCAGCTCCTGTACGAGAACTATCACCTGAGCTACGTGCACGCGGACTTCTACCGGCCCCGGTACTTGATGGCGATGATGGAGTCGGGCGGGTTGGTCTCGACGATCGCGCTCCACGACGGGCAGGTGATCGGTCACGGCGCGCTGATGCCGCTGCCCGGTGTGTCCTCCGCCGAAACGGGCGCCGCCGTCGTCCACTCCGCATATCGCGGCCTCGGGATCTTCGGCCGTTTGTCCGAGCACGGCCTCGACACCGCGATGAATCGCGGCCTTGCTTCGGTGTTCGGTGACGCCGTCACCATGCACCCCTTCAGTCAGCGCGCCGAACGTGCGAACGGCTACTACGAGACCGGGCTCCAGCTCGGCATGTTCCCGGCGCAGACGACGATGCGCGGGTTCGGTGGCGGGGGGCCGTCGCGACGCACGGCCACGATCCGTTCCTACCGACCCTTCTACGAGCAGCCGCGGCGGGTTGGGCTGCCGGGCGTGTATTGCGAGCTGATCGAGGGCGTGTACGCCAACGTCGGCCTCACCATCGAAGCCCGGACCGAGCCGGCTCCGTTCGAGGGCGACGCACTCACGATGGAGATCGACGAGCCGCGCGGCCTCGGCTTCCTACGGCTCCGAGGTTGGGAGGGCGGACCTGGCACGGACCTGAAGGACGCGGTGCGCCACGTGCTCTCGCGTCACGTCGACGTCGCCTACGCCGACCTCGACCTCGAGACGCTCACCGACGTGGACGCGGCGACGGCCGAGCTGAACGAGCTCGGCTTCTTCGTCGCCGGCCTCGTCCTCGACGGGCTGGGCGGCCACGACTATCTCCGGCTGCAACTGCTCGATTCCGACGAGGTCGAGCTCGACGGCGTGGTCTGCGACTCGGCGTTCGCACAAGGCCTGAAGCAACGAGTGCTGGAGGACAAGGCTCGCGTCGGCGGGTGATGCAGGTTCGAAAACGCCGGGTCTACGGGCCGGTGATCTCCCAGTCGACGAGGACTACACGAGTTCCGAGGCCGAAGGCCGCGCCACGCTGCAAGACCTCGACGCGTAGCTTCTGGCTGCATCGATACGGAGACGGCGCGTGTCCGTTCGGAACCACATGGCACCGCGCCTGCGGCGACTCCAGATCGTCCCAACCGGACGACACCTGCAGTGCGAGGGCGACCAGCGCGTCTTCGACGGCGGCACTGTTCATCGCCGGC
>Ga0066388_100001848_pt1 | contig 12371 bp, 12 predicted proteins | sample PanSoiMetaGPlot6_FD_64539 | JGI IMG/M metagenome (GOLD analysis project Ga0066388, IMG submission 64539) | Tropical forest soil microbial communities from Panama analyzed to predict greenhouse gas emissions - Panama Soil - Plot 6 (Hybrid Assembly) | ecosystem: Environmental > Terrestrial >... | reverse complement strand
TCACTTGCGCGCTTCAAGTTGAGAGTGCAGCCCGGGCCGGCGGGCCTGGCGCGTGTCGAAGTGAAATTCCTAATCGACGCGAACGGCATCCTCCAGGTTGCCGCGCGCGATCTTAAAACCGGCGAACAGCAAACCGTGGAAGTGCAGCCGAGCTATGGCCTCAACGACTCCGAAATCGAGCGCATGCTCGAAGAGTCCATCGAGTTCGCTGAGCGCGACTTCGCCGATCGCCAGATCATCGAAGCGCGCACCGAGGCCGAAGCCATTCTGCATGCCACCGAGAAAAGCTTGCGCGATCAGCGGGCGGGCGAATTGTCGCCCGCCGAGCGACGCGCAATCGACGAAGCCGTCGCGCGCCTCAAGACGGCGATGGCTTCCGGCGATTACAAGGCAGTTCGTCAACGCATCGACGAGCTCAATCAGTCCACAATGCATTTTGCGGAAATCATGATGAACAGCGCGCTGCAGACGGCGCTCGAAGGCAAGCGCCTGGAAGACGTCTAGCGCTGCGGCGCAGCTGAAGAGCAAGGAGCGAACGATGGGCGGCAAGAATCCCTATATCGAAGAGACTAAGTACACGCCCGCAACGAAGAAGTACAAAGTCACCTTCATCAAAGAAGGGAAGACGTTCGAGGTCGATCCCGAGAAAGTGCCCTACGGCCGCGAAGGCCTGCCAGGGAGCATCCTGGACCTTTCGCAGGGATTCCACATGGGACTCGATCACGCCTGCGGCGGGGTTTGTGCTTGCTCCACCTGCCACGTCATCGTTCACGAAGGCCTCGAATCCTGCAACGAAGCCACCGACGCTGAACTCGACCAGCTCGATGAAGCGCCCGGCGTAACGCCGAAATCGCGGCTCGGTTGCCAGTGCGTCCCGGACGGAACGAAGGACATCGTCGTCGAGATTCCGGAGTGGAATAAGAATTACGCGAAGGAAGCGGAACACTAAGGCGTCGCATTCATCAAATCACGAACCGACCCCGGAGGTCAGCGATATGCCGCAAACATTCGATTGGGACGACGCCGAAGAAATCGGAATTCAGCTCGCCGAAAAGCATCCCGGCGTCGACCCGCTCACGGTCCGCTTCACCGATCTTCACAAGTGGATCCTCGCGCTCCCCGGTTTTACCGGCGACCCCAAATTGTCCAGCGAGGGAAAGCTCGAAGCCATCCAAATGGCCTGGCACGAGGAATTTCAAGAGCAGCAGTAGGAATCGCTCGAACCTACGCGGCGCGGAAAGCCACCACCGCGTTCAATCCGCCGAAAGCAAAAGAATTCGACAGCGCGGCACCCACGCGCGCGGCGCGCGGCTGGTTCGGAATGTAGTCGAGGTCACATTCCGGGTCGCGCTCGTTGTAGTTCAGTGTCGGCGGCAAAATCCCATTCGACAGCGCGAGCACCGTGGCCACCGCTTCCAGTGCGCCCGCCGCACCCAGCGCGTGCCCGTGCGTGGACTTGGTCGAGCTCACCGCCAGCTTGTCCGCGTGCCCTCCAAACACCATGCGGATCGCCTTCGTCTCCACGGGATCATTCCCCGGCGTTCCGGTTCCATGCGCGTTGATGTATCCGATTTCCTCCGGCGCGATGCCCGCTTCCTGCAGCGCTTCGCGCATCGCTCGCGCGGGACCCTCCACCGCCGGCTGCGTCAAATGGTGCGCGTCGCTCGACATGCCCATGCCGCACACCTCCGCGTACACCTTCGCTCCGCGCGCCCGCGCCGCATCCATCGGCTCGAGGATCATCATGCCACCGCCTTCGCCGAGCACCATCCCGCGGCGGTCCTTGCTGAACGGCCGGCACGTATCCGGCGCGATCACCCGCATCGCCTCCCACGCTTTCAACATGCCGATGGTGAAAGGCGCCTCGCTGCCACCCGTAATCGCCACATCCGCCAGGCCGTCGCGCACCAGGCGGAACGCCTGCCCGATCGCATGATTCGCCGACGAGCACGCCGTCGAAACCGTGTACGTCGGCCCGGTGATTCCCGTCTCCATCGAAATCTGGCTCGCGCCCGCGTTCGCCATCGTCTTCGGAATCGTCAGCGGATGCACGCGCCCGCGGCCGGACACGTACAAATCCTCAAATCCAATCTCGATTGCTGATTGGCCGCCGACCGCAGAACCGCAAATGATCGCGCCGCGCTCCTTCAGTTGTGGGGTGAGCTCCAATCCGGAGTTTTTCAGTGCTTCGCGGGCCGCCACAATCGAAAACTGCGCGAACCGATCGAGGTACGCGTCCTTGCCACCTTCAAAATGCTGGGTCGCATCGAACCCGCGCACCTGCGCGCCCACCTGAAGCTTCATCTGGATGCGCGTCACGTCCACGTTCTGCAGCGGACCAATGCCCGGGCGCCCTTCACGCAGTGACTTCCAGGTGTCTTCGAGGTTCAAACCCAAAGGAGAGATGATTCCTAGACCTGTGATTGCCACCCGGCGCGGCGCCATTCGCTAGTCCGCGGGCGTTTCTGAACCCACCGACGCGTCCGGCGGAGCCGCAGCGAGGAGTTTCTTGATTCCCTCGACGATGTCTTTCACCGTGCGAATTGACCGCACGTCGTCGTCCGGGATCGAGATTTTGAAGGCGTTTTCGAGCTCAAAAAGAAGTGTAAACACGTCGAGGGAGTCGATGCCGAGATCCTGCAGATTCGTATCTACGGTGATTTTGTCCGCTGGAATCCGCTTGACGGACGCCAGCGTTAGAATCACCTTTTCCGCTACCGCATCAGACATCTAAATTACCCCCGTTGACAGCAGAGAAACGTAGCCCAAGCTCTCGAGAAAATCAAATTCTAGCAAGTTGCGGGCGCGTGAACACGCAACCTTTTTGCGTTTGCATTTGAATCGAATCGCCAGTCGGAACCGCCTTGACAGTACGCGCAGAGCCTACTTCGCCCCGCCCGCATTCTTGGCGGGCTCAAAGACGTTCGACGCCGCAGCTGGTAGCTTCTCGATGTGGCTCAGGAACGTCACAACTTGCCACATCTGCTGCTCCGTCAGAGTGTTCTTCCATGCGGGCATGCCGGTCCAGCGCGTGCCGTGTTGGACGATGTAGAAATTTTGATTTTCCGGCATATCCGGGGCGTCCTTGAAAAACTGCGGCACTGGCGGATTAAACGATCGTCCGAATGGGCTGTCAACATTCGAAGGCTCGCCGTGGCAGCCGGCGCAATTGTCCCGAAACAGTTTCGCGCCCGCGACCAGGTTCTCTTCCGTCGGCGTGATCGGATTTTTCGCATCCGGTGCGTGCCGATCGACGGACGCATCCACCGCCGCCATCGCAAAATGCTTCTCCATGTCCGATGGCGGATTGTCCGCCGCAAAATCGACGTACCCTCGCTTTGCGATGAAAAATACTCCCGCAATGATGACGACGACCGTGCAGATGACACCCAAGAGGAAGTTCTTCATGGGATTGCCCCTTCCGAGCGCCGCTGTGGGCAGGCGCCGAATCACAAGTGAATTGGCTTCCGGCTGCTTGGTCTCGCTTTCTAAATTATACGCCGAGACCAGTCACGGTCTCGCAATGACCGAGCTCGCATCGAGTTCCTGTTTGACCTGCCGCAGCAGGTCCGTATTTTTCTCCAGTTCGTCTTCGAGAATCTTCATTTGCGCTGCCGCGCGCTTCCAATCTCCTGCCTCAGCCGCTTCCGTTATTCCCGGCAGCTCCAGATGCGCATAGGTGTAGCGCGCCGCATACAGGGAATGCTTAAACCAAGGCCGCCCCGGAATGCCATCCGGATTGCACCAGTTGCGTTCGACTTGCATCAACTCCTTGTTCACACGCGCGGCCGATGCCGCAGTCAATCGGTCTCCCGCTATCGCTTGCGCTACGCTCCAATTCAAATCGTGCCCGGCTTTTTCAAAGTCTGTGATCATCTGCTGCAAACTTCGCAAATCGAGGTGCATCCCGGCATGGTTGTCCGCATCCAGATCCGCCACAAACGACCGGATATTCATCCCATACGATTCGAAATCGAACGGCAGGATCCGCGCATTCGCGAGCCGCAGCGCCAGCGTGCCCCACAGCTGCGACATAAGCACGTGATACTTGTATCCGGGATCGCCGAAGCGGTTCATCCAGTAAAAGTCGTCGTACATTGAGTGGTACACGCCATAGTCGCCCACAAACGTCAGCCCGATCGTCGGGATTCCCAGGTAGTTCAGGAACACGGTGTGATCCGAACCGCTGCCAATGCGCGTATTCGCCAAAAGCGAGTCGGGAACTTCCGTCTTTGATTGCAGTTCCGCTCGCCGCGAAATCTTCCAGTCGTCATACAGGGGTCGGCCTGTCGGAGCCGTCACGGCGCGGCTCACATCCACGAGCAAAGGTGCCAGCGCACCCACGGCATCGCTTTGAAATATCTTGCCGGACGTTGCTTCATCCACATTCAAGTAGGCCACCGCCTTTTCTTTCAATTCGTCGGCGTATTGCTCGCCCCACTCCGTCGAGCCGGTCAGCGCGTACTCTTCTCCGTCCCAGCTGCAAATCACCAGCGTGCGTTGCGGGCGGATTCCTTTTTTCAGAAGCGCGCCCAGTCCGCGCGTCATCTCGAGGATCGCCGCTGTGCCGCTCGACGGATCCACACCGCCATACACCCATGCATCGCGGTGATTGCCCAGGATCACCCACTCGTCCGGCGATTCCGCGCCGCGAATCCGTGCTTCCGTCACATAGTAAGGCCGGACGCTCGTGTCCATATCCACTTTCAAATGCACACGCGCGCGCTTCCCGCCGAGACGGTATTTCAAAGCGAGTCCGCCTTGCCAGGAATCCGGCGCCGCAGCACCGCCCAGGTTCTCGATGATCGGCTTCGCATCACGCCACGAAAGTGGCACGGCGATAATCTTCGGCAGCGTTTTCGCTTCGGCGATCGGAACGTGTTTCGCGCCGGGCACCGACGCCCATCCCGGCGTCAGCGGATCGCCCGGCTCGAGAAAATCGTAGGTGATGGCCCCGCGCTGGACGTGGCTCGCCGGTCCCCACGGCCCCTCCGGAAACACCGCGCCTCTCTTGAACCCGTCCTCGGCTGGATCGGAATAAATCAACAGCGCCGCCGCGCCTTCGCGTTCCGCGGTAAGAGCCTTGAATCCGCGATAGCTGTAAGGGTTCGAATAGCGCACCAGCACGATCTTCCCGCGCACTGTTACGCCGTGCTTTCGCAAATAGTCATAGTCCTCCGGGTTGCCGCTGTGCGCGTACACCACCGGCGCTGTAATGTCGCCGGATGCCGAATACCCAAGGTAGGCGCCCGACACATCCGGACTCTTCGTCTGAGGATCCACGTCGTATGGGTCTTCGCGAAGGCTCGCGCGGAAAAGCTTCGGCTCGATCAGTTCGAGCGAAATCTCACGCGGCGTCGAATTCAGCACGTCATACTCATGAATCGTGATGTCTTCCAGTCCTTGCTCGCGCCAGGTGTCGGACACCCATCTCGCCAACTCGTTGTTTCGGGCCGACCCCGCGGGATGCGGCTCTGCAGTGAGATATTTGTGGAACTTCGTAATTTCGGCAGGTGATATGAGGGCTCGGTACCGCTCCTCAAGCGCCGCTTCTTCGCGCGCGCCGGCGTCCGAGTAACCGGTCATCGCGATATCGGCAGCCGCCGCGGAGACTCCAAAGGAGACCAACAGGAATAGGAATGCAGTCACCCGCTGCCGGTGAAATTCAGCGCCGCGCAGGGGAGCCTTCCGTCGCCGCGCGATGGCTTCGATCCATCTCGCCGATTGCATGTTCAAGCCCGCGAACAAGGGTTTGTATGATCGGCGGCGTAATCGTGAAAGGCGGCGCGATTAGAATGTGATCGCCGCGGGTGCCATCGACGCACCCCTGAATCGGATACGTCATCACGCCTTCGTGCAGCGCGTCTTCCTGGATGCGGCTCGCAATATGAGCATCTGCGGAAAATGGCTCACGCGTTTCGGCCTCGCGAACAAACTCGATGCCCTGCAGCAACCCGAGCCCCCGAATATCGCCGACAACGGAGAACCGTCGCAGCGGCTCGAGCGCAGCCTTCAGCTCCTCGCCCATCGGCCCGACGCGCTCAAAGAGCTGCTCTCGCTCGATGTAATCCAGCACCGCGTTTCCCGCAGCCGCAGCCACTGCGTGCGAGTCGTAAGTAAACCCGTGCATGAACGCACCTGAGCCGAGTGAAAATCCTTCGACAACGTGTCCCGTCACGATAACAGCGCCCAGCGGGGCGTACCCGCTCGCAATTCCTTTGCCCACCAAGATCATGTCCGGCGTCACGCCCCAATGTTCCACCGCAAAGGGGCGCCCGGTTCGCCCCATTCCGGTCATCACTTCGTCCGCGATCAGCAGAATGCCGCGGCGCTCGCAAATCTCTGCGATCCGTTGCACGTAGCCGTCGGGCGGAACCACCGCGCCAAGCGTTGCACCCTCGACCGGCTCGAAGATGAAAGCCGCGACGTCCTCCGCAGCGGCGCTCCCGAGCAAACGGTCGAGTTCGTCCGCGCAATCCACATTGCACTCGGGATACTGCAGATCGAGCGGACACCGATAGCAATAGCACTCCGGAATGTGCCCCCACTCGCTGAACATTGGCGCGAAAGGCTCCCGACGCCGCACATTTCCGGAAACATTGAGCGCGCCCAGCGTGCTGCCGTGATAGCTCTGCCGCCTCGAAATCACCCGAAAGCGCTTCTTTTCGCCGCGCTCCAGCCAGTACTGTCTTGCCAGCTTCAGCCCTGTCTCGGTCGCTTCCGAACCGCCGGACGTGAAGTACACGCGCCCGCCATGGCGCATCCCGGCCGGGGCCAGCCCTAGAATTCGCCGCGCGAGTTTCTCCGCGGCCGCGGTGTGAAATTGCGAAGAATGGACGTAGGCTAGCCGCGCCGCCTGCTCCGCCATCGCCCGCCCAATCTCTTCGACGCCATGGCCGATCGTCACCACCGCCGCGCCGCCCGAGGCGTCCAGATACCGCCTTCCGTCCGCCGTGTAGATATAGCAGCCCTCGCCGCGCACCGCCTGCGGATAGTTCTTCAGAAAATTTCGCGGGAAGAGGGCCTGATCCATGTTTCGCTCGCGCGCCTGCCGATGGTGCGAGCCTATTTCACAACGGAGGGATTTGGCAAGGCAGACGGAATTGCGATGTTTCCAGATCGTGCGAGAGAATCGAACCGGGTTTTGACTACATCGCTTCGGCGATTTTCACCGCACCTTCAGCTTCTTCAAATCCACGGTAGGTTTCGGATACTGCAGCTGCAGGTCTTCCAACGTTTCCTGGATGATGTGTGACACCGCCAGATTCCGAAACCACTTCTTGTTCGCCGGAATAATGAACCAAGGCGCCCCTTTCGTGCTGCACCGGCTCAGCAGATCCTCGTACGCGTCCACGTACTCGTTCCAATACTCCCGTTCCTTGAAATCAGCCTCCGAGATCTTCCAGTGCTTGTCCGGGTCCTTCACGCGCTCCAGAATTCGCTTCTTCTGTTCCTCTTTGCTGATGTGCAGGTAGAACTTCAAAATCGTCACGCCGTTTTTCGTCAGATACTCTTCGAAAGCGTTGATCTGGTCGTAGCGCTTCGACCACACGTTCTTCGAAACCAACCCGTGCACCCTCACCACCAGCACATCCTCGTAGTGCGACCGGTTGAAAATCCCGATCTCGCCCAGCGTTGGCACCGCCTTGTGGATGCGCCATAGAAAATCGTGTTCGCGTTCCTCGGCCGACGGCACCTTGAATGATGTCACCCGGCACCCCTGCGGATTCACTCCGGACATCACGTGCCGGATCGTCCCGTCCTTCCCGCCGGTGTCCATCGCCTGCAGCACGATTAGCAACGCGTGTTTTCTCTCCGCGTAGAGCAAGTATTGAAGCTCGTCGATTCGATTGAGCGTCTTCGCCAGGCTCTGCTTCGTCTTGTGGTCCTTCTCCACGCCCAGCGTTTCTTCCGGATCATATTTGTGTAGCTTCACCTTCTTACCCGAGTGAACGGCTAGTTCCTTGGTGAAGTTCGAGGCCATCGCAGTAAGCTCCTCGGTTGCATCCCCAGCCAATTAGGCCACAAAAATCGGGGACACGAGAATAGCGCGACTTCCATCAGCGCGCGAACTTGTCACGTCTCGGACATCAGAATAGACGCTGAGCGCCCTTAGGGTTCGCGTCCCGCTGTAACAGATTTTTCACGCGCGATTCATAGTTCCGAAGTATCATACGAATTCTGATACGGTGTTTGTAAATGGCCACGCTTCCGAGCGATATTCCTGCCTTTGCTGAACCCGCCCCGGCGCCCGAAGAGGCTCCGGAATCCAAGCGCGAGTACCCCGGCGCACTCGTCGTCGTTGAAGGCATCGACGGTTCCGGCAAAAGTACCCAGTTGTACCTTCTGAAGCGCTGGCTCGAAATCGGCGGCTACCGCATTCACTTCACCGAATGGAATTCCTCGCCTTTGGTGAAGTCCGCCACTCGTCGCGGTAAGCAGCGCCGTCTGCTAACGCCCACTACGTTTTCACTCCTCCACGCGGCTGATTTCGCCGACCGTTGCGAGCGCCAGATTCTCCCGCTTCTGCATGGCGGCTACCTCGTGCTTGCGGACCGCTACATATACACGGCGTTCGCCCGCGATGCTGCCCGTGGCTGCTCGCCGCATTGGCTCCGTAACCTCTACAGTTTTGCCCCGATTCCCGACATTACTTTTTATTTCCGCGCTCCGCTCGACGTCGCCGTCACCCGCATCGTCGCTGGGCGCCCCAAGCTGAAATACTACGAAGCGGGCATGGACCTTGGCATCTCGCTGGATCGTGCTGAAAGCTTCCGTATCTTTCAGGAGCGCATCCTCGGAAACTACGATCAGATGGTGGACACAGACAACTTTGTCTTGATGGACGGCACTGTCCGCGTGGACAAGCTGCAAAAGCAGATGCGCCAGATTGTCGCCCAGCGCGTGAACCTCGCGCAGTTCGCTCCAAAATCGAAGAAGAAAAAGAAGGAAAAACAGAAAGCAGCACTGTGAAACGCAACGGAAACAAATCGGCCGCACCCGAAGGGGCTGTCGCCAAGGCCGGCTCATCCAAAGACGGGCGCAAATCAAAGAACGGCACCGGCGGCAGCGCGCCCTCGCGCTTTTATGGCATTGCTCTGCCGGGTGTCCGTCTCGAAGAGCTCAGCGGTAGCCTGATCGTGGTCGAGGGCAGCGACGGCTCCGGGCGCTCCACCCAAATCGCACTCCTCACCGAATGGCTCGAGTCGCAGGGCTTCGCGGTTCAGACCATGGGCCTGCGCCGCTCGTATCTCGTCGGCGAAGACATCGACGCCCTGCTCGCCGAAAACGCTGTCACGCGCACCACTCTCGCGCTCATGTACAGCACCGATTTCTTCGATCAGCTCGAGCGCCGCATTCTCCCCGCCCTGCGCTCAGGCCTGATTGTTCTCGCCGACCGCTACATCTTCACTCTTATCGCGCGCGCCTGCATCCGCGGCATCGGTCGCGACTATCTCCACGGCATCTACGAAATGGCGCTGCGGCCCGACATCACCTTTTGGCTCAACGTGCGCCCCGAAATCGCCTTCGACCGCGAATTCAAGAAGGCGCAAACCATCAGCTACTGGGAATCCGGCCGCGACATGTCGCTTTCCAACGATCTTTTTCAGTCCTTTATTAAGTATCAGTCGCTAATCAAGCGCGAATTCGAGTATCTTTCGAAGCGGCACAGCTTCAAGGAAGTGGACGGCGAAGGCAGCGTTTCCGAAGTGAACAGGGAGCTCCGCAAGCAGATCGCGGCGCACCTCGGTATTCGGAGCACGCACTATCAGCCTTCGCATGCGTTATCGCACCTCTGGCGCTGAGAGTGGCCGCACCGGTCCAACTGGCAGCGATCGACGCAGGCTCCAACGCGATCCGTCTCGTGATCGCGCGGGCCACTTCTCCCCACAATTTGCAGTTCCTCGATAGCGAACGCGCCGCTGTCCGCCTGGGCCACAACGCCTTCACCCGTCGCCTCCTCGACGAGGACACGATCGATCGCGCCGTCCGCGCCTTCCGAGAATTCCGCGATCGCATGGACCGCCACGGCGTCACTGCCTATCGCGCCGTCGCCACCGCCGCTGCCCGCGAGGCACGCAACTACCGCCAGTTGATGGAGCGCATCCGCCGCAAGGCCGGGATCGAACTCGAAGTCATCAGCAGCGAAGAAGAAGCCCGCCTGGTCTGCACGGCCGTTCACTGGACGGTCGGCGAACGCGTCCATCCGCGCCTCATTTTCGATCTGGGTGGCGGCAGTCTGGAACTGAACTTCTACCAGCGCGGCATTCTCGAGCACCGTGTTGCTCTGCCGCTCGGCACGATTCGCCTGATGGAGACCTATTCGATACGCGGCGCGATTGATGAAGACAACGTCATGCGCCTGCGCCACCACGTACTTTCGCTTTTCCGCAGCGCGCTGCCGTGTCCGCCGCGAATCGGGCGAATGCCCGCGGTTGCTTGCGGCGGCAATGCCGAAGCGCTCGTTCGAATCGCGCCGGGTCCCTCCCTCGGCCGCATTCCCGCGATGAATGTGCGGCTGCTTCGCGATCAGACGTGGCGCATGCTCTCCATGGACATTCCTGCGCGCATGCGCGCCTTCCATTTGCGCCAGGACCGCGCCGAAGTCATTGGCATCGCCGCCATCATCATCACCACTTTGGCGAAATGGCTCGACATCCGCACGCTTCTCGTCCCTGGCGTCGGTGTCCGCGAAGGAGTGTTGCTCGACCTGGTTCGCGCGCAGTATTCATGCGGCACCCCCAGCGCCGAAGAAAGAGACCGTGCCGAGCAGTTGCTGGCCGGCGCTCGCTGGTTCGCCCGCCGGCTCGACTACAACGCCCAGCACGCCGAACAAGTTTCGCGACTCGCTCTTTCGCTCTTCGATCAGCTCCTCCCGCTTCACGAAATGGGCCCTGAGCTTCGCCTCATTCTCGAAATCGCCGCGTTGTTGCACGATGTGGGGCATTTCCTCAGCCGCAAGGCGCATCACCGTCATGGCGAGTACATGATCCGCAACGGCGAAGTTCCCGGCCTGCGGGGCTGGCGCCGCGAAATGGTGGCCGCGCTGGTCCGCTATCATAATTGCAAATCCGAACCCCAACTCGATCACGCAGCCTACGCTTCGCTGACGGGACTCCAGCGCCGCCAGGTTCGCGTTCTCACGTCTTTGCTGCGCATCGCCGAAAAGCTCGAATCAGACCATTCCCAGCACGTCACCGGTGTCGACGTCCAAATTGCCGGCCACAAAGCCATTTTTGTTATCAAGGCCATCGACGGCACGCGCCTCAACGTCGCCGGCCTCGAGCGCAAGGCTTACCTCTTCGAAACCGAATTTCACTTGAAGCCCGAATTCCGCCGCGCCCAGCGCCGCGAAAAAGAGAAAGTTGCATAGTCCATGATTCTCTATCTCGTCCGACACGGAATCGCCACTGATCGCACCGACCCGCAATCGCCTCCGGATTCCGAGCGTCCGCTTACCGCGAAGGGCGTGCAAAAAAGCCGCCAGGCCGCATTGGGATTGGCCGAAACAGGCGCAAAGCCCGATGTGATTCTGACCAGTCCCTACGTCCGCGCCGCGCAAACCGCCGAGATTTTCGCTGAAGCGCTCGGCGTCGCTCAGGAAAAGATTCGCGCCTGCGAGGGCCTGAAACCCACGGGAAATCCTGCCGACGTCGTGAAGGAAGCCGCTCGCCTGAAAGCCAAAGAAGCCATGTGCTTCGGCCACGCCCCGCATCTGGACCAGATGATTTCGCAGTTGGCCGGAGCGCGCGGTCCGTTTACATCGCTGAAAAAGGCGGGAGTCGCGTGCCTTGAGCAAGGCACGGGCGGCCGTTGGGAATTACTGTGGGTTCTTACGCCGAAGCTGTTGCGTCAGCTGGCGTAGCGCACCGCCGGCCGTATCGGTACCGGTTCCGGCAGCGACGCCACGTTCATCGCGTGACCCCATCGGAAACCGGCGCGCCACACGATCCAGGGTGATTTGCCGTTCGCCGTCACGGCGCGAAATTCATCGAGCCGTGCCTTCCGCTGCTCGTCAATTCGCTCGATCCATTTTTTCACCAGCGCCCCATCGAAGCTTGCCGATTGCTGCCGCACCTGCGTGCGCAGCACGTCCAGGTCGTGAAGTTCCCCGAGTAAGTCCTGCATCTTCTTCAAATCTTCCGCCCACACTTCATACCGCTGCGGGAGAAAATTCTCCACAATGTACCGGAACTGTTTGATCCCAATTCGCAGCCGGTGCCACGCCGCGCTGCTCGACCGCTTTCGCGCCTTCTGGTGCAGCTCGACCGCCGCATTCAGCCTCATGAGCGCTTGCCGTTGAAAAACGACGCTCTCGAGCGGGAAAAACCCGGCTTTAGAATCCACCTTCCGCGCCAGCTTCTTCCAGC
>Ga0066388_100001847_pt1 | contig 12373 bp, 12 predicted proteins | sample PanSoiMetaGPlot6_FD_64539 | JGI IMG/M metagenome (GOLD analysis project Ga0066388, IMG submission 64539) | Tropical forest soil microbial communities from Panama analyzed to predict greenhouse gas emissions - Panama Soil - Plot 6 (Hybrid Assembly) | ecosystem: Environmental > Terrestrial >... | reverse complement strand
AGATCCTGCGGCCACGGATCTTTTCTTCATCTTGCGGGACACAACCAGCGCGACTACGACCTACAGCGCCTGCCGGTTTCTATATACAAAATTCCCGTCAAACGGACTCGACAAACCAGGCGAGTTAGTGCTCGATTTCAACCGCCTGCAAAACCCTCCCTGTGCTTATACACCGTATGCGACGTGCCCGTTGCCACCTCCGGGCAACCGGCTTCCGATTGCGTTGGCGGTGGGAGAGCAGCGATACCATGACTGAGGCCAAGGACCGATGACAAATGCATCTCCGAGCAACCCACACCGGGAAGGAGACGATCCTGCTGCACGCGAAAAGTTAGTGGCGCTGCGAAGCGCGCTGTTGCGCCTGCACAAGTCACTCATTGATATGGAACGCCGGACTTATGAAAAGGAATTCGGCGCGGTGAATGTGGGGGAGTTCTTCCGGCTCGTGGTGGATCACCCTCAATTCGCTTGGCTTCACAATATTTCGGAATTTGTGGTGCGAATTGACGAGACGCTGACCGGCGAAGGGCACATTATGCCGGCGGATGCGGAAACCGCGGTGACGCTGGCGCGAAAAATGTTCACGCCGACAACACAGGGCGACGGGTTTCAGCAAAAGTACTTTGACGCAATTCAGAGCGACCCGAATGTCGTAATGGAACACGGTGAGCTAGCGCGGCTGTTCCTGTCGGACGTGTTGCCAGGCGAGAATGGGAAAAACCTGTGATGGAGTTCACCGTGGATCGAGTCGAGGTGAAGCACAACGAAACGGCGCGGCGTTTTGAAGCGGAAGTGCATGGACTACACGCCGTACTGGTTTACAAAATCATTCCCGGCCGAATGTTGATTCAACACACGGAAGTGCCGCCTAGCCTCGAAGGTCGCGGACTTGCGGCAAAGCTTACGCGCACAGCGCTGGAGTTCGCACGCAGCAAAGCTTTGCAAGTGGTTCCCGCGTGCTCTTATACGGCTTCTTACATGGCGAAACACCCTGAGTACAACGATCTGTTACCCCCGCCGCGGTAGGCGCGGCGATTTGTTTGTTCGCGATTTCAATCGAACTTATTTCTGCGTCATGACAGAATCCCTCTCCAGCCGTTCGCTCGCCTACCTCGCGCTTGTCGCGGGGATTCTGTGCATTGCATGGTCAGCCATTTTTGTTCGCTGGACGGATATCGCCGGCCCCGCATCCGCATTTTACAGGTTGCTGATTCCCGCTGTAGTTCTAGCGCCAAGCTGGATGATTGATCGCAAGACGCCCGCGGTGAACGCGCGGACTGCTGCGATTATCTGCGTTGGGGGATTTTTCTTTGCGCTGGACCTGGCGTTTTACAACACGGCAATTCTGGAAACGTCGGCAGCGAATGCGACTCTTCTCGGAAACAACACTCCCATTTTTGTTGGGCTGATTAGCTGGCTGGTATTTCGACGCAGGCCCGTAACGGCGTTTTGGCTGGGACTGGCGCTCGCGGTGACCGGCTCGCTGGTAATTGTGTGGGGAGATTTAATTCGGCACGCGCAGTTGGGATGGGGAGACACGATGGCGCTCGGCGCGTCGGCGTGCTTTGCGGTGTATTTGATGGCAACAGAACAGGTGCGAGGGCATACCAGCACCCTAGTGTTTTTGAGGCTCGCGATTGTGTCGAGTGCGGCGTTCTTGTTGATGATAAACCTGGCATTCGGCGTGCCTCTGAGGATTCCGTCAGGTCGCTCGTTTGCCGCCCTCGTGGGGCTGGGATTGGTTTCGCAACTTGGGGGCTACTTGGCGCTGACGTACGCGATGGGACATTTGCCCGCGACGGTGACTTCGGTGTCCTTGCTTTCGCAGGGGCCTCTGACGGCCTTGCTTGCGGCGGCACTGCTGCGGGAGCCTTTGACAGCACCGCTTTTGATCGGCGGGGTGTTGGTGCTTTTGGGCATTGGGCTGGCCAACCGATTAAAGAGTCCAGAGCAAGAAGCCAATGCGGCCCTTTGCGAGGCTGCGGAAGTGGCGCAGGGTGAAACGAGCGGTTAGCTCGTGCGTCGAAGAAGGTAAGTCACGTCGTCTTGGAGTGGCAATCCAGTTGTGAGCACCAATCTGCAAACCGGACAGTTTTTTGGGGCGGCGCAGCGGCGGGTCGAAACTTCCGGGATTGTGCTGACGGAAGTACGGCACGAGCATGGACGGAAGCTCCCCGTGCATACGCACGAGTCAGCCTATTTTGGGCTTTTGCTGGATGGCGGATACACGGAACGATTCACGCAGAGAGCCACTGAGTATCAGCCCTTTACGTTGGGATTTCATCCACCCGGTTTTACGCACGAAGATGAAATTGGCCCTTGTGGCTCGCGGATGCTGTGCGTGGAAATACGAGATAGCTTCTGGCAAAGGATGCGCGGCTATCTGACCGCGCCAAAATTCACTCCCGAATTGTGCGGCGAGGAGACTGTCTGGCTTTGTGTACGCCTGTACCGGGCGTTCCGCAGTGGGGCACTGGATGCGTTTCAAGTGGAAGAGACTTGCGCACAGATGTTGGAACGTTGCGCCCGGGCTAGCCAGGTCCAAGAGCGGTTCGCCCCGGTGTGGCTGGGCAAGGCCGTAGATCTTTTACACGCCTCCTTGGGAACGCAGATCACGCTGGAAGCGGTCGCGAAGGAATTGGGCGTACACCCGATTCACCTTTCGCGGGTCTTTCGAAAGAAGTATGGATGCACTTTGGGAGAATACGTGAACCGGCTGCGCGTGCAATTTGCGTGCACGGAAATGTCGCGCGGGTGGGCCGCGCTGGACGAGCTGGCTTTTGCCGCTGGATTCGCAGACCAAAGCCATATGGGCAGAGTGTTTAAGGCAATCGTGGGCGAGACGCCTGCGCGATTCAGAGAATTTGTACATAACGCAGCGCAAAGTCCCGCATAAAGCCAATCTAAGAAAAGTACACGGATGTTTGTTTTGTTCTAGACGGCGGTCGTGCCGGAGGGCAAGCTATCCGCAAGGAAGCTCTAGGAGATAAACATGAAAAAGGTGGTTTGCTTGGGGGGAAGTGCGTTGTTGCTTGCTTGTTTTGCGAGCTGGATCAGCCAGCCGCGGTCGGCTGTGCGCGCAGCGGAGGCAGTGGGCGCCCCGCAATACACGTCAGACGGAAAGCTAGTGCGGCCTGAAGGTTACCGGAAGTGGGCTTATCTCTCTTCTGGTTACGGAATGAGCTATTCGCAAACGGCGAGCGATCACCTGATGTTCACGAATGTGTTTGTCACGCCGTCTTCGTATGACTACTTTGTGCAGCACGGAACCTGGCCTGACAAGACCATGTTTGTGCTTGAGGAATACGGGTCGGCGTCAAAGGGCTCCATTAACCAGCACGGGAACTATCAAAGCGAGTTTATGGGTCTAGATGTGGAAGTCAAAGACGAGAAACAGTTTGCGGACAAATGGGCCTATTTCGCTTTTAATACGACGCAAGGTTCATCCGCGGCAACCAAGCCGAGCAAAAACGACTGCTGGAGTTGCCATGATCAGCACGCCGCGGTCGAGCACTCCTTTGTGCAGTTTTACCCGGAGCTCCTGAAGATTGCCCGAGAAAAGAATACCATCAAGGCCAATGCCCATATCGAATAGAAACTTCCCAGCCGGCAAGCCAATTTAGATTTCGCTTTCTCCCGCTTATGAACAATTGACATCTAATTCAGCGTTTCGCGCTGAACAATTCGCAAACAGGATCGTCTTTCTCAAAGGAGTGGTCATGATCCTTCGAGGTTGAGTCATGATCCTGAAAACTTTCCGTTCCACGTTCCTCCTTTTGTCCGTCTGCGCCCAATTTCCTTTTTCCCTATCCGGGCAAACCCTTCAGCCCATGACCTCTGGCAATAATCAGATTGAAATTCCTTACGAATATGCTGGCGGACACATGATCTCTGTGCGCGGAAGCATCGGGACACACAAGAATCTGCAATTTCTAATCGATTTCGGCACTACCTACACGCTACTCGATCGGCAGGTCGTCAATGAGAGTGCCAATGGGGAAAAGGTAGAGGTCACCCACTTTTCGAACTCGATTGAATCCACGGAAACGGTCGTGCCTGAGTTTACGATTGGAGCGCTCGTAATAAAGGACTTTCATGCGTACACCGTAGATATGGCACTCATTCCCGCGGCACCCCGGGAAATATCGGGAGTGATTGGACTCGACCTGTTGCGGCGGCAGAATGTCACCATCGATTTCCTAGAGAAGAAGCTGGTGTTTTCGTCCCGAGCCCATGGGGATTATCAGGCCCCCTTGGTGCAATGCGATTCTGGATTCGCAGTCAATGCGTCCTGGAAAGGGATCCCGGTCAAATTAGCGCTTTCAACCGGGGTTGAAGTTTTGACGCTGGACGAGGAACGCGTCCGGCAAAAGTCCATCAAATTGCACGGCCTGAAGAAAACGTCGCTGAGTTCAAATTTCACGGTAACGCCGGTCTCGCTTTTTGAAACGAAGGATATGGCCTTGAACGAAACACAACTGAGTGGCTCCGGAATTCTGCGTAAGATGGCCTGGCCCTATCCGAAAGATGAGCTAGATGGGTTTTTACCTTTGCTGGCATTGCATGCGAGCAGGGTGACGGTCGACTTCGAGCGCAATCTTTTGTTGTGGGACGGGGTCGTAAAGCCAAGCGAGACGGCTAAGATGCTGAATCGAGTTCCTCGGCAATCACTCAAACCCTAAACCGCATTATTCTTGCCAGACAATTCGAGCGCAGTCGTGTCCTGGCGAAAAGACGGTACCCACGCGTGTGGGCGAAACAGCGAACCTCTGGCAGAATGACTCCTTCGAAGCGACTGGAGAATTCCGGCAATGCGATTCGAAGGACAAACCGCAATTGTGACCGGTGCAGGCAGCGCGGAAGGAATTGGGTATGCCGTCGCGCGACAACTCTATGACGAAGGCGCCAAAGTCGCTATCACGTCCACTAATGAACGTATTTTCGATCGAGCCAATTCGATTGATTCCGAAGGCGAAAGGCTGATTGCGCGAGTCGCGGATTTGACGAAGGAGGCTCACGTTTCGCGATTCCTGCAGGAAGTGCTGTCTTGGAGCGATCGAATTGACATCCTTGTGAACAACGCGGGTATGTCGCAGGTTGGAGTGGAGATCAGAAGCCGAAAGATTGAAGAATCGCCCTTCGACGATTGGCAAAAGCAAATTGCCATCACGCTGCACACCGCTTTCTTGATGACGCGGGGAGTTTTGCCCGTCATGAGAAAGCAGGAGTACGGCCGGATCGTGAATGTGAGTTCGGTAACCGGACCGCTTGTGAGCAACATCGGCTCGAGCGCATATGGAGCAGCAAAAGCAGGAATGGACGGCATGATGCGAGCCGTCGCTCTGGAAACGGCACTGGCTGGAATCACAATAAACGGTGTGGCGCCGGGATGGATTGAAACCGCATCCAGCACGGACTCCGAGAAGGAAGCCGCAAGATTCACGCCAATAGCTCGCGCGGGCGCACCGAAAGAAGTTGCAGCCGCCGTTTGTTTTCTTGCTTCCCGGGAAGCCTCCTACATCACCGGCCAATCGCTTGTCGTGGATGGCGGCAATATTCTTCAAGAGAACAAAGCTCCGCGCTGAATTTGTTTCTTCCTCCCAGTGAGCACAGTAGACTTTTTGTGTGCCCGTTGCAACGTCATGCGGTCTTGAAGCTGAGGTGTCTATGAGACGGATTTGTTTCCTCCTATTTGTGCTTTTGTGTCTCGTTCTGCCCTTTTCTGCGCGGGCACAGGAGCCGATGGACAAGGCGCAAACTGCTACGAGCCAACCCGTGGCACCGACAACAGCGCGACCGAAGATTGGCGTGGCACTGGAAGGTGGAGGCGCGCTGGGGCTGGCGCATATCGGAGTACTGCAATGGTTTGAAGACCACCACATTCCGGTGGACTACGTTGCCGGGACGAGCATGGGCGGGCTCGTGGGCGGTCTGTACGCGACGGGAAAAAGCCCTGAACAGCTGAGACAAATCGTTGAAGAACAGAATTGGGATTTCATCATCGGCGGCGCGACCCCCTACGAGGATCTCTCCTACCGGAGAAAGGAAGATGCACGCGCGTATCCAAACAAGATTATCTTTGGATTGAAAAACGGGATATCGCTGCCGGCAGGGCTTAATGCAGGGCACCAGATTACTCTTTTGATCGACCACGAAACGCTGGCTTACTCCAAGCTTAAATCATTCGACGATTTGCCCATTCCTTTTCGTTGCGTGGCGACAGACCTAGTCAGCGGAAAAGCAGAAGTATTTAGCGACGGCTCGTTGCCGCGAGCACTGCGAGCCACGATGTCCATCCCGGGATTATTTTCGCCCGTGCGAAATGGTGAAAAGGTCTATGTGGACGGGGGGCTGGTGGGAAATTTGCCAACTGACGTGGTGAGAAAGATGGGGGCAGACGTCGTTATTGCCGTGCATCTGGAGACCGCGCCGGCCAAGCCGGAAGAGATTCAGTCGCTGTTCAGCGTTTTGGGACAATCCATTGAAACCGTAATCCGCGACAACGAGCTACGCGGTCTTGCCGGAGCAGACCTGATCGTCAACGCGGACTTGCGTAAATTTACTTCGATTGACTATCCGAAGGCGGGTGCAATCATCGACGTCGGTACGCAAGCGGCTCAAGCAAAGGAAAAGATATTAGCGCCTTATTCGCTCGATGAAGCTGCATGGGCGCAATATTTACAAGCGCGTGCAAGCCGCAAGGAGACTGTTGTGCCCGTGCCGCAATTTGTGAAAGTCGAAGGAACAGACGCGAAAACTGCAAAGCACATGGAGGAGTTTCTTGCCCCGCTCGCGGGCACGCCGATCAATGACGTAAAACTGGACAAGCTGTTAACGCGGCTGACGGGGTTTGGAAAGTTCGATTGGGCTGGCTACCAAATTGTCGATCAAGGCAATCAAAGCGGACTGCTAATTACGGTCCACGAAAAAAATTACGCGCCGCCATATCTGCAACTGGGATTTGAAGTAGATGGTTCAGAGAGCGGCGACGTCAACTTCACGCAAGCGGCTCGATTGACGGTTCAGGACAAGCTCGGCTATCGCTCCGAATGGCGGACTGACGTTCTTTTTGGAAATACGTATGGAATCGCTACTGAACTCTACCGGCCATTTACTTCCACGAGCAAATGGTTTGTTGCGCCGCGTGCCAGCGCGAGCGATACAAACTTGAAAATTTACCGGAAGAACGATCCTTTGGCGATTTACAGAATCGACAAGGCAAGTGCAGGTCTGGATTTGGGGGTCGGTTTCAGCCGCTTTGCGGAAATACGCTTTGGCTACGAGACCGGCACGTACAACGCGAACCTGCGCTTGGGTACGCCGGAATTTCCCGCTCTCTCCAGCCGGACGGGAAATTTCCGGATGGCGTTTCTGATGGACCACTCGGACGACCCGATCATTCCAAGGCGCGGCTACCAGATAGAAACTCTTTTTCGTTATTTCGACGCAAGCCCGGGCGCGACGGAGAATTTTCCGACGCTGGATCTGCGCTTGAGTTATTACCAGCCGATATCCAAGCCTGGGTCGATTTTCTTCAATGCCGAAGGCGGAAGCACTTTCGGATTCAATAACACCGGGATTCCGCAATATTTTCTCGGCGGGCCGGGACGTCTGAGTGCGTACGGTTCGAACGAATTGTTCGGCAATCAGTACTACGCATTCCGAACGGGCTATTTGCACGACCTCTTCACGTTGCCACCGTTTCTTGGAAAAAAGATTTACGCGACAGCGTCATTTGAGTTCGGCAAAATGTATGGCTTTGCAAACCAGAGCAGATTTCCCAGCGACGTTGCGGCTGGTGTGGTGATGCAGACGGCTCTCGGACCTGTGTTCCTGGGTGGAAGCGTTGGCGATTCAGGGCACGATAAGTGGTTCTTTCAGTTGGGTCATGTCTTTTAGCGGAAAGTCAGCCGGCAAACCATTTAAATTACGTCAGTTCAACCGACAACAATTCCCTTTGAGCCCTCAGTGGGGCCGGCGATCTGTAACAAGTTCCGGGTGAACGCGACGGAATGTCTGCGCGATATGACAATTCCAGCAAACGGGCAAGTGTGTGCGGAACGCTTGTTGGAGACTCTCCGGCGCGACGTCTTTCCATTCGATGGTCCGATTCTCTTCATCGAGCAGAGCGGGCGCATGATCGTGCCAATGAATTTCGTGGAACGGCGCATGGCAATAGACACATTCTTTCCCTGCGTACCATTGGTTCACTATCGTGCGAACGAGGCACGCTTTCGGAGTTTCTTCGATCTGCGCAAGACACTCCTGCCCACAACGCTCGCGTTCAGGCCAGCGGGAGCACTGACGCAAGGACAGATGAGGCGAGCCGGTCGCAGACTCCATGGCAGCTTTTGCGGCTGATAAATCCACGGCGGCCGCTTGATGCGTTTCCGGGCAGGAAACAATTCTTTTCCCGTGGAATTTCAGGTAGGTGCGGAAAGCACGGAAGGCCGCGACAGCAGCGCCTATGGCAACTACAACCAGAAGCGAAATCAGAATGAGTTTCATAATCCCGTCCTTTCCCCGGCGCAATACGGGCCGGTCTCGGAGGGAGCGATACCAATTGTGAAAAAGGCTATCTTAAATAGTTGGGTAAATGCAGTGAGGCAGGACACGAACAAGTGTGATACAAATCACACTCTGACTGCTTCGCGGGAAACGCGCCCTACTGAAAATGACTGAAAAGATTGTTGAGTGATTCCGAGAGCGTGGGGTGGGCGAAGACGGCGTTTTGCAGAACGGTGTAGGGCAAGTTTCCCATCATCGCGAGCTGGATTTGCGCCATGATTTCCCCGCCTTCGATGCCTAGAACAGCAGCCCCAAGAATCTGACCGGAATTGGCGTCTACCACCGCTTTCATGAAGCCGCGCGTCTCGTCTATCTCCAAGGCGCGCGCGACGTAATTCATCGGCATCTTTGCCACGCGAATGGCACGATTTTGCTGTCGTGCTTCCGTCTCCGTTATTCCCACGCGTCCCAGCTGCGGATCAATAAAAACGGCGTATGGTACGAGCCGGCCAGCGGTAGACGCGTTTCCCTTTTCGATTACATTTGTGCGAAGAACGCGAAAGTCATCGTAGGAAATGTGTGTGAAGGCGGGGCCGCCTTTGATGTCGCCGAGCGCGTAGACATTCTTCGCTGAGGTTTCGAGCCTGTCGTTGACCTGGAGGAAGCCCCCCGCGTTCATGGCAACCTTGGCGGCATTGAGATTCAGAGTATCGGAGTTGGGAATCCGGCCCGTGGCCACGAGCAAATGCGATCCGTCGAGGCAGCGTACTCTGCCGCCTGTGCGAACTCTCAGATGAATGTGCGAGCCGTGTCGCGCGGCTTCTTCCGCTCGAGCTTCGAGAAGAATTTGAATGCCGTCTTCTTTCAAAATTTCTTCAACCGTGGATGAGACGTCAGGATCTTCACGAGCAAGCAGACTATCGCGCGAGTGAATGATGGTGACTTTGCTGCCCAAGCGGCGGAAGAGTTGGCCGAATTCGAGGCCGATATATCCGCCTCCAAGAACCAGGAGATGTTCGGGAACAACGTTGAGCTCCATGATGGAAGTGCTGTTGAGAAATGGAACATCCGTGAGTCCAATGATTTGCGGTACAGAGGGACGGCAGCCGGCGTTGATGAAATAGCGATCAGCCGTAAGCATGCGGGCTTGGCCTTTTTTGTCCAGGACGACGATGGACGAAGGATTGATAAATTGCGCGCGGCCAAAAATAAGATCGAGGTTTTTGGTCTGTTCAACGCGACGTTGACTGCCGCCGCGAAACAAATTGACGATGTCGCGTTTGCGCTTGCGCACACGAACCATGTCCACGCGCGGAGCGCCGACATGGATGCCATAGTCCGCTGCGCGCCGGGCAAGGTATGCGACGCGGCCGCTCGCGACCATAGTTTTCGTTGGTGTGCAGCCTTCGTTGATACAAGTGCCGCCGATGTGCTCGCGTTCGACGAGCGCCGTGCGTATGCCAGCCGCAGCGAGTGCCTGGCTCAGCGGAGTTCCACCCTGGCCGGAGCCAATGACGATGGCGTCGTAATGTGAAGCTTGCGAAGTTTTCGAATTTGCCATACTAGCCAGTTTGCGCGACAAATTGCACACAGCAAAAGACTTTGTCAAGCAAACTCGCGCAGGCTGGGAACCCGCCGCGGCTCCTTATTGGATAGCTTCCTAATATTGCCTCGCCCGTCGTTATATGAATAAAGAAATGCACAATGTTCATTGAACCGCAAAAATGCTTTCGTATAACGCAGGATCCCCAGCCGGCATATCCCGTAGCCGGGCCAGCAGATTCACATAAGGAGCCCCATGGCTACAATCGCGACTACACCATCCGGAGTACACGAGAAACTTTCAAAAGGGCCCGCTTGATCGGCACGCTGATCTTCACAGTTGTCCTGCTCATTGGCGTCGTCTACATCGGCTGGAATCTTTCCAAGGATTTGACCGCCCTACAAGGCGGATCGGCCTTGCCGTACATTTTGCTGTGCATCGCTCTCTTTGTTGCGCTTGGCTTCGAATTTGTGAACGGTTTTCACGACACGGCAAATGCCGTAGCGACAGTTATCTACACGCATTCGATGGAACCGCACATGGCGGTGACGTGGTCGGGCTTTTGCAATTTCGCGGGAGTCGTAACCTCAACAGGCGCCGTGGCATTCGGCATTGTTTCGCTGCTGCCTGTCGAGTTGATCTTGCAGGTGGGGAGCGGCGCCGGATTCGTCACGGTTTTTGCGCTTCTCGCGGCTGCGATTTTGTGGAACCTGGGCACATGGTATTTCGAAGTGACTCAGTACATCCGAACGAAAGAATTCACGCCAAGCACGATGCTGGCGATGCGGACACTGGTGAACGATATCGGAAATGAAATGGCGCTCTTCAAGGAGCTTTCGAATGTTCCGAACACTCAAGTGCGAAACTTCCGCAATGATATGTTTCTGGCGAGCGAGGCGTTGCGATTGATGCAGAAAAGCGGCAAGCCCGCATTGGCTGCGGCGGACACGGCCGTGCTAAAAAATTACAAAAGCCACGTTGATAAAGCAACGCGGTTCATTCCGTTGTGGGTGAAGGTCGCGGTCGCGTTGGCGCTGGGACTCGGCACAATGGTCGGCTGGAAACGAATCGTGGTGACCGTTGGCGAAAAGATTGGAAAAAATCACCTGACGTATGCACAAGGAGCAGCGGCGGAAATCACGGCGATGGCAACGATTGGCGCGGCGGATGCGTTTGGGTTGCCAGTCAGTACGACTCACGTCCTATCTTCGGGAGTGGCGGGGACAATGACGGCAAACCGCTCCGGCTTGCAAATGTCCACGGTGAAAAACCTGCTGCTGGCGTGGGTGCTGACGCTGCCTGCGGCTATGATGCTTTCCGGATTCCTGTTCTGGACCTTCCGGAAAATCTTTTGGCCGGAACAATTTGCAAAGGGCCGGCCGCGCCATTATTTCTGCCGTTTGCCTGTTTCGCAAGTTCGCATACCATTTTTCTTATTTGCATTTCCCGTTGGATATGGCATTTTGTCAGAGTCCATTTTGGAGGACACGTCCATGCGGCAATTGAAACATACATGCCGTCTTGAAGCGTTGCCGAGACGAATGTATCGCGGCAGCGGGTGGACGATGTCTGCTCACGCAGCAGTTCCCTTCTGAAGCGGTATACGCAGCAAAGTTATTTTTGATGCGCGGTGAAGTCTGCCGCATTGCGCGCAAATTTCTTTGAAAATTTGCGTGAACGTGGCTTTTCGCGTCTTTTTGTGCGCAGAGCCATTCTGAAGTGCGTTGCGCTTCTTAGAAAAAGAGAAAGTCATGGTCACGATTAAGGTCAGAGGCGGAACACCGCAAGGCAGCGAGACTCTGTGCCGAACATGCAGCTACGGGCACCTGATCAAGGGCTTCCGAGCGACAGAGGAAGAAGTGTTTTGCAGATACTTCTATCTGGAGCGGGAGATCCGTTTTCCGGTGAGTGAATGCACGTTTTACGAAGACAGGCGATTGGCAAGCAAGCGCGAAATGGAAGACATCGCCTGGATTCTGCGCACGGATATGCCGCGTCGCCGCGTCGGCTTCATAAGTCCCGAACAGTTGCGGGAAATGGAAGCGGAAGCGGCGGTTGTTCCGACGAACGAAGATGAACCCAAGTTGAAGTAGTAGTGCGAAGTGCAGCGTGAAAAACACGCGGAAAGGAGGAATCATGAGTGTCATTCAGTGGGCTTCGTTTGGATGGAAGCGGCGCGCTTCGTTGTGCGCCACTTGCATTTGGGGAACCGTGCGTGCGGGAGAGCGCGCGAAGGATGTGGAAACCTTCTGCCGCTTGATCAACCCGAACACCGTGGTTCCCTTTCCGGTGCGCAATTGCACGGACTATAGCGACCGTAAT
>Ga0066388_100001846_pt1 | contig 12375 bp, 7 predicted proteins | sample PanSoiMetaGPlot6_FD_64539 | JGI IMG/M metagenome (GOLD analysis project Ga0066388, IMG submission 64539) | Tropical forest soil microbial communities from Panama analyzed to predict greenhouse gas emissions - Panama Soil - Plot 6 (Hybrid Assembly) | ecosystem: Environmental > Terrestrial > Soil... | reverse complement strand
CTCGTGGACTTCCGCAACGACTGCGTGGGCACTTCCCTCGAGGTGATCCGGGCGCTCTTCAAGCCCTACCTGCGCCTGCTCAAGGAGGGCCGTCCGGAAGAAGCGCGCAAGTACAAGCTGTTCGGCGTCCGGCCCGACACCTCCTCCAACCTGCGCGACGTCTCGGTGCCGCCCCTCGGCGACCGCCGGCTGGACTGCGGGGTCAACCCGCGCCTGGTCTTCGCCATGCGGGAGGCGATCGACCGGGAGTGGACCTCGTGGGCCCTGCCGGCGGCCGACCGCCCGGTGGCCGAGCAGTACTGCCGGGAAGTGAAGATCGCCGTCACCGGCGGCTTCACCCCGGCGAAGATCCGCCAGTTCGAGGAGCTGAAGGTGCCCGCCGACATCTACGGCGTCGGCTCCTGGCTGCTGAGCGGGTGCGACGTTTGCGGCACCAACAACGACTTCACCGCAGACGTCGTGCGCGTCAAGCTCGACGGGCGGTGGCACGACCTGGCCAAGGTGGGCCGCAAGGCGTGCGACAACCTGATGCTGGAGCGCGTGCAATGAACGAGTCCGTCAGCCTGGCCACCGCCCTCTTCGCCGGCCTCGTCTCGTTCATCTCGCCGTGCGTGCTGCCGATCGTCCCCGGCTACCTGTCCTTCATCAGCGGCGTGAACATGGCCGAGCTGCGCGACGGAGCGCCGCCGCCGGGCCTGTCGCGCCGCGTCGGCCTGACCAGCCTCGTCTTCGTGCTCGGCTTCTCCACCGTGTTCGTGGCCCTGGGCGCCGCTGCCACGCTCATCGGCGCGACCCTCCAGGCCTACAAGCGGGAGCTGGGCATGATCGGGGGCGTCATCATCATCATCCTCGGCCTCCACACCGCGGGGGTGCTGCCCATCAAGTGGCTGCTCTACGAGAAGCGGGCCACGGTGAGGAGCAAGCCCCTCGGCTTCCTGGGCGCCTACCTCGTCGGCCTGGCCTTCGCCTTCGGCTGGACGCCGTGCATCGGCCCCATCCTGGGCACGATCCTCTTCTATGCGTCGCAGCAGGACACGGTGGCCCACGGGGTGGGGCTCCTCGCCGCCTACTCGGTCGGCCTCGGCGTCCCCTTCGTCGCCTCCGGGCTCGCCGTCAACCGCTTCTTCGCCGCCTCGGGCCGGCTCAAACGGCACATGAGGACGGTGGAGTACGTGGCGGGGGCGCTCCTGGTGGGCGTCGGGCTCCTGCTCGTGACCGACCGGCTCACGGTCCTGGCCGCGTTCTTCTCGCGCCTGTTCCCCGGCCTCACCCGGATCGGCTGAGTGACGGGCGGGCACGCTATAATGGGTGGATGCGCGTGAGCCGGTTCCTTCCGCTCCTGGGGCTCGTGATCGGAGCGGCCGCCTGCCGGGCGCCCGTGGCCGAGGTGCGGGCCGCCCCCTCGTTCGACCTCCCCGACCTTTCCGGGGGCAAGGTGAGCCTGGCCTCCCTGAAGGGCAAGGTCGTGGTCCTCGACTTCTGGGCCACGTGGTGCGGCCCCTGTCTCAAGGAGATCCCGGAGTACGCCGAGTTCTGGCGGAAGAACCAGGGCCGGGGCGTGGAGGTCATCGGGGTCGTCTTCGACTCCGGCGAGCCGCAGGAGATCCAGGACTTCGTCCGGGAGAACCGGATCCCCTACCGTCAGCTCCTGGGAGACGACAAGCTCCAGGAGGCCTTCGGGGCCAACCAGGGATTCCCCACCACGTTCGTGATCGACGGCCAGGGGCTCATCCTCACGACGATCCTCGGCGCAACCCCCCACAAGTTCGAGAGGCTGCAGAAGATGGTGGACGCCGCGCTGGGTGGAAAGACCGAACCGGTCCGGGTGGGGAAGGACGAGCGGTGAGCGTCACCCAGGAGCAGGTCCTCTCCGCGCTGCGCGCGGTCCAGGACCCCGATCTCCACAAGGACATCGTGACCCTCGGGTTCGTCAAGGACGTGCGCATCTCCGGGGCGGAGGTGGACTTCACGATCGAGCTGACGACCCCGGCCTGTCCCGTCCGCGACGAGATGAAGGCGGAGGCCGAGCGCAGGGTCGCCGCGCTGCCCGGCGTGGAGGTGGCCCGGGCGAAGATGACGGCGGACGTGAAGGCGCGGGGCGGCTTCGGCCGGCAGGCGGTGCCGGGGATCCGCAACATCGTGGCGGTGGGGGCGGGCAAGGGCGGGGTGGGCAAGAGCACCACCGCCGTGAACCTCGCGGTGGCCCTCGCGCTCAAGGGGGCGCGCGTCGGCCTCATGGACACCGACGTGTACGGGCCCAACGTCCCCCAGATGCTGGGCATCGACGAGCAGCCGCGGGTGACCGAGCAGAAGAAGATCGTGCCTCCCGAGGCCCACGGCGTCAAGGCCATCTCGATGGGGATGCTCGTCCCGCCCGACCAGCCGGTGATCTGGCGCGGGCCGATGCTCCACGGGGCCGTGCAGCAGTTCATGCGGGACGTGGAGTGGGGGGAGCTGGACTACCTGATCGTGGACCTGCCCCCGGGCACCGGCGACGTGTCGCTGAGCATGGCGCAGAGCGTGCCGGTGGCGGGGGCGATCGTGGTGACCACACCCCAGGGGGTCTCGGTCTCCGACGTGCGCAAGGCGGTGGCGATGTTCCGCCAGCTCAACATCCCGGTCCTCGGTGTCATCGAGAACATGAGCTACTTCGTCTGCGGGCATTGCCAGGAGCGCACCGAGATCTTCGGCCACGGCGGGGGAGCGCAGATGGCACAGGACCTCTCGATCCCGTTCCTCGGCGAGGTCCCGATCGACACCCGCGTCCGCTCGGGCGGGGACGAGGGAGCGCCCATCGTCGTCGCCGCCCCCGACACCCCCGCCGCGAAGGCCTTCCTCGACCTCGCCGGGCGGGTCGCCGCCCAGGTGTCGATCCAGGCGATGCGGGTCCTGCGGGTGATCCAGACGGCCTGAGCGGACGCTATCCTTCGGTCCGCCGGAAGACCACGCAGTAGCGCTCGCCGTCCCCCGGCCAGTGGTCGTGCCGCGCCGCCACCTCGAAGCCGTCCCCCGTCATCTCGCGCAGGAGGTCGTCTTCCCTGATCCCGTGCCCGCCGCGGTCGGGCACGCCGTCGAGGTGCCGCCAGTTCGGCTGAGGCTCCGTGTCGATCACGACGAGCGGGGCACCCCGGCGCAGGGCCGAGCGCAGGCTCGCCCGCATCCGCGGGGGATCGGCGAAGTGGTGGTAGACCATCCGCAGCAGGATGGCGTCGCAGCACCCGGCGGGCAGGCCGGTGTTTTCCTGCGTGCCGAGGAGCGAAGTCACGTTCCCGAGGTGCGCGTCCTTGACGCGGGCCTCGATCTGCTGGAGCTTGTCGCGATCGACTTCCGTCGCGTACACCCGGCCGGTCTCGCCGACCTCGCGGCTGAGGCGCTCGGCCCACTCGCCGTTGCCCGCGCCGACGTCGGCCACGCGCATACCCGGGCGGAGGCCGAGGGCCTCGATCGTCCGGGCCTCGTCGGAGGAGTCGAGCGGACGGACGGCGGGGGCACTGACCGCGAGCAGAACGAGGGCCAGGACGGCCCCGCGGCGGACGTTCGCGATCATGACGCCTCCCACGCCCCTCTTGAATCATAGCCTTCGGTACGCCGAGGCGTATCCGCAGGTGAAGCAGCGATTCAAGGGGTTGTATCGGTCGGATACGATCGCGGGCGTTCGTCTAACGCGTTAGAAATCAAACCTTTCGGATTAATCCGGAGCTCTGAAGATCCCTTGCAGGTCTTCTGGCGATCCGGCGGATTGAATCCGCGACAGACAGGCCGGCGACAGACCGATCCTAACTTATTGATCTGGCATCAGTTAATTAAAATGCCAATGGGCACGTCCCCGGCCCGATCCTTGCTCCAGAGCGCTAGAACGCCAAAGACAGTTTGCCCCGGAAGGTTCTTGCAGCTCCGGCTGCACGGTTCCGATCGCAATGAGTTCGGACTTTTGGGCCCTCACGGCCCGCTTCAAGGAGCGATAAGGCTGATGAAGCACAAACTGATCTGTTTGCTGGTGCTGCTGACGGGCCTGGCCCTTCTGGGCTCACCCGCCACCGCCCAGGACATTTCTACGAAGGGCGGGATCAGCGGGACCGTGGTGGACGCGACCGGAGCCATCGTGCCCGGAGCCACGGTCACGATCACGGGTCCCATCGCGGTGCGTGACGTCGTCTCCAACGCCCAGGGACAGTACGAGGTGTCCAACCTCATCCCGGGCAAGTACACCGTCAAGGCGTCGCTGGCCGGGTTCAAGACGGCCTCGATGAGCGACGTGACCGTCTACGTCGGCAAGATGACCTCGGTCCGGCTCAGCCTCAGCGCCGGCGACGTCTCGGAGACGATCGAGGTCGTCGGCGCGGCGGTCGATATCGACACCGGCAACACCGCGATCGGCTCCAACATCAACTCGCAGGTCTTCGAGAACCTGCCCGTCCAGCGGCGCGTCGACAACCTCTTCTACCTGGCCCCGGGCGTGACGGAGAGCCAGGCCGGTGGGAAGGCCAACCCGTCCATCTCCGGCGGTTCCGCGCTGGACAACCTGTACGTGGCCGACGGCGTCAACATCACGGACTCCTCCTTCGGCGGCCTCGGTGTCTTCTCCCGCTCCTACGGGACGCTCGGAGTGGGCATCAACAGCTCCTACATCGAGGAGGTCCAGGTGAAAACGGGCGGCTTCGAGCCGCAGTATGGCCAGTCCCAGGGCGGGATCGTAAACATCATCACGAAGTCGGGGGGACGCGAGTTCCGGGGCTCGGTGTACGGCTACATGCAGCCGGCCGGCCTCGAGGCCACTCGCAACCAGCCCGACGATACGCGGGTCAACAAGGTCGGGGAGCTCCACCACGAGCAGAACTTCGACGTCGGCGTCGACCTCGGGGGGCCGCTAGTGAAGGACAAGCTGTTCTTCTACGGCAACTTCAACCCGAGCATCCAGACCCAGAAGGTGGCGGGGGCGCGAAACTCGGGCCTCGCCTCACTGGGTGAGTTCGACCGCAAGTACACGACGTACAACTACGCGGCCAAGCTCGACTGGAACCTCTCGGGGGGCCACCAGCTGAACTTCTCGGTCTTCGGCGACCCCTCCCACACGAACACGAGCGCGTTCAACACCCTCACCATCGACAACACCACCGCCAACAGCAAGCTCGACTATGGCACCCGCAACATCGCGGCGCGCTACAACGGCGTGCTCAGCAGCTCCTGGTCGCTGAACATCACGGGCAGCATGGGCAAGAACCACTTCGACGAGTCGGGCTTCGACAACTACAACCAGATCGTCGACCGCACGCAGCCCACGCGCGGGAACTTCACCGCCATCGGCCTCGGCTTCTTCGAGCCGACGGAGGGGAAGACCTACCGCGGCACCATCGACACCACCAAGCAGTTCTCCCTCGCGGGCAACCACACGTTCGCCCTCGGCTACCAGTACCAGCACGGGACGTACGCGGGGACCCGTGACCGGAGCGGCCCGCACTACACGGTGCCCGCCACCAACGTCAACGGCACCTACAACCCGGGCTCGGCCGCGGGGCAGCCCCTGAACGCGGCCTGGTCACTGCGCCTCGCCGGGGCCTCCTGCACGCTGTGCCCGCTCGTGAGCCGGGGTGGCGTCCTGGTGCCGGTCTACCTGCGGCAGGACCGCGGGGAGTTCGGACAGCCTTCGTTCGACACCCTCAACAACTACAACGCCTATTACGCCCAGGACACCTGGCGCATGGGCCGCAAGCTCACGGCGCTCCTCGGGGTCCGCGGCGAGCAGGAGCGGATCGAAGGGAACCCCGGGTCTGCTGGCCGCGTGGCCTACAGCTTCACCGGCCAGTGGTCGCCGCGCCTCGGCCTGACGTTCGACCCGAAGGGCGAGGGCAAGACGAAGATGTATTACAACTTCGGCCGCTTCCACGAGTACATCCCCCTCGACATGGCCGAGCGCTCGCTTTCGTCCGAGAAGGACTTCACGGGCGGACGCTTCGCTCCCGAGTACACGATCGACGCCCAGGGACGCCGCATCGCGGTCATCAATCAGTTCGGCACGGTCAACCCGGTCGTCGACGCCGGCCATCTCATCAACGGCGGCAGCGTGCCGGGCGGCGCGGGCAGCGGGATCAGCATCGCCGCCCAGGACCCGAGCAACCCCATCCTGCCCGGCACCAAGCTGGGATACGCGCAGGAGCACCTCGTCGGCTTCGAGCAGCAGCTCCCCGGCAACCTGGTGTTCTCGGTGCGCTACCTCAACCGCCAGCTGAAGCGGATCGTGGAGGACGCGGCGGTGACGCCGCCCGAGGGCGCTTCGTTCTTCGGCACGACCTACTTCATCGGCAACATCAACTCGAAGCTCGACGCCGCGGTCAACATCCCGGAGTACACCTACAGCCCCGGACAGGCGCTGCCCTCCCAGTGCGATCCGTCGCTGGACGCCGGCCTGTTCACCCCGCCCGGGAGCAACACCCAGAAGGGCGCGTGCTTCGCGGCCAACGGCGCCAACGGCAAGCCCGCCGGCAGCTCCGGCGCGGACGGCCTGCCCGACGGCTTCCCGGACGTGCAGCACAAGTACCAGGCCGTGGAGATCGAGCTGAACAAGCGCTTCTCGCACGGCTGGCAGCTCCTGGCCAACTGGCGGATCGCCAAGGTCGAGGGCAACTTCGAGGGGCACTTCCGTAACGACAACGGCCAGACCGACCCCGCGATCAGCTCGCTCTTCGACTTCACCGAGGGGCAGCTCGGTCTGCTCGGCGACCAGTTCGCGGTGGGCCCGCTCAACACCGACCGCAAGCACATCGTGAACCTCTACGGAAGCTATGCCTTCAAGGGTGGCCAGTCGCTCAACCTGGGCGGCGGTCTCCACCTCGAGACGGGCGTGCCCATCAGCCAGTTCTACGCCCACCCGATCTACCTCAACGCGGGCGAGATCCCCGTGGGCGGCCGCGGCGTCCTCGGGCGCAGCGACAAGGACACCCGGCTCGACCTGCACGCGGACTACCCGATCAAGTTCTCCAACAAGTCCAAGCTGGTCCTCAGTGCGGACTTCTTCAACGTGTTCAACAGCCAGCCGATCCGGCGGACCGACCAGTTCGTGGAGAGCACGGCCGGTCAGCTCAACCCGGACTTCACCCAGCCCGGGTACAAGCCCGGCTTCGGCCCGCGCGTGCTGACGTCCTTCTACCCGCCGTTCAGCATGCGGTTCGGCGTGAAGGTCGACTTCTAGGACAATAGGTCGGTTGCGGCAGGGGGAAGCCTTCTTCCCCCTGCCGTTTTTCCCCATGCGGCTCACCATCGCCCTCGCGTTGTTCGTGCTCGCCGCCCGCCCGGGCTCGGCCCAGAAGAGCGAGCGCGAAGACGAGCAGACCCATCGTCAGGCCATGGACCACTACCGCAAGGGCCAGGACGCGATGGCCTCCGAGCGGCCCGAACAGGCGGTCCGGGAGTTCAGCGCCGCCATCCAGCTCGATCCGCTCATGACCCTGGCCCACTACCGCCTCGGGCAGGCGTACATGGCCCTCAAGGAGTTCCCCCAGGCCGAGCGGGCTTTCCTTGGCTGCCGCGACGCCTACGAGAAGGTCGCCAACCTCCAGTTCACCAACCGCGAGGAGCTGGAGCGTCGCCGCGAAGAGGAGATCGACCAGCTCCAGAACTACCTGGGCCTCCTGCAGTCCGGTCAGATCAAGAACGCGAACCCGAACGTGCCGATGCAAGTCCAGCAGCAGATCGACGCCCTTCAGCGCAGCCGCCGGAAGGGCGCGACGGAGACGATGACGGTCCCCGCCGAGGTCTCGGTGTCGCTCGGCTCCGCCTACTTCCGCCAGGGCAAGCTGGCCGAGGCCGAGAAGGAGTGGAAGACAGCGGAGGAAGCCAACCCGAAGATCGGCGAGGCCCACAACAACCTGGCCGCCCTCTACCTGATGACGGACCGGCTGGACGAGGCCGAAAGGGAAGTCAAGCTGGCCGAGAAGACGGGCTACCCCGTGCACCCGCGCCTGAAAGACGACCTCAAGAAAGCCCGCAAGGCCGCCACGTCGCACTGACGGTTCTCCCCGCCGTGGTGGCCCCCGCCCTCCTCTCCGCGCTGCTCGCGGCCGGGCCACCGGAGCGCCCGGTCCCCCAGATCGGCGTGTCGGCGGAGTTGGTCGAGCTGGACGTGATCGTGACGGACGGGAAGGATCACCCGCTCACCGATCTGAGGCCGGAGGATTTCGAGGTCCTCGAGGAGGGGCGGCCTCGGCCGATCACCCACTTCGCCCGCGGATTCTCGGCCCCCCCGGCGGGAACGAGCGCTCCGGCGGCCGGGCCGGTCCCCGGTCCCGCCGCGTTCCCCGATGCCGGACCGCGCCCGCGCCGTCTCGTGCTGGTGGTCGACGACTACCACCTCGAGCCCGAGGACCTCTCGGCCGTGCGGGCGGCCCTCCAGCGATTCATCGACGGCCAGCTCGCGGCCGGGGACGAGGCGGTGGTGGTGGCGGCCAGCGGGAGCCTGGGCGCCCTCCAGCAGTTCACGGCCGATCGCGACGTCCTGCATCGAGCGGTGGCGCGTCTCCGCATTCAGCATCGGTCCTTCCGCCCGCCCATGGACGTGCCGCGCATGACGGACTACCAGGCGCAGTTGATCGAGCAGGGGGACACGGAAGCCCTCGACCTCGCGGCCCGGGAGATCATGGCCGCCGAGCCCGCGCCGCCGGGCTCCACGCGTCAGGCGCAGGCCCAGATGATGGCGGAGACGCGCGCGCGGGCCCTGGCCCGCCAGATCGTGTCCACGAACTCCCATGTCACCAGCCTCACGCTGTCGTCCCTCGAGCAGCTCGTGCGCAGCCTCCTCCCCTTCCGCGGCCGCAAGGTGGTAGCCCTCTTCTCCAACGGGTTCTTCATGGGGCCGACGCGCCAGTCGAGCCGGCGCGACCTGGAGGTGATCGCGGACGCGGCCGCCCGGTCCGGGGTCACCGTGTACTCGATCGACTCCCGCGGCCTCGTCGCCACCCCCGCCATCGGCGACGCCCGCGTTGGGGGAGGCTACGACATCACCGAGAACCCCGGCGTGCGCGAGAGCATCGAGCTCAGGGGGCGGGAGGCGGCGCGTGACGGGCTGAACGCCCTGGCTCTCGACACGGGCGGGCTGGCCTTCTTCAACCGCAACGACCTCGGCGCCTCTCTGCAGCGTGTCCTCGACGACAGCGCCGCCTACTACCGCCTCGGCTTCGAGCCGCGGGAATCTCCGCGGGACGGCCGCTTCCACAAGATCGAGGTCAGGGTCCGTGGCCGCTCTGGCCTCCGCGTCCGGACCGCGAGCGGCTATTTCGCCGGCGGCTCGCCGCCGCCAGTAGAGAGCCAGCCGGCCCCCAGCGCGGAGGAGGAGGCGAGCCGGCTCCTGCGGACCGCGCTCGACTCCTCCGCCCCGGTGCGCGGCCTGCCGGTGGAGCTCACGGCAAACTTCGTGGGCACGAGCGACGGCGACGTCGTGGTGGCCACCGCCTGCCTCGACGCGTCGCAGTTGCCCTTCACGCCCACGGCCGAGGGCCAGGAGGCGGCCGCCTTCGACCTCGTGGGGGTCGTGATCGACGAGGAGGGCAAGGCGGTGGGGCAGTTCAGCGATCGCGTGGAGCTGACGCTGCGCCCCGAGTCGAAGGAGGTCGCCCTCCGCAACGGCCTGACCTACAGCAAGACGCTGGCTGTGAAGCCGGGGCTCCTCCAGGCGCGCGTCGCGGTGCGGGCCGACGGCAACGGTCTGCTGGGCAGCAACGCGCAATGGGTGGAGGTGCCCGATCGGTCGCGGCCGGGGCTGTCCCTGAGCAGCATCCTGGTCCTGGGCGAGGATGCGGCGCCCCCGGTGCCCGCATCCCCCGCGGCCCGCGGAACCGTCTCCTTCGACCGGCGGCGGCTGCCGGAGGTCTCACGCCGCTTCCCCCGCGCCAGCCACCTCGACTACCTCCTCCTCGTCTACGACAAGGGCAAGCCCGGAGCGGCTTCTCCGGGAGACCTGGCGGTGGAACGGCAGATCCTCTCCGGAGGCACGATCGTGATCCGGTCCGCGCCCGGCCCGGTTTCCGAGGAAGGTCCCGGCGGTGTGCCGGTGGTGAGCGGGCGGTTGCGCCTGGACGCCTTGGGCACCGGCGACTACGAGCTGCGCCTCATTGTGAGCGACCGCGCGAGCAAGGTGACCGCGAGCCGCAGCTTGCGCTTCACGGTGGAGTAGCCAGGGAGTTCAGGAGGGATTCCGCGCCGGGATGGCCGAGCGCCTTGGCCTGGCGCGCGGCCTCCACCGCTTCGGCGATGCGTCCGGCCTGGGCCAGCGCCTGCGCGAGCTGGTAGTGGGCTTCAGCATCGTTCGGCGCGGCCTTCACGGCTTTCTCGAAATAGCCGACCGCGGCGGGGGCGCGCCGCGCACCGAGGTAGATCCCCCCGAGGGCCCGCCAGCTCGCCGCGTCCGTGGGATCGACGATCGTGGCCTTCTCGAAGGCCACCGCCGCCTCGGAAGCGCGCCCGCTTACGAGCAGCTGCGATCCCAACAGATGGAACGCCTCCCCCAAGCTCGGATCCGCCTGGCCGGCCCGGCTCAGGTAGTCCACCGCGGAAACGGCGTTCCCTTGCGCCGCGGCCAGCCTCCCGCGCTCGAGTAGGACGCGCGCGCTCTCCCCGTCGCGGCGCGCCGCGCGGGCGATCTCAGCGGCGGCATCGTCGTATCGCTTCTCCCCCAGCCGGGCCCGGGCGAGGGTGAGCCGGGCCGTGACGTCGTCGGGATCAAGGTCCAGACCGCGCTGGGCCTCGCGGGCGGCGTCGGCCGGCCGGCCCGACTCGATCAGCGTCTCGGCGAGGAGGGCATGAGCCGGCCGGGAACGGGGATCGAGCGCGATCGCGCGGCGCAGATCGGCCTCCGCGTCGGCCCACCGTCTCTGCTCGCGAAGGACGGCGGCGACGATCAGGTGCGCCTGGACGGCCTGGTCGGCCGGCAGCCCGAGGGACACGGCGCGGCGCAAGTCGGAAAGGGCCAGCGCGTCCTCCCGCAGCCGGCGATAGAGTGTCCCTCGCCCCCAATACAGGAGGGCGTTCGGGCCGCGCTTCTCGGCGTCGGCGTAGGCGGCCAGGGCCTCGTCGACGTCTCCGGTCTCCGCGCGGGCGGCGCCGGTCAGGCGCATCACCTCGGCATTCTCGGGCGCCGCCTTCCGGGCCGTCTCGAGGATGTCCAGGGCCGCCCGCGGCCTCTTTTCCCCGATGAGGTAGGTGGCGAAGCCGATCCAGTCCTCCACGTGCCCGGTGTCCGGTGGCCGCTTCCATGCCTCCCGGCTCTTCAGGCGGCGGAACTCCTCGAACTGCTTCGCCGCGTCGGCGGAGCGGCCTTCGGCGGCATAGGCCTGGGCCAGCTCGTAGCGCGCGCCCGCATGGTCCGGATCGTTGGCGACCGCCTTCTCCAGCAGACGGACAGCCGCCAGTCGCTCGTCCTGCCGGAGCGCCACCGTGGCCAGGCGGTAGAGCGCTTCCACGGAGTTCGGGTCGGTCTTGAGCGCCTCCTCGAGCTCGGTCCTCGCCCTCACGAGGTCGCCCTCGCCCAGCCATGTCCAGCCGACGAGAAAGTGCGCGCCGGAGTGGCCGGGCTCGAGCTGGAGACAGCGCTCCGCCGCCTGGCGGGCCTCCTTCAGCTCGGAGGCCCGCTGATAGGCGCGCGCGAGGAGCAGGAGGGGCTCGCAGCTTCCGGGATCGAGCTTGGCCAGCCGTTCGAGCGCCGACACGGCCTCGGGATACGCGCCGCGCGCGTAGCTGCTGTCGTACACGCCGCGGAGAGCCTCGCGGTACGTGGGATCCTTCTCGGCCAGCGCGCGGTAGGCCTCCTCCGCTTCCTCATACCGGCCCGCCGCCATGAGGATCTGCCCGACCTTCCGCGCATGATCGCGCGCCTCGGGATGCGCCCGGGCCAGGTCGCGATAGGCGGCGAGCGCGGCCTCGTAGTCCTTCATCTCGAAGCAGACGGTCGCCCGAAGCTCTTGCGCTTCCTCGTTCTGCGGCGAGCGCTTCAGGAAGGCTTCCGCGTGCCGTCGCGCCTCGGCCAGGCGTCCCAGTCGCGCGTCCGAGGCGGCGAGACCGTACTGGGCCTCGCCCAGGTCCGCGTTCAGCTCGAGGGCGCGCAGGAACTCCGCCCGCGCCTCCTCGAGCCGGTCCAGCCGCGAGAAGCACCGCCCCCGCAGGGCGTGCACTTCGGCCGAACCCGGGGCGACCTCGACCGCATGCTGAAGGACCCCGTAAGCCTCGAAAACGCGGTCGCCGGAGCTGAGCAGGTCCGCCATCTGGACGAGCGACGGCAGGTAATCCCTGTCCACACGGAGGGCCGCGCGGAACTCCACCAGCGCCTCCTGCGCCCGTCCCTCCTTCAAGAGCTCCATGCCCGCGGCGTGATGGCCCTCGGCGGTCTGCGGG
>Ga0066388_100001845_pt1 | contig 12376 bp, 6 predicted proteins | sample PanSoiMetaGPlot6_FD_64539 | JGI IMG/M metagenome (GOLD analysis project Ga0066388, IMG submission 64539) | Tropical forest soil microbial communities from Panama analyzed to predict greenhouse gas emissions - Panama Soil - Plot 6 (Hybrid Assembly) | ecosystem: Environmental > Terrestrial > Soil... | reverse complement strand
ACCGGTTCGTAGTGCGAGAACTGCATGGTGTACGTCGCCCGGCCCTGCGTGGCGGACCGCAGGTCCGTCGCATAGCCGAACATTTCCTTCAACGGCACTTTGGCGTTGATGACCTGCGCGCCGGCGCGCGCTTCGGTGCCTTGAATCTGGCCGCGGCGGCTCGACAGATTGCCGATCACCTCGCCCATGAACTCCTCGGGGGCAACCACCTCGACCGACATGACCGGCTCGAGCAGCACCGGATGCGCCTTCTTGGCGCCGTCCTTGAGCGCCATCGACGCGGCGATCTTGAAGGCCATCTCCGAGGAGTCGACCTCGTGCGCCGAGCCGTCGAGCAGCCCCACCTGGACGTCGACCATCGGATAGCCGGCCAGCACGCCGCCCTCGAGCGCTTCACGCGCGCCCTTCTCGACCGCCGGGATGTACTCGCGCGGCACCACGCCGCCCTTGGTTTCGTCGTGGAACTCGAACCCCTTGCCCGGCGGCAGCGGCGCGATGCGCAGCACGACGTGACCGTACTGGCCGCGGCCGCCGGTCTGGCGGATGAAGCGACCCTCTTGCCGGACCTCGCGCTGGATCGTCTCCTTGTATGCCACCTGCGGGCGGCCGACGTTGGCGTCGACTTTGAACTCGCGCAGCAACCGATCGACGATGATCTCCAGGTGCAGCTCGCCCATGCCCTTGATGATCGTCTGACCGGTCTCGGTGTCGGTCTCGACGCGGAACGACGGATCCTCGGTCGCCAGCTTCTGCAACGAGGTCCCCAGGCGCTCCTGATCCTGCTTGGTCTTCGGCTCGATGGCGATGGAGATGACCGGGTCGGGGAACTCGATCGATTCGAGGACGATCGGCTTGTCCTCGGAGCAGATCGTGTCGCCGGTGGTGCAGTCGCGTAGACCCACCGCCGCGGCGATGTCGCCGGCGTAGACTTCCTTGATCTCCTCGCGCTTGTTGGCGTGCATCTTCAGCAGGCGGCCAATGCGCTCGCGCTTGCTCTTGGCGGCGTTGAGGACATGTTCGCCCGATTCCAGCTTGCCGGAGTAGACGCGGAAGAAGGTCAGCGTGCCGACGTACGGGTCGGTCATGATCTTGAACGCCAAGGCAGCGAACGGTGCGTCGTCACTCGCCGGGCGCTGCTCGCTCTTTTGCGTGCCCGGCACCACGCCGGTCACCGGCGGCTTGTCGAGCGGCGACGGCAGATAATCGACCACGGCGTCGAGCAACGGTTGCACGCCGCGATTTTTGAACGCCGATCCGCAGAGGACCGGCACGACCTTGAGCTGCAGTGTTGCCTGACGGATGGCGGTGCGGATCTCGCTCTCGGCGATCGGCTGGCCTTCGAGGTACTTCTCGAGCAGATGCTCGTCGATGTCGGCCACCGCCTCGAGCAGCCGCTCGCGCTGCGCCTCGGCGGCCTCGCGGTACTCGGCCGGGATCTCGTCCGTGCGGTAGCGGGCGCCCAGGCTGTCGTCGTCCCAGATCACGGCCTTCATCGCCACCAGGTCGATGACGCCGCGGAAGTGCTCTTCCTTGCCGAGTGGCAGCTGCACCGGCACGGGATGGGCGCCGAGGCGCTCGCGGATCATGCTCACGCCGCGGTCGAAGTCGGCGCCGACGCGGTCCATCTTGTTGATGAACGCGATGCGCGGGACGCCGTACTTGTCGGCCTGCCGCCACACGGTTTCCGACTGCGGCTCGACGCCGCCGACGGAGCAGAACACCGCTACCGCGCCATCGAGCACGCGCAGCGAGCGTTCGACCTCGATGGTGAAGTCGACGTGCCCGGGCGTGTCGATGATGTTGACGCGGTGGTCACGCCAGAGACAGGTGGTCGCGGCGGAGGTAATGGTGATGCCGCGCTCCTGCTCCTGCACCATCCAGTCCATCGTCGCGGTGCCTTCGTGCACCTCGCCGATCTTGTAGTTGATGCCGGTGTAATAAAGGATGCGCTCGGTCGTAGTCGTCTTGCCGGCATCGATGTGCGCCATGATGCCGATGTTGCGTGTCCGATCGAGCGGAACCTGACGTGCCATAAACGATGAAAACGCGAGCGACGCACTCGCACCGCTCGCGTTTCGTGCTCCTTCTTCCTGCCAAGGTTACCAGCGATAGTGGGCGAAGGCTTTGTTGGCCTCCGCCATGCGATGCGTGTCGTCTTTCTTCTTCATGGCCGCACCGCGATTGTTGGCGGCGTCGACGATCTCGCCCGCCAAGCGCTCGGCCATGGACTTCTCGGCGCGCGACCGCGCGTAGGTGACCAACCAGCGCATGCCGAGCGACATCCGCCGTACCGGCCGCACCTCGACGGGCACCTGATAGGTGGCGCCGCCGACCCGTCGCGAGCGCACCTCGACCGACGGCTTCACGTTGTCGAGCGCACGCCGGAAGATGAGCAGCGCGTCCTCTTTGGTGCGCGCCGCCACCACGTCGAGGGCGCGATAGAAGATGCCCTCGGCAGTGCTCTTCTTGCCGCCGATCATCATGGTGTTGACGAACTTGGTCACCAGCCGGTCGTGGAACTTGGGATCCGGCAGGACCTCGCGGCGCCTGACCTCACCTTTGCGCGGCATGACGGATCCGCCTCACTTGGGACGCTTGGCGCCGTACTTCGAGCGCCCCTGTTTGCGGTCCTGCACGCCGATCGAGTCGAGCGTGCCGCGGATGATGTGATAGCGCACGCCGGGCAGATCCTTGACGCGGCCGCCGCGGATGAGGACGACCGAGTGCTCCTGCAGGTTGTGACCGATGCCGGGAATGTAGGTGGTCACTTCGATGCCGTTGGTGAGGCGGACGCGCGCCACCTTGCGCAGCGCGGAGTTCGGCTTCTTCGGCGTTTGCGTGTAGACGCGCGTGCAGACGCCGCGCTTTTGCGGCGACCGCTGCAGCGCCGGCGCGCCGGTCTTGCGCCGCTGCTTGACGCGGCCTTGCTTCACGAGTTGGTTGGTCGTCGGCATGTTGAATGCTCACAAATCCGCAAAGGAAACAGCAGTTTCTACTGGACCCATCCCAGTGTGTCAACCCTAGCCTTCGCTCGCACCGACCACGACCGGTGCCGGCTCTTCCTCTGCGCCGACTTCGGCGCCAGGGACGCGCATCTCCATCTCGCGATAGCGCGGCACGCCGGTGCCGGCCGGGATCAATCGGCCCATGATGACGTTCTCCTTCAGGCCCACCAGGTGGTCGACCTTGCCGTGGATGGACGCCTCGGTGAGCACCTTGGTCGTCTCCTGGAAGGAGGCCGCCGAGATGAAGCTCTCGGTCGACAGGCTGGCCTTGGTGATACCGAGCAGCAGCGGCTCGGCGATGGCTGGTTCGCCCTTGTCGTCGAGGATGCGCTGGTTCTCTTGCTCGAAGCGCCACTTCTCGACCTGATCGCCGACCAGGAACTCGGTGTCGCCGACCTCCTTGATGCGCACGCGTCGCAGCATCTGTCGGACGATCACCTCGATGTGCTTGTCGTTGATGCGCACGCCCTGCAGGCGGTAGATCTCCTGCACCTCGTCGACCAGGTATTTGGCGAGCGCTTTCTCGCCGAGAATGGTCAAGATGTCGTGCGGGTTCGGCGACCCGTCCATGAGCGCTTCGCCGGCGCGCACCGAGTCGCCCTCGTGCACGCTGATGTGCTTGCCCTTCGGGATCAGGTATTCGCGCGGCTCGCCGACCTCGGGGGTGACGACGACCTTGCGCTTGCCCTTGGTGTCCTTGCCGAACGACACCGTCCCGTCGATCTCGCTGATGATCGCGAACTCCTTCGGCTTGCGCGCCTCGAACAGCTCGGCGACGCGCGGCAGACCACCGGTGATGTCCTTGGTCTTGGTGGTCTCACGCGGGATCTTGGCGATAACGTCGCCGGGCGACACCTCTTGGCCTTCGGCGACCGCAATGTGGGCGCCGACCGGGATGAGATAGCGGGCGACGTTTTCGGAGCCCGGCAGCTTGGCGGTCTTGCCCTCCTTGTCCTTGATCGAGATGCGCGGGCGCTTGTCGAGGTCCTTGCAGTCGATGATGACGCGCGTGGACAGACCGGTGCGCTCGTCGACCTTCTCTTCCATGGTGACGCCTTCGAGCACGTCGCCGAACTTCACCACGCCACCGATCTCGGTCAGCATCGGGATGGTGTACGGATCCCACTCGGCGATCAGCTGCCCGCTCTTCACCGGTTCGCGGTCGCGGATCTTGAGCCTGGCGCCGTAGACGATCGGATAACGCTCGCGCTCGCGTTCGCGGCCCGGTTCGGGGATCTCGATGACCGCGATCTCGCTGTTGCGGTTCATGACGACGAGGTCGCCGTTCTTGTCGACCACGGTGTTCAGATTGATGTACTTGAGGATGCCGTCATTACGGGCTTCCAGGGTGGTCTGCTCGGCGCGCCGGCTGGCGGTACCGCCGATGTGGAAGGTGCGCATGGTGAGCTGGGTGCCCGGCTCGCCGATCGACTGTGCGGCGATCACCCCGATCGCCTCACCGAGATTGACCATGTGGCCGCGCGCCAGATCGCGCCCGTAGCAGGAGATGCAGACGCCCTGCCGCGACTGACAGGTCAGCACCGAGCGGATCTTGACCCGCTCGAGGCCAGACTCCTCGATGGCGCGCACCAGGTCTTCGTTGATCTCCTCGTTCGCTTTGACCAGGACCTCGTTGTTGAACGGATCGTGGATGTCGTCGAGTGCGACGCGCCCGAGGACGCGATCGCCGAGGCCTTCGATGACCTCGCCGCCCTCGACGAGCGGGGTCATTTCGATCCCGTCGAGCGTGCCGCAGTCCTCCTCGGTGATGATGGAGTCCTGCGCGACGTCGACCAGGCGGCGGGTCAGGTAACCCGAGTTGGCGGTCTTCAACGCCGTGTCGGCCAACCCCTTGCGGGCGCCGTGCGTGGAGATGAAGTACTGCAGCACGGTGAGACCTTCGCGGAAGTTGGCGGTGATCGGCGTCTCGATGATCTCGCCGGACGGCTTGGCCATGAGGCCGCGCATGCCGGCGAGCTGGCGGATCTGCTGGGCGCTGCCGCGTGCGCCGGAGTCGGCCATCATGAAGATCGGGTTGAAGCTGCTGACCGTGTAGCGCTTGCCGCCTTCGCCCTCGACCGTGTCGGTGGCGAGCTCGCGCAGCATCTCGTCGGCGATGCGGTCGGTGACCTCGGCCCAAATGTCGACGACCTTGTTGTAGCGTTCGCCGTCGGTGATCAGACCCTTGTTGTACTGGTCTTCGATCTCGCGCACGTTGGTGCGCGCCTGATCGAGCAGCTTGGGCTTCTTCGGCGTGATCACCATGTCCTTGATGGCGATCGAGATGCCGGCCTTGGTGGCGTAGTCGAAGCCGAGATCCTTGAGCTTGTCGGCGAAGATGACCGTCGCCTTGTTGCCCGCCAGCCGGTAGGAGAGGTCGACCAGGTGGCCGAGCTCCTTCTTCTTCATCACCCGGTTCACTTCGGCGAACGGGATCTCGGTCGGGACGATCTCGTACAGCAGGATGCGGCCGACCGTTGAGTCGACCAGCTTGCCGTCCATGCGCACGCTGATCGGGGTGTGCAGCTCGATGGCGCCGTGATCGTAGGCGATGCGCACTTCGTCGGGGTTGGCGAAGCGCTTGCCGGCGCCGGTGGCCTCGGGGCGCTCGCGCGTCATGTAGTAGAGGCCGAGCACGATGTCCTGGGTCGGCACGATGATCGGCCGCCCGTTGGCCGGCGAGAGGATGTTGTTGGTCGACATCATCAAGCCGCGCGCTTCGACCTGCGCTTCCACCGACAGCGGCACGTGCACGGCCATCTGGTCGCCGTCGAAGTCGGCGTTGTACGCCGCGCAGACGAGCGGATGCAGTTGAATGGCCTTGCCCTCGATGAGGATCGGCTCGAAGGCCTGGATGCCGAGTCGGTGCAGGGTGGGGGCGCGGTTGAGCAGCACCGGATGCTCGCGGATGACCTCGTCGAGGATGTCCCACACCTCGGGGCGTTCCTTCTCCACCATCTTCTTGGCGCTCTTGATGGTGGTGACGAAGCCGCGTTCCTCGAGCTTGTTGTAGATGAAGGGCTTGAACAGCTCGAGCGCCATCTTCTTCGGCAGGCCGCACTGGTGCAGGCGCAGCTCGGGGCCGACGACGATGACCGAACGGCCGGAGTAGTCGACGCGCTTACCGAGCAGGTTCTGGCGGAAACGGCCGCTCTTGCCCTTCAGCATGTCGGACAGCGACTTGAGCGGGCGCTTGTTGGGGCCGGTGATGGCGCGGCCGCGGCGACCGTTGTCGCACAGCGCGTCCACCGCCTCCTGCAGCATGCGCTTCTCGTTGCGGATGATGATGTCCGGCGCGTTGAGCTCGGTGAGCCGCTTCAGGCGGTTGTTGCGGTTGATGACGCGGCGGTAGAGGTCGTTGAGGTCGGAGGTTGCGAACCGGCCGCCGTCGAGCGGCACCAGCGGCCGCAGGTCGGGCGGGATGACCGGGATGCACTCCAGGATCATCCACTCGGGTCGGTTCCCGGAGTTGCGGAACGCCGACACGACCTTGAGGCGGCGCGAGATCTTCTTGCGCTTGGCCTCGCTGGTCGCCTGGCGCATCTCGGCGCGCAGCTCCTGCGAGAGCTTCTCGATGTCGATGTCCTTGAGCAGCTTGCGGATGGAATCGGCGCCCATCTCGGCGTCGAAGGCTTCGCCGAACTCCTCGCGCGCCTTGCGGTAGCGTGACTCGCTCAGCAGCTCCTTGTACTGCAGCGGCGTCTTGCCCGGGCGGGTGCAGACGTAGGACTCGAAGTACAGCACCTTCTCGAGCTCTTTGAGCGTCATGTCGAGCAGGGTGCCGATCCAGCTGGGCAGGCTCTTCAGGAACCAGATGTGGGCAACCGGGGTGGCGAGCTCGATGTGGCCCATGCGCTCGCGCCGCACCTTCGATTGAATGACCTCGACGCCGCACTTCTCGCAGACGACGCCGCGGTGGCGCATGCGCTTGTACTTGCCGCAGTTGCACTCGTAGTCCTTGGTCGGCCCGAAGATCTTGGCGCAGAAGAGGCCGTCGCGTTCGGGCTTGAAGGTTCGGTAGTTGATGGTTTCGGGCTTGCGGACCTCCCCGTGCGACCACGACCGGATCTTCTCGGGTGAGGCCAACGAGATCCGCAGCGCGTTGAAGTTGAGCGGATTCTTCGGCTTTTCGAATAGCGTGAAGAGATCTTCCATAGTGTCTCCGTGCGTCGGCGGTCAGACCGCTTCGCTCTTCTTCTCTTCCAGCAGCTCCACGTCGAGGGCGAGACTCTGCAGCTCCTTCACCATGACGTTGAAGGATTCCGGCAGGCCGGGCTCGAGGACGTTCTCGCCCTTGACGATTGCTTCGTACATACGGGTACGGCCGGCGACGTCGTCGGACTTGACGGTCAGCATCTCCTGCAGACTGTACGCCGCGCCGTAGGCTTCGAGCGCCCACACTTCCATTTCACCCAACCGCTGGCCGCCGAACTGTGCCTTGCCGCCGAGCGGCTGCTGGGTGACCAGCGAGTACGGGCCGGTGGAGCGGGCGTGGATCTTGTCGTCGACCAAGTGGTGCAGCTTGAGCATGTACATCACGCCCACCGTGACCTCGTGCGCGAACGGATCGCCGCTGCGCCCATCGAACAAGCGCGTCTGCCCGCTCTCGGGCAGGCCCGCGCGCTTGAGCCAGGTGAACACTTCCTCTTCCGAAGCGCCGTCGAACACCGGTGAGGCGGTGTGGACGCCGCCGGCGACGCCATCGGCCAGGCGCACGACGTCCTCGTCGCCCAGCTCGTCGATGAACTCGCCGTGATCCTTCCCATACAGGTCGCGCATCTTCTTGCGGATCGCGCCGGCGTTGGTCTTGCCGTTGTCGCCGGCTTCACTCGCCAGCTGCCCGCCGAGCGAACGCGCCGCCCACCCGAGGTGGGTTTCGAGAATCTGTCCGAGGTTCATGCGCGACGGCACGCCGAGCGGGTTCAGCACGATGTCGACCGGCGTCCCGTCTTCGAGGTACGGCATGTCCTCTTCCGGCAGAATGCGCGACAGCACGCCTTTGTTGCCGTGCCGCCCCGCCATCTTGTCGCCCACCTGCAGCTTGCGCTTGATGGCGACGAAGACCTTGACCATCTTGATCACGCCGGGCGGCAGCTCATCGCCGCTCTTCAAGCGCTCCAGCTTCTCCTGGAACGCCAGGCGGATCAGCGTCAGCTGCTCCTGCATCGCCTCGACGAGTCGGGTGAGCTCCTCCTCGATTTTCGGATCGCCGACCTTGATCTCGCCCCACAGGCTGGACGGAATCTCGTCGAAGTCCGTGGCTTCGATGATCTTGCCCTTGGCGAGGACCACCTTGCGCTGGTCGTCGCTCAGGCGCGCCATCGCCTCCTTGCCCACCAGCAGCTTCTTGAGGTGCTTCAAGGTGGATTCGCGGATGATGCGCTGCTCGTCTTCTTGATCCTTCTTGAGCTTGGCGGCTTCCTCGTCCTCGATCAGACGGCTGCGCTCGTCCTTCGATACGCCCTTGCGCGAGAAGACGCGGGCGTTGATCACTGTGCCTTCGACGCCGGGCGGCACTTTGAGCGACGTGTCGCGCACCTCGCCGGCTTTCTCGCCGAAGATGGCGCGCAGCAGCTTCTCTTCCGGCGAGAGCTGGGTCTCGCCCTTCGGCGTGATCTTGCCGATCAGGATGTCGCCCGGTCGGACCTCGGCGCCGATGCGGATGATGCCGCTCTCGTCGAGATCCTTCAGCGCATCCTCGCCGACGTTGGGAATGTCGCGCGTGATCTCCTCCGGACCGAGCTTGGTGTCGCGCGCGACGCACTCGAACTCCTCGATGTGCACCGACGTGAAGAGGTCCTCCTTCACGACGCGCTCGCTGATGAGGATCGAGTCTTCGAAGTTGTAGCCGCCCCACGGCATGAACGCGACCAGGACGTTGCGCCCCAGGGCGAGCTCGCCCATCTCGGTCGACGAGCCGTCGGCGATCACATCGCCGATGTTGACGTGGTCGCCCTCGCGGACGATCGGCCGCTGGTTGATGCAGGTGTTCTGGTTGGAGCGCTGGTACTTGGTGAGGTTGTAGATGTCGACGCCGGGGTCGCGCGGCCCGCCGCTCGGCTTGTCGGCGCGCACGACGATGCGCGTGGCGTCGACGCTCTCCACCAGCCCGTCGCGGATGGCGACGACGGTCACGCCGGAGTCGCGCGCCACGACGCGCTCCATGCCGGTGCCGACCAGCGGCGCCTCGGTGCGCAACAGCGGTACCGCCTGGCGCTGCATGTTAGCGCCCATCAGCGCGCGGTTGGCGTCGTCGTTTTCCAGGAACGGAATCAGCGAGGCGGCGACGCTCACCAGCTGGTTGGGCGAGACGTCCATGAAGTCGACCTCTTCGGGCGGCACCATGACGAACTCGCCGCCGCGGCGGGCGGACACCCGGTCGGCGGTGAAGGCGCCGCGCGTATCGACCGGAGCGTTGGCCTGGGCGATGACGTGCTGCTCCTCCTCGAGCGCCGACAGGTAGCGGACGCGTTCGGTCACGCGGCCGTTCTCGACCTCGCGATACGGCGTCTCGACGAAGCCGAACTCGTTGACGCGGGCGAACGTCGACAACGAGGCGATGAGGCCGATGTTCGGGCCTTCCGGGGTCTCGATCGGGCAGACGCGCCCGTAGTGGGTCGGGTGCACGTCGCGCACTTCGAACCCGGCGCGCTCGCGGGTCAGGCCGCCGGGGCCGAGCGCCGACAGGCGGCGCTTGTGGGTGATCTCGGACAACGGGTTCGTCTGATCCATGAACTGCGAGAGTTGGCTCGACCCGAAGAACTCCTTGATCACCGCCGACACCGGCTTGTAGTTGATGAGCTCCTGCGGCATGAGCGTTTCGATGTCCTGCAGGCTCATGCGCTCCTTGATGGCGCGCTCCATGCGGACCAAGCCGATGCGGTACTGATTTTCGACCAGCTCGCCGACCGCGCGCACGCGGCGGTTGCCGAGGTGGTCGATGTCGTCGGTCTGGCCGTTGCCGTTCTTCAGCTCGATCAGATAACGCACCACCTGCAGGATGTCCTCGCGGCGCAGCGTGCCCTGCTCGAGCGGCGCGTCGAGGCCGAGGCGGTGGTTGAGCTTGAGGCGCCCGACGCGCGACAGGTCGTAGCGTTCGGCGTTGAAGAACAGGTTGTTGAAGAAGGTGGTGGCGGTTTCGATGGTCGGCGGGTCGCCGGGACGCAGCCGCTTGTAGATCTCGATGATCGCGTCCTCGGGGGCGGGGATGCGGTCCTGCAGCAAGGTGTTGCGCAGCGACGGACCGACATGGGTGTCGTCCATGAGCAGCACTTCGACGTCGCGCACGCCGGCGGCACGCAGGCGGTCGAGCAGCTCGGTGGTGAGCTCCTGGTTGCACTCGAGCAGCACCTCGCCGGTCTTGGGGTCGACCACGTCGTGGGCTGACACCCGCCCGAGCACGTCCTCGAGCGAGATCGGGATCTCCTTCACCCCGGCGGTCTCCATCTGCTTGATGGAAGCCTTGGTGATCTTGCGGCCCTCTTTGACGATCAGCTCGTTGCCGCCGCCGCGGATGTCGCGCGTCGCCTTGCCGCCCACCAGCTGGGTCGGCTTGAACGCCTTGGCGAGGCGGTTGGCGTCGATGAGGATCGTGTCCTTCTTGTAGAAGTAGTTGAGCAGATCCTCGGTGGTCATCCCGAGCGCCCGCAGCAGCACGGTGGCGTGGAACTTCCGCCGCCGATCGATGCGGACGAAGAGGATGTCGCGCGGATCGAACTCGAAGTCGATCCAGGAGCCGCGGTACGGAATGATGCGGGCCGAGTAGAGCAGCTTGCCGCTGGCGTGCGTCTTGCCCTTGTCGTGATCGAAGAAGACGCCCGGCGAGCGGTGCAGCTGGCTGACGATGACCCGTTCGGTGCCGTTGACCATGAAGGTGCCGTTGGTCGTCATCAGCGGGATCTCGCCGAAGTAGACCTCCTGCTCCTTCACGTTCTTGATCGAGCGCGCGCCGCTCTCCGGATCGACGTCCCAGATCACCAACTGAATGGTGACCTTGAGCGGCGCCGCGAAGGTCATGCCCCGCTCGTGGCACTCCTGGACCGAGTACTTCGGTTCGCCGAGCGAGTAGCTGACGAACTCCAGCGACGCGGTCTCGTTGAAGTCCTTGATGGGAAAGACCGACTTGAAGACGCCCTGCAGGCCGGTGTCGCGGCGTTCACCGGGTGGCAGTTTCAGCTGCAGGAACTCGTCGTACGAGCGCCGCTGGATCTCGATCAGGTTCGGGATCTCGACGATCTTGCGGATCTTCCCGAAGTTCCGCCGCAAGCGGACATTGTGTGCTACGCGAACACTCATTCCGTCGCCCTCGCGCTGTGTGATGGCAAAACTACTTCAGCTCCACCGACCCGCCGGCTTCCTCGATCTTCTTCTTCATCTCCTCGGCCTGCGCCTTGGGGACGTCTTCCTTCACCGTCTTCGGCGCGCCGTCGACCAGGTCCTTGGCTTCCTTCAACCCGAGGCCGGTGAGCTCGCGCACCACCTTGATGACCTGGATCTTCTTGTCGCCTGCGCCCGTCAGCACGACCGAGAAGTCTTCCTTCTCGGGCTCCGCCGCCGCGGCGGCGCCGCCGCCGGCCGCCGCCGCCGGCCCCATCGCCATCACCGGCGCGGCCGCGGCCTCGACGCCGTAGACGTCCTTCAAGTAGTCGCCCAGCTCCTGCGCCTTCAGCAGCGTCAGGGCCATGATCTTGTCGCCGATGTCTTTGATCTCCGACGACCACTCACGCGCACTTGCTTCAGACATTCTGTCCTCCGTTTCCTAGTGTCTCGATGAAGGCGGGCTGCCTCAGGCAGCACCGCCCGCCTCTTCCAATCTCTTCACCAAGCTGGCGATCGCGCCGGCAATGCGCCGCGCCGGCGACTGCACGGCCGCAGCCAGGCGCCGCGACGGGGTGAGCGCCTGGCGCAGCACCCGGGCCTGCAGCGCCGGCAACCCCGGCATGGCGGCCAGCTTCTTGACCTGTTCGGGCGCGATCAGCTGCCCCTCGACGGCGCCGCCGTCGATCTGCAATTTGGCGTGCTGCTCGGCGAACGCGACCAGCGCCTTGGCCACCGCCACCGGGTCGGTGTAGCCGAACACCAGGCCACGCGGTCCGCGCAGCAACGTCCCGCAGTTGGCGTAGGGCGTCTCCTGCATGGCGATCTTGGTCAGTGTGTGCTTGGCCACCTTGAGCTCGCCGCCCGCGCCGCGCAGCGAGCGGCGCAGGGCGCGCGACTCGGCTGCGGTCAGTCCCAGGTTGGCGGCCACCAGTGCGACGCTCGCCCGGCTGAAGCGCTCGCGCAGCTCGGCGACCGAGGCCGCCTTTTCTTCCCGATTCACGCTACACCTCCTCACGCCGCCAAGGCGCGCACCGCCAGCGGACTCACCTTGA
>Ga0066388_100001844_pt1 | contig 12377 bp, 11 predicted proteins | sample PanSoiMetaGPlot6_FD_64539 | JGI IMG/M metagenome (GOLD analysis project Ga0066388, IMG submission 64539) | Tropical forest soil microbial communities from Panama analyzed to predict greenhouse gas emissions - Panama Soil - Plot 6 (Hybrid Assembly) | ecosystem: Environmental > Terrestrial >... | reverse complement strand
CTGGCCTGGTGAAAACCGCGCTTGGCGAAGCACGCCACCGCGGCATCGAGGATCTGAGTCGGCCGATCAACAACTACCGGTTCGGTCTGGGTCTGTGACATAGGGCCATACAATGAATGAACGTTCATTCATTGTCAAATAGCCCCTGTTTTACGAGGCAAAACCGGCCTACACGGTCTGCTCGATCGTCCTTCCGATGTAATATGTTGGCATCGCCGGTTGATCCGCGAATTGCCAGATAACGACCAGCGCACTAAGCGCGAAAAGCGCGAACAACGCTGTTTCCACGACGTTTCGATTTTTTTCTTCTGACTCAACCAGCAGTTTGTAGGTATATCTCTTTTTCATGTTCCCCCTTTTCCTTAGAACGCTTCCGAGGATCCCTTTTGTCTAAACTGACTGCGGGTTATCGTTGGCGTTCAAAGATTTGGATGCGATGATACCATGAATCGGATTCAACCTGATTTTCGTCGCCGGTTTCGGCCCCACCAACGATACCTCCTTGGCTTGTCAGGCGGTCGCGATTCGGTCGCGCTTCTGTATTGGCTCACAGACTGCGGATACAAAAATCTGATTTGCTGTCATTTGAATCATCGGCTCCGCAGTCGCTCGAGCCATGCCGACGCGCGTTTCGTCGAAAAACTTGCCGACAAATACGGTGTCGATCTTGTCATTGGATCGGCGAACGTGCGCGCGCTCGCGAGCAAACAAAAATTGTCGATTGAAGCTGCCGCCCGTGAGGCGCGCTACAAATTTTTTGCGCAGGTCGCAGAGCAAAAACGCGTTCGAACAATTTTTCTCGCGCATCACGCAGATGATGTTGTCGAAACTTTTCTTATCAACCTGTTTCGCGGTTCGGGAACGGCCGGCCTGAGTGCAATTCGCGAAGTTTCAAAGCGGCGTATTGGTAACCTCGATCTGACAATTGTTCGCCCATTTCTCGGGATCTGGCGGAGTCAGATTGACGATTATGGTCGAAAGCACCGGCTAAAATTTCGCGAGGACGTGTCGAACAAGGACTTAGCCTTATTCCGCAATCGCATCCGCCGACAGATCATTCCTTACCTCGAAAAGGCAATTGGGCGAAACATTCGTCACAGCATTTGGCGAGCGGCGATCATCACCGCCGCAGAAGAGGATTGGATCGAGACTCAATTGCCCAATGCGACGGGCCCCGAACTTTCAGTTCTGGAATTGCGCAAGTTGCCGGTCGCGCTTCAGCGACGTGAAATCTTGAAATGGTTACGCGCCCGCAAGATTCCGAACGTTCGCTTTGATGTCGTGGAAAATATTCGCTCTCTGCTCGATCGGAACGCGCGCGTCGCCAAGGTCAATCTTCCGCAAAATCGACATGTTCGGCGCCGTGCCGGCAAGATTTTCATCGAGTGAAATCTGCGTAATCTGTTGCGATGTCTTCTGAAGTTCGCGTTCGTTTCGCTCCGTCGCCGACTGGCTATCTCCACATCGGCGGCGCGCGCACGGCTTTGTTCAATTGGCTCTTTGTCCATCATTGCGGCGGAAAACTGATTTTGCGAATCGAGGACACCGACACGAAACGCAACACTGAAGAAGCTGCGGCTGCGATTTATCAAGGACTCGACTGGCTTGGCATCAATTGGGACGAAGGCCCGCACGTCGGCGGAAACCTCGGGCCGTACTTTCAAAGTCAGCGGACGGACATTTACGAACGCTACCTGAAAAGACTTCAGGACGGGGGACATATTTTTGAAGATCAAGGCGCCCTGCGCTTTCGTTCACCGCGTGAGCATGTGATCGTCAACGATCTCGTCTGCGGCAAAATCGATTTCGATCTCACGAATCCGGGCACGCATCCCGACATGACCGTGCGCCGGCCGGATGGTTCGTGGATTTTTCATTTCGTCAATGTGATCGACGACATCGAGATGAAAGTTTCGCACGTGATTCGCGGCGAAGATCATCTCTCGAACACTCCCAAGCACATCGAGCTTTATCGGGCGCTCGGCGCTACGCCGCCGAATTTCGCGCACATCCCGCTCATTTTGAATCGCGACGGTTCCAAGATGAGTAAGCGCGATGAAGGCGCCGCGGTCGCGACTTACATCGAGCAGGGTTACGCGCCGGAAGCGGTCCGCAACTATCTCTGCCTGCTCGGTTGGTCGCCGAAGGATAATCGCGAGAAGATCGATCTCGACGAAGTCGTTAAACTTTTCGAACTTGAAAAAATCAATCGCCGCAACGCCGCGTTCGATCTCGACAAATGTTTTTGGCTCAACGGTCAATATGTTGCGCAAATGTCGCTCGACCGTTTCGTGGAGCTGGCTAAACCATTTCTCGAAAAAGCAAAGATCGACACTTCGAACGAAAAATACACTCGCGAAGTTCTCGCGATCGTGAAGGAGAAGATCAAGCTTCTGAAAGAGCTGCCCGAGTGGACCAGCTACTTTTTCACCGAGGACTACGAATTCGACCCCGAAGCAGTTAAGAAAGTTTTCGGGAAGCCCGAAGCAGCCGGCCATTTGAAAGCGTTGCGCGAAGAATTTGCCAAGCTCGACAAGTGGGATTTTCAAACGCTGGAGTCGACTCTGAAAGCGCTCGCGCAAAGGCTTGGCTGCAAGACCGGCGATTGCGTTCATCCCGCGCGCGTCGCGGTGAGCGGACGAAGCGTTGGTCCAAGTCTCTATCACATGCTCGAAGTGATGGGAAAAGAACGCGTGCTAAAGAGATTTGATCGGATGCTGGCAAAGCTCGAATCGAAATGAATTCGAATTCCTGGAGGGACGCGCGCTGTCACGTCCCTAAAGCTTTGGGGCACGACAGCGTGTGCCCCTCCACATGAAAAAGAAACGGGCGTCGCAAAAAGAAGTTTATACGCTCGCGGATTTGAAGAGCTGGCGCGATGTTGATCCGGCAATTCGTCTCGCCGTTTTTGGCGACCCGGTTGAGCACTCGCTCTCGCCGCAAATGCAGAACGCCGCGCTCAAACATTCCAAGATCGACACGCAATATGCGCGCTTTCACATTTTGCAGAACGAACTGCGCGACGCCTTCGATCTCATTCGCGAGTTGAAATTCATTGGCGTCAATCTGACGATTCCGCACAAAATTGCCGCGCTCGAGCTGCTGGATTTAGTGGACGACAACGCGAAACGCGTCGGCGCGGCGAACGTCCTTAAGATGGACAACGGGAAGTTGCACGGGTTCAATACTGATGGCCGCGGGTTTTCGCGTGCGGTCCGCGAAGAGTTCTCAGTCGATCTGCGCGATTTGCGCGTGATGGTTCTTGGCGCCGGTGGTGCCGCCCGCGCGATCGCGCGCCAATGCGCGAAGGAAAATTGTGAACGGCTCGCAATCGCGAACAGCACTTTCGAGAAAGGCCAACAGCTCGCCGATTCGCTGCGCAATTTCTTCGAAGGCCCAAAAGTTCTCGGTCCGGTCGCAAGATTGCAGGCAATTCCGTGGGACGAGCGCGCCTTCCAGTTTCAGATCGCGAATGTCGATCTTGTGGTCAACGCGACACCCGTTGGTTTGAATCGTAGCGATCCGTCGCCGATCCCGTCCCGTCTTCTCGCGCCGCACGTGATGGTTTACGACGCAATTTATTCCGAAAAGCGCACGCCTTTGGTCTCAGCTGCGATTGAAGCCGGCGCCCGCGCGGCGAACGGATTGTCGATGTTGCTGCATCAAGGCGCGCTCGCGTTTGAGATTTGGTTTCAACGAGAAGCGCCGCTCGAAGTCATGCGGGCGGCAATTCGTTAGGTGTTTTCGTTGGCCATTTCCTGACCGCGTTCGGTCGCCGCTTCAACTGCGGCGATTAGACTTTTGCTGGTGCCGAGTCTTTCCATGACCGCGAGACCGGCTGCGGTTGTCCCGCCCGGCGTCACGACCATTCGTCTCAATTCTTCCGGCGACATTTTCGTTTCGCGCATGATCTCGGCCGCGCCGCGCGCGGTTTGAATCGCCAGCTCCGTCGCTACGTCGTTGGCCAACCCAAGCTTTGTTCCACCAGCCGCCAGTGCTTCGATCACGGTATATATAAACGCTGGCCCGCTGCCGCTCAGCGCGGTCACGACGTCGACCTGCGATTCATCGATCTCAAGCACGACGCCGATCGCGCTGAAAATTCTCTTCACAAGATCGACATCCTCGTTCGTGCTCCGGCTTCCACGAGAAAATCCGGTCGCGGCGCGACAAATCGCCGACGGAGTATTAGTCAGCGCGCGCATGAAACGCACATTCGGAATTTTTTCCATGCTCGAAATCCGGACGCCGCCTGCGAGCGAGATCACGCTTTTGTTTTGCAGTTTTTCCTTAAGCTCGTTCAGCGCCGGGATGACCATTCCCGGCTTCACACCGACAAAAATCGCTTCCGCTTTCTCCGCGACCTCGGTGTTCTCTGCGGTGACCGAAACGTCCGTCTCCTTTTGCAGCGCAGTTCGCGTTTTTTCGTTTGGCTCGCTGGCAATGATCTGATTCGGCGGGCAAAAATTCGCGCGCATCAGGCCGCGGATGACGGAGCCCGCCAGTTTCCCGGCCCCGATGAAGCCGAGTTGATAAATTTGAGAAGCACTCATTTTCCGCGATAATATTTCATGGTAGCCGCCGCTGTAAATTTGCAACGTGATGTTGCACCCAATGCTCGTCGGTCGAGCGCGGACTTAGCGAAGGAACTCCGCGCGGTCGCGACCGAGCGTAACGCGGTGATTCTGGCGCACAATTATCAGGTTCCGGAGCTTCAGGACGTGGCCGATTTCGTCGGTGACTCCTTAGGCCTGAGCTACCAGGCGGCCAAAACCGAGGCCGATGTGATTCTTTTCTGCGGCGTTCATTTCATGGCCGAGACGGCGAAGATCATTAATCCGAACAAGCGCGTGATCTTGCCCGATCTCGAAGCGGGCTGTTCGCTCTCGGAATCGTGCCCGCCGGACAAACTCGCCGGGTTTTTAAAAAAGCACGCTGACAAAAATTATTACGTGATCGCCTACATCAATTGCAGTGCGGGCGTGAAGGCGCAATCCGACATCATTTGCACGAGTGGCAACGCCGACAAGATCGTCCGCGCCGCGCCGCCACACCGAAACGTTCTTTTCGTCCCGGATCAAAACCTCGGAGCGTGGGTCATGGAACGAACCGGCCGCAAAATGGATTTGTGGCAGGGAACATGTTACGTCCACGTCGAATTTACCGCGCGGAGCATCAATCGGATTCGCGAAAAATATCCGGACGCGCCGGTGGTCGCGCATCCCGAGTGCACTTACGCCGTACGCATGCTGGCGGACGAAGTTTGTTCGACCGAGAAAATGATTGCGTTCTGCAAAAATTCTCCGACGGACGAGATCATTGTGGTAACCGAAGCGGGAATGTTGCATCGGTTAAAGAAGGAAATCCCCGGCAAAACGTTTATTCCCGGGCCGACGGAGAATTGTTTCTGCGGCGAATGCCGCTACATGAAGAAGAACACGCTCGAGAAGGCGTACGACGCGCTCCTGAAAATGGAACCGGAGATCAAATTGTCCGAGGAAGTGCGTTCTCGGGCAGAAATTCCAATTCTCCGCATGTTGGAACTCAGTAAACCGTGACGAGTGACATGTGACGCGTGACGAGAGCGGAGAATTTGTCTTGTCACTGGCGACAGGTCACTCGTCACTTCTTTAATCTTGTCACTCGTCACTCATCACTTATCACTTCTGCGTGGAGCGGCCGTCGATCTGGGTCATTATTGTGGTTTTGCTGTTGGGCGTTTTGTTTCTGCGCGAACCGCGTTTTCAGCGTTCGGAGGAAATTTTCTTGCGCTGGCTCTTGCGCCACTCGGACCCAGCGACGAAGACAGTGCCGCTAACAATTGTCGAGGTCGGTAAGGAAAATCCGCCAGCTCCGCTCGAAACCGCTTTGCTTCTGCAAGGGCTGCTCGAATTCAAACCAACCGTCGTTGCCATCGAGCCAGTGCTGCAATGGGGCGATCGCGCCAAAGACCAGGAACAAATCTTCATCGATCAGGCGATGCGCGTTCCAAAACTCGTGCTCGGCGCGGAGTTGACGCCTTCGCCGGATCCCGACGCGCCAGTTGCGGAGATTCCGGGTTTCAGCAACGTGACTGGCCGGCGTGGCGATCTTCCCGCGTTTTCAGGGATCGAGCATCAGCCCGGTGAAGACGTTCGGGTCCTTTCCACGCTTGGGTTCGTCAATTTTCCGGAGGGAGCCCCCAACGAACTCCACGTTCCGCTGCTTTTTCAATATCGCGGCGAAGTGATTCCGGCTTTCGCGCTTCAAGCGATCATGCTCTGGCTGCGCACTACGCCCGATGAAATCAAGGTCGACATCGGTTCATCGATCACGTTTCCAAATAGAATTAAAATTCCAATTCGCGCCGACGGCACGCTGCTGGTGAACCCCCGCATGATGCAGCGCGCCCGCCGCATCACCATCGATGAGATGTTGCTCGCGGCCCAACAACATGAGAGCGGGGCGGCCAGCGGGATCCGACTCGAAGATGTCGGTGCCCAACTTGTCCTCGCACGCCCCGCGTCGAACACCCCCGATCTGTTGGCCGCGGCGATTGCAACGATTCAGGCACAAAGTTTTGTCCGTCGCGTGAGTTGGATTTTCGACTGTGTGATGGTGGTGGCGGCGGCGGCATTGAGCGGTTGGTTCAGAAAATTTTCGCGCATCGATCTCTTGATCGGCGCGATCGCATTCACGGCGGGCTATTGTTTGATCGCGGTGGGAATCCTTTCGCGATGGGGAATTTGGCTGCCTGGTTTTCTGCCGCTCGGCGCGGTCTGGATTTCATTCTTGTTCGCGATGATTCTTCAGAAGCCGAAAGATGCGGCGCGGACCGTCACGGTCGCGGCGCCGCCGCCGGCAATGTGATGGAATCTCCCGGAGAAATCGAAGCGCGCGTTGAGCGCTTACACGCCGGTGGCGTGGTCGACATGCATTTCGATTTGCCGATGGATTTGTACGAGAAGCGCGCGCAGGCCAATGTTCTCGCCACAGAATGCCTGCCGGAGTTTCAAGCCGGCGGGATGGGAATTATCGGCGCAGCCATTTACGTCGAGGACAAATATCTTCCGGAGCGTGGGGCAGAGGTCGCGCTCGACCAAATCTCGCGGCTTTATATTGAAACCGAACATTCAAAGAGTTGTGTCGTTTGCCGCAGCTATGCGGAGATTCAGCGCGCACTCGATTCAAAAAAAATTGGCTTCCTCATCACGATGGAAGGCGTGGAACCGCTAGGCAGCGATCTGGATTTGTTGCGCGCGTTTTATGAGCTCGGCGTTCGCGCAATCGGATTGACGCATGCGCGCACAAACGCGGCCGGCCATCGCGGAATTTTTGCCGCGAGCGGTTCTTCTCCGGAAGGTTTGACACCGTTCGGTCGCGATCTTGTTCGCGAGTGCGAGCGGCTCGGCATCATTGTCGATCTTGCCCACATCAATCCGGCCGGTTTCAAAGAGATTGTCGATCTAACCACGAAACCACTGATCGTTTCGCACACGAACTCGAGGAAATTTTACGACGTCGAGCGCAACATCAACGACCAACAAATCAAAATGATCGGCGAACGCCGCGGCGTCATCGGAATTAATTCGGTCCTCGTGAACCCGAATCAAAAAGGGAGCACGCTCGATCGCTACGTTGATCACATCCAACACATCGCGAACTTGATCGGGATCGACTGCGTCGGGATCGGGTTCGATTTTTTCGAGTTTATTTATCGCCAGTGGCCTGACGAAAAGAAGAAATGGCTGGCCGAAAAATTGACCACCCCCCATTTTATTCTCGATCTGACAAATCACTCGCATGCCAAAAATCTGACGCGCAAATTGATTGAGCGCGGTTTTAGCAACGCCGATATCGAAAAAATTCTGCGCGGAAACTGGCTTCGGATTTTCGAGCAGCTGCTTTAAACGATTCCCAACGCCGGAAATTTGCGGCCGAGAACGCTTTCACTGGGTGCTTTCAACCAGCGATCGAGCACCGTTCCGTAAACGCTCCGGAAGTCGGTGTTGAATTTCAGATCGCCGTGATCGAGCTCGGTCAGGCTCGGATACTTGCCAAATAACCCGGCTTTGACCGAGCCTCCCAGGACAAATATCGGCGCGGCTGCGCCATGATCGGTTCCGCCGTTCGCATTTTCCTGAACGCGCCGTCCGAACTCACTGAATGTCATCAGCAATACGCGCTCGAAATTTCCCTCCTGCTTTAGATCAGCGACGAACGCAGCGACCGCGTCGTTGAATTCGCCCATCAATCGTTCGTGGGTGTTGATTTGTCCGGCGTGGGTGTCGAAGCCACCCTGGCTCGCGTAATAAACTCGCGTTGGCAGTCCGCCCGCAATCATGCGCGCGATGATGTTCAAGCTCGCCGCCAGTTGGCCCTGCGGATACGGCACAGTCGATCTGTACTTTCGCGCGATCGCGAGAATTTTGTCCGAGCTCAGCTGCGCATCGAGCGCGGTCCTCTGCAAGAAATCAAGCGCGCTCAAATCGTTCTTCGCTTTTCCGGAAATCGTACCAATCGATCCGCCGGCGTTTGTGGCGACGGTGCCGCCTTCATCACCTGCGCTCGGTTCGTTGAGCTGGCGGAAAAAGATTTCTTCGACGTTCATTCGGCCAGCATCCGGATCAGATGAGCGAAACCGGAATTGTTCCGGATGCGAAAACGTAACGCCGGTCGGCTTTTTCGCGGCAAACGCCTGCGGTGTCTCTTCGCCGATCGCGACGCCAACTGTCGGATCGGCGCCGCTGCAACAGTTGTCGAAGTAACGGCCGAGCCAGCCTTCGCTTTCGGTGCGATCGGCATCCGACGCGGTTTGCCAGATTTCGGTGGAGCGGAAATGAGAGCGATTGGGATTTGGATACCCGACGCCTTGCACCACGGCGAGGTGTCCATCGTCATAGAGCGACTTCAAGCCGGTGAGTTTCGGATTTAGCGCGATGTGATTACCGATCTTGAGGACTTGATCTGCGGCCAATCGCAGTCGCGGTCGCGCGACGTGGTAAGCGTCGTCGGCGTAGGGGACGACGGTATTGAGTCCGTCGTTACCGCCAGCCATTTGCAGGACTACGAGAATGGTTCCGTCTTTTCCGGTGACGGTTTGGGTCGCTGCGTCTGCCGCGAGGGCGTCGAGAGCAAAGAAAGTTTTCTCGAGGAAAACTGGCACCGTCCAGGTCGCTGCCGCGCCGAGCATGGAAGTGCGCAAGAATTTTCGCCGGGTCTGCAAAGTTGGTTTCATTTTCATGATCAAGCGAGTTGGAAGTGCGGCGTGCTCATCATCAGGTGAACGAGCTCGCGCAAGGCTGCGTCGGTCACATCCGGTCCGCGCGATTGGATATACTTCGCGAATGCGTCGAGTTCCTTGTCAGCCGGCGGCGTTGGAAAGAATCTTTTTGCCAAAAGATCGACAACGTCACGCGGCTTACCGCGCGCATCATTGGGCACGAGTTTAGCGACATCGATCGGGTCGCGCTTGATTTGCTGTGCATATTGCGCGGCACGTCCAAAGCCAACGTCGGCGCCCTGGCGCGGTTGCCAGATATTTGGCGGCAGACTCGCGTCGCCGTTGATCAGATAGTTTGCGAAGTTGTACCGAAACAGCAGAGTCGAGGTGCTGATCCAAGCTTTGCCGCCCTCCCAGCCTTTCACGTTTGGCGGCGCAAAAAGAATTTGTCCCATTTGACGCATCGCATTTTGCGCGGCAATCGGCGCCGGCAAGGGCGCGTCGAGCAGCTTCGAGGTTTGTACGATGTACTGGACCGGGCTCTTGACTTGGCCGCCCATCGCGCGCTCGGAATAAAATTCGGCTGAACTGAAAATATCGCGCAAAATCGGGCGCATCTCGAAGTTGTGACTTCGAATCGTGGCTGCGACTGAATCGACAACCGCGCTTGACGGCTCGTCTTCGACAAAAAAACGCCAGAGCTTTCGTCCGATGAATTGGGCGCAGGCAGTTTTGGCAACCAAAGTGTCGATGATTGCATCGCCGTTCAAATTTCCGTTCTCGTTCATGAACGTTTTCGACCTGTGATCCTGTTGAAACGTGGCGAAGCGAAATTGCTGGGTCGTAAAATCGACGCGGTATCCGGTAAAGGCGCGCGCCGATTCGCGAATGTCTTGTTCGCTGTAATTGCCGATCCCGACAGTGAAGAGCTCCATTAACTCGCGCGCCCAATTTTCGTTGGGATGTTCTTGGCAGCTTTGTTGCAGATCGAGATAGATCATCATCGCCGGATCGCGTGAAATTTTTTTTACGAGCGCGCCGAAGTTCCCGAATGCGTTACGGCGGATCGTGTCGTTCTGCAGCCACATCCAATACGCGTCTCGAACTTTTTGGATGCTGGTGGCAAAGTGGCCGTGCCAGAACAATGTCATCTTTTCGAGCAGCGGCGCCGGGCCGTTCAGCATTTGGTCGAGCCACCAGCGGCGGAGATCGACAATCTCGTCGCCTTCCATCATTCGAATTTGGCGGACCTTCTGCTGAAAATTTTCGCCGCGATCCTTCGCCGCTTTAATTTCCATCCGTTGCTCGCGAATGTTTCGCGGATGCGCCCAGGCCGGCGGCGGCACGTTGGCTGCGGCGTTTTTCACATCCACCAAATCGCGCACCACGGCGGTAAGACCTTTTTGGCGAGTTCGTTCGATTTCAACTGGTGTGCCTCCGAAACCAGCCCGATTCAACAGATGCGCCGCGGTGGCATCGTTCCACTTGGACTGCGGCAGCGGCGTCAGCACGTTGATTGAACTCATTTCCGATGGTGTGGTTTCTTGCGCTCTACTTTGTCTAGACCGGAAGGCGACGGTTTTGGTTACATGAAGTGAATCACAAGGGAAGGAACGGCAGTGAAATTCATCAATCTGACGCGCCGGGTGGAGATCGGCGCGAACTCGTACTATTTAGAGACTGCCGGGCATCGCCTGGTCCTCGATTGCGGAATGCATCCTAAATTCGATGGCGAAGAGGCGCGTCCGAACATGAGCGCGCTCGGAAGCCGGCGACTCGACGCCATCATCGTTTCGCATTCGCATCAGGACCACATCGGGACGTTGCCGGTATTGATGCGTCGCCAGCCGCAGGCGCGCGTTTTTATGACTGAACCGACGACCGAGATCGGTGACGCGTTGCTCCACAATTCCGTCAACGTCATGACGCGGCAGCGCGAAGACGTTGGCACGACGTTGTATCCACTTTTCACCCATCGCGAAATCGATCGTGTTAGCGGACGCTGGCAATCGTGCGCGTTGCGCCAAACCTACACGCTTTCGGGCGAACGTGTGCCTCCGAATTCAACCGAAACCACGTTCGAGTTTTTCGACGCCGGTCACGTGCTTGGTTCGACCGGAGTTTTGCTGCGAACTGAGGGACGAACGCTATTTTACACTGGCGACGTTAATTTTGATGATCAAACCATCGCCCAGGCGGCGGTTTTCCCCGACGGGAACATCGACATTCTCATCATGGAATGCACTCGCGGCGATACGCCGGCGCCGGCTACTTGGTCGCGCACGAGTGAAGAGCAAAGATTTGCGCGCGCTCTCGAGGATGCGTTCACGCGCGGCGGCTGTGTGCTCATCCCCGTGTTCGCGCTTGGAAAAACTCAGGAAGTCCTGGCAATGCTTTACAAGCTGCGCCGGGAAAAAACGCTCGACTTCCCGATTTACATCGGCGGCCTCAGCTCAAAGATCAGCGAGATTTACGATCGGCATGCGCAGATGGGACGCCGTCAGCTGCCGCGATTGCAATTGCTCGATGAGCTGCGGCCATTTGTTTTGAACGCCGAAACCATTCACGATGCGCGAACAAAGCCAGGTTACGTTTACGCGCTTTCCAGCGGCATGATGATGCCAAAGACGCTCTCGAATATTTTCGCGCAGCGAGTTGTCGATCAGCCGCGTCATTCGGTTTTCTTTGTTGGCTACTCCGATCCCGAATCACCCGCTGGTATTTTGCGCAACGCTAGGCCGGACGAACAGGCGACGATCGATCCCGAGCAAGCGCCGCAGCGCGTGCGCTGCCATATCGAGCAGTTTCAATTTAGCGCGCACGCTTCGCGCGAATCCCTAATTGCTTTCGCCGAACACCTCGCCCCGAAAAAGATTTTGCTCGTTCACGGAGATCCGTCCGCCGTTGAATGGATTCGCGCCCGACTCACCGCTGATCTGCCGAATTCGCAAATCATCGTTCCGACGCCGGGGATTGAGACTGAACTGTAGCGGCGCTCTCTGAGCGCCGATTATACTGCAGACGAGGTCGAAGACCGCCGCTACAAGAAATGAGAATCGTTTCCTGGAACATCAACTCGTTGCGCAAACGCCAGGATCGATTGTTTGAATGGCTCGAAACCGCCAAGCCGGACATTGTTTGTCTCCAGGAAACGAAATGCCCGGACGAACAATTT
>Ga0066388_100001842_pt1 | contig 12384 bp, 10 predicted proteins | sample PanSoiMetaGPlot6_FD_64539 | JGI IMG/M metagenome (GOLD analysis project Ga0066388, IMG submission 64539) | Tropical forest soil microbial communities from Panama analyzed to predict greenhouse gas emissions - Panama Soil - Plot 6 (Hybrid Assembly) | ecosystem: Environmental > Terrestrial >... | reverse complement strand
TCGCGCATCTGCAGCACCACGGCCGTATCCATGATGTCCTGCGTGGTGGCGCCCCAGTGCAGCCAGCGGCCGGCCTCGCCGCACTGCTTCACCAGCTGATGCACCAGCGGCAGGATCGGATAGCCGACATTGTCGGTCTCGCGGCGCATGAGCTCGAGATCGAGCGCATCGGCGTCGCAGCGCCGCGCGATCGCCTCGGCCGCCTCGCTCGGGATGACGCCGCAGCGCGCCTGCGCTCTTGCAAGCGCGATCTCGACCTCGACGTAGCGCGCGATGAGTGCGCGGTCGGAGAAGATTTCGCGCATGCGCGGCGTGCCGAAGGCGTCGCGAAACAGGATCGAGTCGAGCACGGTGGTCGCGGTCGGATTGTCGGGCATGCGGTTCCCCGGACTGGAGGCGGTACGTCGCGACGCATCATAAAGCGGTTCACCGTGTCTGTTATCCGACCTTCGCGTCGCCCGTCGCGGCTGCCACATGGTGTGACCGAAGCGCCCCCGGAACGGCGCCAAGCGGCTGGCGTTGGCGTGAGGCGGGGGTTGGAGAAGGAACGTCCAGATGCAGATGAAGATTGCGATGCTCGCGGCCGCCGCCGTGCTGATCGGGGCGCCTGCGATGGCGAACACCCCGAGCGGCCTGCCGACGAGCAACGGCAAACAGTCGGTCGGCACCGTCGAGCAGGGCGCGACCCAGGTGGCGGCCTACAAATCGCGTCACATGCGGCGCGGCCCGGCCGCCATCCGCGGCCAGGGCACCATCAAAGGCGGTGACGGCGGCTTCGGTGCCAGCGGAGCGAGCTCCGGCAACGCCGGCGCCGGCGGTGGTGTGGGCGGCGCGGCTGGCACGAGCGGGGCCGGTGGCGCCGGTGGCGGGATGGGCGGCGGCGGCGCCGGCGGCGGTGCCGGTGGGGGCGGAGGAGGCGGCGGTGGTGGCGGAGGCGGCGGCCGCTAGCTCAGCCGCGCCCATTCCGGCGCAGTGATGGTCCTCGCGCGTGCGGATGCGGGCGCATTCGCACGCGTTGCTGGCGTCGGAACGAGCCTGGAACGTGACTGGCGGGGTCGCGTTGGCTTGATGGCGGGAGGATGCCTGGGAAGGAACAAATCGAATGTACCGCACGATCACCACCTTGGCGGCGGCCGCCCTCCTGCTCGGAGCGCCCGTCGCGATGGCGCAGAGCGGGATGAGCAATTCCCACAGCGCGAGCAAGTATGCGCCCGGCCATCTGCAAAAGAGGCCCGGCCAGGCGAGCCAGTTCGCTCCCGGCCATCGGCAGAGATATCCGGGCCAGGCGAGCCGGTTCGCGCCGGGTCATGAGAAGAATCGCACCACCACGGGCGCCGGTGGCGGCTATTAGGCCGGCGGCCACCTGAGCCGGCCGCCGGCGGACCGTTATCGGTCCGCCGGAATTGGTGGTGCAAGATTGCTTCGGCGGCACGCGCGGGCGCGGCCGTCGGTTCTCCATCACGCTTGCTTTGCGCCGCTCGTCGCGTCGTCCGCGCGCGCGGCGCGCAGCCGCTCGGGCTCGACCGCGACCTCGATGCCGGCGCGCTCCTGCATCAGCAGCATCACGGCGCGCGAATCGCGGCCGCCCCAGCCGCGGCCGAGCGCCTCGGTCATCTCGGCGAGCGTGAGATTGCAGATGCGCATCGGCAGGCCGAGCTCGCGGCCGAGCGCGTTGGCGAGCGCCACGTCCTTGTGGGCGAGCTTGAGCGCGAAGGCGGGCGGATCGTACTTTCCCGGCAGCCACTGGTCGATCAGCGCGTCGAAGGTGAAGCGCCGCCCGGCCGCGCCCTGCCGCACCGCGTTCCACAGCGCGAGCGGCTCGACTCCGGCCTTCACGCCCATCGCAAAAGTCTCGGCGAGCGCGCACACCACCGCGTAGCTCGACATGTTGTGCACGAGCTTGGCCACCGTGGCGCTGCCGACCGGCCCGATATAGGCGGCCTTGTCGCCCATCGCGTCGAGCACCGTCTTGTGCGCGTCGAACACGCTCTTGTCGCCGCCGACCCAGATGGCGAGCTTGCGCGAGGCGGCGCCGGCCGGGCCGCCGCTCACCGGAGCGTCGAGCATGTGTGCGCCTTTTTCGGCGAACGCGGCGTGCAGCTTCTTCGCCACGCTCGGTGCGTTGGTGGAGAGATCGAACCAGGCGGCGCCCGGCTTGATGCCGGCGAGGAGCCCGTCGGCGCCGAGCCCGACCGCCTCGACGTCGGCCGGCTCCGGCAGTGAGGTGAACAGCACGTCGACTTGGCTTGCGACCGCGCGCGGCGAGTCGGCCCAGACTGCGCCAGCATTGAGATGATGGCTCGCCGCCTGCCGGGTGAGATCGTGCACGACCAGCTTGAAGCCGGCCTTCTGCAGGTTGGTGGCCATGCGACCGCCCATGGTGCCGAGCCCGATGAATCCCACCTTCGTTTCGCCGGCCATTGTCTCCTCCCTGCTTTTCGCTGTTCGACCGATCGCGCTCAGGCTAGCCTATCGAGAAACTCCGCAGGAGGCCTCCCATGCCGACCGACGCGAACCCCGACATCACCGCATCCGAGCTCTCGCGCCGCGGCTTCGTGGCGAGCGCGAGCGCGGCGGCCGCGGGCGGGCTGTCGCTCGCGCAGGCGCCCGCGCGCGGCGCCCCGGCCGACATGGCGAGCCTGCCGCCCTATGGCAACGGAACGCTGCCGCCCGACATCCGCGCGCGCCACATCGCCGGCGTCAACGGCATGAGCGTGCATATCCTCGAAGCGGGCTTCGAGACGCCGGGCCGGCCGGCGCTGCTGCTGCTGCACGGATTTCCCGAGCTCGCCTACAGCTGGCGCAAGGTGATGCGGCCGCTCGCCGCCGCCGGGTATCACGTGATCGCGCCGGACCAGCGCGGCTACGGGCGCACCGCGGGCTGGGACGGTTCCTATGACGCCGATCCCGATCCGTTTCGCATCCTCAACATGGTGCGCGACGCGCTCTCGCTGGTGCTGGCGCTCGGCTACCGCGAGGTGGCGGCCGTGGTCGGGCACGACGCCGGCTCGCCGGTGGCGGCGTGGAGCGCGCTGATCCGGCCCGACGTGTTTCGCTCGGTGGTGCTGATGAGCTCGCCGTTCGACGGCGCGCCGAGCCTGCCGTTCGACACCGCGAACGGCGCGCCGCTGCCGCGCAAGCCGATGACCGACGACGAGTTCGATGCCGAGCTCGCCAAGCTCGATCCGCCGCGCAAGTACTATCGCAACTACCAGCGCGGGCCGGGCGCCAACGCCGACATGCTGCACGCACCGCAGGGCCTGCACGCGTTCTTCCGCGCCTACTACCACTACAAGAGCGCTGACTGGCCCGGCAACAAGCCGCATCCGCTGAAAGGCCGCACGGCCGCCGAGATCGGCCAGATGCCGACCTACTACGTGATGGAGAAGGACAAGGGCATGGCGGCGACGGTTGCGCCATTCATGCCGTCGCCGGCCGAGATCGCCGCCTGCAAATGGCTGACCGAGGCCGAGGTCGAGGTCTACGCCACCGAGTATGCCCGCACGGAATTCACCGGCGCGCTGCAGGGCTACCGGGTGCGGCGCGGCACCGATCCGAAAAGCATCGGCGAGATGCACACCTTCTCCGGCCGCACCATCGACGTGCCGTCGCTGTTCATCACCGGCACCGCCGACTGGGGCATGTACCAGACGCCGGGCGCGATCGAGCGGATGCAGGGGACGAGCTGCACGAAGCTGCTCGGCGTGCACCGGGTCGACGGCGCCGGCCACTGGGTGCAGCAGGAGCAGCCCGAGAAGGTGTGCGAGCTGCTGCTGGCCTTTTTGCGCGGCGAGCGAAAAGGGTAGGGTGGGCAAAATCGCCTGCTCGGTCTCACCGCGTGGGCAAAGGCGCAGCGGCGATTTTGCCCACGCGGAAAAGCCCGAGTGATGCGCCTTTGCCCACCCTACGGCTTCGATCCGGGCGGCGAAGCTCAGCTCCAGTTCGCCTTGGCCTTGAGCGCCGCCACCGACTGCGCCGCGTCGGCCAAAAGCTTGCCGTAGTCGAGCGCGGTGAACGCGCCCTTGCGGCGCAGGATGCGGCCGTCCACCACCACCGTGTCGACGTCGGACGGCTGCGCCAGCTGCACCAGCGCGTCGTAGGGATCGCCGATGTCGCCCATGTGCGGGTCGCTCACGCGCACCAGGATCAGGTCCGCCCGCTTGCCCGGCGTGAGCGAGCCGGTGCGGTCGGCGAGACGCAGGTCCTCGGCGCCCTCGATCGTCGCCATCTGCACCAGCTTCCTGGTGGTGAGCTTGAACTTGCCGCCGGTGCGGTGGCGGTTGATCGTCTGCAGCATGTGCATGCAGGCGAAGCAGTCGCAGCGCTCGGCCGTGACGTTGTCGATCGAGATGCTCATCTTGACGCCGGCCTGCATCATCTCGGGGAACTGCATCTCGCCGGCGCGGCCGGCCTCGCCGAGCGGCGAGACGCTGTACGTCACGCCGTGCTTCGCCAGCGCCTCCCAGTCGGCCGGCTCAGTGTTGAGTGGGTGGACGAGCTGCAGGTCGGGGCCGAGCAGGCCGGCCTCGTTGAGCAGCTTGACGGCGCCGGTGCCCGAGGTGTGCAGGGTGATCGGCAGGCCGAGCTCGCGCGCCGCGCCCCATTCCTTCTTCGCCATAGCGGCGTCGATCGCCCCGCGCGTGCCGCCGGTGTTGCCGTCGACGTTGCGCGAGCAGATGCCCAGCGTGAGCATCGGGTCGTTGCCGATCTCCTTCTTCAGGCGGGCAATGTCGGCAAGATCCATCGTCTTGTCGTTCGGCATGCCGAGCGCCGGCCCGTAGGCGAAGCGGCCGCGCAGGCCGCTGTCGCGCATCGCCTTGACCTCGGCGTCGGCGTGGGCGGGGCTGCGCACGTTGTGCGCCCAGTTGTGCGTGGTGGTCACCCCGGCGGCGAGCGCCTGGGCGAGGCCGAGCCGCACGGCGCGATAGCTGTCGTCGGGCGTGTAGTGCAGGCCGAGCGCGAAGGTGACCGGGAAATAGGTGCGCTTGGGATCGTCCGCCTGCATCACCGGCCGCAGCAGCGTGGTCCAGTGGTGCCAGTGGGTGTCGACGAACCCGGGCATGCAGATCATGCCCTTGCCGTCGATCGTCTCGGCGCCGGGCGCGTTGACGGCGACGCCGACCGCGACGATCTCGCCGTTGCGCACGTGCACGTCGCCGGTGGCGAGATCCCCGAGGTCGCGGTCCATGGTGAGCACGTGCGCGCCGCGCACCACGAAGTCGCCGCGCGCCGGCAGCGACGTGCCGGCGGGTGGAACGCCTTGCGCGGACGCCGGTCCCGACATCAGCGCAGCGGCGCCGAGCGCGGTGGTCGCCGCCAGGACGGTGCGCCGGTCGAAATGGTCGTTGGGCATGGCGGTCTCCTCCTCGATGATCCTTGTTGGTCCGGCGGAGGCTAGCACGCCGGGCGCATCGCGCGGCCTGCGACGTTGATGCGCAGTTGGGACGCTGCCCCGTGGCTCCGCGTCCGCGCAATGTATAAAGTGTCGGCTGCGACGAGACTCACGCGACGGAAAGCCGCCGATGCGCCGGATGATCCTGGTCGGGTTCCTGCAGGCGCAGAACTGCACCAACATCGCGAGCTCGTGGCGCCACCCCGCGTCGCGCACCGACAGCTGGTCGCCCGATTTCTACCGCCACATCGGCCGCGTGCTGGAGGAGGGGAGATTCCACCTCGGTTTTTTCGACGACCGCCTGTCGATGCCCGACATGTACGGCCGCGACCACGCCCATACGGTCGCGCATGGCATCCGCTGCGTGAAGCTTGACGCCGTCACGGTGCTCACCGTGATGGGCATGGCGACCGAGCGGCTCGGTCTCGGCGCCACCTATTCGACCACTTATTACGAGCCGTTCCACGTCGCCCGCGTCTTCGCCACGCTCGACCTGATGACGCACGGCCGCGCCGCCTGGAACGTGGTCACCTCGCTCAACGACGGCGAGGCGCAGAACATGGGCCGCGACGAGACGCTCGACCACGACCTGCGCTACGACCGCGCCGACGAGTTCATGGACATCGTGCTCGGCCACTGGGACGCCTGGGAGGACGACGCGATCGTGCAGGACAAGGCGAGCGGCCTGTTTGCCCATCCCGACAAGGTGCACCGGCTCGACTACCGCGGCCGCTTCCTGTCCTCGCGCGGCCCGTTCACGGTGCCGCGCTCGGCGCAGGGGCATCCGGTGATCATCCAGGCCGGCCAGAGCGGCCGCGGCCGCCGCTTCGGCGCGCGCTGGGGCGAGGTGATCTTCGTGGTCTATCGCAACGTCGAGGCCGGCCAGCGCGATTTCGCACAGTTCAAGGCTGAGGTGGCCGGCGCCGGGCGCGATCCCGACCACGTCAAGGTCACGCAGCTCGTCAACGTGGTGACGGCGGCGACGCGCGCCGAGGCCGAGGACAAGTGGGCCGGGATCGACAAGCTCCCGCTCGAGGTCGACGCCCTGTCGCTGCTCTCCGAGGCGCTCAACTTCGATTTCGCCAAGAAGGGCATGGACGAGGCGTTCACCGATGCCGAGCTCGCCCGGATGTCCGGCCTCCAGGGCATCCGCGACCGCGTGCTCGCGGTGAAGAAGAACCCCACTGTGGCCGACTTCATCCGCATCAGCGGCCGCGGCCGCGCGCAGAACCCGATCGTCGGCGGCCCCGCCGAGGTGGCCGACCGGCTGGAGGAATGGTTCTCCGCGCCCGCCTGCGACGGCTTCGTCGTCTCCGCCACCCACGTTCCCGGCGCCTACGAGGATTTCGTGCGCCATGTGGTGCCCGAGCTGCAGCGGCGAGGGCTGTTTCGCCGCGACTACGAGGGGACGAGCCTGCGCGAGAATCTCGGCGTGCCGGTGCCGGCGCGCGGGGCGTGGCGTTCGGTGCGGTAGGTGGCCCGCACGAAGGTGTGGACGATTCGCAATCGCGCGCACGCTTACCGTGCGCGGGTTCGCGAATCGTCATATCCGGCGGTATGCACGGAACGCTGCCTGTGTCGGAAGAGCAAGCGCTCGCGTCTTTCCGCGACGGAAAGGCTGCGGCTACGAGTCTTGCGGCTCTCGCGCGCGAATGGGGCTGGAGCCGCCACAAAGTTCGCCGTCGGCTGGGTGACTGGCGCAAGAACGGCGACTTGCCGCAGGCTCCGAAGCGGGCGAGCAGGCGGAACCGGCCCGCCGCAAAGCTTCCGCCCACCTCGGCCCCCGACCCTGCGCCCGATGCGGCTGCCGTGCCGCCGACGGGCGGCGCGGTCCGCGTCGGGCCGGGCATCGGCGGGTTCGGTCGCGTGCTCGGGATCGCCATTCTGGCGGGCGTCGGGGTGGCCTTGGCCGCGATCGGCATGATCGAGACGACCAGCTATTCGCTGCGCGTCGGCGGCGTGCTGCTCGCCGCCCTCGCGATCTGCGCCGACGCCCTGGTCCTGTTCATGCCGTCCGCCATCGCTGCGCTCTGGCGCCGCCGGTCGCCGGCGATGATCGTCGCAGCGGGGCTGTGGCTCGTCGGTGGGGCGGTCACGCTCGCCAACCTCTCCGGATACGTCGCCAGCAGCGACGATGAGTTCAGGGCCATCCGCGAATCCCGAACGATGCAGCGCGTCCTGGCGCTGGAGCAGGTGGCACGGCTGCGAGCCGAGCGGGCGGCCATTGCGGAAATGCGGCCGGTCGCCGCGTTGAACATTGCGGTTCGCAGCGCGCGTAAATCGAACAAGCCGGCCCTGCGCGAGGCTTTGGCAATCGCCCAGCGGCGCGATGCGCTCGAGGCCGAATTGTCGGCGCTTGCCGCGAAGCTGCCAGCAATTCCGCAGACGGCGGTCATCGACCCGTCGGCGAGCGTGCTCTCCGACATCAGCGGGACCAGCATCAGCGAGAGCAGCTTGAGGCGGGTGCGGCTCGCGCTCCTGCTGCTGTTGCCGCTGTGCGGGGGGATCGTCCTGAGCATCGCGTTCAGCCTTCTTCCGGCTGCGCGAACGGGCCGGAGCGCCCCAGCCGCTATCTGATCGAGCCCCGCAGTTGGAAATCGCTGTTGAAGGCGATCGAACCGCGCAGTTGCAGACCCCTGGCGTGCTGCGTGCCCAGGGGCCGACGGCCTTCGGCCAAACTGGCCAGGAGAGGCCCGGCGATGATGGCGAGTGTCGTGACAAGGACGCGAGCGAGCTTGGCCGCCGCGGATTTGGCCGCCCAAGGCCCAGCCGATCGCGCTCCCGAAAAGCTGTCGGGATGCGGATCCGCTGCGACTCTACTCGACACACCCCGCACGGGAGACCTCCGTACCAGGTCACCGGCCCGACACGTCAAATCTAACGGTGTGAAAGTTGATGAAGCGTTTGCGCGGTCGACGGAACTGGCTGGCGCGCCACCTTCCGCTCGATCCTTGTTGCACCGCGGCGGCGCGCTCGCGCGCTACTTGGTGGAACCGGTGCACGCGCTCGACGGCGAGATGGTCGATCCGCCGGGAGCGCAAGGGGGGCCCAGGGTCGCCGAAAGAATGTCCGGCATCGTGATGGCCGCGCCGTCGCCGCCCAAATGCGCCGCGCGTACCGCCATGATGATCGCTACATACGCCACGACGGTGATGACAGCCCAACGCAGTATCCGTTTGCCGACCCCCCACAGGAAGGTGATGACGAACACGACGATGAAGATGCCGGCAAAGATGACGGCAAAGGTGGCTATCTTGTCCATTTCGCCCGTCCAGCCCGAACCGGATTGTCGCAACCGTCGGTTAATCAGCCATTGCCATGTCAGGGTGCGGCGACACCATTCCACTCGGGGCTGGGGCAGCCGCACTCTCCTGCTGCGGCCGGGAAGCCCCGGGGTTCAGCCGGGGCTTACCTGCTCGCGGCGGGGGGATTGAAGGGGTACGGGGGCCGCCGCAGCAGGGGGGCGGCGAGCCGCGCCACGTCAGATCGCCGGTCAAGCGCGGCTCAATCGATCCTGAGGCCGAGCGATTTCACCACCGGCGTCCAGAGTGCGACGTCGGACGCCAATGACCGCCGGAACTGTTCGGGGCCGGAGTCGGGCGTGGGCTCGATGCCAGCATTGATCAGCAGCTGGGTGTAGGCCGGTTGCGCCAGCGCCGCGCGTGTCGCCTCGGCAACCCGTTGGATGATCTCGGGTGGCGTTCCGGTCGGTGCAAGCAGCCCGATCGACCCCATGACCGCGAGCCCCGGGAAGCCCAGCTCGGCCGTGGTTGGAAGGTCGGGCGCGGCGACAAGACGCCTCGGGCTGGTGACGGCGAGAATCCGCACCCTGCCGGATCGATGGAATTCGAGCAGCTGACCGGTCACGCCCGGCGTGCCGATCGGGACCTGTCCGGCCACCAGGTCGGTGATCAGCGGGCCGGTGCCCTTGTAAGGCACCTGCACGATGTCGGGCGTTGCGGACAGCGATTTGAACAGCTCGCCGGTCAGGTGCTGGATCGAGCCGGCGCCGGCGTGTCCGTAGGAAAGCTTGCCGGGATTGGCTTTCGCATGGGCGATCAGCTCGGTCAGCGACTGCACCGGCACCGAGGCATGCACGGCGATGCACAGCGAATTGGCGGCGATTTCCGCGATCGGCGCCAGGTCATGGACCGGATCGTACAGCGGCCGGCTCTTGAGCAGCGCCTCGTTGAGGTGCGTGAGGGTGCCGCCGAGCAGGATCGTATACCCGTCGGGCCGGGCGCGGGCGACCGCAGCGGCGCCGATCGAACCACCGGCGCCGCCGAGGTTCTCGACCACGATCGTGCCGAGCAGCGACTTCATCCGCTCCGCCCACGGGCGGCCGACCGCGTCGTAGGCGCCACCGGGGGGAAACGGAATCACGAGACGGATCGGGCGCGTCGGATAATCCTGTGCCCATCCCACGCGGGTCGTGATCGGGAACGAGGCGACAGCTGCGGCAAGTCTCAGCAATCGACGACGAGAAAGGTGCATCTCGTTCCTCCGTCGTCATCGGGGGCCCATGAGGACGCGACCTGTCGGCTACGCCGCCGCCACCGCGATCCCGGCCTGCTCGCAGGTGTTGGCGACGTCGCTCACCGTCGCGCGCTGCACGTCGCGCTTCCAGCGCAGGTCGTCGAACGCGGTGCCGCGGTGCATGGTGCAGCGGTTGTCCCAGATGACGAGATCGTGCACCCGCCAGCGGTGGGTGTAGACGAACTGGCGCTGGGTCGCATGCGCGATCAGCTCGTCGATCAGCGCGCGGGCCTCCGCGTCGGGCAGGCCGAAGATGCGGCCCGCGTGCGAGGCGAGGTAGAGCGACTTGCGCCCCGACTCCGGGATCGTGCGCACCAGCACCTGTGGCACCGGCGGCATGGATTGCCGCTCCTCGTCGCTGAAATTGGTGAAGCCGAGGCGGGCGCGCGAGTTGAAGATCGAGTGCTCGGCCACCAGGCCCTCGAGCCGGCGCTTGGTCGCGTCGGGCAGCGCGTCGTAGGCGGCGCGCTCGTCGGCGAACTCGGTGTGGCCGCCGAGCGGCGCGATCGAGCGCGCGTAGAGCAGCGAGGCGCGCGCCGGCAGCCGCTTGAACGACGAGTCGGTGTGCCACAGCCGGTTGCCGAGCTGGAACATGCGCTGGCGAGCGTCTTTGCCCCACACCTCGTTGTCGGGGCTGAGGTTGGAGACGTCGGAGAGCTGCGGCGGCAGGCGCAGCTTTGCGTCCTTGCGAAACACCGCGATCGTCGTCTCGAGCGGCCCGAAATTTCGCGCGAAGTCGAGGTGCTGGTCCTGGCTCAGCTGCTGGTCGGGAAAGATCAGCACCGCGTAGGTGCCAAAGGCATCCTTGATCGCCGTCAGATCGCCCGGCGCGAGCGGCTTCGACAGGTCGACGTCGCCGATCTCGGCGGCAAAGTTTTGCGTGACCGGACAGACCGTGATGGCCATGGCGCTTCTCCCGGATACACGAATTTCCGGAGATTGGATCACACGGCGGCGGCGCGCGCAATCGAGCCGGCAGCGCGCGCGTGCATCACGGCCCGATAGGCGAACACTGCCGCCGGGCCGAGCGTCGTGCCCGGGCCCGGATAGGCGCCGCCCATCACCGAGGCCATGTCGTTGCCGCAGGCGTAGAGCCCGGCGATCGGCCGGCCGTCGCCGTCGAGCACGCGCGCGTCGACGTCGGTCGCAAGCCCGGTGCTCACCGCGATCTCGGCCGGCCACACGGCGATGGCGTGGAACGGCGGCGCGCCGAGCGCGCCGATGCACGGGTTGGGGCCGTGCCGCGGATCGCCGTTGAAGCGATTGAGCTCGGTCTCGCCCTTGCCGAAATCTTCGTCGACGCCCGTCTCGGCGAAACGGTCGTGCCGTGCCACGGTCTCGCGCAGCGCCGCCGCGGGCACGCCGATCCGCCCGGCCAGCTCGTCGAGCGTGCGCCCGGTGACGATGTAGCCGCTGCGCCCGAACGGCCCGACGTCGCGCGTCCCGGGATGGATGTCGCCGAGCCCGTAGGTCTCGATGAACTTTGCGCTGCAGATCAGCCAGGCGGGGATCGACGGCTCGACCTTGTGGCGCTCGAACATCGCCTCGACGAAGTCGTGGTAGGAGCACGCCTCGTTGACGAAACGCCGGCCCGTCGCGTTCACCGCCAGCAGGCCCGGCTTGGGACGGTCGAGCGACAGATGCGGGTAGAGGCCCGCGCTGCCGTCGCGCCGTCGCGTGATCGAGACGGGCGTCCACAGTCCGCCGCGGCCTTTCTGCGGCGCGACGCCCGCGCCGAGCCTGAGGCCGAGCGCGACGCCATCGCCCAGATTGGTCTCGCAGGCGAGGGAATGCGCCGGCGTCGGCTGCGGCATGAACTTTTCGCGAAACGCCTTGTTGTGGCCGAAGCCGCCGGTCGCCAGCACGACGCCCTTGCGTGCCGTGACCACGATATCGCGCTCGCCCTGGCGCAACCGCGCGCCGGTGATGCGGTGCGCGTCGCCGGTGAGTTCGGTGAGCGCTGCGCCGAACAGGACCGGCACGTTGCGCTTCTTCAGGCTGTAGTAGAGCCGCGCGACCAGCGCATTGCCCATCATCAGCCGCGTGCCGCGCTTGAAGCGCAGGCGATCGGCGAGATAGCGCGCGACCAGCCTGGCGGAATGGAGGAAATTTTTCGCCGACCTGAAGCGGCCGATCAGGGGAGGGATGTCGTCCTTGCCAACCATCATGCCGCCGAGCAGCATGTACTCCGGGATCGGCGGACGGACGCGGGCGAAATCCGCGCCGAGCAGGCGGCCGTCGAACGGTTTCGGCACGATGGCGCGGCCGTACACGCCGGCGCCCGGCAGGTTGCCGCGGTAGTCCGGATGCTTGCCGCACGGCACGAATTGCACGTCGCTGCGCGCCTGGAGATAGTCGATCGCCTCCGGCCCGCTGTACAGAAAGGCTTTGCGCAGGTCGCGACGTCCGTCGCTTCCGATCAGCGCGTCGAGGTAGCGCTCGGCGTCGGCCGCGCT
>Ga0066388_100001840_pt1 | contig 12387 bp, 9 predicted proteins | sample PanSoiMetaGPlot6_FD_64539 | JGI IMG/M metagenome (GOLD analysis project Ga0066388, IMG submission 64539) | Tropical forest soil microbial communities from Panama analyzed to predict greenhouse gas emissions - Panama Soil - Plot 6 (Hybrid Assembly) | ecosystem: Environmental > Terrestrial > Soil... | reverse complement strand
GGAATTTGCTGTCTTTTTGAGCAAATCAGCCCCAAACCAGAAGGTGAAATGAGGGCCGGAACGCCCTAAATAAGAGCCGGCAGCGCTGCCGTCGGCCGGGGGCGGCTCAGTGCAAGGTTTTCTTCAGTCGGGGCTCGTCCCGGCCGAAGCATCCAAATCAGAACGGGGCGCGACCCCGCCAGCCAGGAACGATCCATGTCCCGCCAAGATGCGAACGCCGCATTCGCCCGCAGCTCGTTTTTGTATGGCGGCAACGCCGATTACCTCGAGGATCTTTACGCCCGCTACGAGCAGGACCCGAAGGCCCTCGACGGCGCCTGGCAGGGGTTCTTCGCAAGCCTTAAGGACAACGCTGCCGACGTTCGCAAGGGCGCGTGCGGCCCGTCCTGGCAGCGGCCAAACTGGCCGGCGCCCGCGCGCGGCGAGCTCGTCTCAGCGCTCGACGGCGACTGGTCCGAGGTCGAAAAGACGATCGGCGAGAAGGTCAAGGCCAAGGCTCAGACCAAAGGCGTCGAACTCACGCCGGCACATGTGCAACAGGCGACGCGCGACTCGGTGCGCGCCCTCATGCTGATCCGCGCGTATCGCATCCGCGGCCACTTTCACGCCAACCTCGACCCGCTGGGGCTTGAGCCGCCAAGGGATCACGAGGAGCTCGATCCGCGCACGTACGGGTTCACCGACGCCGACTTTGATCGCAAGATTTTTATCGACCACGTACTCGGGCTCGAGTTCGCCTCGATCCGCGAGATCGTCGCCATCCTGCAGCGCACGTATTGCCAGACGTTGGGCGTCGAGTTCATGCACATCTCGGACGCGGCCCAGAAAGCCTGGCTGCAGGAGCGTATCGAAGGCCCCGATAAGGAAATCAGTTTCACCCGCGAGGGCAAGCGCGCGATCCTCAACAAGCTGGTCGAGGCCGAAGGCTTCGAGAAGTTCTGCGACCTCAAGTTCACCGGCACCAAGCGCTTCGGGCTCGACGGCGGCGAATCGATGATTCCGGCGCTGGAGCAGATCATCAAGCGCGGCGGCGCGCTCGGCGTCCAAGACATCGTGATTGGGATGGCGCATCGCGGCCGCCTCAACGTGCTCGCCCAGGTGATGGGCAAGCCGCATCGGGCGATCTTCCATGAATTCAAGGGCGGCTCGGCGACGCCTGACGCCGTCGAGGGATCAGGCGACGTCAAATATCACCTAGGCGCGTCTTCCGACCGCGAGTTCGACAACAACCGGGTGCACCTGTCGCTGACCGCCAACCCGTCGCATCTCGAGATCGTCAACCCTGTGGTGCTCGGCAAGACGCGCGCCAAGCAGGACCAGCACGGCGCGACCGGCTCGGACCGAACGTCGGTGATGCCGCTGCTGATCTCGGGGGATGCCGCGTTCGCCGGCCAGGGCGTCATCGCGGAGTGCTTTGGATTGTCCGGCCTGCGCGGCCACCGCACCGGCGGCTCGCTGCATTTCATCATCAACAATCAGATCGGCTTCACCACCTATCCGCGCTTTTCGCGTTCGTCACCCTATCCGTCCGACGTCGCCAAGATGATCGAAGCGCCGATCTTCCACGCCAATGGCGATGATCCGGAAGCGGTGGTGTTTGCCGCCAAGGTCGCAACCGAGTTCCGGCAGAAATTCCAGAAGCCGGTCGTGGTCGACATGTTCTGCTACCGGCGCTTCGGCCACAACGAAGGCGACGAGCCGTCGTTCACCCAGCCATTGATGTACAAGGCGATCCGCCAGCATCCGACCACGCTCGACATCTACGCCAAGCAGCTGACCAGCGAGGGCGTCGTGACCGAGGGCGAAGTCGAGAAGATGAAGGCCGACTGGCGCGCGCGGCTCGACGCCGAGGTCGAGGCAAGCCAGGGCTACAAGGCCAATAGTGCGGACTGGCTCGACGGGCGCTGGGCCGGCGTCAAGGTTGCGGAAGTCACCGACGAACCGCGCCGCGGCCGCACCGGCGTGGCGATCGAGAAGCTCAAGGAAATCGGCAGCAAGATCACGGCGGTGCCGGAAGGCTTCCACGTCCACCGCACCATCGCGCGTTTTCTCGAGCAGCGCCGCAAGGCGATCGAAGAGGGCGCCGGCATCGACTGGTCGACCGCGGAAGCGCTCGCCTTCTGCTCGCTCCTGCTGGAGGGCCACCGGGTTCGGCTGTCCGGACAGGACAGCGAGCGCGGAACGTTCTCACAGCGCCATTCGGTCCTGATCGATCAGGAGAACGAGGCCCGTCACACGCCCTTCAACCACCTGAGCGAGAAACAGGCGCGGTACGAGGTGGTCAATTCAATGCTGTCGGAAGAGGCGGTGCTCGGATTCGAGTACGGCTATTCGCTCGCCGAACCCGATGCGCTGACCCTGTGGGAAGCGCAGTTTGGCGACTTTGCCAACGGAGCGCAGGTCGTGTTCGACCAATTCATCTCGTCGGGCGAGCGCAAGTGGCTGCGCATGTCGGGGCTCGTGTGCCTGTTGCCGCACGGCTACGAGGGCCAGGGTCCGGAGCATTCCTCGGCGCGACTTGAGCGCTTTCTGCAAATGTCGGCTGAAGACAACATGCAGGTCGCAAACTGCACGACGCCTGCCAACTATTTCCACATCCTGCGCCGCCAGTTGCATCGCGATTTTCGCAAGCCGCTGGTCCTAATGACGCCGAAGAGCCTGCTGCGGCACAAACGGGCAGTCTCGCGGCTCGACGAAATGGGCCCGGACACAAGTTTCCACCGGCTGTTGTGGGACGATGCGCAGCAGCTGCCGGGAGAGAGGATCAAGCTTGTTGCCGACGACAAAATCCGCCGCGTCGTGCTGTGCTCCGGCAAGGTCTACTACGACCTTTACGAGGAACGCGAGAAGCGCGGCATCGATGACATCTACCTGCTCCGGGTCGAGCAGCTCTATCCGTTCCCGACCAAGGCGCTGCTGCTGGAGCTGTCACGCTTCAAAACCGCCGAAGTTGTCTGGTGCCAGGAGGAGCCGCGCAACATGGGGGCCTGGAACTTCGCCGAGAATTACATCGAGTGGGTGCTCAACCAGATCAATGCAACGCATAAGCGTCCGCGCTATGCAGGACGGCCGGCAACGGCCGCGACTGCGACCGGCTTGATGTCCAAGCACCTGGCGCAGCTCAAGGCCTTTCTCGACGAAGCTCTCAGCTAAATCGCCTGACCACACCGTGCTCCGCACACAACGAGAATCGCTGGACCAAACGAGAGCGACGCCATGACCGAAATCCGTGTTCCGACGCTTGGCGAATCCGTCACTGAAGCAACCATCGGCCGCTGGTTCAAGAAGGCGGGCGACGAAGTCAAGGTGGATGAACCGCTGGTCGAACTCGAGACCGATAAGGTGACCATCGAGGTTCCGGCGCCGACCGCCGGCGTGCTCTCGGGTATCGCGGCCAAGGATGGCGAGACGGTTTCGGTGGGCGCGCTGCTGGGCGAGATCAAGGCGGGCGCCGGCGCGGCAGCCGCGCCCGCCGCACCCACGAAGGCAGCGCCGTCACCTGCTCCCGTGTCTGCTGCACAGCCGGCCCCGGCGCAGGCCAAAGCGGCGCCCGCCGACGTGCCGCTCGCTCCTTCCGTGCGCAAGCTCGCGACCGAGACCGGCATTGATGCGTCGAGCGTACCCGGCACCGGCAAGGACGGACGCGTAACCAAGGGCGACATGCTGGCCGAGATCGAGCGTGCCGCTGCGCAGCCGACCCCGGTGCCGGCGCCGGCAGCCTCGGTGCAGGTGCGCGCGCCCTCGCCGCCGGACGATGCAGCACGCGAAGAGCGCGTGCGCATGACGCGGCTGCGGCAGACGATCGCGCGCCGGCTCAAGGACGCGCAGAACACCGCGGCCATGCTCACGACCTTCAATGAGGTCGACATGACCCACGTGATGGCGCTGCGCAATCAATACAAGGATTTGTTCGAGAAGAAGCACGCCACCAAACTCGGCTTTATGGGCTTCTTTGTGCGCGCCTGTGTGCAAGCCCTGAAGGAGATTCCGGCGGTCAATGCCGAGATCGACGGCACCGATATCGTCTACAAAAACTATTACCACATCGGCGTCGCCGTCGGCACCGACAGGGGCCTGGTAGTGCCGGTGGTGCGCGACTGCGACCGCAAATCGCTCGCCGAGATCGAGAAGGAGATCGCGGACTTCGGTCGTCGCGCGCGCGACGGCACGCTCAAGATTGAGGAATTGCAGGGCGGCACCTTCACCATCTCCAACGGCGGGGTTTACGGCTCGCTGATGTCGACCCCGATCCTCAATGCGCCGCAGTCCGGCATCCTCGGCATGCACAAGATCCAGGAGCGGCCGATGGTCGTCGCCGGCAAAATCGAGCCGCGCCCGATGATGTATCTCGCACTCTCCTACGATCATCGGGTGGTGGACGGCCGCGAAGCGGTGACGTTCCTGGTGCGGGTCAAGGACGTTCTGGAAGATCCGGCGCGGCTGGTGCTGGATCTGTGACCGTCCCGACCTGCGGCGGCGGCCCCGCAAAATCGAGAGCACAATGACCTACGATCTCATCGTCATCGGAACCGGTCCGGGCGGCTACGTCTGCGCCATCCGGGCTGCGCAGCTCGGAATGAAGGTCGCGGTAATCGAGAAGGACGCAACGTTCGGCGGCACCTGTCTCAACATCGGCTGCATCCCGTCCAAGGGGCTCCTGTACGTCTCCGAGCTGTTCGAGGAGGCCGGCCACAAGTTCGACCGCATGGGCATCAGGGTCGACAAGCCCAAGCTCGACCTCGCCGCCATGATGAAGTTCAAGGACGAAGGCGTCGATGGCAACGTCAAGGGCGTCGCGTTCCTGTTCAAGAAAAACAAGATCGACGCGTTTACCGGCGTCGCCCGCATCGCAGCGCCGGGCCGGATTGAGATCAAAGCCGCGGACGGCAAGACCCAGACGGTGGAGACCAAGAACATCGTCGTCGCCACCGGATCCGACGTCGCGCGGCTCAAGGGCATCACCATCGACGAGAAGCGCATTGTGTCGTCGACCGGGGCGTTGGTGCTGGGCAAGGTGCCGGAGCGCCTGCTGATCATCGGCGCCGGCGTCATCGGGCTCGAGCTCGGCTCGGTTTGGCGGCGGCTCGGTGCGCAAGTGCACGTGGTCGAGTTTTTGGATCGCATTCTGCCCGGCATGGATGCTGAAGTCGCGCGGCAGTTTCAGCGCATTCTCGAAAAGCAAGGCATGACGTTCCGCTTGTCGTCCAAGGTCACTGCGGTCGACAGCTCGGGCAGCAAGCTCAAGGCGCGAGTCGAGCCGGCGGCCGGGGGCGCTGCCGAAACTGTCGAAGCTGATGTCGTGCTGGTCGCGGTCGGCCGGGTGCCTTACGTCGACGGTCTCGGCCTGAAGGAGGTCGGTGTTGCGCTCGACAATCGCGGCCGCATTGAGGTCGACCACCGCTACGCGACCAATGTACCCGGCATCTATGCCATCGGCGACGTGATCGCGGGAGCGATGCTCGCACACAAGGCCGAGGACGAGGGAATCGCCGTCGCCGAAATTCTCGCCGGTCAGGCCGGTCACGTAAACTATGACGCGATCCCGAACGTGATCTACACTTATCCGGAGGTCGCATCGGTCGGCAAAACCGAGGAAGAATTGAAAACCGCCGGCGTTGCTTACAAGGTCGGAAAGTTTCCGTTCACCGCCAACGGACGTGCCAAGGCCAATCAACAGACCGAAGGCTTCGTCAAAATTCTCGCCGATGCCAAAACCGACCGCGTGCTGGGCGTCCACATCGTCGGCCCTGACGCCGGCGATATGATCGCGGAAGCCGCGCTCGCCATCGAGTTCGGGGCCGCATCGGAAGATATTGCGCGCACGTCACACCCACACCCGACGTTCACCGAAGCCGTGAAGGAAGCGGCCCTTGCGGTCGACAAGCGCGCCATCCATATTTAAGCCATTAGGGTCTTAGAGAATCACCAGACGCCTCCCTGGGGGAGCCCGCTGATGCGCCGCGTCCTACGACCGGTCTTGGTGTTTCTTGCGATTATCTTTCTGATCGAGGCTTGGCTGTGGGATCGGCTCGAGCCGGTGGTCGCTCGCGTTATCGCGATTATACCGCTGGCACGCCTCAAGGCCGAGCTCGCGCGCAGGATCGACAAATTACCGCCGCTCGGAACACTCGTCCTGTTGGTGCTCCCGGCCGGTGCCGTGCTGCCCTTGAAGATGCTGGCATTCTGGTTGATGGCAACCGGCGCTTGGATCGAGGGCGTCGGCGTGTTCGTGTTCGCAAAGTTGGGCGCGATCGGGACGACGGCGTTCGTGTTCGAGGCGGGGCGCGATAAGTTGCTGCAGCTCGCGTGGTTTCACGCGTTTTATAACTATGTGATCTGGCTGCGTCGGCGGGCGCACGAACTCGTCGATCCGATCGTGCAGCGCATCAGATACCGAACGCGCATCCTCGGACTGAAGCGTGCGCCGCGGGCATTTCGTCTTTTACAGCGCATCAGGCGCCGCATGCACGTGCCGCCGCCGCTTGAGCCGCAAGGGATGTAATGCGGCCGCCACGGTAACAAACACACGCTTGCTATATCAAGTGATGCAGGAGTTCCGGCGCGAACAAACCGAGCGCCGTAAAACCTAACCCGACCACGCCCAGCAGACCTGCAACCCACGCAAAAATGATCATTCCCGTGATGATCGACGCCGACGCCAGGACGATTGCGATCTGAAAAGCGGCCGACGCGAACTCATAGTTGTGATAGCGGGCCAGCGCAGTGTCGCGGGCGTGCTCGGCCTCCTTGGCGCGCTCGGCCAATTCGGTCGTGCCTTCGTGGGTTTCGGGTTCTGAACGATAGCGCGCTGCCGTCTTCTGCCAGTCGTCGATTTGTTTTTGCATCGCGGCTTTGGCTGCATCGCTGCTCGCGTTTTCAATCTCGACCTTCATCGCCTCGGCCGCTGTCTGCACGACCGTCCGGCGAATGCTCTTGGCTTGGAAGAATGCCCACAGGTTGGACGCTTCGACGTTGCCGCTGATCCCTTCGGTCTGCGCGCTCTTGCCCAGCGTTTCCGAGAACGCCAGGAACAGCGCCAGCACCGCAATCAGGAGCGCGATTTGCTTGTTGTGCTCCGCAGCGTGCTCGGCGTGCTCTGCATGCTCCATCTGCTCGTGTGCGCTCATAGTCCCCCGCTGTTGGTTGCTCGCCGTTTTGCCGATTACGCATATTTTCGGTGCAAAATGCGACCACAATTCGATCCGCAGCGCACGATTGAACAGCCGGCGCCGCAGCGCAAGGGGGCATAGGCTGTGCGAGCGTCAGGCGCGTGGATGAGCGTTGGCGTAGACTTCAAGCAGCCGCTCGGAATCGACGCCCGTGTAGATTTGGGTCGTCGACAGCGATGCGTGGCCAAGCAGTTCCTGGATCGCGCGCAGGTCGCCGCCGCGCGCGAGGAGATGAGTGGCGAAGGAATGCCGTAGCGCGTGCGGCGTTGCTGAGTCCGGCAACCCGAGCGCGCCGCGCAGGCGCGCCATCACCAATTGCACGATCCGCGGTGACAACGGGCCGCCCTTGGCGCCAACAAACAGCGGCCCGTCCGGCGACCCGGCGTAAGGGCAAAGTGCAACGTATTGCGTGACCAAATCGAGCACCCGCGGCAGTACCGGGACCATGCGTGATTTGTTGCCCTTTCCGGTGACGACGAGGACGCCGCCGGGCGCGGTCGCATCGCGGCGGCGCAGCCCGAGCGCCTCGCCAATGCGCAGGCCGGATCCATACAAGAGGGCCAGCACGGCGGCGTCGCGCGCCAGGATCCACGGCTCCCGCTCCTCGCCGGCCCGCAAATCGACGTCGCTCACGCGCTTGGCGTCGCCGACGGCAAGCGGTTTGGGCAGAGTTCGGGCGACCTTAGGGGCCCGCACCGCGGCCAATGCGCCGACCTTGCCGTTGCCATGGCGTTCCAGAAAGCGTGCAAACGATCGCACGCCCGCCAGCGCGCGCATGAGGGAACGGCCGGCGATCCCATCGGCGCGCCGGGCCGCCATGAACGCACGCACGTCTGCGGGCGAAAGCTTCGCAAGCCGCAATAGGGTCACGCGCGCCCCGAAGTGATGCGACATGAAGCGGAGGAACTGAAGGACGTCGCGTCCGTAGGCCTCGCACGTCTTCCCCGACATGCGCCGCTCGGCGGACAGATGCTCGAGCCACCGCGTGAGTTCGCCGACGAGTTCCGGCGCCGCAAAAGACAGATCGTCGGTCTTAGCCATCGGTCGATCCGAGACAGCAGATGCCGCATAATCACACCCGGCCGTTGCGCCTTTGTTAAAATGCGATTCCTTTCAGAGGTTCGCATGGACAAGCGGATTGTCGAGGTGCTGGTTCCGGTCGCCCTCGACCACACATACTCATACCGCGTGCCGGACGACCTCGAACTCGGACCGGGCGATCTGGTTGGCGTGCCTCTGGGCGCGAGCGAAACCTTGGGCGTGGTGTGGGCCACCGATGCGGTGCTCAACCCGCGGCTCGATAACCGGCTCAAGGACGTCGAGGAGAAGCTGGGATACCCGCCGCTCAAGCCCGAACTGCGCAAGTTCATCGACTGGGTGGCCGACTACACGCTGACCGCGCGCGGCACCGTGCTGCGGATGTGTCTGCGCATGGGGGCTCATCTCGGACCCGAGCGCGTGCGCATCGGATTGCGGCTGGCTGGCCCGCCGCCGCGGCGGATGACGGCCGCCCGGGAGCGCGTTTTGGCTCTGCTGATCGATGGCCTCGCCCGCCCGAAGGGCGAAGCCGCCGAGGAGGCCGGCGTCAGCGTGGGGGTGATCGACGCGCTCATCGACGAGGGAACGCTGGAAGCCCTGCCCTTGCCGCCCGCGCCGGTCGCCCGCGCACCGGATCCGTCTTACGCAGCGCCGGACCTTACCGAGGCCCAGCGCACCGCCGCCGAGGCAGTGCGGGCCAGCATCCACGGCGGATTTTCGGTCACGCTGGTCGATGGCGTCACCGGTTCCGGCAAGACTGAAGTCTATTTCGAGGCGGTCGCCGAGAACATTCGGCGGGGTCGTCAAACTCTGATTCTGATGCCCGAAATCGCGCTTACCGGGCAGTTTCTCGATCGCTTTGCGCAACGTTTCGGAGTGCGCCCGGCCGAATGGCATTCGGAAATTTCGCCGCGCAAACGCGCGCGCACCTGGGCGGCGGTCGCGGCCGGCGAGGTCAGCGCCGTCGCCGGGGCGCGCTCGGCGCTGTTTTTGCCGTATGCGGATCTCGGTCTCATCGTGGTCGATGAGGAGCAGGATGCCGCCTACAAGCAGGAGGACGGGGCCCGCTACAACGCCCGCGACATGGCGATCGTTCGGGCCCGCATCGCCGACATCCCCGCCGTGCTCGCGTCCGCAACCCCATCGGTCGAGACCGAGGTCAATGCCCGGCGCGGGCGGTATCGCAGGCTGCATCTGCCGGAGCGGTTCGGCGGCCAGAGCCTGCCGGCCATCGAGGCCATCGATCTCACGCTTGAAGGACCGCCGCGCGGACGCTTCATCGCGCCCCGGCTTGCCGCCGACATCGGGCTTGCGCTCGACCACAACGAGCAGGCGCTGCTGTTCCTCAATCGGCGCGGCTATGCCCCGCTGACGCTGTGCCGCGCGTGCGGCTACCGCTTTGCCTGCCCGAACTGCGACGCCTGGCTGGTCGACCATCGCTTCCGGCGCCGGCTCGTCTGCCACCACTGCGGCTTTGCGATGCCGGCGCCCGACGCCTGTCCGCATTGCGCCGCGACGCAATCGTTCGTCGCCTGCGGTCCAGGAGTGGAGCGGCTTGAGGAAGAGGTTGCCGGCCTGTTTCCCGGCACCCGCCTGCTGGTCCTGTCCAGCGATCTCGTAGCCAGCATCGAGCGCATGCGCGAGGAGCTCAAGGCCGTCGCGGATGGCCATGTCGATATCGTCATCGGAACCCAGGTTGTCGCCAAGGGCCACCATTTTCCAAAGCTCAACCTGGTTGGTGTCGTCGACGCCGACCTCGGGCTCGCCAATGGCGATCCCCGGGCGGCCGAACGGACTTTCCAGCTCCTGCACCAGGTCGCGGGTCGCGCCGGGCGGACGGCCGGGCAAGGGCGTGGCCTGCTGCAGACGCATCAACCGGACCATCCGGTCATGAAGGCCTTGGTCGCTCAGGACCGCGAGGCGTTTTATGCCGCAGAGATCGCTGCGCGTGAGCGCTCCGGCTACCCGCCGTTCGGACGACTTGCGAGCCTCGTTGTCTCGGCCGGCGATCGCCTTGCGGCGGAATCCTTTGCGCGCCGGCTCGCCGCTGCGGCGCCCCGCGCCGATGAGGTGCGAATACTCGGCCCCGCCGAAGCTCCACTCGCGGTCGTACGCGGACGCTATCGATTTCGCATTCTGGTGAAGTCACCGCGAACCTTCGACCTCTCTGGTTTCCTGCGCGGGTGGCTCGCCGCCGCGCCCAAGACCAAGGGCAACCTGAAGCTTGAGATCGACGTCGATCCGCAAAGTTTCTTGTAACGGCGTATCTCAAGCTGGATCGGGCGCGACGCGACCGGCCTGCGGCTGCAACAGAACGCATGCAGAGGCCGCAAAGATCAAGACATAGCCGATGATATCCGAGGTCGTGGGACGCTCGCCGAGAATGATCGCCGAGGACACCACCCCAATCACCGGAGCGCTGAGCACGCCGAGCGACGCCGTCATGGCTGGGACCAAACTGATCACGTTGTACCAAAGGAAATAGGCGATCCCAGACCCCATGAGTCCGGCAAGTACAACGCCGACCAGCGCGGCGGCGCGCGCGTCCAGCAAATGGACTTCGCCCTGGAAGATTGGAATGCAGGCGCCGAGGATCACCAACGCGATGGCGGCCTGCCAGATCGCGAGCGCCATGGGGTCAACGCCCACATCGGCCCATTTCACGTAGACGGTGCCGGCCGCCCAGCTCACGGCTGCGCCGAGCGCCAGCAAAATTCCGGCCGGCACGCCCGTCGATGCCAGCGGATAGATCAGGACCGCCATGCCGACGCAGCACAATCCCAATGCAAAAATTCCGGCGGTGCTGAAGCGCTCTCCAAGCACCGCCCGCGCCATCAGGCTCGCCCAGATCGGCATGGTGTAGACGAGCATCGCGACCCGTCCGGTCGTCGCCGACAGCTGCGCAAAGGCGGCGCAAACACTGAACGCGACCATGTTGAGGCAGGCGATGACGAAAACGTGCACCCAGACCGCGCGATTCTTGATTCGCAGGCTATGTCCCTGCAGCCGCGCGAGCGCATAGAGTGCGATCCCGCCAACCGCCAGGCTCGCGGCCCGCATGCTGAACGGCGGAATGTCGCTCAGGGCGATTTTCATCGCGGGCCAGGTGAGCCCCCAGGCGAAGCTCAACGCGACGAGCATGAGTCTTGCCTTGAGATGCGATCCGCCTTGCACCCGCCACCTGTTTGGATTGCTGCGCTCGACGTTGCGAATGCGGCCGATTACGAGCGCCGCAGAACCGCAAAGCCGAAATCGCGTCCCATTTTCTGCGCTAGCGCGAGCTTGATCCAAACCATTGCCATTGGCTCGAGATACCGGCTCATGACCAACGGCCCGGCGTCGACAGCATCGAACCCGAGATCGGCAGCCAACCCCGAGACGATCCTTTTGGCTTCGCCGTCGTCGCCCGCCACCAACATCACGAGGTTACCGCCCGGGTAGCGGCTGTCCGCCATGTTGTTGAAGCCAGTTGTATTGAATGCCTTGACGACGCGCGCACCACGCGCGAGCCGCGCCACGGTTTCACCCGCGGAATCTGTGTGACCGATCGCGAGCGAAAAGTCCGGCGTTAATGGATTGGTCGCATCGATCAAAACCTTGCCCGACAACGGGCCAAGCGCTGCGATGCTGGCACCCACTGCGCCCCACGGTACCGTAAGGGCGATAACATCGCCCTTGTCTGCTGCACCGGTGTTCGAGACGATCGAACTTCCTTGTTGCCGCAGCTCCCGCAATTCCGGCTTGCCCGGATCGCGGACCGCATACGAAATGCTGTGTCCCGCCCGGACCCAACCGCCCCCCAATGCACGGCCCACGTTGCCCGCGCCGACGATCACGATATTCATTGCCTGTCCTCGATCGTTGGGAGCGGGTTATCACAGTGAGATCTGAAGTGTGAGGGCGGGCCCGGATGACGGGTTTGCGCCCCACGCGCGCCTGCCCGAAATCGAGCGATGCGACTGATTCTCCGATAAGTTTGCTTTTGTTGCACCGCCGTTGATCGTGTGTTAGCAAACCGCGCGATTTTGCGGGGCTCGGGGGCCAGAGCTGCGCCCTTGGCATCGCACAATTCCCTTGCCCTTCAAGGGTTTGACGCTGGTCGCCACAACCAGGCCGCACCTGGGAACTTGGCCCTGAGAGACGACGCGCGATGGCAGGCGAAGGATCGATTGTTTCCGGA
>Ga0066388_100001839_pt1 | contig 12388 bp, 6 predicted proteins | sample PanSoiMetaGPlot6_FD_64539 | JGI IMG/M metagenome (GOLD analysis project Ga0066388, IMG submission 64539) | Tropical forest soil microbial communities from Panama analyzed to predict greenhouse gas emissions - Panama Soil - Plot 6 (Hybrid Assembly) | ecosystem: Environmental > Terrestrial > Soil... | reverse complement strand
CGCGGATTCCGGCAACAAGTTCCCCCGGGCCGAGGGCGAGCGCGGATTTGGCGGCTGTCTCCGATTTCATTGTGGCTCCCCTTTGGATCCGCTGGGGTTTGCGAGATTGCCGAGTTCAGCCCCGGAACCGCAGTCGTCGAGTGACCTTCGGTGCGCCAGGCGCGGGAAACGCGCTTGTCTTCTATGCCGCATGGTTCGACAATGGACATTGGGCACTGACAGTCCGCTGACACCCGGGGGGAGGGCGGACGATGCGGATACGGATCCTCGGCCCGTTCCATCTCGATGACGGCGGCCGGCAGATCACGATCGGCGGCGTCCGGCAGCGTGCTGTCCTCGCTGACCTGCTACTACATGCCAACGAGGTCGTGCCGAGCGAACAGCTTCTGATGGATCTGTGGGGCGAGGACTCCCCGCTCAGCGCGGCGAACGCCCTGCAGGCGGCGATCTCACGGCTGCGCAGGATGATGCCGGCGGGGCGCCTTGTCACCACGGGGCCGGGCTACATGCTGCGAATTTTCCGGGCGGAGCTCGACGCTGCCCAGTTCGAGCAGCTCATCTTCGAGGGCCGGGATGCGCTCGCCGCGGGGGCCGCGGCGGAGGCCGTGCAACTGCTCGACCAGGCGATGACGCTCTGGCGCGGCCCGCCGCTGGCCGATTTCCGCTACGAACCCTTCGCGCAGGCCGAGATCGCCAGGCTGGAAGAACTGCAACTGGCTTGCCTGGAGGAACGGAACGAGGCGCACCTGACGCTGGGCTCGGCGGGCGCGCTCACGGCTGAGCTGGGCCGGATGGTGGCTGACCATCCACTTCGGGAGCGTCTTCGCGGCCAGCTCATGCTCGCCCTCTACCGCAGCGGCCGGCAGACCGAAGCCCTCGAGGCCTACCGCGAGTTCCGTCGCACCCTGATGGAAGAGCTGGGACTGGAGCCGTCGTCGGCGCTCCGCGAGCTCGAGGCGGCGATCCTGCGCCACGACCCGCATCTCGCACCAGGGTCGGCCGCCAGCGGGGCACCGCAGGCTCGCAGGCCGGTGACGGTGCTCTGTGTCGCATTGCACGTAACGCCAAGCTCAGGTGCGGCGCTGGACCCAGAGACCCACGGAGTCGTGAACGAGCAGGTGGTCTCAGGCCTGACTGCCGTGCTCGAGCGGCATGGCGGAAAGCTGGCGGCCAGCGATAGCGAGCACCTGATGGGCGTCTTCGGTGTCACCACCCTGCACGAGGACGACGCCCTCCGGGCGGTGCGGGCCAGCCTGGAAGCGCGCGAGGCGCTCACCGCGGAGTCGGGCGTACTGCCGCGCCGCTACGGTGCGAAGCTCGTTTACTGCATCGGCCTGGCGACGGGTGAGGCCCTGGTCGGAGGGCCTGGCCCGCTCGGGTTCGCGGGAGACGTGGGAGCCCGGGCGGTGATGCTCGCGGAGGCCGCCGGGCCTGGCGAGATCCTCATCAGCCAGCAGACCCAGCAGCTCGCCGCCGGAGCCATCGAGACCGAGGGCGCCGGTCCCGATCGGTTCCTCTTGCGGTCCGCTCACGATGGCCTGCGCCCCTTGGCGGTCCGCCTCGATGCGCCGTTGGTGGGCCGCGGCGAAGAGATGCACCGCCTCGAGGCCGCATACGCCCGGGCCGTGCGCGAGCGGGTCACCATCACCGCCACCGTGACCGGCGAGGCAGGTCTCGGGAAGACGCGGCTGGTCCAGGAGTTCACGGACCGGCTCGGCCGTAAGGCGCACGTTCTGACCGGCCGATGCCTCCCGTACGGCGAGGGCATCACGTTCTATCCGCTACAGGAAGCGGTTCGCCAGGCCGGCGGCGGAGGCGACTCACCCGAACAGATCAAGGCCCTGCTGGACGGTGAGGCGGACGCGGCGGCCATCGCCGAGCAGCTTCACCGCGCTCTCGGCCCCGGCACCCCGGGCAGGACGGCCGCTGCGGAGATCTTCTGGGCCGCCCGGCGTTTCCTGGAAGCGCTCGCGCGGCACCGGCCGGTGCTGGTCGTCTTCGAGGATCTGCACTGGGCCGAACCGACCTTCCTCGACCTGGTGGAATCGCTTGCCCTTCAGCCGGGACAATCACCGATCGTCGTGGTCTGCATCGCCCGCCCCGAACTGCTCGACCACCGTCCGGCGTGGGCGGCCGAGTCAGACCGGTCAGTTTCTATCCAACTCACACCGCTCGGCGCGGGCCCAGCCGCGGCGCTGCTCGACTCAGTATCCGCGGGTCAGCGCATCGCACCGGCCACCCGGGTACGGCTCATCGACACTGCTGGCGGCAATCCCCTTTACCTGGAGCAACTAGCTGTGTCCCTGAGCGAGCAGAGCGGCAGCGACATCAGGCCGGCGCTGCCGCCCACGATTCAGGCTCTCCTGTCGGCTCGGCTGCAACGTCTGGGGCCGGGACCCAGCAGCGTCCTGGTCCGGGCCGCCATCGTCGGCAAGGACTTCGGGGAAATGGCAATTCGGGAGCTGCTCCCGGCCGAGGCGCGCGCACCGCTCAGCCGCAACCTCCAGACCCTCGTCGCCAAGGGCCTGGTGCAACGCGGGCCACCCGGCAGAGGGACCTTTGAGGAGTACAGCTTCCGGCACATTCTCATCACGGAGGCGGCTTACCGCGCAATCCCCAAGTCTCTTCGCGCCGAGTTGCATTTCCGCTATGCCGACTGGCTAGAGGCCGCCGTCTTGGACCCGTTCCCCGGGCGCTCGGAGATCCTCGGCTATCACCTCGAACAATCGGTCCGCTACCGCACCGAACTCTGGCCCGCCGACCCTCAGTCGGCTGCACTCTCACGGCGGGGGGCCGGACATCTTGAGGCGGCAGGTTATGCAGCACAAGATCGCGGCGACGACGTCGCCGCGGTGAACCTCTTGGACCGCGCGGCCGCGCTCCTGCCGGGTGGCGACCCGACCTTCGGGCCGCTCTATACGAGCCTGGGCACGGCATTCATCGAAGCAGGACAGTTCGAGAAGGCAAAGGCCACGCTTGACCACGCTCAGCGCATCACCGCTGCTAACGGTGACACACGCCAGCACGCTCACGCCCGGGTTCAGGCCCTCCTGCTGCATCTTAGGGTGAACCCTGACGAGGCGGAGATGGAGATCACCCGAGCGCTTCCGGAACTGCGCCGCGAGTTCGAGGCAAGCCAAGACGATCTCGGAATCTGCAACACTCTGCAGCTAGAGGCCGCGCTACATTGGGACCACTCCAGATCGGGCGCCGCTGAATACGCCTGGCTGCGCGCCGCCGACTATGCCCGCAAGGCGAACGACCGGCGGCAACTGGCCGATATCGTCAGCTGGCTTGCCTCAGCCGCGCTTTGGGGTCCAACACCCGCGCCGAAAGGAATACAACGATGCAAGGAATACCTCAACGAGATCGGGAACCACCTCATCGGAAAGGCCGAGATCCTCCTGAACCTGGCGGGCCTCTACGCGATGCAGGACGACTTCGCGGCGGCACAGGCAACGCTCGACGCCGCGAAATCCCTGCTGGAAACTCTTGGCCCTACGATGACGGCGGCACTGACCGACCCCGCTGCCCTCATTGCGATGCTCGCCGGCGACCCAGTGACGGCCGAGAGATATCTCCGGCTCGAATACGACTCCCTCTACCATATGGGCGAACGGCGCTTCCTGGCCACCATCGCGGCGAAACTGGCCAGAGCCGTCGCGGCACAAGGGCCGAGCCGGTACGACGAGGCCATTCAGTTGATCGCTATAAGCCGGGAAGCCGCGGCCGACGAGGACCTGTCCGCCCGCACCATCGGCCCGGGACTAGCCGCCCGGATTCTCGCCGACCGGGGCCGTCATCGCCAAGCCGAAGAACTCGCGCGCTCAGCGGCGGCCCTCGCCGCGCAAACCGACCTGCTGAGCGAGCGTGCCGATACGCTGCTCGAGCTCTCTCATGTTCTCGCTGCGGCAGGCCAAGCCTTCGAAGCACACTCCGTCGCCACCCAGGCGCTTGACCTCTACCAGCGCAAGGGCAACCTGCCGGGAGCCCGGGGGGCTCTCCGATACATTACCCAATGTGCGCCTGCCTGAAAGGATGTCGCTCATGCCTAATCCATATGTCACCAAGGTCACCTTCAAGGATGGCCAGATAGTGCTTACCGTCGAGCTCGATGAATCCCTGGCCGACGAATCTGTCGAAATATCTGGCTATGCAACACAGGATAGTGGCGGATTCGCCAATTTCTATGACATCCAGAATGCTAAAGAGAACCCAGACGGCTCGGTGATCATGTATGTTAGCGCTGCCCCGTCGCAGGACTTCATGAACGGCCAGCCAGTTACGGTTTCCTTGCGAGCGGCAAGGGTATGGGTCACCGTGCTGGCAGAATCACAGGATGGGCAAGGGTCGCGATACCATCCAGCCAAGATCCCGGGCGGCACAACGGCCCGGGATGGCACGACATGGGGTGAGCTTGCCGCAGTGGGATCTGTCAGTCCCTTGTCCTACCCGAGCGCGGGGCAGGCATCGGCAGGCAGTGATTCTAACTTTCGACACAAATAGCCGGTCGGGCCGCCTAGGTACGAGATCGGCTGGAGCCAAGCTATACCACGGTAAATGGTGGGACCAGCACCAGGACGATACGTACGGCGAGCTGGCGGCCGGTCGCTTTACCGAGCTGTTTCCAGAGCTGCCCTCCGCTAGGTTCGACCGGGATGATCTCCGGCTGCTAGCTGACGAAATGACGCCCAAGCAGAAGCGCAAGCCTGCTTCTGAGGTCAGGCCCGATCCCGAGGAGGACAGGGTCATAACGGCCGCCTACACATATCTCGGTCAGTTCGTTGATCATGACATTACCTTCGATCCCACGTCGCGCCTGCGTGAATCCCTTGATCGGGAACAGATCGGGAAACTGGCGGACTTCCGCACCCCCCGCTTCGACCTGGATAGCATCTACGGGCGCGGGCCGGACGACCAGCCCTACCTGTACGCCCCGGACGGGATCCGCATGCTGCTGGGCGAGCCGATGTCAGGGAATCCCCACGACCCAGATGCCCGCCAGGTCCCCCGCGGGCCAAATCGCCGAGCGCTCATCGGCGATCCGCGCAACGACGAGAACCGCATCGTGTCGCAGCTGCACGCCATCTTCTTGCGATTCCACAACCAGGTCGCCAAGCATTTCGGGAAGGACGCCTGCTTCAGGGAGGTCCGCGATCAGGTCCGGTGGCACTACCAATGGATGCTGGTCACCGACTTCCTGCCCACGGTCATTGAAAAGCAGACGTTCAGGCGTGTGTTCGGTGACCGCTACAATCCCGTTCCCGGGCGGCGGGAGCTTCGGACCGGCCTCAGGCTAATGCCCGTGGAGTTCTCCGTGGCCGCTTACCGCTTCGGGCACTCAATGATCCGCCCGGAGTACCGGCTCAATATGGCGATCGAGCGGCCGATCTTCTCCAGACAATCCGGTGAAGCGGCCGATCTAGGGGGATTCCGTCCTATCCCAGGCAGCTGGGCTATCGACTGGCAGTTCTTCATCGACCTCGGAGACGGCGTGGCGCCGGCGGCCACAGCACCGCTGGACGACACAACAGAGCGCAAGCCACAGATGGCCTACAAGATCGATACTTCGCTGGCGAGCCCGTTGCGCCACCTGCCCGCCCAGATCGCTTCGGACCCGCCGATGCTGGCGCTCCGCAACCTCGAACGCGGCAATACCTTCGGCCTCCCGTCCGGCCAGAAGGTGGCCGAGGCTCTTGGCGTGAAGCCGATCCCCGACGACGAGTTGATGATCGGAAAGGCGGCCGCAGATGCTGACAGGAAGCCCATCACGAAGATAGCCCGCAGTTTCGCCGACCAGGCGCCCCTGTGGACGTACATCCTGGCCGAGGCACAGGTCATGTCCTGGAAGAAGGCCAAGCCCAATATTCCGAGAGATGACGTCCCCATCAAACTCGGACCCGTAGGAAGCAGCATCATCGCCGATGTCTTTGCCGCCCTGCTCATCGGTGACCGCACGTCCTACCTTTACAGCGACCCTACGTTCAGGCCGGTCCCCGAGTTTGCCCGCAACGGAGAGTTCGGCCTGGCCGAGCTGATCAATGTGGCGCTCGGGCACATGCCGTGAGCCGGTGACACGACAGCGATACCAAAAAGCGACAAAAATACCGCATCTGGACCGGATGCCCGGCCCTCCTCATCACTAGAGGAGTCAACCGCCGCGTTCCCCGCCGGCATCCCGGCCGCGTGGCGGCCAGAGCGTGATGCAGGCGAACCGGCCAGCGCGGCCGAACGAGACATCAGAATGGGCGCTCACAGTAGTCGGCGGCCCGTCGGCCGGCGTCGCCGCCGCCCTCGTTCGCGGGCATGTCGGACACGCCGCCCCTCGCGACGCCGCCGGCTACTCCGGCAGGACCATGACCACACGGCTGACGGCGGTGCCGTAGTACGGCACCGCCGTCAGTTGTACCCGGCTTGTCACGGCGAGGCTTGCCCCGTCACCCCGTCGGGTTCGGCTCGCCTCACCAGGGGATCCCGGCGTGCGAGCGCAGGCGTGCCCCGTCATGGTCAGCCAAGGGGGTCGGCAACGGGAGCCCGCCCACCTTGGCCGCGGCGGCAGCTCTGACCGCCGAGTACCCCAGTTCGTGGTAGGCCTCGAACTCGGCACCGTCGTAGAGTTGCTGGAGCGTGCTGTCACAGGGATAGGCGGAATGACCTGCGGCGTAGGCGCGGACGTCCCACGGCGCTTGATCCCACCAGCCGAGCTTGCAGACCCAGATGTCCCCGTCCCCGGGTAGTTCGTGATCCGCGCCCTGGCCGTTTGCCTGGCCGAGGGCGCCGACCGGCTCGCGCACCGGGCCGTCCGGCTTCGCGTGGCCGTCGGCCGACGGGGTGGCGGTGCCGTCCCCGTTCGGCCCCGCGTGGGCGCCGTCCCCCTGGGCCAGGCCCGCGGCCGGCCGGTTGAAGGTGCCGCGTGCCCAGGGCCGGAGCACCTGGCCTTGGCCGAGCGCAGGGGCCTTCCCGTTATCCCGGATCATGGTGGTGGGGTTCAGGTCGATCTCGACCCCCGCGTCGGTCCGCGCCAGGGCCATAGCCCCGCCGAGTGTGTACCAGGTGTTCGGGCGGTCTCCGCTGGCGTCGAGGACGACGATGTTCTTCGCGCCGCGGTGCAGCGCCTCCACCAGGCCAAGGTTGTCATAGTGCCCACCGTCGGTCACGTTGATCCAGGTGGCACGGTAACTCGTGTGCCCGGCGGCCTCGGCCCAGAGCATGCCCAGCGTGGGCTGCATGATCCGCCAGCACACGGCCGCCTGCAGCCGGAGCAGGGTGCGCCGCGACCCGTTGCACTTGGTGCTCTGCTCCCGGAGACCGAGCACGTGCGCCCACAGCCGGTCCTCCCGGTCCTGCTGGAGCTCCCCCCACTCCTTCTGGTGCTGCGAGACGTACCAGAGCAGCAGCAGCAACGTCCACCGGGTCCACCGGCGATCCTTCCGGCGCTCCGTCCGCGGCGTCTTCAGGTATGCCCGCGCCCGGCGCACCACGTCGGGGTGCGGCATCCAGATGCCCAGGCGCAGGTTCGTCAGGGTGAACACGATCCGGTACGCGCCGCGGGTCGCCCTTCCCATCAGCGGCGAGAAGGCGGCACCGCTGATCGCGACGACGTCGAAGAGCGTGAACCGAGTGTGGCCGAGCAGGTACTCATAGTCAGTCGTGTTGGCTTCGACATTCGGCTCACCACACTGCGGATCGGCGCGCAACGCCACCTTGTCGGAAGCGAAAGCCAAGCAGAAGCCCCCGCCGCCGGGCGGGACCTCGCGGTTGGCGTTGATGTTGGCGGTAGTCGCGATCACCAGTTGCGGCCCGGGCTCATCGCCATGCCGTTTCTGGCTGCACTCATCGTCGCCCAGCTCGGACAGGCGGGTCCGCGCGGCCCCGGCGAACAGTCCTTCCCGGGCCGCTGCCGTGCCCGCCTCGGCCGCGTGCCGGGTGACCGCGTACGCGTCGGCGAGCCGCCACCGGTAGAAGTCGTGCAGCGAGGTGCGGTTGATGTCCGCAAAGGCGCGCGTGCCCAGCATGATGCCCACCGCAACGAGCACGGGCACCAGTTGATCGCCCGAGACTCCGGCCTTGGCCGCGTTGCCGATCCACAGCAAGATGGCGAACGCCCCCACGGCGATGACCACCAGGCTCGCGAGCCACGGCGTCAGCTTGGTGCGGGCCCATGCGGCGATCTTCCCTATCGTGCCACCAGCGGCCGAGCCTGCCGCCGGGGCCAGCCGCAGCCTGGCCAGCTGTTTCTGCAGGGCCCCCGCGATCGTCGCGATGGCGGCGACCACGCCGGCGAGTGCCGCCACCGACTTGGGCAACGATCCCCCGAACCCGAAGAAATGCACCACCGTGCCCAGCGCCCCGCTGCTGTGCGACAGCCATGCGATGGCCGGCGGCACGGCGAGCATGAACAGCGCAAGGCCCCCGGTGACCGCCGCGGCCCGGCCGACCGCGCTGGCCCGGTGCTGGCCACGACCGGGCCCGCCGGACACCAGCGTCCCCCACCAATACAGGAACAGCACCAGCGTGATCCCCGCCGCGATGGCCGTGGGCAGCCACCACGTCAGCGCGGTGACGGACGCCGATGCCTGGCCGCGGGACCACGTCAGCACGCCCTGCTCGTGCAGCAGCCACCCCCAGGCGTGGCTGAAGGCGTACACCGGCGCGAGGACGAGTACGCACGTGACCGCCGCCCCGAACAGCAGCGACAGAACCGCTACCAGCATGGTCTTCGCGTCGGGCGCGATGTAGCGGGTATTGTTCCGCAGGTTCTGCTCCTCAGGGGTGCCGCGAGCGTAGGCGGCAGGACGCTCGCCACGACCCCGGCCTCGGCGCGCATCCTCAGCAAGCCCGCGCGCGACCAGCGCCCGGGACGCCGCGATGTAACTGCCGCCGGAGACGCCGACGATCCATTTCGCCCGGCGGAGCAGGCCGCCCTCGTCGAGGGCTTGCAAGCCACCCAGGGAGTAGGTGGCCGACCTGATGCCGCCACCCGAGCAGCAAACCGCCCAGTCGTCCGTGCCCGGCGGCCGCGCCTCCGTCCCCGGAACGGCTTTCGGCTGCGCGTCCGGTCCGCGCTCAGGCGCTGTTGTTGAGGTATCCATAACTGGCCCCCGTTTCAATCCCGAAGGTCAATCCCCTTCGTTACCTGAATAGAGGGAAGCCCGTGGCTGTCCTGATACACATTCCGGCCTGCGCCCGGCGGTAACTGTGTTACGCGGAGAATTGCTCCGCGCCGGTCGGCTCGACGTGCTCAACCTGGTTCATGGCCTGGCGCAGCCGGGCTAGCTCCCCATACATCTGGCGCCGCGCGCGGTTGGAGTTTCCCAGCGGCTTATGCTCGGCAAGGCTGTGCCACGGGTTGTAGCGCAGCACGTCCGCGAAGGCGAGCTGCTGATCGGAGTCGAACCGCTGGGCCGGGAGTCGCAACCGGGCCACCGGAATATAGGGAGACAGGCGCTCGGGCCACTTCACGGATGCGTTCTCGATCGGCATCCGGTACGGGTCGGTCTGCACCTGCACCATGAAGTCGAAGCTCCATTCCCCCGCCGCCAGCGTCCTGATCATGGCGTCCCGGAGGTAATTCTCCGTGGGCCGGGGCGGGATTTTCGCCCGGGCGGGCGGGACCGGCTTGAGCGAGTACTGCACCGCCTGGCCCTCGCCGAGGAGGAAGGGCACATTGCTGTAGTACTGCACCTCGAGCGGGTTGGCGTGCATGGGCGAGTAGAGCATCTGCATGAACAGGTGCAGCAGATGCGAGTCACCCGGGTTGATGGCGTAGGCCAAGGGCGCCTTGGCGCGCACCCACCGCTGCAGCTTGGCGTTCTCGACGATGTCAGGGGTGACGAAGCTCGCCGGGCTGACCAGGATCAGGTCCTGGGTGAAACGCTCGTCGTCCATGAGCTTGGGCCCCGGCACGCCCATCACCTTGATCCCGACGGAACACTGGCCGAGATCCTCGATATCCGGAGGCGCGTACGGGCCCGGCCCGGAAAACCGCACCCACGCCGGATAGGTTGCCGCCTCGGCGAACACACCGCGCCGCAGGCGGTCTGGAAGGTCCGGCAATACCGAGAATTCGCCGCGCAGCACACCGAAGGTCTTGGTATTTCCGAAACGCTGGGCGCCCCCCGGGAGCCAGTTCTCCCGGGTGAACTTGGCGAGCTCATCGATGATCTCACGCGTGAGCTGCTCCTCGCCGGGGAGCAGCCGTTCCTCCGCCAGGCGGAAATGCTCGTCCTTTCGCAGCGCGTTTTGCAGCGCCTGCGCGGCCGAGAACAGCGGCGGCCTGAGCCGCCTGTCGAACCAGGGCCGGTAAAGAAACTCCGATCGCCGTTCCAGCCGCCACACCCAGAGAAACAGGTCGCTCAGCGGCCGGAGGATCAGGTATGTCGCCAGGCCCTCCGGATTTGTGAACAGACCACGGCGGCCCCGGGCGGCTGTCGCCCGCCGCTCCTGCCGTTCGGCCAGTACTGTCGGCATGAATCCTGCCCCGTTCTTTGAAATACGGTCCCCGGGGGTCGGCCCGGCTACTTCTGCTGACGGAAGTCCAGGGCGAAGTCGAGGATATGGCGGCGGCCCCAGAAGACGAGACCCAGAAAGACACCCGGGGCTATCTCGCGGATCTCGTCCCGGATCTTGCGGGCCAGCAGTGACGTCTTCGAGTAATCGAGCACGATGCAGGGTTCCCCGTCGTACCAGCTGTCTTGCTGGTAGACCGCCGCCTCGATCGCGCGGACCGCCAGCGGCGTCACCAGGTTCTTCAGGCGTGCCTCGCGGGCATCGAAGACTTTGCCGCGCCAGGCGAGGGCATAGCCGAGCGCCGCGGCCAGCCGGGCCGTGATCCCCCCGGTGCCCAGCAGCACCGTCCCCCGGCCACGGCCGTCCGGGATGGCGCCGGCTGCCCCGGTGCGGAACAGCTCCCCGAGTTCCCCCGTGGTATCACCGACCAGGGACGCCGGGTCGGTGGCGGTCAGTTCACTCATCGGTTCCTCCTTGTGCCGTTACTGGGCCGCCCGGACCCAGGGCAGGAACGCGTTCGGAACGGTCCCGAGCGCGGGGCGCAGCTGCGGGTAGTGCCGCAGTAGCACCGACTGCATGCCGTTGTCGTTGATCCAGTCCATGCCCGCCTGGGTGTAGACCGCCGGGGTGTAGTGGGTGGTGAAGAACCGGTCGCTGTTCAGCCGTCGGGACGCCATCAGGATGAAAATCCGGAACGCGGTGTCGCTGAACGCGAAACCGGTCGGGCGGCGCTCGGCGTACATGCCGACGGTCAGGTCGACCCGCTCGATGTCACCGCCGTAGACGGCCTCGATCTGCCGCGCCCATTCCGGGTTGTCGGTCAGGTCGTCGAAGCTGGCGGCCGGCCGCAGGTGCAGTAGCCGGCGGAACTGGTTGTACCGGGGTACGCCCAGTTCGCGGGAACGCAGGATATCGGTGGCCGCGAGATCTTGCAGAGTGCCGTCCGGCCGGTGGAATTCCTGCAGGAACCGGGGGAAGTTGTGCAAGGTCACCAGGCCGGGGTACTGGGTGCCGAAGGAGTACATCAGGTCCGCCATGCCCAGCTTCTGCGCCACGGTGACCGCTCCGGCGCCGGTCAGGTCGCGCAGCGCCGCCTGCATGAGCCCCTGGTCGCCCGCGCTCGAACGCAGGTCGTAGTCGTCGGGCACGAGCGGGTGCATCCGGTACACCGCGACGAACTCCTCGGTGAGCGAGTACGGGACGCCGTAGTGATCGGTCGCCGAGCCCGGGATGCCGCTGATGACCTCGCCGCTGCTGATCCGGCCGAACACCCGGTGTATCCGCTCCCCGGCCAGGCCGTACCAGTTGGCGCGCAGCGCGACCTTCGTGGTCGGGTGGCTGATCACGGCGGGCGTCCACTCCACCGTGTGGATCTTGGCGATCAGCGCGACGTTGATCAGGCGCGCCCGCTGGTAGATCTCGTCGTCGGACCAGTGCGGGTACTCGGCGCGAAGCCGGTCGCAGATCGAGTTGTGCTCCAGGGTGAACAGCGTCTGCATCATGAGCAGCCCGAGCCAGAAACCGGGCACCATCCGGGGATCGGTCGCCGGGTCGTCGGGCAGCGGCGGCAGCCCGTCGGCGTCGACGCGCAGCTTGCCGTCCTGGCCGGTGCGGGCGAACCGCTCGTGCTCCGGCGTGGTGCCGTAGATCTGGGACGCGTCCCACCAGGGCGTCTCGGTGTTCGCATAAGTGGGCGGATGGCTGCCGCCGGGCGGTGCGGTGGGGTCGGGCCGGGTCCGCATCACCCGCATCGGCCGGGCCGGCCACGGGTCGTCGTCGGTGAGCGGGATCTCCCAGGGGTTGTCGCGGGGGCCCTTCCCGTGGCTGAACCAGTCTTTGATCATGAACTGGAGCCACGCCGCGACGAGCGCGTTGACCG
>Ga0066388_100001838_pt1 | contig 12390 bp, 11 predicted proteins | sample PanSoiMetaGPlot6_FD_64539 | JGI IMG/M metagenome (GOLD analysis project Ga0066388, IMG submission 64539) | Tropical forest soil microbial communities from Panama analyzed to predict greenhouse gas emissions - Panama Soil - Plot 6 (Hybrid Assembly) | ecosystem: Environmental > Terrestrial >... | reverse complement strand
GCGCGCGCGAGGCGCGACATCACGGTTCCAATCGGGACGCCTTGGATTTCAGCAACCTCGCGATAGGTCAACCCTTCGAGCACGACCAGCAACAGCGCGACGCGTTGATCTTCGACCAGCGTGCCAAGGGCGCGCTCGACGTCGCGCATTCCAGCTTCGGGGCCGGCGAGATCGATGGCATCGTCATCCTCAATCGGCGTGTGGATTGGGCGCCGTGCGAGCGAGCGCAATCGGTTGCGATTGAGATTGGTCAAGATCGTATAAAGCCAGCTGCGGACCTCGCCGCCATGAAACAGGTGTTCGGAACGCAGCGCGCGCACCAGCGTGTCCTGCACCAGATCGTCAGCCACGTCGGCATTGCGCGTGAGCGCGCGCGCGTAGCGGCGAAGCGCCGGGATCGACGCTTGCACGTTGTGCCTAAACCCAGCCATCGGGCCAACCTCACCGGATGAAAACACCATGATTATACACGCTATTCCGGGGGGCCACAGGCTCGCGGAGGTTTTAGGCGTCAGCTTGAAGGGCACACGCCCCTATGTCATAGGGAAATCGCCGGGCGTGGTCCGGGCGGAGGAGCGATGGACGCCTCGGGTCTGATGCGTGGAAAACGCGGCGTGATCATGGGGCTCGCCAACAACAGGTCGCTGGCCTGGGGGATCGCCAAATCAGCACGCGCACACGGTGCCGAACTCGCGTTCACCTATCAGGGGGAGGCGCTCAAAAAGCGCGTTGAACCTCTCGCCCAGGAGGTTGGCGGGACGGTGATCGGCCATTGTGATGTGACCGAGCCGGGGACGCTTGACGCAGCTTTCCAAGCGCTCCGCCAGGCGTGGGGAAGCATCGACTTCGTGGTGCACGCGATCGCGTTCTCCGACAAGGACGAACTTACCGGACGCTATGTCGATACCAGCCGTGAGAATTTCATCAAGACCATGCTGGTGAGTTGCTACTCGTTCACCGCGATCGCGCAACGCGCGGAAGCGCTCATGCGTGACGGCGGGGCGATGCTCACGCTGACCTACTACGGCGCGGAAAAATGGATGCCGCATTATAACGTCATGGGCGTCGCCAAGGCCGGCTTGGAAGCATCCGTGCGTTATCTGGCGGCCGATCTCGGCGCGAGAAACATTCGGGTCAACGCGATATCGGCTGGACCAATCAAAACGCTCGCGGCCTCCGGCATCGGCGACTTCCGCTACATCCTCAAATGGAACGAGCACAACGCGCCGCTTCGGCGCAGTGTCACGATCGAGGAAGTTGGAGATACCGCGGTTTATTTGTTGTCCGATCTCTCGCGCGGGGTCACCGGCGAGATCCACCATGTCGACGCCGGCTACCATATTGTTGGAATGAAACATCCGGACGCGCCCGACATCGCAGTCGCGAAGGATTAGTTGGCGGCGCCTGGACTATTTGTTTGGTACACAGATCAACGCAAATGAAAAGGGCCGGCGTTGCACCGGCCCTTTCTTTAGGGTTCCGACCCGCGCCACATACGGCGCGATGGCCGGAGTGACGTCAGTCCGTTAGGACTTCTTCGCCTTCTTCTTGGCCTTCTTCGCCATTGTGTCCTCCAGAGGATTCCGATGATCGGCGGATCGGATACGTGTTTTGAAGCCGATAAATTTTCCATACCGCAACCGGCGCGCGACCGCAAACGGATTCTGAAGAAAAGCGCAATTAAATCCGATACTTAACGAACATTCAGGTCTACATTAACGCACGTTCATTTAGCCGAGTTGCGCGTGCCGTCTTGTGGACAAACTCGCGATCGGCGCGATCTCGCTCGCGACGCGTCGCGACAACCGTCGACGCCGGGCTCCCAACAAAAAAGGGCCGGCATCATGCCAGCCCCTGAGCCCTGTCGCGCTCGCCTGCGTGGATGCCCGCGAGCGCATCGTGCTCCCGCTCGAGGCGGGCAGCTTACATCTTCTTGGCCTTCTTCTTTGCCTTCTTCGCCATCTGATCCTCCTTGTGCGTCGGATACGTCGTAACTGACGCCGACGCAGAAGACTAAGCCGCAATCTGCGCGTGCAGCAACAGGATTCTTCCAAAACGCAAATCATTCGCGCAAAGTAAACATCCATTCAGGCGAATATTAACCAGCATTCAGATAAATCGATCCTCGGCCGGCTCAAACCACGAACGGCGGTTTGACCCCCTGTGGAGTGCGGGCTACGACAGCCGCCATGTCGGCCAACACGTTCGGCGTCCTGTTTCGCGTAACCACCTTCGGCGAGAGCCATGGGCCCGCGATCGGTTGCGTGGTGGATGGTTGCCCGCCGAACATCAGGCTCAAGGCAGCCGATATTCAGCGTGATCTCGATCGCCGGCGGCCGGGCCAGTCCCGCTTCACCACCCAGCGGCAGGAGCCCGACGCGGTGCGCATCCTCTCTGGCGTGTTCGCCGACCGGGCGACCGGCGAGGACGTGACCACCGGGACGCCAATCGCGCTGCTGATCGAGAACGTCGACCAGCGCTCCAGGGATTACTCGGACATCATGGACCTCTACCGGCCGGGGCATGCCGGCTACACCTACGATGCCAAATATGGGGTGCACGATTATCGCGGCGGGGGCCGCGCGTCGGCGCGGGAGACCGCCAGCCGGGTCGCCGCCGGTGCGATTGCCCGCAAGGTCGTGCCGGGGCTGCAGGTGCGCGGCGCGCTGATCCAGATGGGACCGCATAAGATCGATCGCGCGCGCTGGGACTGGGACGAGGTCGACCGCAATCCGTTCTTTTGTGCCGACGCACAGCAGGCGGCATTCTATGCGGATTACCTCGACGGGATCCGCAAGCGCGGATCATCGGTCGGTGCCGTGATCGAAGTCGTGGCCGAGGGGGTGCCGGCGGGGCTCGGCGCGCCCGTCTACGGCAAGCTCGATAGCGATCTCGCCGCAGCGATCATGGGCATCAACGCGGTCAAAGGCGTCGAAATCGGTGCAGGTTTTGCGGCGGCGGCACTTAGCGGCGAAGACAACGTGGACGAGATGCGGATGGGGAACGACGGCAAACCGCGCTTCCTCTCCAATAACGCGGGCGGCATTCTGGGCGGGATCTCGACCGGCCAGGCGATTGTCGCGCGCTTCGCCGTCAAGCCGACCTCCTCGATCCTGATCCCGCGCCGGACCGTGGATCGCTACGGCCGCGAGACCGAGGTATCCACCAAGGGGCGCCATGATCCGTGCGTCGGAATTCGCGCGGTGCCGGTCGGGGAGGCCATGGTGGCGTGCATCATTGCCGATCATTATCTACGTCAGCGAGGGCAGGTCGGCACGCCCGTGAAATGGCCGTTCGACCCTCCCAAGGGCTGATAGACCGGGTTGCAATGAACGATCACACCAACCAACCCGCGCTGGAAACCAGCCAGCGCGTCCAAGCCGCGATCGATGCCTTCGGCCGCGGTGAAATCGTGGTTGTGGTGGACGACGACGACCGCGAGAACGAGGGCGATCTGTTCGTCGCGGCCTCGTACTGCACGCCGGACAAGATGGCGTTCGTGATCCGGCACACTTCGGGAATCGTATGCGCGCCGGTCTCGGGCGAGGAGGCGCGGCGGCTGCGGCTCGATCCCATGGTCTCGGCCAACGACGCGCCGCTCGGTACCGCGTTCACGGTGTCGGTCGATTTCCGCCACGGCCTCACCACTGGGATTTCGGCGGAGGAACGCACCAACACGGTGCGCGCACTGGCCAATTCCAACACCGGCGCGGTCGATTTCGTGCGCCCCGGTCACGTGTTTCCGCTCATCGCAAAAGCCGGCGGCGTGTTGATGCGCTCGGGGCATACGGAAGCCTGCGTCGACCTCTGCCAGCTCGCAAAGCTGCCGCCGGTCGGCGTTCTCGCCGAATTGATGAACGACGACGGCACGGTCATGCGCGGGCGCGCCGTGCAGGCTTTCGCGGCGCAGCACAATCTCAAGTTTCTGTCGATTGCCGATCTCATCGCGTATCGGCAGGCGCGCGACAAGCTGGTCGAGCGGGTGAGCGAATTTCCGGTCCAGTCCGAGATCGGCCAGCTCAAGGGCTACGCTTACGTGACGCCGTTTGACCCAGTCTACCACGTCGCCTGCGTCTACGGACGGATTGGGGACGGCAAGGACGTGCTCACCCGCCTGCACCGCGCCAATCTCATCAACGATGTGTTCGGCAAGGCGCGGCCGGTCCAGTCGGCGCTGCAACGGTTCGAACACGCCGGGCGCGGCGTCATTGTATTCTTGCGCGACGGCACTGCCGGAGTGCCGGTTACGGCCTTGCCGCGTGAGGGCAACACCGCCTCGGAAGAGGCGCGCAGCCGGCAATGGCGGGAAGTCGGCCTGGGCGCGCAGATTCTCCGCGACCTCGGTGTCTCGTCGATCCGGCTCCTGAGCACGGCACGCCATCGCTACGTCGGCCTCGCCGGGTTCGGCATCGAAATCACCGACGTCGAACCGATGTCGTTCTGACGAGGCGTCGCTGAAGCTGCGGCTAGCCGGCAAATGCCCGGTTGATGAGCACGCCGATCGCGATGCCGGCGAGCGCGGCGGCAACACCAATCGACACGGTCTCCGCAATCCCGCGCATTGTGCTGCGTTTGGCAATTCGGGCACGCCCGATGCCGAGTGCCACGAGCAGGGCGATGGTCACCGCGGCGGAGACAAGTCTCGCCTGCGGTATCGGCAGCATGACGAACGGCAGAATCGGCACCGCCGCCGCGAAAAAATCGGCCAGCAGCATCCACAGCGCCTGCTCCCACGGATTTTGTGGTGCTTCGGGGGCGCCTTGCAGGGCGAGCAACAGGCCACCGAGAGCCTCGCGATCGTGCTTCACCGCGCCCACGAGCGCAGCGGACTGTTGCTGCGTCAGGCCGGCGGCAGTCAGCCGCAGCGGAAGCGCCGCGGCGAGCGCGTCCGCGTCGGCGACCAACCCGGAGCGCAGCGACGAGCGCCTCGCCGCGATTTCGTCGCGGGTGGTTTCGACGTCGAGAAAGACGCCGGCCATCATCGAAACCGCCGCCGCCACGGCCCCGGATGCCCCGGCGATGACCACGGCGGCGGTGCTTGATGTCGTGGCGGCGACCCCGAAGATCAGGCCGAAGATCGAGACCGTGCCGTCTTCCATCCCGAACACGATGGTGCCGGCCGAGTTGACCAGCGAGGTACGCAAGCGCTGCCAGGATGCGGCAATTGTCATTGTTGGCTCCCTCCCAACCGGCGCCCGCTCCCGCTCGGGACGGGCAGGCGCATCACGATCCGGTGGCAGCTTTCGCCAGCGCGGCAAGCACACCAGTCAGTGTGCTGACCGCCGCAGCCGATTCCGGGCCAAGCCCGTGCCGTTGCGTGAGCCAGTTCGGATCGTTGTAGGACAGCCAAGTATCGCCGGCCGCGTCCTGCCAAACCAGGGCCTTGAGCGGAAGATCAATGCCAATAGTCTGAGCCGACTGCATCAACGGCGTTCCGCCCCTGGCATTGCCGAAGATCAGCAGCTCGGTCGGCCGCAGCGTGAGGCCAGCGGCGGCGGCTCCCGCCGCGTGGTCGATGCGGGCAAACACCGTCAGCCCTCTTGCCTTGACGTCGGCCTCGAGCCTGTTCATCGTTTCGGTCGGCCCATAGCTGCTTTTTATGCTCGTCAACCCGTCTGCGGCCATCGCCGGTTCTCCCCATAGACAAATCGCTGCGCCGAGCGCGCAGACCGCGCGCCTGGTCAACTGATGATGGGCATCCTGCGTCATCGTCATCCCTAGCATGCAGCGCGTCGTTGTCGCGATCATGTCACGACGAGGCGAACGCACGCCTTTTCGCGACGGCGGGAGCCGTTGACCGCGCGCTCGTTCCTGGTGCGGGAGCGCCGTACCGATGGTAGAAATTCAAGATTTACCGCGATAGGGCCAAGCCATGCTGGTCGGCATCCCAAGGGAGATCAAGGATAACGAGTACCGGGTCGGCGTCGTCCCTTCGACCGTGCGCGAACTCACCGCCAAGGGGCACGGAGTATTGGTCGAAGCGCGCGCAGGAGTCGGTGCCGGCCTGACGGATGCCGAATACGAAGCCGCCGGCGCGAAGATCGTCGCGTCCCCGGCTGAGATTTTCGAGCACGCTGAATTGATCGTTAAGGTCAAGGAACCGTTGCCGGTCGAGCGCAGACTGCTGCGGCGGGGCCAGATCCTGTTCACCTATCTGCATCTTGCCGCCGACCCGCAGCAGACGCGCGACCTGCTGGACAGCGGCGTCACCGCGATCGCCTATGAAACAGTGACGGGCCCGCACGGCGGGCTTCCACTGCTCATGCCCATGTCGGAGGTGGCCGGCCGGATGGCGCCGCACGTCGGTGCGCATTGCCTCGAAAAGGGGAACGGCGGGCGCGGCGTGCTGCTCGGCGGCGTTCCGGGCGTGTCGGCGGCCAACGTCGTGATCCTCGGCGGCGGCGTCGCCGGGACCAACGCGGCGTTCATCGCGTCGGGCATTGGCGCTGAAGTGGCGGTGGTCGATCGCAACCCGGAGGCGCTGCGCCGCATCGTCGCCCAGTTTGGTAACCGTGTGCGCACATTGTTCTCGACCCGCGACGTCGTGGAAACGCTGTGCCGCCGCGCCGATCTCGTCATCGGCACCGTGCTGGTACCAGGCGGCGCCGCGCCCAAGCTGATTTCGGCCGAGACGGTTAAGGCGATGAAGCCAGGCTCGGTCATTGTCGACGTGGCAATCGACCAGGGCGGCTGCGCCGAGACCTCGCGGCCGACCACCCATTCGCGTCCGACATATGTGGTCGACGACGTCGTGCACTATTGTGTGACCAACATGCCCGGCGCCGTCGCCCGCACCTCGACCTTTGCGCTGAGCAACATGACAACGCCGTGCGTGATCGCACTTGCCGATAAGGGGGTGCGGCGTGCGCTCGCGGAAGACGAGCACCTGCGCAATGGCCTTAACGTGCATGACGGACGGCTTACCTATCGCGCCGTCGCCGACGCGTTGAAGCTGCGGTATACCGCGCCGCAGGAGGCGTTGCGGATCTAACGTGCCGCGCTTTTCGTCGCGGTCTCGGCGTGGCACTGTGGCTAGTGCCCCGTTTCCGAAGTTCGCAATACATCGCAGCACCCTCTGATGCGAACTTCGGAAACAAAGGGGCACTAGAGGTATTTTATTCTAGTGCCGCTTATCGATTTGAAGTTCCTGAACGAGTTTGCGGCAGTGGTGCAGGAACTTCAGATCGGCGGCGCTAGGCTTGGGTTGAGGAGACTTGCATGCGTTTACCCCTTCGCCCGCTCGCGATCCTTGGTGTGTTGGCCGGCCTGTTCGCCCTGACGGGTGGCCTTGCTGCGACCGCTCCGCGCTTGGCGCAAACGCCGAACATTAAGCCGCCACAGGCGGACGTCGACCTGGAACTGATACTGGCCGTCGACGTCTCCTATTCGATGGATCCCGACGAGCAGGCGCTGCAACGCGAAGGCTATATGGTCGGGCTCACGTCGGCCGAGTTTCTCAACGCGCTCCGTCAGGGGGTGCACGGGCGCATTGCGATTACCTATTTCGAATGGGCCGGCGTCGCCGACCAGAAAGTCGTGGTGCCGTGGCGGATTGTCGACGGTCCGGAAACCGCCCAGGCTTTCACCGACGAAATCGGCCGCGCGCCCTACCGGCGCGCGTATCGGACGTCGATCTCGGGCGCGCTGCTGTTCGCATCGCCGTTGTTCGAGGGCAATCCCTATCGCGGTGCACGCCGGGTTGTCGATGTATCTGGCGACGGCGTCAACAATCAGGGCCCGCCGGTCACCGTCATCCGCGACGAGTTGCTGGCCAAGAACGTGACCGTCAACGGCCTGCCGATCATGCTCAAGCGACCGCTCGCAGCCAGCATGGATATCGAGAACCTCGACGAGTACTACGAGGATTGCGTCATCGGCGGGCCCGGTGCGTTCGTGGTGCCGATCAAGGAGCGGGAGAAATTCAAGGAGGCGACCCGCACCAAGCTGGTGCTGGAAGTCGCCGGACGCACTCCTCCGGCGCGCGTCATTCCGGTCACGTCGGAGGCACCGCGCGTGTCCTGCCTGATCGGCGAGCGGATGTGGCAATACCGCTGGGGCGGCCAGCAGGACCCGAACTGAGATCGGTTGCTCTCAACGGTGCCGCCTAAGCGCTAGCGTTGGAACCGCGCCACGATCTCGACATGCGGTGAATAGCGGAACTGGTCGATCGGCGTGACATCGGTTAACCGGTAGCCACCCTCGACCAGGACTTTGGCATCGCGCGCAAACGTTGCCGCATTGCATGACACCCCGACGATCAGCGGCACTGTTGCTTTTGCAAGCTCGCGCGCCTGCGCCTGCGCGCCCTGCCGCGGCGGGTCAAACACGACAGCATCCAAGCCACGCAGCTCGTGCGCGACCAGCGGCCGCCGAAACAGGTCACGCGCCTTGGCGTCGATCGGTCGCAACCCGGGCGTCCGCGCGGCCTTGGCGAGCGCCGCGATTGCGCCTTCGTCGCTGTCGAAGGCGATGACGCGCGCAAATTCGGCGATGCGTAGTGCAAACGGGCCGACTCCGCAGAAGAGGTCAGCCACGATCTTTGCCCCACCGAGGTATGAAACGACGTGGCGGGCGAGCGCAGCCTCGCCTTCGACCGTTGCCTGCAGGAAAGCTCCGGGCGGCAAGTGAACCGATGCGCGGCCGATCCTGACCGACGGGACCGCGCGCTGCGCCACCAGTTCGCCGTGGCGCGTCAATCGCGCCAAGCGGTAACGTTCCGCGATCGGCGCGAGCGCAAGCGTAGTTGCGGCGGTCAGGGGGCCGGATCCGCGCACGTCGATATCGAGCCCGTTGTCGGTCGCGGTGGCCGCGATGTCGAGCGGTTTGTTGGCGGGCTCCAGCGCCTGCGCGATTGCCCAGGCGGCCGCCAGGGCACCGTCGAGCGCGGGGGCGAGAATCGGACAGCGGTCGATCGGCACAATGTGGTGCGCAAGCGCAGCCGCGAAGCCGACGGAGAGAATGGCATGAGTGCCGCGCCGGGCGTGGAAGACCGCACGCCGGCGGCCATCACCGTGGGCATCGACCAAGTCATCGACCGCGGCCGCAAGCCCTGCGGTCTCGAGCGCGGAGACGACGAGGTCTCGCTTCCACGCGCGATATCGGTCCCAGGCCCAGTGCTGCACGGCGCACCCGCCACAGACGCCGAAGTGGGGACAGATCGCGGCGATACGGTCCGGGCTCGCAGCGTCGACCCGCAGCAACTGCCGGCGATCGGGGTGGCCCGGCCAATCCTCGACCTCGACCGTTTCGCCCGGCAGCGTGTAGGGCACGTAGATCGGTTCGGCCGCATCCGCGATGCCATCGCCGCGATGGCCGACGCGCGCGATCGCGAGCCGCTCGGTCATGAGCGCGCCGCAGCAAATTCCTGCGGCGGCTCCGGCAGATATCCGCGCCGCACGAGCAAGGTGAAGCGCCAGAACAGCAGCGCTGCGTAGGTCGCAAGACCGAGCACAAGTCCATACCAGACGCCGACCGCACCGAGGCCGGCCCAGAACGCCAGCGCATAGGCGGACGCGAAGCCGACCAGCCAGAAGCTGATCGCGGCGAACAGCAGCGGTATGCGCGTGTCGTTGAAGCCGCGCAGAGCGCCGGCGCCGATGGTTTGCAGCCCGTCGGCGATGAAGAAACTCGCCCCGATGAGCAACAGCGTCGAGGTCAGTTCAAGCATGTGCGGATCGGCGCTACCGCTGCCGAGGAAGAGCAGCGGAAGCTCATGACGCCCAATGATCACGCAGAGCGCCATCGCGGCTTGAAATGCGACGCCAAGTCCCATGGCGGCGAACCCGGCGCGGCGCGCCGCTGCCTCGTCGCGCCGGCCGACGGCGTGGCCGACCCGCACCGTGGCGGCCATGCCGATCCCGAGTGGAACCATGAACACGATCGCTGCGGTCTGCAGCGCAACCTGGTGGGCCGCAAGCGCGATGGTGCCGATCAGGCCCATCAGCAGCGCGGCGGCGGCAAATAGTCCGTGCTCGAGCAGGAACGTCGCGGAGATCGGCAGCCCGATCGCCGCGAGCTTGCCGAACAGCGGCCAATCCGGGCGCCAGAAGTGTCCGAGAATCCGATATTTCCTGAATGGCGGCCGCGTGCAGCAAATCCACAGGCTGGCAACGAACATCGCAATGTCGATCAACGTGGTGGCAATTCCCGCGCCCAGAAGATCGAGCGCCGGCAGCCCAAACGTGCCGTAGATTAGAATGTAAGCGAGGAGCCCGTTGGCCGGCACCGCAACGAGCGTGATCCAAAGCGCCGGTTCCGGACGATTGAGGGCGCTCATGAAGCTGCGCAGGGCGATGAACAGCCAGGCGGGCGTCAGCGACCATGCGAGGCCCAAAAGGTAACGCTGCGCCAACGCCGCGACGTCCGGCGGTTGCCCCAGGCGGATCAGCAAGTCGCCGGCGTGCAGCTGAACAAGGCTGAGCGGTACGCCGGCGAACAGCGCCGCCCACATGCCGACGCGCAGCGCGCGCCGCACCATGCGCGGCTGGCACGCGCCAAAGGCCTGCGCGGCGAGCGGTGCGACCGCCGCGACCAGGCCAAGTCCGAACATGAAAGTCGTGAATAGGACGCCGTGCGCGAGTGCCGCCGCGGCGACGGCACTGTTGCCGAGCCGTCCGATCAGAGCGAGGTCGATGGTCATCATCGCGATCTGCCCGAGCTGCGTAAGCGCGAGCGGGCCGGCGAGCTTGATCGTGTCGATCAACTCCTCGCGCCAGACGCTCGCGCGCGGCGGCGCCGCAATGATGTTGTCCCGGCCACTCATCGGCTCACCATAGCGGGCGAATCGGGCAGGGGAAGTGGCGTGATCCTTGTCGCTAGAGCGCCGCGTTGCGAGACGCGGCAATGAAGAACTCGCGGTTGCCGTCACCACCGAGGATCGCAGACGGAAAGGCGGCGCTGACGGTCCACCCGAACGAGCGCACGAGCGCAGCAATCTCGTCGCAGATCGCGGCGTGAACCGTGGAATCGCGCACAATTCCCTTCTTGATCGCGCCTCGGGGCGCCTCGAACTGCGGCTTGATCAGCGCGAGCAGGTGCGCGCGGTGGGCCGCGAGCGCGAGCGCCGCCGGCAGCACCAGCCTGAGCGAGATGAAGCTCGCGTCGATCACGACGACGTCGGGCGGTTCGGGCAGACGCGCCGCGTCGAGCCTGCGGATATCGGTATCCTCAAAGGAGATCAGGTCGGCGCGCGCGCGCAGGCGCTCGTGCAATTGACCGTGCCCGACATCGACCGCGTACACGAGCCGGGCACCGCGCGCGAGCAACACCTCGGAAAACCCGCCGGTCGAAGCGCCGACGTCGAGGCAGACGCGCCCCTTAACGTCGACCCCCGATTGTGCGAGCGCCGCCGCGAGCTTGACGCCGCCGCGCGAGACCCACGGATGCGCCGGGCTCGCCTGCAGGGCGGCATCGACCCGGATTTCGGTCGACGGCTTGGTGATGACGACGGCGTCGGCGGTGACCAGTCCGGCTGCGATCGCGGCTTGCGCTTGTGCGCGGCTCGCGAACAACCCGCGCTCAACGAGCAGTTGATCGGCGCGGCGGCGGTCAGCCATGCTTAGCCGCGGCTGATGAGGTAGTAGCAGGTCGCGCAAAACGCCGCGAGATAGGACACGAAGCCGAAACTGAGCAGGCGCCGGGTCATCGCATAGGATTGGATCACGTCGGCGTCGCTCTTTCCGGCGGGCGCCGCGCCACGGCGCGCCATTTCGATGAGCGTCTTGTCGTCGACCCGGCTCTTGGCGTGCCAGCTCATCATGATCAGCGCGAATATAATGATGTGCCAGATGAAAAAGTTCTGCAGGCCCAGGCGCAGGAAGACCAAGCCCGAAACCGTTCCGAACACGATCATCACCGGCGCCGCGAACGCCGGATGGTCGCTGCGTGCCAGATGATTGACGATGGCGCGCAGCATGACGAACGAGACCGCGGCAAAACCCAGAAACAGCAGCGCCTGCGGCAACGCTTGATTTTGCATTGATGTATCCACCGCAACGGCTGGTCGTTCCGGGACGGTGCTGGGATTATGGATTCCCGCTCGCCGCTGCGCGGCATCCCGGAATGACCCGTCGCGGCTTAGGCCAGCTTCACGGTCTCGGATTTGCCCTTGCCGATCGCCTCGAACACCTTGGCGACGATAGCTTTGGCGTCGAGACCGGCCTTGGCGTACATCGCCGCCGGTGAATCCTGGTCCTGGAAGATGTCGGGCAGCACCATGCTGCGTATCTTCAGGCCGCGATCGAGCATGCCGGCTTCGGCGAGCTCATGCAGCACGAACGATCCGAAGCCGCCAATCGCGCCTTCCTCGATCGTAACCAGTACTTCATGCTCGCGCGCAAGCCGCAGCACGAGGTCGACATCAAGCGGCTTCGCGAAGCGCGCATCGGCGAC
>Ga0066388_100001837_pt1 | contig 12391 bp, 11 predicted proteins | sample PanSoiMetaGPlot6_FD_64539 | JGI IMG/M metagenome (GOLD analysis project Ga0066388, IMG submission 64539) | Tropical forest soil microbial communities from Panama analyzed to predict greenhouse gas emissions - Panama Soil - Plot 6 (Hybrid Assembly) | ecosystem: Environmental > Terrestrial >... | reverse complement strand
GAGCTGGCCGACTCGCTGTCCATGGCGTTCCTCGTGCTGCTGGAGGCCCTCTCGCCGGTGGAGCGGGCGGTGTTCATGCTGCGCGAGGTGTTCGGGTACGGCTACCCGGATGTGGCGAGGATAACCGGCAAGACCGAGGTGAACTGCCGGCAGATCTTCGCCCGCGCCAGGCAGCGCATTGCCGCTGGAGGGCAGCGCGACAGCGCGCCGGCCCCGGCGCGGCGGGCGGAAGGCGAGGAACTCGCCCGCAGGTTCTTCGAGGCCGCCGCGGGCGGCGACATCGACGCCCTGCTCGGCATGCTCGCGCCCGACGTGGTGGTCCACGGGGACGGCGGCGGCAAGGCGCAGGCGATCGGGAAGCCGCTGGCCGGGCGGCAGCGCGTCATGCGGCTGCTCGTCGGCGCGTTCCGCCGGGGCCGGACCCTCGGCGTCTCCCTCCGGCTGGCCTGGGTCAACGGCCAGCCGGGCGCCGTGATGTATGACGCCGAGGGTCGCGTGGTCGGCGTGGCCGAGCTCGACATCGCCGATGGCTTGGTCCAGGCGATTCGCTCTGTCGCCAATCCTGACAAGCTCAGTCATATCGGGCCGGTATCTGATATGGCGCGACGGCTAGAGAAGGAATCCACCTGAGCTGACCTGCTCAGCCGGCGGCAGCGCTTGCCGGTGCCGGGCCGACCACGGGTAATGCGCCGGGCGCCACCTCGAGGGTGACCCGCGACAGCTGCGGCACAATTTCGCCGTCGTGCTCGGTGCGCAGCGGCCCGCCGTCGGTGCGTTCGATCACCACCCGGCTGCCCTGCACGTAGGCGACCGACGAGTGGCCGAGATGAGCGCCGGTCAGCACCAGCGGCGCCAGCTCCGTGCGCGTCGTGTCGTCGAGGTCGCCGTCGATCACGCAGACGTCGAGCAACCCGTCGTCGAGCACGGAGCGGGGCAGCACCCGGAATTTCCCGACCCGGTGCTGTGCACCGCCGACGGTCACCATCGTGGTCGATCCGGCGTGCACCTCGTCCCCGTCCACCAGCACACGGCCGGGATAGGACCGGGGGTCGGCGAGCACCGCGGCCAGGGCCCGGTAGTACCGCTTGCGGCCGGCCACCTCGGGAAAGCCCAGCGCGGCCTCGGTGACCTCGGCGATCAGGCCGGTCGAGGCGCCGAGCAGCACCACCCGATCCAGCTCGACCAGCCGGGCCAGGTCCAGCTCGCGTACCTGGACGGAGGTGTCGTCCCCGGTGAGCGCGCATGCGAGCACGTCCGGCCAGGCCGCCTCGCCCCAGATCGCCCGGTAGCTGAAGTTGCCGGTGCCGGCAGGGACCACGAGCAGCGCTGGCGTTCCCGCTCCGGTGGCGGGCGGGCCGCCCGGCCGGCCGGCGGGCCAGCGCCCGAGCGCCCGGGCCAGGCCCTCGGCCGCCTCTGCGACGGTACCGTCGCCACCCACCACCACCACGCCCAGTTCCCGACCGTCCGCGGCGACGGCTTCGGCCACGATCGCAGCGGCGTCGCCTGCCCGGCGGGTCAGCCGGGTGGCGACCACGGCGCCGTGCGCCCTGCACTGGCCGGCGACGCCGGCCAGCAGCTCGTCCGTGACCGCTCCCGCCACCGGGTTGGCGACGACTAGACACCGCCCTATGGGCTGCAGGCTTCCCGTCACAGCGTCCTCCCCTGTGGACTCACCGCCGCTGCGGGGACGTGTCGGCCTTCCCCAGAACTACGCCGCCACCGCCCGGTCCCCTCGGGCCGGCTGCCGCACCCGCGGCCGGGCTGTTGCCGGGGTCTTCTCACGCCGCGCGCTCCGCGCAGCACTTTGCTCTCGGCATGCAAATGCGCACGGCCGGGCTCGGACACCAAGCCTGCCGTATCGACCGCTCGGTGCAGCCTATTAGGGTTGCTCGGTGCCGGAGTTGGGCGCAGCGTTCGGGAGATGGCGGGGTTCGGCAGCAGTGACCACGCGGGACGTGCCCCGGCGGCGGGGTCGGAGGAGCCCAGCGGCGCCTCCGGCAGCGCGGCGGCCAGATGCCGCGGCGGGCGAGTACGCCGGGCGTGTGCTGCATGGTGACGCCGACGCATCCAGCGGTCGGGTCGGGGTGCAGGTGCGCCTGGAGGGTCCGTTCGAACGGGCGGGCGGCGAGCGTGCAGCGTGGGCTCGACGACCGGCCTGGCTCGGGCGCCTACCGGGTGGTCCCGCTGCTGCGGGTGCTCGGCGATCCCGGCGACCGGGTGGTGGTCATCGGCTATGTAACGGTGGAGGTGCCGGGCGAGGGACCGCCGGTGCTGCGGGTCCTGCTGGTCGGTGCCCTGTCCGAGCGGGACGGTTGGCACGAGGATGCCGATCCTGGCCTGACCGCGGCTGGGGTCGCCCGCGGGTTCGTCCACCCCGGTCATGTGGTCGACGATCCGGACCCACAGGCGCGGGTGGCGGCGCTGGCCAAGGCGCTGGCCGAAGGTACCCGGAACGCGGTAGGCGAGGTCCGGGAGATCCGGTACGAGCTGGAGCGGGCGATGGCGCGGGCGCTGCATGGCCCGGGTTCGCTCAAGCCGGTGGTGGCCTCGTTCTACGAGCTGGCGGTGGTGGTGAACCGGGCGCGGGACGTGGTCCGGGAGTCGATCCGCGAGGGGCTGTGGCTGTGGGTGACCGACGACGACGCCTACCACCGTTATCGGAGGGCTGTGGACGGCGCCCTGCTCGAGGATGTCGAGCCGGCCACCGCGCAGACCCGGCCCTGGATGTCGGTCCACGACGCCGGGATGCGCCAGTGCGTGGCGGCCGAGTCGATGCTGGGCGAGGAGTCGAGCACGATCTACAACCTGCTGGCCGGTGCATCGACGTTCTCGGTGGCCCGGGACGCGGAGGCGCAGGAGCACCTCAACGTGATCGCCACCGTGGCGGCCATCGGCCTGGGCTTGCCGGCGCTGCTGCTCAACTTGTACAGCACCGATCGGCTGCTCCCACTGACCAGCCGAACCACCCTGGTCGCTTTCATCCCGATCCTGCTCACCGGGCTGATCGCGGTGGCCGCGGTCGCGCAACGGTCGGCCCCGCTGATCCCGCTGATCAGGACCCCCACCCGACTGGCGCTAGCGATCACCGCGCTGGTGCTGATCCTGCTGCTGCTCGCCGGTTCGGTATTCCTGCCCGACGCAGCGCCCATTCCCTGACCCGCCCGAGCGCGGCCCGATGCTGACCGACGCCCGCCGAACTGGAAACCATCCGCGGCTCTCGGTCCTCGGTACGGTGAGCGGCGCCCCCATCGTTTGGCGGGCAGGGCTGCTGCGGGGTGGCTCCGGCCCCCACCAGGCTGCGGGGTGCTTCGACGGAACGCAATGTTGACACCACCTCAGTAGCAGGATCACGATCGGTTGTGGGATTTGCCTGTGGGATGGGGGCGCGGCGGTGCCGTTGATCAAGACTGATGATCTGTCGCTGCGTCTGCGGGAGCGGGCCGTCCGCCCGGCGGAGAAGCGGCTTCTGGTTTCGAAGATCGCGGATTCTGCCCAGGTGGGTGATCTTAGCGAACCGCCGAATTGTGGTGGCTTCGGCCGTATACGGCATTTCCGCTACCAGACCCCGGCGCCGTGGCCGGATAACCCGCTGCCGATGGTGCCGGCGGCGCACAGCCTGGGGCGGCCGGTGGAGCAGGTAGCTAATGCCCAGGTGTTCCAGAACGCCGCCTGTAATTGGCGGTGCTGGTACTGTTTCGTGCCGTTCAATTTACTGGCCGCCAATGAGCAGCATGCTGGTTGGTTGACGGCCGAGGATCTGGTTCGCTTGTATGTCGCGGAGTCGGATCGACCGCTCGTCATCGATTGTAGCGGTGGGCAGCCTGACCTCGTCCCTGAGTGGATTCCGTGGATGATGGAGGCACTCCAAGGCATGGGGCTCGCGGATGGGGTTTACCTGTGGTCGGATGACAATCTGAGCAACGACTACTTTTGGCGATATCTGAGTATGGAGCAGCGGTTGATGATCTCGTCGTACCAGGCTTATGGCCGCGTCTGCTGTTTCAAGGGGTTCGATGCCGAGTCGTTCTCCTTCAATACGAAGGCCGATCCGGACCTGTTCGATCGGCAGTTTGATCTGTTCGCACGGTTGCTGACAACGGGTATTGATCTCTACTGCTATGGTACCTTCACTTCGCCTGGTTCCGATGGTCTCGATCGGAAGATGGCAGCTTTCGTGGACCGGTTGATGACCCTACACCCGAGGCTGCCGCTTCGGTTGGTCCCGTTGCGTATCGAGAGCTACGGAGTCGTTGTGCCCAGGGTCGGCCCAGATCAGCAGATGGCGTTGGCTGTTCAGGAAGATGCGATCCTGGCTTGGAACGAGCAACTGAGCCGCCGTTTCACTGATGCGGAACGGCGGGAACCGATATCGAGTGTCACACTGTCGGGATAGCCATGCGTCTCGACCTGGATGATGCCGGCTTTCGCCGCGAGGTGGCGGGTTGGCTCCGCGAACTTGACGAAGACGTCATCTGTGACCTCAACGCCGTCTTTGATCGGTCGCCGGGTGTCTATCCGACGACCCTGGTGCCGTTATGGCGTGAAGAGTTGGCCCGCCGGCAGATCAGTGCGCGGGGGCCTGGTTCGGACTCCCGAGCAGATGCCGCGGATCTATTGCCGGTCGGCCACCCGGTGGATGCTGACTGGCGCTTTACCCCTGACTCGGTGGTTGACCTTGTGGCATGTGCGACCGCGGACCTTGCAAACGGTGAGCCTATGGCTCATGTTGGCACGCCGAGCACGTTTCTTCGTTGCGTCCTGGCCGGCGGGCACCACCAGCACGTTCTGGTAGACCGAAATGTGCGGGTCCTCGACGCACTGGCTGCGCGAGATGTTGGACCTCCCCACCTGATGCTCGGTGTCGATCTTCGTTCCATTCGGCGACTGCACTTCCGTACTTCCGTGCCGGCGCAGCGATAGTCGATCCGCCGTGGTACTGGGATGACACGCTGTTGTTCCTTACGGTCGCGGTCCAGATGTGTCGGCCGAACGCAACCGTGGTGTTGTGTCAGCCGGCGATGGGTACCCGGCCTGGGGTCGATCACGAGCGTGTTGCGCTTCTGGAGGTCGTGTCGAGCCTCGGCCTGCGCGTAGATGCGGTACAGTCTGCCGCCGTGCGCTACGTGACACCGCATTTCGAGGCGGTCTCGCTCCGCGCGGCAGGTCACGGCGTCTCCATCCCGACCAGCTGGCGCCGTGGCGACGTTCTGCTGCTCAAACGAACCGATGCCACCATCCCTCCCGACCGTGCGGCAACATTTGGCCAGGAATGGCATGAGGTAAGCTTCGGACCGGTATGTCTCAAGCTCTCCAGGCTGCCCACAGGGCTGGATCTCGGCGAGTTGGTGGCCGGCGACATCTTGCCCACCGTCAGCCGACGCGATCCACTGCAACGCAGGATCGGCCTGTGGACGAGCGGCAACCGCGTCTTCACCGTGGAACACCCAGACGCGATAGGCGAATTGGTAAAGCTCTGCGACGCGGATCTTGCTAGTCAGCGCTTCTCGCTATCTCGCACCATCGCCCAAGCCCGCACGCTCGGACTCGGTAGTGACGTGGCAACGCGACTGTTCGCGGTGCTGCGCACCGAACTAGCCGAGCACACTCAACTCGGAGGCGAGCATTATGAGCGAGGCTGAAATACTTTCCCAACTCGTCGACACAACCGCGCAGCTTCCCGGCTGGCGAGTGCTGCGGCAAGCGGTCGAACAGCAGCGCACCGTGCACTTGGCAGTAATGGTAGAGCCGTACTTGACCTATATCCTCGAAGGCAAGAAGAGCATCGAGTCACGCTTCACGAAGCACGCGATCGCCCCGTTCCGGCAAATCGGTGTGGACGATCTCGTACTCCTCAAGCTGACCGGCGGGCCGGTACTCGGCTGTTTCACGACAAGCAGGGTGGAGTTCGTCCACCTCAACGACCGCGAGTTCGCTCGCCTCCGCACCGACTACAGTGACGCGATCTGCGCCGACGATGCCTTCTGGAAGGCCCGAGCAGACAAGCGCTACGCCACCCTTGTCGGCGTCTCGGACGTACGGGAGCTTCGGCCGGCCCCAGTCGCCAAGTCCGATCGCCGTGGCTGGCTCGTGATGCAGACCAACGATCCAGTGGACAAGGGAGACCAACTCGTGCTGGTGTGAACTGGCTGATCTGCATCGCCGGTGAGGTGGCCAGCGGCAAGACAGCCCTGGCCGCTGCACTGCACGCTGCCCTGCCGGGCTCTGTCCGGCTGGCGTTTGGCGATGTGGTGCGCCGACGTGCGGCAGCGGCCGGTCTGGTGCCAACCCGGCGGAACCTTCAGGACGTCGGTCTCCAACTCATTGCCGCAGGATGGACGGCCTTTGTCGATGAACTCATCAGCGGCCTCGATGACGGTCCCGGCGATGATCTTGACGTGGTAGTGGTCGAAGGGATACGGCATCAAGAAGCGGTCGATGCCCTACGTGAGCGGCTGAGACCCCAGCAGTGTCTGCTCGTATACCTGAACATCACGGATGAACAGCGGCGGCAACGACTCGCCGCTCGTGTGGAAGCTGAGTCCAGCCTTCGGCACGAAGTCGAACAGCACGCCGCAGCTCTTCGGGACACCGCGGACCTGGTCCTGTCGGGGACGCAGCCGGCCGACGTCCTCGTCCGGCAAGTCCTGGAACGCCTGCCGAATACGTGAGGACAGTCAGGACGCGTGGGGCCGTGCGTGACCTCCGGACACGTCGGCCGGTGTCAGCGGCATGGCGTGCACCTCGGCATGCTGCCGGCGGGACGGGATCCGGGTGGGCTCGGCGGGGAGGTCTGGCAGCCGGGCCCGCAGGTAGCGGCGAACCAGCTCCGATAGGTACCCGACCTCGTCGTCGTCGAGCGGTCGCCCTTGCGGGATGCCGTGCCAGTAGTTGGCGCACTTGCGGCAGCAGGCGGCTACTGCGTGCAGCGCGAAGTCGAGCGCGTCGGCCTTGGCTCGGCTGATCGGTGTCTGCCGGCCATCGAACGGATTCTCGGCCGCCCCGATCCGGCTGCGGACCCGGCGGTCGATCCGCCGCTCGAGTTCCGTGCGGCCAGCGCGTAGCGCGTAATCCAGGGCGTGCTGGCCGAAGGGAACGTGCCAGAAGTAGTGGCGGATGCACTCTCGCTGTAGCGCGGCGAAGGTCGCGTCGATGTCGCTCAGGTCGCGGACTGCGGTGCGTTCCAGCGACACCAGGACGAGGCCGCACTGCCGGCAGCTGCCCGGGCTGTGAGACTTCGCGAGTGTCTTGGTCAACTTGAAGCAGTGCAAGTCCGCCTCGCACATGGTGGTTGTGCAGGTGATCTTGACTTGGTCGAAGCGCAGCCAGACCCCATCGGCTGGCGCGTCGGCCAGCGGGGCGCTCCACTTCTCCGCCAGGGTCGGAAGCTTTGGGCGGGCGAATGGGAGGCTGCCCTCGGGCAGCGGCGCGGTGGACCAGGCTTCCTGGGCCTCGGGTGAATGATCATCTGAAACCATGCTTACCTCCCGAGCCACTCTGTCCACCGACGGTAGCTCACCGGTCGATGGGCAGTGGTCTTCGTCACGTGGCGACGATGTCGATCAGTGCGGTCCGGTCCACCGCGTCCAGTGCGGTCAGGTCGAGCTGCTGGAGCAGCAGATCGGCGGCTTGGCGCCATGGTGTGCTCCGGTCCTGGAATGTGTTCGCCGTGCCCCACCAGTTGATCCCGCGCTGAACTAGCCGGAATGCGAGGAAGTTGGCGAGGACATCGGCTGGCACCTGGGGCCTGTTCGGCGACCTGCGGCACCGTGGCCTTCAGCCGCTGCACCGATCCTCCGGCCACGGCCAGGCACTGGTTCAGGACATGCGGAGCCCGTCCGGAGAACAGAACGTCGGCCGCGAAGTCGTTGGCGTGCCGTTCCTCCGGTGTATCGCTCCATTCGCTGATGTCGCCGAGCTCGAGCCAGCTGCGCAGCTCGCCACGGGCTGGGTCGCGGACATGGTCAAGCTCGTGCAGCAAGTCATTCAGCCACCGGGCCGAAGAGTCGCTGACCTGCTTCAACACGATCACCGACCGGCCATCCCGGGTGAAGCAGGCGCCGTGGAAGGCTCCCGGGTCACGCAGTGGCACCACCGGGATCCGCAGCTCGTAGAGGTACTGCAAGGTCGCCAGGAACAGCACGTCCGACCGCATGAGCGGATCATGGAGACCCGGCGCGATCAGCTGCGCTCGCTCCTCGATCGCTGCCCGCACCTCGCGTTCACTACCGGGCGGCACCGCCGGGGCCAGGTGCCGGGTGGCTCGCAGCACGATGTCGGCGATGCTCTCGGCGAACCGCGTGTAGGCATCCAGCGGCCTCTGCGCGGCGTTACGGGCGGCCTTGAACCGCGCCGTCGTCGCCAACGCCGGCGGCGGGCCGTCCTCACCAAGCAACTCCTGGACCGTCAGGCCCAGCAGGCGTCCGGCCCGCTCAGCCAGCTCCAGGATCTTGGCCTGCCCCGGGTTGTCCGGCGCGTCCCGCAGCAGGCGCCGATCCACCACCCGCCGGTCCAGGCCGAGCTGAGTCAGACGCCGTCGTAGCTTCGCCAGGGGTGTCTCCCGGGCCGGCATCTGCAGTCCAGCTTCCAGCTCTACCCCCAGGACCCGCATCACCTCGTGAAGCCGGGAAAGCGAGGCGTTGGCGTACCCCTCGGCCTCCCACCGCTGGACCTGCTGCTCCTTCAGGCCAAGACGCCCGGCAAGCTCCCGCTGGGTCAGCCCGCTGCCGATGCGTGCCCGCACCAGTGCGTCCGGCAGCCCGGCCAGCGACTCGACCCGCACACTCGACACCTCGCCGGCGCGAAGCGCCTCGTACTCTCGCAACTGCATGTCCAGATCAGCGATCTGGCCGACCAGAGAAGCCTGCGCCAGCTCCACCCGCTGCGGCTCGGGCGGCGTAGCAAGAGCGTCCGCCCCGCTGGGTCACTCGGGGCGTGCGCCAGGGCTTTAGTTCGCTTCTAGTTCACGAGCTTGGAACCCCAGATCTGGCTGTCCGGCACGTCTGTGGGGTTGTCGACCAGGTGGCGGACGAGGATCTGTGGAAGCTGCTTTCTGGTGGGGTCGGCTTTGCTCGGGTAGGTCATCCCGAACGGGTGGGTGAAGTCCGTGGTCGAGCCATTGACCAGCGGGAAGTAGGTGGGCGCGGTTGCGGGCGAGTCGGCGGTGTCGATGACCCACACGGTCGTGCCCGGAGTGACGCACGGCTGCAGGGTGAGCCCTTCGTTCTGGTAGGCGGTGGTGGCCAGGGCCGCGCACAGGCCGGTGGGCACGCCGAGCGGCGCGTACTCGATCTGCACGGCGCGTTCGGTTCCGTAGTGCTGGTTCACCGCGGCGGACACCATGCCGTCGGCGAAGAAGTCTGACACCACGCCCGTGCGGGGGACGATGAGGTCTCCGGCCGGGTTGGAGCTGCTGGCGGGGGCCAGGACCGTCGGCTGGCCGGCCTGCGCTACCCCCTGGAACACGGTCTCGACGAAGTTCGGCTGGTCGGGCGTGCCGAACACGCGGCTGAAGATTTGGACGCAGTGCGGGCCGCACTGCGGGGTGGCAGCGCTCGCGGGGAGCGTTCCCGCCGCGCTGAGGCCGCCGGCCATGGTCAGCGTCGCCGCGGCGGCGAGCACCTTGCTCCTGATGGGCATGAACAGTCCCCTTCTTGGGTCGCAGCCGTACCTCGCCCGTCATGGTGCCGCCAGCCCCGGGTCGCTCGGGTGCGGGGAAGCGGCGCGGTCTGCACGGTCATCCAGGGCGTCCACTGGCAGCCGTCGTCGACGAGATCACCCTCCGGGGACCAGTTGCTGGCCCCCGTCGATGTCGTAGGTCGCGCCGGTCAGTGCGGTGTTGGTCATGATGTGCACGGCCAGCGCGGCGACGTCGGCCGGCCCGACGACGCGCCCGATGGGGAGCGTGGCGCGGAGCTGGTCGCGGCGCGCGTCGAGGCCGTCGCCGAGCAGCGACGCGGACAGCGGCGTGTCGACGAAGCCCGCGGCGATGAGGTTGACCCGGACCGGCGCCACCTCGACCGCCAGGTTGGCGATCAGGGCGGGCAGCGCGGCGGTGCCCGCCGCAATGAGTGACAGGCCGGGTCCGCGTGCGCGGCCGCCGGTGCCGCCCATGAACAGCAGCGTGCCGCCGGGCCGTACCTTGCCGACGGCGTGCTGCGCGACACTGACGGCCAGCCACAGGTGCTCGTCGAAATCGCGGTGCGCCCGCTCGCGGTCGAGGTCGGCCAGCCGCGCGTAGTACGGCCCGCCGCCGGTGACCATCACGTGGTCGACCGGTGCCGGCAGGTGGCCGAAGAACCGGTCGAGCGCGGCCGGATCGGTGGCGTCGAAGGATGCACTGCTGCGTGCGCCGAGTTCGGCCGCGGCCCGCTGCAGGCGGTCGGGGTTGCGGCCGGTGAGGATGACATCGGCGCCCTCAGCCCGGGCGCGCCGGGCGGTCTCTAGCCCGATGCCTGCGCTGCCGCCGATCACCACGACGGTCTGCCCGGCCAGTTCCGGTTCGCGCTGGGCATAGTCGCTCACGCCGGCAGCTCCGTCCCGGCCTGCTCCGCCGCCATGTACTCGGCATACCAGTCGGGCCAGTTCGCGTCGGCCTCGCCGGTGCGCTTCTCGTGCTCGCCGTGGGCGGCCTCCGCACGCCGAAGCGCGCCCGCCAGCTCCGCTGTGGATGCGAATGCCGTCTCAGCGGCGTCGACCCGGCCGGGCAGCCGCGTCGTGACCTCCTGCAGCAGCCAGCCGTTGCCGTCCGGGTCGCTGAACGTGGCAAAGGAGCTGTAGCTGGCGTGATCGGCCGCGGGGCCACTCATTCGACCGCTCGTGCCGTCGGGCTGGAACTGAGCGCCCGGCGTCCCGGCGTGGAACACCTCGCTGACCTCGGCACCGCGGGCGGCGAGCTCGTCGCGCGCGGCCTCGATATCGGAGACGACCAGATACAGGCCCCCGGCCGAGCCGGGCGCGGCCGAGGTCATCTTCGCGCCGAACTGGACCGAGCACCCCGAGCCGGGCGGCGTGAACTGAACGACCCGGAAGCCGTTGTCGAAGGGAAAGTCAGCATCGAGCCGCCACCCGAGGCTCCCGTAGAACTCCTTAGCGCGGTCGACATCCGAGACGGGGATGACGACCACCTCGAGCTTCATGTCCATGACGCCGGCTCCTCTCCCTTTTCATCAGTGGCCTGTGTCGATGCCTCCGGGCCAGCAGTTCCACCACCGCCCGCGCCTGGCCGGCGGCGCGGGTCTGCCTGCGCGCCAGCTCCACGGCACTGACAAAATCGGGTAACCACGGCATCTCACCCCACACTCCCTCGCCCGCCCGGCACTTCCCGCCAGGCCGCCGCCTCTGCCCTCCGGCAACATCCTCATCCCCGCGCCGGCCCGATGAAAGCCCACACCGGGCTGAGAAGCCGCTGCCTGCCAGCGTGATGGGCAGAATCCCCGCACAGCGGTCCCGTGACCGGGCCAGGCGGACAGGCCCCGCACCGCCGGGATGCGCGCCGCTCCATCACGCTCCCAGCACAACCCCGCGGCCCGTCCGCAGCACAGGCGGTGGAGAACAGCGGTCGCGTCAGTCGAGCGTCCAGACTAGCGACGGTTTCATACGAGCGGCCAGCATCCGGCCGCCTGGGTGGCCTCAGTTGGCCGAGCCGGTCGGGGCGTGCAGGCAGGATAAATCGGTGACGATGGCACCATTACGTGCGTGCTGGTGGGGCTGCTCGGCGGCAGGTCGATGCCTCGGGCAGTGCGCCCGGCGGCAGGTGCGGCTTGGGTAGGACTGGACCGGAGCCCAGCGATCCGGCCCGCGGGCACGGCTGCGGCGCTGCCGAGCTGAGCGCCCACGCCGCCTGGCGGTAGCCGGACCCGGCACGCGGGGCGTAGCCGCGCGTGCCGCGGGTCAGGGCCACGGCCCCGGGGCGGACATGCGCATCCGCGATGGCCGGTGTCAGCAGTGCGCCGCCTGTCCCTGAAGACGCGGTGTGCCGACGGTGGTCAGTATCGAGGTCTCTTGCGGCCTCGATCGGGACAGGGACGGCAACGGCTGACCCCGCATAATCGGGCGGGCTGGCGCAGCGACGCGAGCGGCAAGGGCGTCGGCAGCCAGGTCGGCTACTCTGAGCCACTGACCCAAACGTCATTGCATGACGGGACCCATCCGCATCTGCCGATGAGCGGGCACTTAATCTTGGCTCGGCCTGGGGGACCCAGTTCTCGGCTTGGGTGGTGGTGATCTCGGCCACCCTTGCCGCTCTACTGCTAACGAATCAACGACTCAGGACACTAGTGTAGGAAGATATAATCAGCTTTATTGCTGGAAGTTCCTGCCGCTCCGCTGGAAGTATGCCAAGATAGATCCGTGAGCTTATCAGAGCAGCAGCGCGCGGAGCTGCAGTCGCACA
>Ga0066388_100001836_pt1 | contig 12393 bp, 13 predicted proteins | sample PanSoiMetaGPlot6_FD_64539 | JGI IMG/M metagenome (GOLD analysis project Ga0066388, IMG submission 64539) | Tropical forest soil microbial communities from Panama analyzed to predict greenhouse gas emissions - Panama Soil - Plot 6 (Hybrid Assembly) | ecosystem: Environmental > Terrestrial >... | reverse complement strand
CAAGAAACATTAAGGATGAACGAAAGCAACTTGGAGGCGACATGAGCTCCCCGACGCCGCAGGCGGCAACGGTGCCGACCGCCATAGCGGTGGCTGGCCTGCGCAAGTCCTTCGGCGAGCACGTGGTGCTGAACGGAATCGACCTGACCGTGCCGCAGGGCACGGTCTTCGCCTTGCTCGGGCCCAACGGCGCGGGCAAGACGACCATGGTCCAGATCCTGTCCACGCTGATCCACGCAGACCGCGGCGAGGCCGCGCTGGCCGGCTACGACCTGAACCGGGAACCGGCCAGGGTCCGGGAGGTGATCGGCGTGACCGGCCAGTACTCGGCGGTAGACGAACTGCTGACCGGCCGGGAGAACTTGATGCTGATGGCAGGCCTGTACCACCTGGGCCGGCCCGCGGCGAAGGCGCGGACCGAGACGCTGCTTGAGCAGTTCGACCTGACCGAGACGGCGGGCAAGCTGGTCGCCACCTACTCAGGCGGCATGAAGCGCAAGCTCGACCTGGCGATGACGCTGGTCAGCGACCCCCGGATCATCTTCCTCGACGAGCCGACCACCGGGCTGGATCCGCGCAGCCGCCGCGTCATGTGGCAGATCGTCAAGGACCTGACCCGCAGCGGCGTCACGGTCTTCCTCACCACCCAGTACCTGGAGGAGGCCGACCAGCTGGCCGACCAGATCGCGCTGCTGGATCACGGCACGCTGATCGCCGAAGGCACGCCTGAGGAGCTGAAGCGCCTGACCCCCGGCGGGCACATCCGGCTCAGGTTCACCGACGTGAGCACGCTCGGCAAAGCCCTGACGGTCATCGCGCGGCCCGGCCAGGCCGACGAGGAGGCGCTCACCCTGGAGGTCCCCACGAGCGGCAGCGTGCCGGAACTGCGCGGAATCCTCACCCGCCTTGACGATCACGGCGTGGACGTCGCCGAGCTGACCGTGCACACCCCCGACCTCGACGACGTCTTCCTCACCCTCACCGGCAACGAGGCCTAAGGAGAGTCTCCGATCATGGCAACCGCTCTGGCCGACTCGGCCATCATGCTGCGCCGCAACCTCAAGCACATGTTCCGTTACCCCTCGATGATCGCCTTCATGATCCTCATGCCCGTGGGGTTCCTGCTGCTGTTCGTGTACATCCTGGGCGGAACAGTCGGCCCGGGCGGGCAGTCCGGCCGGGCCGCGTATGCCACCTTCATCACTCCCGGCATCATCGCGCTGACCATGGTCGCGGCGTCCACCGCGACCGCGGTCTCCATCGCCAGCGACATGACCGGCGGCATCATCGCCCGGTTCCGCACGATGCCGATCGCGCGGGTCAGCATGCTGGCCGGTCACGTCGGCCGCGGGGTGATCCAGACCATGCTCGGCGTAGCGGGGGTGACCGCGGTCGCGCTGCTCACCGGCTTCCGCGCCACGGCCAGCCCGGTGGACTGGCTCGCCGCCGCCGCCATCCTGGTTCTGTTCGCCTTCGCGCTGACCTGGCTATCGGTCGCCCTCGGCCTGGCCGCCAAAACCGTCGAAGCGGCCAGCAACCTGCCCACGCCGCTCATCATCCTGCCGTTCCTGGGCAGCGGGTTCGTGCTGACCAGCTCGATGCCCACCGCAGTCCGCTGGTTCGCCGAGTACCAGCCGTTCACCCCGGTGATCAACACGCTGCGCGGCCTGCTCACCGGCGCTCCGATCGGCAACAACGCGGTCATCGCGATCGCGTGGAGCCTGGCGATCACGGTCGGCAGCTACCTATGGGCCAGGAAGCTGTTCAGCCGCGACCCGGCCCCGAGCTGAGGTATCCGGCCGCGCGTGGCCTGCGCTTGGCGGGCGGTCGCCACCGATGAGCTTCACCCGGCACGCCGGTCATCATGGGGGGCCCGCACCCGCCGGGCGCCGGGCTGCCAGCACGGAAGGGAGCAACTATGGGACAGCCAGTTGTGCACTTCGAGATCATCGGGAAGGACCCGGCGAAGCTCCGGAGTTACTTCGGCGAATTGTTCGGCTGGGAGTTCGACACCAGCTCTCCGGTCGCCGAGGCAGTATCAGAGCCGATGAACTACGGCTTCGTGAACCGCGCGACGACCAGCGACGGGACCGGGATCCCCGGCGGTGTCGGCGGAGGCCCGGGCTACGACAGCCGCGTGCTCTTCTACATCGGCGTGCCCAATGTCGAGGCCGCCCTGCAGCAGGCCGAGAGCCTGGGCGGGAAGCGCCGGATGGGCCCCGAGCGGGCGCCAACCGGCCTGGTGGTGGGCCATTTCACCGACCCCGAGGGCAACCTGATCGGCGTCGCCGGGACCGCATGACCGCCCGGCGGCACCACCCGCGCCGTACCGGCCCAGCCCGGGCCGGTACGGTTTCGGGAATGGCAGCGGATGAGCGTGACGCGCTGGCGGACCGCAAGTGGTCGGTCGTCACCGCCGCCGCCATCGGCGGCGTGGCCGGGGCTGCCCTCACCGGGCACCGGGGGGCGCGAGCGGCCAGCGTGGGCGCGGTAACCGGCGCGGCGGCGCTGGCGGCGTGCGAGGCGGTGGCCCGGGCCCGGCAGCGTCCCGGCGAGATCCCGCCGCTGTGGGCGCGGATCGTGACCAGCGCCGCGCTGGCTGCTCCGCTCGGGTGGGCCGCCGGCCGGGTGACCGGCGCCGGGCCGGTCGCGGTGGGTACGGTGACCGGGACCCTCGGCGGCCTGCTGGGGGTACGGCCGCAGAAGGTGCTGCTCGGGCCGCTGTTCGGGGCGGCGGTGGGCCGGGGCCTCGCGGCGCGGAGGCACCCGGTGCCGGCCTCGGTAACCGCTGCTGTCACGATGGCGGCCTACCGGGTGGCGTCGGCGCTGGTTTTCCGGGACGCGCAGGTGAGCCTGCTCGCCGAACGGGTCCGGCCGGAGGACCTGCCGTTCGTCGTGCCACGGGAATCCCGGTCCCGGTATGTCGGCACGGGCTACGCCCGCGAACTGGCCAGTGTGCTCGGCGGCCGCTACGTCGCCGGCGCACCCGACGTCGGCATCGTCGCCTCGGTGAGCGAACTGGCGGGCCCGGACCTGGACCCAGCAGGCATCGACCCGCAGGTCCGCGAGTTCTACGAGCACACCACCCGGTTTACTCTCGACATCGTTCCGCAGTGGCGGCTGTGGGTTCGCCCGGGCTACCTGCTGTACCGGACCGTGGTGGCGCGGCCCCTTGGGCAGGCGAACGTGCCGATGAACCAGCGCGAAACGCAGCGGGGCATCCGCAGCCGGATCGACACGATCTCCGGTGACGATGGTGCCGTGGCGGTCCGGTGCTGGATCCGGTCGTTTGCCGATACCGACGAGCCGATCTATGTCGGCATCTATACGACCTACCGGCACGACGGCCGCGGGTATGTGAGCGTCGGCTTCCCGCTGCCGCAGGCCAGCTTCACCGCCACGCTGCTGCCGCGCACGCGCCCCGGTGGCGGGCTGGTCTTGACCAGCCGCAGCGACCTGGACCAAGCCGGCCACTACCTTGCGTACATCGACGCGGCGACCGGAGAGCTCACGGTGCTGGCGGTCCGCGGCTTCGCCGAACAGCTCGACGTCTACGTCCAGGACGGCGAATTGCGGGCCGAGCATGCCTTCTCCGTCTTCGGGCTGCCTTTCCTCGTGCTCCACTACCGGATACACCGCAAACCCGCCAGCCCTGCGGCTTGACGGTTCACCGGCGGCCGCCGGGGCAGCCGCCCCCAGTCAACCCGGGGCCCGCGGCCGGACGCGCGGGTGCGCGCGGATCACCCGGCCGGCCCCTGGTTCAAGATCTCGCTTGACCGGTGTCGATGCGGCTGATCTTGTCCCCCGCCACCTGGAATCGCCAGAAGGTTGACATCTCGCCCCAGGTGTCGTTGCGGTAGCGGGCGAGGAGATAACGGCCTTGTTCCTCCTCGCGCTCGATGGTCAGGTGGCCGTGCACCGAGAAGATCTCGCGGTCGATCCAGCCGGTGAGTGATCGTTGGTTGCCGTCGTCGGTCAGTACCGCGCCGGGTGCCAGCGTGGCGAGGAACGCGTCCCGGTTGCCGTCGTTGATGGCTGCGACGAGGCTGGCTACGACGGGGTTCGAGGGCTCCTCCGGGCTCATGAGCCATTCTCCCCCGTCTTCAGGCGAACGGCCAGCGAGCCGCTCGTGGCAATGGCCATGCCGGTCACCATTCGCCCTCGTCGAGCAGCACCCGGCACACGTCGCTGATGTCGACCAGTCCCCGCAGGCCGGCCTCGTCCATGACCGGCAGGTGGCGGAAACGGCCGCTTGTCATGATCTTGGCTGCGTCCCGGATGCTGGTCGAGAGGGTGATGACCGTGGGGCGAGTGGTCATCACGTCATGGATGCGGGCTTCGTTGACATCCGTCCCGTCCGCCACAGCGTGGGCGACGTCGCCTTCGGTGACGATGCCGATCAGCTGGTCGGACGCCGCGTCGAGGACCATCAAGGCCGTCGCGCCTGCATGCTTCATCAGGTACGCGGCCGCGGCGACGTGATCGTACCGTTCCACGGTGGTCAGGGGCGACCGCATGATGTCCGCGACGGTGGTCCGAGCCGGTGGTGACAGAGTCGGCATCTTCTGCTGGAGTGGCACAGCCCCCTCCTCTCTTCCGGACCTTGCCGCCACGCTAAGCCCCGGCGGGGGCATTCGCATCGCTTGCGCGGCTCGACTATCAAAGCGCTATCAATTGGCGCATCCGTGCTATCAGCACTCGTGGATGCGTCCCCGCGCGCAGCGATCGTAGCGTGGGCGCCAGGTTCGGAAATGACAACGGAAACGCCGGGGAGGAAGGGCTAGTGAGTGAGGATCAGCTGAGCGCAGGCCGCGAGACGCGATCACCATCCCGGCCGTCCACCAGTACCTGGAAGGCACGCCAGTGGCGGCAGCTGGAGCACGGTAACACCGATGGCTGAAAACACGATCCGCTACACCGAACCAGATCCGCGAAGCTCAGCCGGCCAGCCGGCCCGGCCCGCCGCCTCTGGTGCCATCCGGCCGCTGGTGCCCGGGATGCGCTGGCTGCTGTATACGGCGGCGGGGCTGGTGCTGCTGGCCGGGTTCCAGCTGTTCATCTTCACCGGCCGGACCGGCACGTTCTTCGCCTGGACCATCGTCAACCCGCTGGCCGCGGCGTTCCTCGGCGGCGGTTACTGGGCCAGCGTCGCCATCGAGGCCCTCGCCGGACGGCAGCGGTTGTGGGCCAACGCCCGCATCGCCGTGCCCACGGTGTTCGTCTTCACCGTGCTCACCCTGGCCGCCACCCTGATGCACCTGGGCCAGTTCCACCTCGGAGGCACGTTCGCGGCCGGCACGCGGATCGTCACTTGGGCGTGGATCGCGATCTACATCCTGGTCCCGGCGCTGTTGCTGATCGTCGCGGCCGTGCAGTCCCGCACCCCCGGGACCGACCCGCCCCGGCTGGCCCCGCTGCCCGCCTGGCTCAACGCCGTCCTGGCCGCGCAAGCGATCATCTTGCTCGGCGTCGGCGTGACGCTGTTCGCGGCGCCCGCACACGCCGCGCCGCTGTGGCCGTGGACGCTGACCCCGCTGGTCGCCCAGGCCACCGGCGCCTGGCTGATCAGCCTCGGGGTGGCCGCCGCCCATGCACGGGCCGAACGGGACGCACGCCGGCTGCGGCCCGCCGCTGTCGGCTACGTCCTGCTCGCGCTGCTGCAAGCCATCGCGCTGGCCCGCTACCCGCACCAGTTCGACTGGGGGTCACCCGCGGGAATCATCTACCTGGTCTTCCTCGGCGTCATGCTGCTGACCGGCGCCGCTGGTCTCGCGCTCGGGTTGCGCCAAACCTCGCCGGACCTGCGCGCGGCCGGGCCCGGGGCCGCTGGATGAGCGGGTACGGGAACAGATCATCGCGGAGACCCACGGCAACCCGCTGGCCCTGCTGGAACTGCCGCAGGGACTGACGCCTGCGGAACTGGCGGGCGGGTTCGGCTTGCCCGACGCGCCCGCGCTCTCGGATCGGATCGAGAACAGCTTCCGGCGGCGCCTCGAGGCTCTTCCCGCCCCGGCGCAGGGGCTGCTGCTGGTGGCGGCGGCCGAGACGACCGGGGACCCGGTGCTGATGTGGCGGGCGGCCGGGCGGCTTGGGATCGCCGCGGCGGCTGCGGCAGCGGCGGAGGCCAGCGGTTTGCTGACACTGGGTGAGCGAGTGACCTTCCGGCCAGCTCCCCATGCGGCGGGGATGTCCATCATGCCCGGGAGCGGCGACGCCACCGGCCGCGGCGACGTCCTAGTGGCCGTGCTCTTCGGGCTCCAGATCCAGCGCCCGGAGCAGCTCGTGCAGGCTCCGGTAGCGGTGCCCTCCTGGGAGCGAGGCCGCCAGCTCAAGAAGCCTGTCCCCGGCCTGGCGCTCGGTCAGAATCTCCAGCAGCCGGCCTCGGGTCAGCGGCCAGGCAGTGCGGTCCAGGTGACGGGCCAGGTCGCTGCGCAGCTCGATGGCCTGCCAGTCCTCCGGGGCAGACGATTCGGCCAGCCTGGCGGCCGGGGCCCAGGTCGCCTCCCGCTCGGTCTCATCCTCAGGTTCCTCTTCAGGTTCGGGCCATTCCCCGGCGTACTCTCGCGCCTCGGCTTCGTCCTGGCGCTTGATCGCCTCGTCACGGAGGGGGCCGTGCGTGCCGCTGGCCTGCTCGCTCACTGGCGTACCTCGCTTTGCTCTGCTCACTTGCTCAGCCCTGCGGGCCCGGGACCCCCGCGGGCGCCCGGTGGTAGCCCCTTCCCCTTGCCCGCCGCCAGTACCCGGAAACCCCCGCCGCCCGGCCAGAGGAAGTGAAAGTCACGTGCCCGGCGGCACGGGGGGCCGCGCTCAACTCACTGGGCCCCGGCCCCGGCGATGTTGACCAGCCAGTTGACGCCGAACTTGTCGGTACACATGCCGAAGACGTCACCCCACGGAGCCGGACCCAATGGCATGGTGACGGTGCCGCCCGCTGAGAGCTTGTCCCAGTAGCCGCGCAGCTCGGCCTCGTCGGCTTGTTCGCCGCTTAGCGAGATCGAGAAGTTGTTGCCTGATGTGTAGTCCGTCCGGTTCGGTGTGTCGGATGCCATCAGCACGAGGCCGCCCGCGGTGGTGAGCATCGAGTGCATGATCTTGTTCTGCTCGGCTGGGTCGTCGCTGGCATGAAACTCAGCGAAGGTACTGCTGGCCAGCTCACCTCCGAACACCGACCGGTAGAACTCCATAGCCTGCTTGGCGTTGTCACGGAAACTGAGATACGGGTTGAGCTGGGTGGCCATGTCTTCCCTTCCTCACTCGGCTTGAGGGTCAGTACAACAGGACAGCAGGTTCAGTACAACACAGCGGAATGAACGCACAGCCGAGGCGATGTGCAGCCTGGATGGAGGCGGCCACGCCTTGCGATGGGCGATGCCTGGTCGCCACCTCCTGGGGACAGAGCAGCACAGGCACGCGGCCGCCGGGTTGGTCGCGCCCGGATCCGGATCACTCCTCGGCCGGGCCTGTGATCGCTGTGGAGAACCTGTGGGTGCCTTGTGCAAAAAAGGTGCAAATCTGTGTGTTACTTGGGGAAAAGGAGTGGATAATGCGATCGGCCGTGCGCGGCCCCACGCCCGTTTACCTGGGGAAACAGGATCCATAAGCCTGTGTACAAAGTGCTAGCGGTAACTGGCCATAAACAACAAGTGTCGGGGCCGCTAATATATCGAAAATTTACCGTATGTTTATATTTCTGTGATCAGGCAGCGCAAGTGTGGGATTCGAAGGGCCACGGGGTGAGCCCGGGTGCATGAAGGGGGCGATGTGATCATGACTCAATCCTTGCTCTGCGGGTAATCAGCTCCGTTATTGCTGCCCGTTCCACCTCGCTGAATCCCTGGCTCGCCCCCACCCCGGACACGGCCTGCGGGCTGGAAAGGGTGGGCTGTATTGCCGTAGAGGGCCGGCCGCCGGGATGACGGCAACCCGGCTGCTCCCCCGGCGGGCCAAGCGCTCAGCTGGGCAGGCAGGTCAAAACCACGACCTTGACCTGGCCCTTCGGGTGCCGGAGGCCGTTCGCCAGCTTCGTATAGCGCAGTAGAGGTTTACTTATGGAAGTCAGGATCTCGCCCGCGGATGTCAGCGCGCACGAAATGAGCGCCTGGATAGCCCAGTTGCGCGATGAGGGCAGCGATGCCAGGTTCAGCGACGCCTGGCCCAGCGGCACGGCCAGTGACGAGGCACCAGGCGATCGCGAAGTAACGCCGAAGATCGCTGCCCCCGCTCGGCCGGTAGAAAGGCCTCCCGCCAGCGCCGGCCGGGCTTCGTGCCCCGGCACTACGGGGCGAGCTGTCATCGGCGACGACCTCCGGATACCGATCGTGTGGTGTGAGATCGCGCGGTGCATTTCGCATCACACCCATCCGGCAGCGCTTGGCGAAGCGGACATCCGTGCCCGCGCGCTCTCGGCCGGGTGGCGAATCGACCGGCTGGGGCGGCTGACATGCCCTCAATGCCAGCAAAGCAGCCCGTGGTTCTGGCCCGCCCACCCAGTCGCGCTGTGGGACAGGGAAGCGGCAGCCACCATGGTTGCCCTGATGGCCGTGCGGCATCGCCAAAACGGCGCCAGCCGCAACGCCGACGCCGTTCATGAGGCCCTGGTTCCGCCGGCGCAGCCGGCGACCAGCGCTCCGCCAAGCCAGTGGATCCGCGGGCGTCACCGCAAGTAACCATACCCAGCGGCCCACATTGCGGGCGTGAAGCGACGGCCACTAACTACGCGGAAAGAGGCCCGTGTGCCAGTTCCCTCAAACACGGTGATCGGCCGGCCGGACAGTAGCTTTACGGCGGGCTGCCAGTGGCTCAGAGCGGCGGCAGTGATGGCTGGCGTGGCGCGCAGCGATTGGTTCCAGTCGCCCGGCGCTAGCGCGCTGGGCTGGACACACTCCCCCGTCACCATACAAACGCTGAATATGGACGCCGAAGCAGTCCGGGCCGGACGGGAAATCTCCATTGCCACCCTGCGGCGCTGGGGTGTGACGCAACGTTGCGAAGACATCACCGTTGTGGTGTCTGAACTGCTGACCAATGCGCTGCGTCACGCGGTGCCAGGATTGAGCCGATCCCAGCCGAGTTGGCCAGTCCGGCTCGGCCTGCTATGTTCCGGGCCTTGTGTGCTGTGCGCCGTAGCTGATCCCAGTTCGAGCACCCCAGTGCCGAAAAAGCCCGGCCATCTCGCCGAAACCGGCCGCGGCCTGCATGTCGTCAGCTCACTGAGCGATAAATGGGGCTATACCACCTATACCACGCCAAGTGACTCAGGAAAGGTCGTCTGGGCCATATTTACGGCACTGCCTGTTCCGTACGGCGCCACGTAGCCCGGCTGGCGAGGCGCCCGGCCTGCTGTGCCGGTGGCAGGCTTGGGTGTGTGGATGAGCAACCGCTGCCGGGCGGGTTTGTAACGACGGTCGTGCGGGTCGGGAACACCGTCCGGCGGGCGCCTCCCGCCAACCCTGACTTCGTTCATGCTGTCCTGGGATGGTTCGAAAGGCACGGCTGGGATGGGGCGCCGCGCTACCTCGGCCTCGATGAACTGGGGCGGGAGGTGCTCAGCTTCATCGATGGGCACGTGGCCTGGGAACCGTCCCAGCCGCCGTCGGTCACTTCGGACGCGAGCCTGGGCCGGCTGGCCATGCTGGTGCGGCACTTCCACGACCTGACCTCGGGGACGCCGCTGGCAGCCGGCGCCGAGGTGGTTTGCCACAACGACCTGTCGCCGAAAAACACCGTGTACCGGGACGATGGCCGCGGCCTGGCGCCGATAGCGTTCCTTGACTGGGACATCGCAGCTCCTGGCGAGCGGATTCATGACATCGCCCATGTGTGCTGGCAGTACCTCGACCTCGGCCCCGGCGTGGCCGACACGGCCGGCGCGAGCAGGCGGATGCGGCTGATCTGCGACGCCTACGGTCTGCGCGACCGCGGCAGCCTGCTGGAGACGATCTTGTGGTGGCAGGACCGGTGCTGGCGCGGCATCGAGGCCAAGGCCGCCGACGGCGAGCCCGCAATGATCCGGCTGCGCGACATCGGCGCGGCCCGGTCCGTCCGCGATGCCTGCGAATGGACCACCAGCCACCGCGCCGAGCTCGGCACCCACCTCGGATAGGCGACGGAGGCGGTGCCTGGCCCCGGCGCAGGGAGTTCATCACCTCGTGGAAGCGCTCGGCGGCGCCAGAGCCGGCCGGCCCAGGGGCTAGTGGTGGGAGCGGCGCGGCCGGAACTTGATCCAGGCCAGGACGGCGACGCCTACCAGCAGCAGCCACGGGGAGAACAGGAAGTGCACGGCGAAACTGAGGACGGCCAGGGCCACGAGGGCGATAAGGACAAGGGCGATGATCCCAGGCATGGTGATCGGTCTCCGTTCGGTCGTTGCGTGCCTGCGTTAAGGCTGCCGCCATCGGCAGCCCTCGTCGATCGGGATCAGCCCCGGTTCATACCCTGGTTGCATCCCCGAACGCATCGGGGTCATCCCTGACCGCGGCCACGGCCGCGGCGGCGGCCAGCCGCCCCGGGGCCGTCCTGGGCCTTTAACCGGCCGCTGGCGGCGGCGTGCGCCCGCCCGGCCACCCGCGGTGCGGGGCTCAGGCCGGGCCGCCGGGAACGCAGGCCCGGGCCGCGCCCAGCGCATCTTCACCTGATCGACATCTACCTTGGGTAAAGAATTCACTAACGCGGCGTCAAGCATCCAATATCTTCACCAAAACGCACGCTGGCGTAAGGCCACGTGCGCGGCGAAAGGAACGTACAGGTGACCCCAAGAAAACGGGCATTGTCGGTGGTCGCGGGCGCCGCTGGTGCAGCCGTCGTGACCGGCGCGGTGTTCACCGGAGTGGGAGCCGCATCGCAGTCCGATGACCTGCGGCTGACGAGCGTGCCCACGGCGAACACGAAGTCCGATGGCTACGCGCCGGCGAGCAAGCTCTCGCCCGAGCTGGCGCAGATCGCGGTGGCCCAGGGCTCGACGCAGCTTGAGAATCCGTCGGCGCTGACGTCCTACTACGGTTACGATAACGACACCCTGAACGCCGCTGGGCAGCCCCAGATGCTGCCGACGCCGGGTTCCGCAACCGAGGCACAGAAAACCGAGCCGGACAAGAACACCTACCTGGTGTTCAAGGACGGTCTCAGCGGCGCCGACCCGCACTACAACTATGGCCGTCATTTCCTGTTCCAAGGGCACGAGGGCGGCGTAGGCGGCGCCGGGTACATCACCAGGATCAACCTCGACGCCGATGCCGCGCACCGGGTGACGCTGCTGGCGACCAACGATGCAAACGGCCAGGCGATCTCCACCATCGACGGCTCGACCTGGGATCCGTGGGCACAGCGGCTGCTGTTCACCACCGAGAACGAGCACGCTCCCATCTACGCCGCGACGCCTGGCTTCCCGTCGACGGTCACCGACGTCTCCGGGGCCCTGGGACGCGGCGGTTATGAGGGCATTCAGAACGATTCAGCCGGCAACATCTGGATCGTCGAAGACATCGGCGGCCCGTTCAAAGCAGGAACAACCGCGAAGCAGCCGAACAGCTTCGTTTACCGCTACGTGCCAGCCAGGCCCGGGGATCTCCAGAACGGCAAGCTCCAGGCGCTACAGGTGCTGAACAGCGCGGGCGACCCGATCACGTTCGAGAGCCAGGCCGCGCTGAACAGCCCCGACCAGGTCGCGCTGCACACCTACGGCCAGACGTTCCAGACGCGCTGGGTGACGGTGCACGACACCGCCACTGCGGGCAACTCGCCGTTCGACGCGAACGTCGCCGCCAAGGCAGCCCACGCGACTCCGTTCAAGCGCCCGGAGAACGGCCAGTTCCAGCCGGGCTCCCATTTCAGCACGTTCTTCTTCGACGAGACGGGCGACACGAACGCCACCAGCCCGGAGAACGCTTCATCCGGTGGCTGGGGCTCGATCATGAAGCTCACCCAGAGCGGCCCCGGCGCTAGCACCGGCACGCTGACGATGTTCTTCAAGTCGGATGAGGCCCACAGCGGCTTCGACAACGTGGCATTCCTGTCCCGCGACATGGTGACGTTCGTCGAGGACGCCGGCGACACGCTCCACACGCAGCGCAACGCGCTTGACTCCGGCTACGTGTTCAACACCAACGTCGACTATTCCAACGTGTCGAATCAGCCGGTGCGCTGGCTGGCCGAGGGCCGCGACGCGTCGGCGACGATCGACTCGGCGTTCGCCGGCTTCGGCAAGAACGAGGGCGACAACGAGATCACCGGAGCACACGTCTCCAACGGTGATCCCGGCGTCGGCGGCATTCTCGGCGCCAAGGTCCCCGATATCGGCAACCCGAATTGGCGCTGGTTCTACACCCAGCAGCACGGCGACAACACCACGTACCAGGTCATCTTGGCGGGACACGGACGGTAGGCTCCGGCTCACCA
>Ga0066388_100001835_pt1 | contig 12400 bp, 10 predicted proteins | sample PanSoiMetaGPlot6_FD_64539 | JGI IMG/M metagenome (GOLD analysis project Ga0066388, IMG submission 64539) | Tropical forest soil microbial communities from Panama analyzed to predict greenhouse gas emissions - Panama Soil - Plot 6 (Hybrid Assembly) | ecosystem: Environmental > Terrestrial >... | reverse complement strand
AGTCCACCGCGAAGATCGCGTCGATCTCCACCGCGGCGCCAAGCGGGAGACTCGAACAGCCAACGGCGACGCGGGTATGCCGTCCTTTCTGCCCAAGCACTTTCACGATCAGCTCGGAGGCGCCGTTGATCACCTTAGGATGATCGAGGAAACCGGGCGCGGCGTTCACAAAGCCGTTCAGGCGCAGACACTGCACGATGCGATCGAGATCGCCGAGCGCGGCCTTGGCCTGAGCGAGGATATTGAGCGCGGAAAGTCGCGCCGCCTCCTGGCCCTGGGCGAGGTCAAGCCCAGCGCCGAGCGTGCCGGTCAGTGCGAGCTTCCCGTCTTTCAGCGGCAATTGACCTGCGACAAAGAGCTGGCCGCTCAGATGCAAGAACGAGACATAATCGGCGACGGGGAGGGGGACCTCTGGAAGGGTGAGGTCGAGCGCCTTGAGTCTTGCTTCGATCTCTCCGGCCATGCGGTGTCCAGTTCAGATTGGAGCGCTTTGCGGGCAGAGGACCATCGGCCAAAATCGTTGCGGTCGCAAGCGGAGCGAAGCCCTTGTCCCGGCGCGCTGTTGGTGCCAAGAATCGCGGGCCTGGATCGATTTTCGATGCGGCAGAATGGAGCGGAGAGTGAGTATGGCTACTGTGGCGTTGAGACTGGTGCGGACACTTGCGGGGGTGGTAATGCTTGCCAGTAGCGCCTCGCGTCCGGCTGAGGCTTTTGCCGGCAAGGAGCCCGTTAAGCTCCGGCCGCACCGCGCCGTCTATGAGATGACACTCGACGTGGCCCGCTCCGCCTCCGGCATCACCGGCATCGATGGCCGTATGGTGTTCGAGTTCACCGGCTCGGAATGCGAAGGCTACACGCTCAACATGCGTATGGTCACGCAAATGACCGACTCGCAAGGCCAGGCCAACCTTACCGATCTTCGCTCATCGACCTGGGAGGAGGGCGATGGCCAGAAGTTCAGGTTTCAATCCGCGCAGTATCTGAACGACAAGCTCGGTGACGTCACCATGGGCCGGGCCACGCGCAGCGTCCGGGATACCGCGGTTCAGGTGAAGCTCAGCCAGCCGAGCCGTGCCGAGCTCAACCTGTCGGGAAAGGTACTGTTTCCGACCCAACACAGTTTTGCTTTGATGAATGCGGCGCAAGACGGCCAGTCGCTGCTGCAAGCTCAGATCTATGACGGCTCCGAGAAGGGCCAGAAGGTTTATGACACCACGGCGTTCATTGGAAAACCGGTGCCTCCCAGAAGCGAGGACAAGATCGAAGCTCCCGCCAAGGAGAAGGGCCTAGCCGATATGGTCTCCTGGCCGGTGTCGATCGGCTATTTCGAGGCGAAGGGCGGAGACCTGACGCCAAGCTATCAGATCGATTTTCGTCTTTATGCCAATGGCGTGAGCCGCGAGCTGCTTATCGACTACGGTGACTTTTCGATCCATGGCACGCTCAGCAAGCTCGAATATCTCAAGGCAGACCCTTGCCCTGCCATATTTCCCCCGAGGTAGCCACAAGGCGCCTTACGGGCGCAAAAAAGGCGCAGATTTCCAGCGATATTGGCGATTCACGCGAGCCTTTAGTTACCTTTGCGGCAAACTCCAACGGAGCGTGCCGCAATGTTCTGAGGGATGAGAGCGGTCTCAGCACCATGGCGTGAAGGGGCGGGATCGCCCATCATGGGCTGAGCGAATCGCCTGAGCCGCAGCCGATGGCAAAAACCGTTTTGATCGTTGAGGATAACGAGCTGAACATGAAGCTGTTTCATGATCTGCTCGATGCCCATGGCTACAGGACGCTGCAGACGCGCAACGGCATGGAGGCGTTGTCGCTCGCCCGCGAGCACCACCCAGACCTCATCCTCATGGACATTCAGCTTCCCGAGGTGTCAGGACTCGAAGTGACCAAGTGGCTGAAAGAGGACGATCAGCTCCGGCAAATCCCCGTGGTTGCCGTCACCGCCTTCGCTATGAAGGGGGACGAGGAGCGAATTCGCGAAGGCGGTTGCGAAGCCTATATCTCCAAACCGATCTCGGTGTCGATGTTCCTCGATACCGTACGACAGTTCATCGGCGAGGCCCGCTAGCGTTTCATGACCGCACGTGGGCTTGTGGTCGATACCGAAGCCCAGACGAGTATTCCCGGCGCCCTTGCGTTCATTGAGGCCGGGCTCAAGGACGATTTTGATCTGACCCCGGTTACAGATCCGGCCAGCGCTGTTGCGGCTCCCGGATGCTGATTTCGACCTGTTAATCGTCAGTCTGAACTGGGAGCACCCCAAGGGGTGAGGCTGTGCTCGCAGGTGCGGTCCGAGTCGAGATGGCCATTCTCGAGCCCCTGACCGGGCTGCACAATCGCCGCGGCGGCGAGGAGTTCGTCGTGGTAATGCCTGACGCGGACCCGGCCAAAGCATATCATGTCGGGCGAGCGCCTGTGCGGACCAAGCGCTTTATTTGTGCGAAGCGCGATGGGCGCAACCGAGTCGTCACCGATGCAGCATAGAATCGCCTCCGAGAAGGGGCCTCCCGGAGCCGAATCATTTAGTCCCGGTAGTTTGCTGCCAGCCACAACCGCTTTGGCCTTGACGTTGCGCTTGAACCCTTTGCCTTAAGGCACTACACTCACTGCCTTTTCGCCATATTAAGCACGCAATAGAGTTTGATTTTGTCGATTTGTAGTCTAGTTTATATTTGACTTGACGAGGGTAGGATTAGGGGCCGGAAGTAAAATATGGGGTGAGGGATCGCACGCGTGGGGCTCGTACGTGCGCATCTCGGCATCATCAATGAGATAACCCTGCGGAATGCTCAGGTCCGCCGCATCTCCTGGGTCCGTGGGGTTCGGCCGGTCGGAGCGCGGTTTGAGTGGCCTCCTCGTTAGGGCCGCGTTCCGGCCGGCCACCTAATCGATGATGCCGTCCTTGGGTTGGCGGTCGATCCTCTCTTGATCGTGCGTAATCCATCACCTGCTTAGGCGATGGGTCGCGTCCGCCTGGCGAGAGGACTATCGCCCTCTACTTGATCTTGCTTTCCTTGAATTCGACGTGTTTGCGAGCGACCGGATCGTATTTCTTGAAGACGAGCTTCTCCGTCTGGTTCCGCGGGTTCTTCTTGGTTACGTAATAATAGCCAGTACCCGCGCTACTCACGAGCTTGATTTTTTGAGTGACGGGCTTTGCCATCTCATCCTCGCTTGTCGAAAGTTCGCGCGAACCCTACTAGCCACGACCGGGAAGTCAAGACCGGGTGGTGAATCCTCGATCCTTGCCGACGAAGGTGTCATAGCTTTCTTCTTTGAAATTTGGGTCAAAGCCATGCATCAGCAGCGCCCATTGCAGGCCGATCAGTGCACCCTTAATCACGGCAAAATCAGAAGCGCAAGGAGGACCGTGAGCGGCAGCCAGATCGCTGCATGCAGCCACAGCGGCGGCCGGTAGGCCATTTCGACCGCTAGCAGGAGGCCCACGATGACGTGGCCCACAATGACGATGGTGAAATAAGGCGGCGCATCGTCGGCGCGGTGATGGTGCAACGCTTCGCCGCAAGCAGGACAATGATCGGAGACGTTGAGATAGCGGCGGAACATGGCACCCTTGCCGCAGGCCGGACAGGTGAGCCTGGCGCCGCGGAGAATCGACAGCAAGATCGAGCGCTCGCCGGTCGATCTTGTCTTGTCGCGATTGTCGCTGACGCTTAACTGGTCCGATCGTTGCTGCATGACACATCAATAACCAAGTTAAGTATTTCTGCCAATTCCGAACACGCTACGCGGTCTTTGGCGGCGACTAGCGGCGGCCGCGATCCCGTCCGCGCCCGTGCCTTTGCGGCTTCTTCCACCGCTCCTGAATGCGCCCGCGCGACGGCTTGACCCCGATCAAGCGACCTTCGCTCAACAGCTCGAATCGGAGTACACCTGCCGACGGAATCGCCTCTACCAGTCGCACCTCGACCGGATCGCCGAGCTGGAACGCTGTGCCGGTTTCTTCCCCGATCAAGGCCTGGCGCTTTTCATGATGATAGAAATATTCGTGGCCGATGGATGAGGCCGGGACAAAGCCGTCAGCGCCGGTCTCGGTCAAACGCACGAAAAGACCGGTGCGGGTGAGCCCGGACACGCGGGCTGCGAAGCGGGCACCGATGCGATCAGCAAGATAGGTGGCGATCAGGCGATCCGCCGTCTCGCGCTCAGCCGCCATGGCTCGCCGCTCAGTATTCGAGATGGCCTTGGCGATCTTTTCCAAGAGCGGCATCTCGCCATTGGTGAGACCGTCATTGCCGAGTCCGAGTGCACGGATCAACGCCCGGTGCACAATGAGATCCGCGTAGCGGCGGATCGGCGAAGTGAAATGCGCGTAGCGGCGCAGGTTCAATCCGAAATGGCCGAAATTGCCGGAGCTGTATTCGGCTTGAGCTTGACTCCGCAGCACCATCTCGCCGACAAGCTCGGCGGCGGGGCTTGATCGCGTCTCGGCGAGGATGCGGTTGAAATGAGCAGGCTTGAGCTGCCCGGTCTTCGGCAGCTTCAATCCGAGCGTGGCAAGAAACTCCGCCAGTGCCGAAAGCTTCTCTTTCGATGGCTGCTCGTGCACACGGTAGATCAAGGGTGTGCGCTTGGCTTCCAGCTCCTCCGCCGCGGCCACATTGGCTGCGATCATGAACTCCTCGATCAGACGATGAGCGTCAAGGCGGGGAGGGGTAATGACGCCGCGCACACGCCCCTCAGCATCGAGCTGGATCTTGCGCTCCGGCAGATCGAGATCGAGAGGCGCGCGGCAGGCGCGAGCTCGGGCGAGGCTGCCATAGGCGCCCCATAACGGCCTTAGCACGGCATCGAGCAGCGGTCCTGTTACATCGTCGGTGTGGCCGTCGACGGCTGCTTGCGCTTGCTCATAGGCGAGAGCAGCGGCGGAACGCATCAATGCCCGCAAGAAGCGATGACTTTGCTTGTGCCCATCCTTATCGAACACCATGCGCACGGCGAGGCAGGGACGCGGTTCGCCCGCCTGCAGCGAGCATAGGTCGTTGGAAATCCGCTCAGGCAACATCGGCACCACGCGGTCGGGGAAGTAGACGGAGTTGCCGCGGGCGCGCGCTTCCTTCTCGAGCTCGCTTCCGGGACGCACATAGGATGCGACGTCAGCGATGGCGACCATGACCACCCAGCCGCCTTTGTTTTTGGGATCCGGGTCTGCTTCCGCCCACACCGCATCGTCACGGTCGCGGGCGTCCACCGGATCGATGGTCACAAAGGGTAGATGCCGCAAATCCTCGCGGCGCTTTGGATCAGGCTCTTTCGCAGAGTCCGCCTCCCTCAGCACGCTCTCGGGGAAGGTGTCGGGAATGCCATGGCCATGTATGGCGATAAGGCTTGTCGCCCGCTCGTCCTGCGGATTGCCGAGACGGTCGGTGACGCGAGCGTTGGCCGTCCCGAAGCGCCCGCCGCCCAGCTCGAAACGGACCAGCTCTCCGTTCTCTGCATCGTTGGTCGCGCCACGCGCCACGCGCCACTCTTTCAGCTGCTTGCGGTCGACCGGATCGATTACGCCGTGACCGCCGGGAAGGGCTCGGAAGATGCCAAGTTGGGTCGGCGTAGCGCGAGGGAGGCGCTTGATGGGCCGCGCCTGATAGGGATAGTCGGCATCAGCGCCGAGCGCCGTGATGCGTGCGAGCACCCGATCGCCGATGCCAGAGGCCGGTCCCTTATCCTGGTTGCTCTCGGCAATGAGAACGCGCGGCTGCGGCCCGTGCTCCTGTGACCAGTCGGCTGGCCTCGCGATGAAATCGCCGTAGGAGTCGCGCTCGACGATCTCGAGCACGGTCACCGACGGCAGCACCCCCAGGGGCTCCAGCTTGCGTCGAGAGCCCGCGATCAGGCCGTCATTAGCCATGTCTCGCAGCAGCTCCTTCAGCGCGACGCGGTCGCCGCCCTTAATTCCGAAGGCGCGCGCGATCTCGCGCTTACCAGCCTGGACGCTGGCGCCTTGAAGGAAATCCAGAATCTGTTGCCTGGAGGGAAGCTTGTCCACGTTTGGGGATTTGGGAGCGCTCCTCGTCTTGACCACGACTCGTTCTAGCACGCGCGGGTCAAAACTAGTGTGCCGTCTCCTCGACCACTTCTTTCTCGTTTTTGGTCTTCTTAGGTTTGCGCACAGGTTTTTTGGCTGGACCCTTCGCGGCGCGTCCGGCGATCAACTCAACGGCCTCAGCGAGCGTCACCTCTTCCGGGTTCCGATCCTTTGGCAGCGTGGCGTTAATCTTGCCGTGCTTCACGTAGGGACCGTAGCGGCCGCTCAATACCTGCACAGCGCCCTTTTGCTCTGGGTGTTCGCCGAGGTCCTTGAGCACCGTGGCGCCGCGCTTGATGCGGTTCGCTGCCTTCTCGGCGAGCAGGCTCACGGCACGATTGCTGCCGACAGTGAAGACCTCGTCGGCGCTGTTCAAACTCGCATATTTGCCGTCGTGCTGCACGTATGGTCCGAAGCGGCCGAAGCCGGCGGTGATCGGCTTTCCGGTCTCGGGATGAGAACCTAACTGGCGGGGCAGCGACAGAAGTGCAATCGCGCGCGAGAGATCGATGCTTTCCAGATCGAAACCCTTGGGGATGGAGGCGCGCTTCGGCTTCTCCTCGCCATTCTCGCCAAGCTGGACGTAAGGACCGAAGCGCCCGGTGCGCAGCGTCACGTCGAGCTCAGTCTCTGGATCGGTGCCGAGCAGCTTTCCCTCGCTGCCGAGCGAAGTGGTCTTGTCTCCGCCGTCGGCGAGCTGACGGGTGAAATGGCAGTCGGGATAATTCGAGCAGCCGATAAAGGCGCCGAACTTGCCGATCTTCAGGCTAAGGCGGCCGGTTCCACAGGAGGGGCAGGCGCGTGGGTCACCACCGTCCTCGGTACCGGGGAAGATATGCGGTCCAAGCATCTCGTTCAGCGCGTCGAGCACCTCGGCGATGCGCAATTCGCCGATATCTTGCACGGCAGCGATGAACTCGCGCCAGAAATCGCGCAGCACGTCCTTCCAGGCGAGCTGGCCCGCAGAGATCAGATCGAGCTTCTCCTCAAGATCGGCAGTGAAGTCGTATTCGACGTAGCGGCGGAAGAAATTTTCGAGGAACGCGGTAACTAGCCGGCCCTTGTCTTCAGGGACCAGCCGCTTCTTGTCGAGCCGGACATATTCACGGTCGCGCAAGATATTGAGCGTCGAGGCATAGGTTGACGGGCGGCCTATGCCGAGTTCCTCCATCTTCTTGATGAGGCTCGCCTCGGTGTAGCGGGGCAGCGGCTCGGTGAAATGCTGCTTCGCCTCGATCTCGCGGCCTTTGAGTTTGTCGCCTTTGGCGAGCATGGGCAGAGAGCCATCCTCGCCGATAACGTCGTCGGTACCTTCCTCATACAGCTTGAGGAACCCATCGAAGCGGATCACCGAGCCGGTGGCGCGAAGACGATAGGGCACGCCGTCCCTGCCGGTAACGTCGATCTCCGCAGTGGTGCGCTCAATTTCGGCGCTCGAGGCTTGGCTTGCCAGAGTCCGCTGCCAGACGAGCTTGTAGAGCCTGGCCGCGTCGTCATCGAGGTAGCGCGCGACGCTCTCAGGGAGCTTGGTGAAGTCCGTGGGCCTGATGGCTTCGTGCGCTTCCTGCGCGTTCTTTGCTTTCGCCTCGTATTGGCGCGGCGAGGGCGGCACGTAGTTGCGACCATAGAGCTTCTCCACCGTGTGCCGCGCGGCAGCGATTGCGTCGGGCGCGATCTGTACACCGTCGGTGCGCATATAGGTGATTAGGCCCTCAGACTCGCCCCCCATGTCCACGCCCTCATAGAGCCGTTGCGCCAGCTGCATGGTGTGGCGCGGCGAGAAGCCCAGCTTGCGCGAGGCCTCCTGCTGGAGCGTCGAGGTGGTAAAGGGCGGTGCCGGGTGGCGGCGCTGCGATTTGCTTTCTACGCCCGCGACAACGAAGTTTCCGACTTCAAGCGCAGCCTTGAGTCGCATGGCGGTTGCTTCATCGGCGATATCGAATTTCTCGAGCTTCTTGCCGTCGATGGAAACGAGGCGGGCACGGAAGGGTTCGTTCTTGCCGGTGACAAGCTCGGCAATCAGAGACCAGTATTCCTGCGCCTTGAATTGCTCGATCTCAAGCTCGCGGTCGCAGACAAGTCGTAGCGCCACCGACTGCACTCGGCCGGCGGAACGTGCGCCCGGTAATTTCCGCCACAGCACTGGCGAAAGGGTGAAGCCGACGAGGTAGTCGAGCGCCCGGCGGGCGAGGTAGGCATTGACCAGAGGCCCGTCGATCTCGCGCGGATGGCGCATAGCATCAAGCACGGCTTCCTTGGTCACCGCGTTGAACACCACCCGCTCGACAGCGACTTTGTCCAAGGCCTTCTTGCGGTTCAGCACCTGATAGACGTGCCAGGAAATGGCCTCGCCCTCGCGATCGGGGTCGGTGGCGAGGATCAGCTTGTTCGCCCCTTTGACCGCCTTCGCGATCTCGTCCAGTCGTTTCGCCGCCTTGGACGCAACGTCCCAATGCATCTCGAAATCCTTGTCGGGCAGGACGGAGCCGTTCTTGGAGGGCAGGTCGCGAACATGGCCGTAGGACGCGAGCACGCGATAGCCCGACCCGAGATATTTGTTCACGGTCTTTGCCTTAGCCGGCGATTCAACGATGACGATGTTCATTAAGAGGTTCCATAAGCCGGCACTAAAGGCGCCCGGCCCGAGGGATGTTTGCCGCGTCTTGCCCTCGCAATACGGCGAAAATGGTGTCTTGCACTAGGAGTGTCAATTTCCGTTGAACGCGCCAAGCCACATTGTAAGCACCCGAAACTGATAAACTCTAGGGGGTATAGACTAATTAACACAACCTTAAGCTGTTAATATCAGAGGAGAGCGCGTTTGGCGAACCAGCGTTAGAAAAAGCAAAATGAAGCGCCCGGGTCCAGGAACACGCCCCACTAAAGGGCTCATTGACGAAGCCGATATGAGGCGACGCGAGGCTCCTGACATATCGCCCCCCTTGTTGACAAGCTGAAATCGGTCATCGATGCCGCCGGACTGCCCCTTATTGTGTATCTCCGTTGTGTATCTCCTTGCCATGGCGAGGGAGGAGGCACACTTGGAACGATAGCGCCAAAACCGGATTTGATCATCCCGCACGGTCGATCAAGGAGACAAGTTGCCGCCCCGTGACGCTGTAACTCTCCCGTGAGATCGAGCTCAAGGAGGTCTTGCGGCACCGCAACGCCGGTGGCGCGGCGGCCTCGTCATATCGACCGAGCTCGGGCCCTTCTGCAGCTGCTTTGGGTGATGTCGGGGCCACGAGATGAGCGCCGGCACGAACTGCGGCTTCAAGTTTGGCTTCGGCTTCTACCTCGGTGAACACGCGGATGGATGCAAGCCGCCGACTCTGCGCCACCCAATTGGTTGACCAAAGCACGGAATATGGCAGGCCCTCGCTCCGGGTCAATCGGTACCAGCTCAGCGCTGGCGCTCATTCAGCTGGAGAGCAGATCGAGGAGATTGTGGCTTGCGGCTGGGCTCAGACCTTCTTCGCGCCAATCTGTCCCTCCTCGCCTCGGAGCAGGCGTCCGATGTTGTCGGCATGGCGCCAATAGAGAAGAACGGTGAAGATCAGGAACAGGATCGCAATTCGCTGTTCACCGATAAAGAAGAGCAGGCAGGGGACAGCGGCGCTTGCGACAAGCGCCGAAAGCGACGAGTAACGGGTGATGAGCGCAGTCACAAGCCAGATTGCGCAGAAGGCGATGGCGGCACGCCAATAGAGCCCGAGCAGCACGCCGATATAGGTCGCCACACCCTTGCCGCCACGAAAGCCGAGCCATACCGGAAAGAGATGTCCGAGAAAGGCGCCGATTCCGCCGAGTATTGACGCATCGGTCTCAAATTGTGCGCCGATGAGCACGGCGGCGGTGCCTTTCAGCGCGTCGAGAACGAGCGTCAGCGCGGCAAGCTTCTTGTTGCCGGTGCGCAGCACATTGGTTGCGCCGATATTGCCGGAACCGATGTCGCGGAGATCGCCGTGGCCTGCAAGCTTGGTGAGGATAAGGCCGAAAGGGATTGAGCCAAGCAGATACCCCAGGGCCAGCGCGAGGAGATCGTGTAGGCTCCAATCGGCAGCGAGCATTCGGTTAGACCCCGGAAGCGTTAAGCGCCGCGCGCGTCAGCGTATTCGTATACGGGCCGTCCGGCAACGAAGGTCATTAGCGCCCGGCCTTGCAAACGCGCCTCGTCGAAGGGCGTGTTCTTTGAGCGCGTACGCAACTTTTCCGGAGTCACCACGAAGGGTGTGTCAAGATCGATGAGCACGAGGTCTGCTGACGCTCCTTTGTCAAGGCGACCGCCAGGAAGACCGAGCAAGCTGGCCGGGTTTGTGGTCATTGCCCGGAGCAGGGTGACGAGATCGACGCTGCCGTCGTGATACAGGCGGAGAGCCGCCGACAGCAATGTCTCAAGACCGATGGCGCCGTCGGCAGCCTCGGCGAAGGGCCGGCGCTTGCCGTCGGCATCCTGGGGATCGTGGGCGGATACGATTACGTCGATATCGCCGCTCGCAACGCCCTCGACCATCGCGCGCCTGTCGTCCTCTGACCTAAGCGGCGGCCGCATCTTGAAGAACGTCCGGTAGTGGCCGATGTCCTTCTCGTTCAGGGTGAGATGGTTGATGGAGACGCCGGAGGTCACCGGCAGGGCGCGCGCCTTGGCATCGCGGATAATGTCAAGCGATGCCCGGCAGGAGATCTGACTCGCGTGGTAGCGGCCACCGGTGAGATCCGCGAGGCGCACGTCGCGCTCGAGCATGATGGTCTCGGCGTGGCGCGGAATGCCGGGAAGCCCGAGCCTGGTGGCAACCTCGCCCTCGTTCATCACGCCGCCTTCGGCAAGCGACGGCTCTTCGAGGTGATGGATGATAAGCGCGCCGAAATCCTTGGCGTAGGCAAGCACGTTCCGCATCATCTTGGCGTTGGCCAGACTCGTCTTGCCGTTGGTGAAGGCGATGGCGCCGGCGTCGCGCAGCAACCCGATCTCCGTCATCTCTTCGCTTTTCAGGTCCTTGGTCATCGCCGCCATGGGATGCACGTTGACCTCCGCGGTATCGCGTGCCCGGCGCAGGATGAAATCGACCAGCGCCACGTCGTCGATGACGGGGTCGGTGTTTGGCATGCAGATGATGGTTGTGACACCGCCAGCCGCGGCGGCCCGACTCGACGTGGCGAGCGTCTCGCGGTGCTCATGCCCGGGTTCGCCTGAGAACACCAGCATGTCGATCAGACCGGGCGCAAGCACGTGGCCACCGCAATCAATGGTTTGTGCCTCGCCGACCGAACCTGCGGTTACCCAGGGTCCGAGATCGGCGATCTTGCCGTCAGCGATCAGCACACCACCTATCTGGTCGAGACCGGAAGCAGGGTCGATCAACCGTGCATTCAAGAGTGCCGTGCGGCGACTGTTGCGGTCTGGAGTGGTGGCTTGCACGGCCATCAATGGTTCGGCAGGTGGCGGCCGAGCGCCTGCAGAACTGCCATGCGCACCGCCACCCCCATTTCCACCTGCTCGCGAATGACGCTTCGCTGATCATCCGCAACGCTTGAGTCGATTTCCACGCCGCGGTTCATCGGGCCTGGATGCATGACGAGCGCATCGGGCTTGGCGGAAGAGAGTTTGTCGTGGTCGAGCCCGAAGAAGTGGAAGTACTCCCGTTGGCTCGGTACCAGGTTGGACGTCATACGCTCGCGCTGGAGCCGCAACATCATGACGATATCGGCGTCCTTCAGACCCTCGCGCATTGAGGAATAGACCTCCACACCGAGCCGCGCGATGCCGGATGCAAGCAGCGTCGACGGCGCGATGACCCGGACACGCGCGCCGAGCGTGGTGAGCAGGAAGATGTTGGAGCGGGCGACCCGCGAATGCAGGATGTCGCCGCAGATCGCAACGATCAGCCCGGCGATTTGCCCCTTATGACGTCGGATTGTCAGGGCATCGAGCAGGGCTTGCGTGGGATGCTCGTGGCTGCCGTCGCCGGCATTGATCACCGAGCAATCGACCTTCTGGGCGAGCAGCTCAACCGCACCTGCCGCATGGTGGCGCACGACGAGGATGTCGGGCCGCATCGCATTCAGCGTCACCGCAGTGTCGATCAAGGTCTCGCCTTTGGACATGGAAGACGTCCTGGTCGACATGTTCATCACATCGGCGCCGAGCCGCTTGCCGGCAAGCTCAAAGGAACTCTGCGTCCTGGTCGAAGACTCAAAGAACAGGTTGATTAGGGTGCGGCCGCGGAGATCGTCGCGCTTCTTGGCGACCTGGCGGCTCACGCTCGACGCCGCTTCGGCGAGGTTGAGCAGGCCGACGATCTCGCCGTAGGAAAGGCCTTCGATCCCAAGCAGATGGCGATGAGG
>Ga0066388_100001834_pt1 | contig 12403 bp, 15 predicted proteins | sample PanSoiMetaGPlot6_FD_64539 | JGI IMG/M metagenome (GOLD analysis project Ga0066388, IMG submission 64539) | Tropical forest soil microbial communities from Panama analyzed to predict greenhouse gas emissions - Panama Soil - Plot 6 (Hybrid Assembly) | ecosystem: Environmental > Terrestrial >... | reverse complement strand
CAGGTGCGCGGGGACCTTCACGGCCCACTGCTCGTCGAGGAGGGCATACTCCGTGAGCATGCCGTCGAGGGAGCAGCCGAGCTGGTCGATGATGTCCCGCTGCACCTTGCCATCGCGCCAGCGCGGGAAGTAGCAACCGGCCACCCGGTCGCCGACTTTGAATCGCGCTACCGCGTCGCCCGCGGCCACCACCTCACCCGCGCCGTCGCTGAGGGGCACCACCCCACGCTTGGTCGGCAGCGGATACGTCCCGGTCAGGATGAACGAGTCACGTTTGTTCAGCGACGCTGCGTGGACTCGGACGACTATTTCGATGGGGCCGGGCTTGGGCTCGTTCCGCTCACAGAGGACGATACCGTCGGTGCTTCCGAGCTTGTCGAGCTGATATAGACGCATGGGGCGAGTATCGAAGGGGCGCGAGCGACTGTCGATTACGTGGAGGTAATGGGCCGCGCATGGCCATGATGGCGAGCGTGCCGGCCCTCTGCTACGCTCACGTCATGCTCTGGCTCGACATCTGGAGGGGGCGAGCGCGGTGAAGAAGAACGGCTCGCGCAGCATCGGCGACCATCTCCGCGGCTGGCGCGAGCGTCGGCATCTCAGCCAGCTTGAGCTCTCGCTGCGGGCAGAAGTATCCACGCGCCACTTGAGCTTCGTGGAGACAGGCCGAGCCGCGCCTGGGCGTGAGCTGATCTTGCGCCTCGGCGAGGAGCTGCAAATCCCGCTGCGCGAGCGCAACACACTCCTCGTGGCTGCGGGATTTGCCCCGATCTTCCAGCAGCGACGCTTCGACGACCCCTCACTCGACTCGGTGCGGACCATTCTCGACCTCGCCTTGGAGAACCAGAAGCCATTCCCGGCTTACGTCATCGATCGGCACTGGACTGTGGTGGCCTCGAACGCCTCGGCGCCGGTGCTTTACGAAGGCGTCGCGCCCGAGCTGGTCCGCCCGCCCATCAACGTCATCCGGCTCATGCTCGATCCCCGCGGCATGGCGCCGCGCATCGTGAATTTCACCGCATGGCGGACCCATCTCCTCGCGCAGGTCCGCCGGCAGCTGAGCCTCACCGCCGATCCCTTGCTCGAGAGCTTGCTGCGTGAGGCACTCGCCTTTCCGGCTGGAAAAATGAATGACGACGGTCACGCCCCGATCGAGGGTCCGGCCATGCTCCTCCGGGTGGAGACGCGCCTTGGGCGCCTCTCTTTCCTGGGCGCCACCACGGTGTTCGGCACGCCAGCCGACGTTACGCTCGAGGAGATCGCGCTGGAGGTGCTCTACCCGGCGGATGCCTTCACCGACAAGACGGTGCGCGCGGCCGCGGCTGCCGCCCCGGAGGCCACGCCGGCCACGGTGCTGCCGTCGTCCTCACTTCGCGCGACGTCGCGGCCCGCGGCTCATTAAACGGAAGTAGCCTCGACACCGACTGGCTCAACGGTTACGGCGGTGCCGAACAGCACCGCCGTGCCGCTGGCCTCGTCGTAGGCACGATCGTCGGTCAGAATGTTCGTGTTCACGCCGGGATGTGCGAGCGCCACGGAAAGCTGCGCGCCTTCGGCGTCGTGGCCCCAGCCATGCGGCAAGCTCACTACGCCGGCCATGAGGTCATCGGTAACTTCGACGGGTGCGACGACGGTGCCCACGCGGCTCGTGACGCGGGCCAGGCCGCCGGCACGAAGACCCAGGCGCGCCGCGTCGGGCGGCGAGACCTGGAGCGTACAGCGATCCGGGCCCTTCATCAGAGCGGGCAAGTTGTGCATGAACGAATTACTTGCTCGCAGATCGCGCCGCCCGATCAGCACCATGCCGCTAGCTCGCTCCGCCATGCGAGCGCGCAGGCGAGCGAGATGTTCTCAACACCGCGAGCGGCGCGATCGAACTGGCGCCACCGACCATGATGGGTGCGATGCTCCGCTCCATTCGCACAATCCTCCGGTCGTGGCCGAAGCACGAAGGCCGTCATGCCGCCGTCTGTCCGCACATCGAAGCGAAAGGGGCGAGGTGATATGGAAAGACACACGCTCTGTCCTGGCTGCACGTTCTGCCCGGAAATCGTGATCGACGGCGAGATCGTGCGAATCGGTGAGGACGCGAACACCGTCGTCCTGAAGAAGGACGAATGGAACGTCATCGTGGAGCTCATCCAGTCGGGTCAGCTTGGACGCGTCTGACGCGAACAACCGCGTCGGGCGCGTTCTGAGCGCTGTTTCGAGAGCGGCGCTCAGCGTGCCTGTCGGGTCATTTGAGCGCTGATGGACTCAGACGCCGTCCGGCAGCTCATCCGGCAGCGGTTCCAAGACGGCCGGCTGCCCCATCGCGGCATGATCGAGTTGGCGCATGGTCAGGGCATCGGCCAGCTGTGCCATGGGCGCGGCGAGAGGATCACCGTTGAACAGCGCATGACCGTTCGCCTCCGCACTGCGGACCAGAAACTGGTTCGTCTCCACGACGAGTGCTTTCAGATCTGGGATGCCGAGAGGAGCCTCGACCGCGGCGACGGGTAGGGCGACGAGCAGCGCCGCTTTCATAGGCCCCCTTTCCCGAACAGGTCTCCAAGCATATGAGCGGCGGACGGATGGCCGACCTTCGCGGGATTCACGTGCTGGTGATCGACGACAATCAGCTCGCCCGACACTTTCTTCGAGCGGTGCTCGAGTCCTCGGGCGCGATCGTGACCGCCACGGCCGCCGTCGACGCCATTCGAACCGCGCTCATTTCTGACGTCATTGTGTGCGACTTCGAGTCCGCCGAAACAGCGGGGAGTGAGTTCCTCTCCCAGCTTCGAAACCTCCATGTCCGCCTCGGGCGAACGGTGCCGGCCATCGCCATGGTCCCAACGGGGATACCGGGCTCGCGCGTGCAGGAGGCCGGCTTTGGGATGTACGTGATGAAACCGGTCGATGGCGACGAGCTCCGGGCAATGGTGCTGGAGGCGACCCGCCACTGAGACGGCGAGGACCCCTCCAGAGCAGCGCCGAGCATGGCTGTCATCGGCGCAACCTGATCCAGCCGTCCCGCTCGAGGGCCTCCGCCCACTTGTCCGCTGAGGGTCGCTGAAGAACTGCCTGCCGGGCAAAACGCCAGGCTCCCCTCGACGGCGTATCACCGGAAAACTGCCCCACGGGCAGACGTGAGGGCTTCCGCTCGAGGGCGCGCCGTTATCCACGGTTTTTCTAACGGCGTCAGGCAATTCGCTTCAAGGCCGACCCACCATCGTGATGAACGCTCGCCGGTCCATTACTGAATAATGTGGTTGGCGCGGACTAGCAGCGATTGTGGGATGGTGAGGCCGAGCGCTTTGGCGGTCTTGAGGTTGATCACCAACTCAAACTGGATGGGTTGCTCGACGGGGAGATCGGCGGTGCCGCTCGGCCGATGGCTTCTCAGCTAAGGGTGGCAGATGAAACTGATCGTGGCGGAAAGTCACGGCGACTGTTTATCGGAGTTCGAAATCGGTTCCGATGGCTTGCTCACCCGCCGACGCCGTTTCGCCCACATCGGCGAGCCGGACGGTATCTGTCTTGATTGCGAAGAAGGTGTCTGGGTCGGTGCGTGGGACACGTGTATGCGTGGTCGGGACGTCTCGAGGAGGGCGTCTCCTGCCTCCAGCGGGCGCTTGCGGACTACGAACGCACTGGGATTGGGTATCACCACTCGCTCAGTGTCGGACACCTCGGCGAGGCGTACTTGCTCGCAGACCAGGTCGAGAACGCTCGCGCCTGTGCCGACCGCGCCATAAGCCTCGCTCACGGCCGCGGTGAACGCGGCTATGAGGCGTGGGCCCTCCGCCTATTCGGTGACATCGGCTCGCATCATCACCTCCACCCCGACGTGACGACGGCCACGGCGCACTACGGTGCCGCCATGAGCCTGGCCTCCGAGCTGGATATGCGCCCGCTCGTCGCCCACTGCCACCTCGGCCTGGGTAAGCTCTATCGGCGCACGGGCAAGCGGGAGCAGGGCGCAGGAGCACCTCACCACCGCGACCACGATGTACCGCGAGATGGGGATGACGTACTGGCTGGCGAAGGCGGAGGCGCAGATGAGGGAGCCGACGTGCTAGATCTAGATAAATCGCGTTCGGCCGCCGTGCAATTTGCCAACAGCAGCTAGGAAGTGAAAGAGAAGGCGACCAATGGACATTCCGCTGATCGAGCAGGTCAAAATACAAGCTCAGGTCCTCGTCCCGCCTGTAAGACTGGCCTCTGCGCCGCGATTCGCCGCATGCAGCGAAGCTGCATAGTTGCGCATGACAACCGGAGCAACGCGTCCGGCCCAAGCGGCAGGACGACAGACAGCTTGATCGATGCCCCGGACTCAGGCACATTCCCTGGAACGGGCCACGGCACTCTGTCTCCAGCCGAGAGGGTGGATATGAGCGGCGCCGACAAACCGCAAGTCTTTCTCAGCTACGCACACGACGACCTTGTCACGGTGCGCAAGCTGTTTGCTGCCCTCGAGGAGCGCAAGGTCAACGTCTGGTTCGACAAGGTCCATCTGGGCCCCGGGAAGTGGCTGCCGCAAATCTCGAAGGCCATCGCGAAGAGTCGCTATTTCGTCTTTTGCATGAGCGCGGCAGCACTGCGCAAAATCGGTGACAGCGCCGGTTTCGTCGACACGGAATTGCAGAAAGCCTATGACATCGCGATGGCGCAGGATGAAGCCAGGTTCACCATCATCCCTCTCCGTCTCGAAGAAGAGCTGTCACACGGCGACCATCGGTTGTCGATCTTTCAGCAATACGATCTGTTCGACGATTGGGACGGCGAGGTCGACAGGCTGGCCGCCCACCTGGGTGGCGAGCCTTTGGCGTCTCGGGTGACCGAAGAGGCGCAATCGGAAGAAGAGCAACTCCTCCAGAGCGTACTCGCCAAGGCCGTGACCGCGTACGTGAACAAGCACTACGACGATGCGCTGCCCCTGATCGAAAAAGCCGTCACACTCAAACCGGGCGACGCTGACGCCTGGTATGTCAAAGGCGTAACGCTTGGCCACCTCGGTCGCCACGAGGACGCGTTGCGGGCGCTCGATCAGGCGCTCGCTCTGAATGACACGCACGCACTTGCCTCCGTGAACAAGGCCACGGTTCTTTTCATGCTCGGCCGCTACGAAGAAGCCGTCACAGCACATGAGCGGGCGGCCGTCCTCGACCCCGGAAACTTCATCCCTTGGGTGGGAAAGGGTTTGGCTTTGGAGCAACTGGGCCGTACGGAAGCTTCTTTGGAGGCATTCGAGAAGGCGCTCGCCATCAATCCTGACGACGGCATTTCGTGGTCGGGCAAGGGCCGAGCGCTGGCCGCGCGAGATCGCCATGAGGCGGCGCAGAGGGCATTTCAGGTCGCTGTAGAGCGCCTTCCTCAGGACTCCGCGGTGTGGGTCGCGAGGGCGAAATCTCTCATCAAGCTCGATCGCAACGAGGAAGCGCTGAAGAACTTCGAAAAGGCGCTCACCATCTCGCCTGACGATTCACACGCCTGGGCGGCAAGAGCAGGTTACTGTTCGATCTGCAGCGATACGAGGACGCCCTGGCGTCGTACGAGAGGACTCTGGAGATCGTCCCGGGGTTTGCTAACGCATGGCTGTGGAAGGGCCGCACGCTGAGGATGCTTGGTAGAAATGACGAAGCGTTGAAGGCGTACGACAAGGCCATCTCGATCGATCCCAACGACGCCGATACGTGCCTGAGAAAGGGGCTCGCGTTGTTCGATCTCATACGCCCCGACGAGGCGATCGAGGCGTACGACAAAGCGCTTGGCCTAAAGCCGGATCTCGCGTTGGCCTGGCTGAGCAAAGGCTCTGCGTTGATGGCGGTCAGCCGTTATCAAGAGGCCATTGGCGCCTTCGATCGCGCGATTCAGCACAACACCGATCATCTCGAAGCCGCGTGGGTCAACAAAGGCGCGGCGTTGCGACTGTTGAAACGATACCGCGAGTCGCTGGACGCGTTTGCCGAGGCGCTGAAGGTGAATCGTCGTTCTGCACAGGCCTGGTACAACCTTGGAGGTGTTCTTCACATAATTGGTCGAGTCGAGGACGCTGAGAGAGCGTTTGACAATGCTCGACGACTCGGGCTCGATGTTGATGCTGTTTGAGACGTTGACAGCTGATGGTCTCGGACCCGGACGTGACCGAGCTCCTGATGCGCCGCGCCTTCGACCTTGAGTGATCTGTGTCTCTCGGAGTTCGGCTGGAACTTCGCCCAGGAATTGATTCGTCGAGCTGGTTCAGCGGCGCTGCGTTCAGCGTTGCTGCACTCCGATCACGATCTGCCTCGCCTTGAACTTGATCAGCTTACCCCGCTTTGTCCATCCAGCAGTCACTCCATTGACACGAGGCACCAGAGCGCCCTTGTCCTTGATCAAGAACCGCCCGGTAGGCCGGCGGCTACATCACCACGCATGAACACGCGGCCGGCGCCCTGATGGACCGCTGTGCGGCGCGGGGATCGCGATAGAATCTGGTCATCGTGACCAAGCCGTCGATCTTCATCGGCTCCTCCTCCGAGGGACTGGAGTTCGCGCGGGCCATCCGCGTTGCGCTCGGCGACGTCGCTGAGGTGACGATCTGGAACGAGGGGTTCTTCCGCCCGGGCGCCACGTTCATCGAGACCCTCGTGAATGCCCTGCCGCGCTTCGACTTCGCTGCGCTGGTGCTAACCGCCGACGACCTAGTGCGCAGCCGCGACGTCGAGATCATGGGCCCCCGCGACAACGTGCTCTTCGAACTCGGCCTCTTCATGGGGAGGCTCGGGCGCGCACGCACGTTCCTGGTGCACCAGGCCGGCGAGGACCTGAAGATCCCGAGCGACCTGTCAGGCGTCACTGCGGCGACGTACGAGTGGCCCCGGGCCGATCGGAACCATCAGGCGGCCGTGGGTGCCCCGTGCGACAGCATCCGGCAGGTGATCCGGGATCTCGGCGTGACCGAGGCGAAGACGGCGAAGGCGATCACCGACCTCTCGGAGAAGCAGCAGCAGCAGCAGCGCCAGCTTGGCGAGCATCGCGACGCCATCCGGTCCCTGCAGTTCGCCTTGCAGGGCATCGTCACGACGTACGAGTACGACAAGCTGCGCGGTCTCGTGCGGGAAGCGCCGTTCACCTGCTTCTACTCGGACGACCTCTACAACGAGATGAAGCGCCTACGCGCGATGGGCCTGGTCGCCAACCACGAGGGCGCGGGGCTCGGGACGATCCGCGCCGGCTACAAGGACCGCGATCTCCAGTTCGACCTCAAGCGATTCTTCTCCATCACCGCCCAGGGCCGCGAGTACCTGAGGCTGCGTGACGAGTTAGCCGAGGACGGCTGAGCCCGACGGCCGGCCACGCGTGTTCGGGGCCAGACCATCCTGCGTCGTCCGCGATTAGGATGGTCAACAGATCCAGCCAGCCTCATGCCGTCAGTGCCGTTTGAAAATCACTTGACCTCCGCGCATCGTCGTCCGCACGCGAGCGAGCGCGCGGATATCCCGGGCGGGATCGCCCTCGACCACCACCACGTGGGCCTCGAATCCTACCGCCAGCCGTCCCGACCGCGCGGCGACGCCGAAGCGTGAGGCCGGTGCGGTCGTGAGGGCTGTCAGGATCTGGCCGTACGACAGACCCGCCTGTTGCATGTGGACGTACTCGTCGGTCGGATCGTAGTCGGCCATGTAGCCGACGTCGGTACCGAAGAGGATCTGGCCTCCCCGGTCGGCGAAGGCGCGAAGCTGGTCGCGCGCGGGGCCGAGTACTATCTCGATGACACCGCGTCAGATAGTTGTGCCTTCCATTTATTCGTCACGCCGCGCGCCGCAGGTATTCGTGATGGAGTCCACCGACGCGCGGCACCTTCACCACCCTGCCCTCGCTCGGCAGCTGCACACTGCGCGGCTCGGGTGCGTCTTTCCCAGCGATAAGTGTGTCGGCGTCCCGTTGTAGTAGTCGACGTAGTTCGACAGGATCTGGCGAAGATGCCGTTCGCCGATTACGACAACGTGGTCAAGGCATTCCCGGCGAATCGAGCCAATCACCCGCTCGGCGTACGCGTTTTGCCACGGCGAGCGGGGCGCAATGACTGCCTCCCGAATCTCCAACGCCTTGGCCTGGCGCGAAAATCGTTCTCCATAAACTTGGTCGCGGTCCCGAATCAGGTACCGGAGCCCCTCCTCCAGCGCCACGCCTCGAGCAGTTGGCGGGCCGTCCACTCCGCAGTCGGATGCTCCGTGACATTGAAATGTATGAGCCGGCGCCGGCTGTGCGTCAGCATCACGAGCACGAACAGCACCCGAAAGGTTGCGATTGGTAACGTGAAGAAATCCAAGGCGATTAAGTCCTTCGCGTGATTCTTCAAAAACGTGCGCCACGCCTGCGACGGCGACCGCCGCGGCCGGAGCATGTACTTCGAGACCGTCGCTTGAGAGACCCTCAAACCGAGTTTCAGCAACTCGCCGTGGATCCTTGGTGCCCCCCACAGAGGATTGGCAATGCTCATCCGCCGAATCAGATCTCGAAGCTCTGTACTGACCATGGGCCGACCGGATCGTCCGCGACTCTTCCACGCCCAGTACCGCCGAACTCCCTGCCGGTGCCAGCCGACCACCGTCTCCGGTCGCACCACCTGCAGCGAAGGACGCCAGCTCATCCACAGCCTCGACAGCAGAACCAAAAGATCCGGTCCATCTGCGTCAGCCGCGGCCGCGGCTGACGAGCCTTCCACACGGCGAGCTGCTGCCGAAGCGCCAGGTTCTCCAGCGCCAACTCGCGGTGCGTTCGAAGACAGCTTCTTCCTGTCCCGAAGAGGATTCCGAGCCATCGGACCATGACCGGCGAGATAGCTGATCAGTGCGCACAATGCAACTTAATCGCGCCGGACGACTTTTTAGAAGGGACAGGCGCGCCTTGACGCGCCCCCTCGCTCGCCGCAACTTTTCTATGGTCGGTCGCTCAGGGGTGCCACGAATTCGATGGAATTCTGTGGCAGGGACGACCCGTATCACCCGGCCCATTCCATCGAGGATGGTCACGGGCGCCGCGCGCTCGGCGCAAAGGCCACCAAAAGGCCATCGGGGCCCTGGCCCGCCATCTCGCCGCTACGCCTTCAACTGATCCCGAATCGGCAGCCGCCGAATTCTCTTGCCCGTCGCCGCGAAGATCGCGTTGCACAAAGCCGGTGGAATCGGCGGCACGCCCGGCTCGCCCGCGCCTCCCAGCGGTTCGCTGTAGTCGCCCGGAATGATGTGCACGCGTATGGAGCGCCGGAATCATGCTTCGGATTGACGCCGGACATTCCGTCGCGGCCGCCCGCGAAATGATCGCGTCCTCGTGACGGACCTTCGCGGCCACGCTCGTATCAAACTCCTCTGTGCCTCCCGGAGAATCTCCGCCGACAAGCCCTGGTCGGTTACCACGCGCGACATCGTCAGCGCGCCGATCATCGTCGCGGCCGCAGCCACGGCTCGCCGCCGGGCGTCAACGGTGTCGGCCTTCCTCGCCAGAAACTCCACGAGCCTCACGAAGCCCTCCGCCGCTGCCTCGCGTACCTTCTTGCTGGACCGTGAGAGCTCGCTGCCCACTGCGGCGAGCGGGCAGCCGGAGGCCGGGTCGTCCCGGTGGCCAGTCGAGAGGTACGCCCCCACGGTGGCGGCGATGGTCGGGCTGCCGGTTAACCACTCGTCGATGGCCGCGTCCACGGCCTCGGCGGTGGCTTCCGCCACCAGCTCGTCCTTCGACGCGAAGTGCTTGTAGAACCCGCCGTGGGTCAGCCCGGCGGCCTTCATCAGGTCGGTCAGCCCGGTGGCGCCGATCCCTTTCTCACGGAATTTGCACGCGGCGGCCCGAACGATGCGCTTGCGGGTTTCGGCCGCCTCCTCTCTCGACTTCCTCATCGCTGGCATCCTCCGGGTAGGACGGATTTGGATGATAGTTGACATCCAAGTTAGATACGCCTAGAATTGGATGTCGATCAACATCTTAACACAAAACCGACGAGTGGGCGACCACATGAGCATCGAAAGATCCCGATCGTGGGAGACCGATATGGTTGGTTCACACGGTGTCATCGATCACTATGGCACGACCTCTCTGTTGCGGCGTGTTGACGAGGCGCTGCGACACGCGGGGCTCGGTGACGGGCGCATCGAGTGGGCGGAGCTCGCACCGCTCGATCAGTTCCACGTCCGCGGCCTCGCCGCCACAAGAGAGCTTGCCGAGGCGCTCGGCATCGACTCCGGCGCCAACCTGCTCGACGTTGGCTGCGGTCTCGGCGGACCGGCGCGATTTCTGGCCGCGACGTACGGGTGCTATGTGACCGGGATCGACCTGAGCGAGCCCTTCGTCGAAGCCGCCCGCATGCTCACCGAGCGGTCAGGGCTCGCCGACAAGGTGAGCTTCCTTCAGGCTGATGCGCTCGACCTCCCTTTCGCCGATGAATTCTTTGATCATGCCTGGACACAGCACGTCGCGATGAACATCGCCGATCGGGCGGGGTTCTACGCGGCCATCCATCGCGTACTGAAGCCGGGCGGAAGGCTCGCCATCTACGATGTCGTTGCCGGCGAGGGAGGTCCGCCGACCTACCCCGTCCCCTGGGCACGAGTCCCGGGGATCAGTTTCCTCGTGACGCCCGAGGCGATGCGCAACGGCCTGGCCCGAGCGGGTTTCAAGGAACTCTCCTGGGACGACAAGACGGTTGCTTGCCGCGCGTGGGCGGATGAAGTGGGGGCGAAGCGCCACTCGTCACCGGCGCCATTCGGCATCCATACCGTGATGGGACCGGAGTTCGCCGAGATGGTCGAGAATCTCGAGCGCAACCTTCGGGAAGGTCGCATCCGCATCGTTCAGACGATCGTGGCGAAGCTTCGTGCCGCGGCGAACCGCCGAAGGAACGAGGATCATGGTTGAGCTGATCTGCCTCATCACGGGAGCCACCGGCGCAAGCGGCGGCGCGGCGGTGAGGGAGTTGCGCAAACAAGGCCGCCGAGTGCGCGGGCTCGTCCGCAAGGACGATGCGCGAGCAGAGGCGCCCCGGAACCAAGATGTGCAGGCGCCGCGTAACCGCCAGGAAGAGATCCAGGCGCCGCGCGGTTTGGACGTTCAATCGCCGCATGGCAGGACGTGCGATCGCCGCAGCGGGAAGTCGAAGCGAGCCGGTCAGCGACCTCAAGCCTGGGTGTCGCGCGGATGATCGCATCGAATCGTCCCGACTACTCTGAGGGAGACATTGTCCTCGCGCAAACTGGATCGCGCACCCACGCGGTGTCCGATGTCGCTAGTCTTCGCAAGCTGATTCCGCCGGAAACCACGGCGCACGACAGTGCTGCGGCACGCGTCACAACTGGAGCTAACCATGACCACCGCAACCCCGGAATACTTCGCCGCCTTCAAGAACATAGCCCTGAGCCGCACGGACTCCGGAGTGCTGATCCTGCGCTTCCACACCGACGGCGGCCCGGCCACGTTCACGGGGCAGCTGCATACCGACCTCCCACGGGCCCTGTTCGAGATCGGTGAGGACCGCGACAACCGTGTGCTGGTGCTGACCGGCACCGGGGACCGGTTCATGACCGACCTCGACGTCGCCAGCTTCGGGGATGTCACCAAACCCGAGCAGTGGGACCGCACCATAGCCGTGGGCCGCCGGGTGATTCAGCGCCTGGTGGACCTGGAGATGCCGATCGTCGCCGCCGTCAACGGCCCGGCCTTCGTGCACAGCGAGTACGCGCTCCTGGCCGATATCGTGGTGGCCGCGGACACCACGGTCTTCTCCGACTTCCCCCACCTGACGGTCGGCGTCGTGCCCGGCGACGGCATCCTGATCGCCTGGGAGGAGGCCATCGGGCTCAACCGCACCCGCTACCTCACCCTGACTCAGGGCTCGTTCACCGCCGAGCAGGCCGAGCGCTGGGGTGCCGTCGCCGAGGTGCTTCCGCTGGAGCGGGTGCTGCCGCGGGCCACGGAACTGGCTGAGCAGCTCGCCGCCAGGCCGCAGATGCTCAGCCGCTATCTGGCGGTCACCGTGCGGCAGCGGATCAGCCGCCGGATGGCAGAGGGCACCCAGTTGGGCATGGCGCTCGAGGGCCTCACCGCCGCCGACCTGCAGTACCGGAACGGGGACGCGGCGTGACTGCGGCCGACCGCCGGATCGGCGCGCTGCGCGACGCGGCGAAACCGGTATTTCGAGATTGGGACTCCTGGAGGCGCAACGCACTGAACTCTCAGCGCCGCAAACTACGATTTGAAGAACGGAAAGATCGTTCGGCAGAACTCAAAGCATTCAGATGGAGGACACTTCCATGCCTATCTCAGCACTCGCCATGAGAACGAGCAAGCGAACCCTCACGGCCGCATTGCAGGCCGGTGATCTTCAGGCGGCGGTAGCAGCCCTTCGCCAGGATGTCGTCTTCCATACACCTATCCTCGCGACCGTCGG
>Ga0066388_100001833_pt1 | contig 12404 bp, 8 predicted proteins | sample PanSoiMetaGPlot6_FD_64539 | JGI IMG/M metagenome (GOLD analysis project Ga0066388, IMG submission 64539) | Tropical forest soil microbial communities from Panama analyzed to predict greenhouse gas emissions - Panama Soil - Plot 6 (Hybrid Assembly) | ecosystem: Environmental > Terrestrial > Soil... | reverse complement strand
GCGGTGGAGCGCGCCGCCGACATCGCCGCACACTACCATCGTAGCAAGGAACTGCGCGGCGCCGAGCGCGGGGCCGAATACGCGATCGCGGCGACCGATCGGGCGGCGGCGGCATACGCGCACGATCTCGTCGCTTCTCTGCTGCGTTTGGCGCTCGGGCTGCTGCCCCCCGACGACCGCCGTCGACCTCGTTTGCTCGCGCGGCTCGGCCTCGCCCTCGTCTGCTCGCTGGAATTCCGGGAGGGGCTCGGCGTCATCCGGGAAGCCGCAGACCTCATCGCGGCAGCGGAGGGCGCCGCCGCCGCGGCCGACTATCTCGCCCAGGCGGTCCGCGCGATGAATGACGCCGGCTACGAGGCGGGCGCAGCCGCGCTTGCTCCCCAAGGGCTCGCCTACGTCGGCGAGCGTCGGGACACCACTTGGGTAACGCTCAGGGAAGCGGACCTGCGCCGCGAGGAGCAGGACCCCGACTATGTCGGCATCGCGCTGGACTCGAAGGAGCGGCGGGAGTACGAGCGCATCCTGCTCGAGGGCTTCGCGGACGTGAGCGGAGCCGACGCCGCTGGTCTTGAGCGCCTCCTGGCTGTGGAGCGCCTGGCAGTCTTTGTCCTGGCGCGGCTCGGTACCCGGTCGGGTTTTTTCGCGATCTACGCCCACGGGGAGTACCGTCGTGGCCTGCCCGTCTGGAGGGACCTCGCGCACGACGCTGAGCGAGAGGGGCGGATCGGCCTCGCGTCCTCGTGCTGGGCGTCGGTATATCGCCTCCACATCGCCTTGGGTGAGTTTGCCGAGGCACGCGCCGCTCGCGACCGGAGCCTTGCGTTCACACGGCGCCTGATCGTGCCCTCCGACCACAGTAGTGCGATCGTCACCGGGGACGATGAATGGCACGCGGCGCGCGACGAGGGATGGAACGACCCGGTCGAGAACGTCGGCCCCGGTTTCGGTGAGGGCCCCCGGGCATGGTTCGCGGCGGGTGTTGCCGCCAGCGCCGCGCGACGTCACGCCCGACTGGGGAGGGCCGAACGAGCGCTGGCGCGGCTGGCCCCGGTGATTCCAGCCATCGAGCGTGCACCCTGCGGGGCAAACAGCTACGTCCGCCTCATTTGCGATGCTGCGGAGACGCTATGGCTCATGGCGCGGGACGATTGGGTCGACATCGTCGAGCGGTGCCTGCGCGAGAAGGTAATCGCGCCAGACCTTCACTACCCCATGACCGACGGACGTCTGGCGCTGGCCCGGCTGTGCGCGCTCCTGGGCCGCCACGACGAAGCGGTCGAGTGGTTCTCCAAGGCGCGCACGGTGCTCGAGTCGCAGGGCGCCCGCCCGCTGCGTGCGATCGTCGACTACGACGAGGGAGTGATGTACACGCGCCGCGGCGCCGGCGGGGATCGCGCGCGCGCGGTGCCGTTGCTCGAGGCCGCGCTGGCCGAGTTCCGCGCCATCGGCATGCCCGGGTGGATTCAGCGAGCGGAGTTTCTGCTGGCGATTGGGCAAGAGTGGTCACCGGTGGTGCAACGCGACATGCCCCAACGACCACTCGCGGTCCATCCAGCAGAAACCGGAGACCAGCGACCAGCAAGCGTCGACCAGGCACCAGCGACCTGCCTCTTCCACTGCGAGGGCGATGTATGGGCGGTCACCTTTGCCGGTGCGACCCATCGCCTCAAGGACACCCGCGGCCTGCAGTATCTCGCCTACCTCTTCGCGCATCCGCGCCGTGAGTTTCACGCCAGCGCGATCGCGACCATGAGCGTCAGTACGGAGGCGCTGGCGCGCATCGAGCGCGAGCAGCCGACGGCGCTGGGCCTCGGCGACGCCGGCGAGCTGCTGGACGGGGAGGCGACCGCGCAGTACCAGCAGCGCCTCGGCGAGGTGCGCGAGGAGTTGGAGGAGGCGGAGGCGAACAACGACGTCGGGCGCAGGGCCCGGCTGCGTGAGGAGCTGGAGTTTCTCCTCGCCGAGCTGGTCAGCGCCGGCCGCGGCCGCCGGGCGGCCTCGCACGCCGAGCGCGCCCGCTCGGCGGTCACCCACCGCATCCGCGGCGCGCTCAAGCAGATCGGCGCCGTCGACGCCGCCCTCGGCCGCTACCTGCGCGCCACCGTCCGCACCGGCAGCTTCTGCAGTTACACGCCCGACCCGCGCCTGCGCATCGAGTGCGACTGAAGGATGGTCTAGAGCACTTTTATTCGAGTGCCGGTTTGTCGACCGCCGTCTCGAGCTGACGAAATCGCCGCTCAGCAGAAACGGTGGAGGCTAAAGCTCCACGCGTGAGACCGTGGTGCGGACCCATGGGCAACACGCGACTCGCTTACATCGTGCTGCCGTCGCTCGTGGCGAGGCGTTCTTGCAACGCCGTCCCTCAGTGGCCGAGGAGCTGGAGGGCAGTGCTCCCGCACTGCCACGCATTGCGAAGCAATGCCCTCCAATCCAGCCCCGTCGCTCTTTGGTCGTGATTTCCCCTTTCCTGGTTTCGTGATCCTCCGTTCCCCCTTAGCGTTCTCCGCCCCTTGGCGGTTGCTCTGCTCTCGTTGCGTCACAGAGTGATGCTGGAAGTCACGCCTACAAATGCGGATGCGGCACGTATCCAGAGACGATATCGCGCAGTCCCCGGTGTTCCGCCGCGAGGGTGAATACTGGACCATCGCCTTTGCCGGGAGCACGTGCCGCTTACGCGACAGCGTCGGCCTGCATCACATCGCGTATCTGTTGAGCCGGCCGGGCGAGCAGGTTGCCGCGGTCGAGTTGGTAGCGGCGGGCGAGCCCGCCCAGGGGGACCTGGATTCACCGCCGACTCTGATCACCGAGCGTGCGCGCGTGCGTGTGACCCACGCCATCCGCCACACGTTGCACCGCATCGCCGAGCATCACGCCGACCTGAACGAGCATCTGCGCGCGACGATCAGGACGGGAACGACGTGTGCCTACCTGCCGGACCCACGCAAGGCGGTGCAGTGGGAGCTGTGAGGAACGAATGGAGCCATACGCCGTTCCAACTCATCCGTCACACGTCACACTGTGACACGTGATGTCACGCCTTCAAGACGACAGGACACCTCATCGACCAGCCGAAACGGGAGCGGCGGGTCGAATGCAAGCGAATAAACCTGAAGCCAAGGAGGGACCTTGGATGGGAACAACATCGAGCGCTGTTGTAAGGAAACGCAGAGTCGCAATCGGGGGCATCGCGCTGCTCGCATTCGTGATTGCAGGATGCCTCGCCGATGAAGTTGAAGACAACGGCAGCTGCAACTTTGGGGGTCCGAGTACGGCGTGCATTCCTGATGCTACCCATAATCGGTGGGAGTACTCACCAAACATCACGGGCGGAAGGGGCAGCGTACACCAAACGCTGGACTCGGATAGTGATTATGTCGACCTCTGGGTTTTCAAGTCCACGGTCACTGGTTCGCAGAACCTCTACGCGAAGGCGCAACACGGATGCGCCATTGTCTTTCTACGCGAGTGTTGGTTTGAACCGTGCGACCCAGGCATCTTGTGGCACGAAGCGTGGCAGAGCACCGGGATTTGGTACACCGAGGTGTGCGAAGGCGATGGGAAGAAATTGATCGGCTCTTTCAACGCGACCGCGGACAACCACTTTTTGGTCGGAATTGCGGACTGGAATCTCGAGGAGTGGGAAACAGTGAACTACCAGTTCTACATCGAGGCCCCCTAAGAGTCGGGAGATGCCAGCGCCCCGGCATCGCACGGTGTTATCCCCAATAGTTGCAGGCGAGCGTCCCGCAGTAGGCTCGTCATCGGCCAGCCAGTGCCGACCGCAGCGCGGACCCACGGCCGGTCGCGCTGTTCGAAATGAAGGGGGGACGCTCGCCGCGTTCGTCCGACACCGCGCCCGAAAGGAGGGCACATGACGCGAGCAACCGTCACCGCTGTGCTGATCCTGAGTCTGTCGCACCGCGTCGCCGCCCGAGAGGACCCGGCCTTTCTGGTGAAGGACCTCAACACCGCCCAGGCAGGCGCTCCGACCGAGCTCACCAGCTTCGCCGGTCGACTCTACTTCGCGGTCAGCGACACGCAGGCCGGACCGGGGCTGTGGCGCAGCGACGGCACCGCCGCGGGAACCCAGCTGGTCCAGGCGGGCGAGGTGAGCAATCTGACCGCCGCACAGGGCCGCCTCTTCCTCACCATCGCCTCCGCGTCCGGCCTCGAGGTGTGGACCGTCGACGCGGCGGGAATCGCCAGCCGCCTGACCACGGCGCACACTGGCTTCGGACTCACCTCCCTGACGGCGGTCGGCAGCCGCGCGTTCTTTGTCATCGAGAATCTGGACGATTACAGTTCCGAGCTGTGGCGCAGCGACGGGACGGTCGCCGGCACGACGCCGCTCACGCAGTTCATCGGCCTGCCGCAGGCCGTGCCGATCGCGCTCACCGCCGTGGGCGATACGCTCTTTTTCGCGAGCAACAGCTACGGCAACGGCTATGAGCTGTGGAAGAGCGACGGCAGCGCGGATGGTACGGTGGTGGTCTTTGCATTCGACATCAACGGCCCCGAGCCGACGCAACTGACCGACGGCGACGGCACGTTGTACTTCGTCCGCCGCGAGCCGGATGGCAACGACGCGCTGTGGCGCAGCGACGGCAGCGCCGACGGCACGGTGCGCATCGCGGTTCGTCCCTTGATCGCGCAACTGACCGCCGTCGCCGGGCGACTCTTCTTCGTCGGCCTCGACGATGCGCCCGCCTTCACAGCCGGGCTCTGGACCAGCGATGGCACGGCGAACGGAGCCGTCCGCCTCGGCAGCCCCGTTCCCCGGCCCGAGATCCTCGAGCTGACGGCGGCGAACGACAAACTGTTCTTCTTCGTCGAGGAACCCGAGGGGCGCGCGCTGTGGCGCAGCGACGGCACCGTCGACGGAACGCAACGGGTCCGCCCGGTCGTCGGCTCCCAGGCCGCGAGCGTCGGCGGGACTCTGTATTTCAATAGTGGCGCGACGCTGTGGAAGAGCGACGGCACGGAGGCGGGCACCGCGCCAGTCACCCAATCCAGCCTGAACCCGACTTCGATCACCGACGTCGAGGGCACGCCCTTCTTCGTCGGCACCGACGACAGCGGACCCGAGATCTGGAAGAGCGACGGTACCGACGCCGGCACCGTGCGCGTTGCCGATCTCCTGCACGATACCCGCAGCTCGTTTCCCAGCGACCTGACCGACGTACAGGGCACGCTGCTGTTTACCGCCGACTCGCCCGGTCCCGACAACCAGAACATCCACGCGCTCTGGCGCAGCGACGGCAGCATTGCGGGCACGCGCGCCGTCGCCGACGTACGGGTCAACCCCAATGGAGGTGTGGGGTCGGCCAAGACGCCGCTCCCAGGGCTCGGACCGGTGATCGACGGCGTGCTGTACTTCGCGGGCGGCGAGGGCAGCAGCGACTTCGCTCTCTGGCGCAGCGACGGGACCGAGGGCGGCACGGCGCGGGTGGCGGACGTGACCGGTCCGTTCAACCTGACGCGCGTCGGTCACACCCTCTTCTTCTTCGGCCGCGATCCCGCCCACGGCTACGAGCTGTGGAAGAGCGACGGCAGCGCGGCGGGTACCGCCTTGGTCAGCGACATCAATCCGGGGCCCGGCGATGCGGCATTCCGCCACTTCGTTGTCGGCTCGCCTGCCGTCCATTCCGACAGCGCCGATGCGAGGCTCATCTCTTTCCCGCCGTTCGAACTGGCGGCGGTCGGCGACAACCTCTTCTTCGGCGCGTCGGACGGTGCCAGCAACGGCCTCTGGCGGACCGACGGCACCGCCGCCGGCACCGTCCGCCTCGCCGAGCTCATCCCGTTGTTACTCACCGCCGTCAACGGCACCCTGTTCTTCACCACCGACACCGGCGGTCTTTGGAAGAGCGACGGCACCGCCGCCGGCACCGTGCGCGTGGCGGCCGTCGATCCGATCGATCTGATCGACGTGGGCGGCGTGCTGTACTTCTTCCGCGCCAGTACAATCATCTCTGCCGGTGCGTCCCTCTGGCGCAGTGACGGCACGGCCGCCGGCACCGAGGAGGTTGCGAACGTCGCAGGGCTGGCGTTGCCCCCAGTCGTCCGCAGCGGGTCGCTCTTCTTCCTCGGCTTCGGCAACCGCCAACTCGGCGACGAGACCTCCAGGCTCTATCGCCACGATGCGTCGCGCGTCGGAGTCGATGTGGTCAAGGATCTCCCGACTGGGGGCGATGGTCCGGGTTCCTTGACCGCCGTCTACGACCTGCTCTTCTTCGGCGACCACGGGCAGTTGTGGCGCAGCGACGGCACGGAGGCGGGAACAATAGCGCTGCAGCACCTCGCGGTCGGCGGTGGGTTCACGCTCTCCGGTGGACACGTCTTCTTCGCCGCCGACCGCGGCGACGGGCTCGGTGACGAGTTGTGGGCGCTGCCGGCGACCGCTCGCTGCGACGGCGACTGCGGGCGCGATGGCGCCGTATCGGTCGCCGACCTGGTCACCGCGGTCAACGTCGCTCTCGCCAACGCCCCGCTCGCCAACTGCACCGCGATCGATGTCGACGGCAGCGGCCAGGTGACGATCGACGAGCTGGTGCTTGCCGTCGGCGCCGCACTGGAGGGCTGCACACTGACGGTGGCCGACAATGAGGGAGGGGCGAGCAGCGAGTGATGCGGCCCCGTTCAACGTGACCACGAGTGCTGACGTGCTGAAGTTCTGACGTGGCGGGTCTTCCTACGTCAGCACGTCAACACGTCGGCACTCTTCCTCAGCCCGTCACGAAGAAAATCGATTGAGCTTGCCGCGCGAGGGGACTCTTCCACTACCGGCGCGAACCGCACCCGTCATCTGCCGCCTGCTGGCTCGGCGAGGTGGGCCAGCCGCGATGCGAGGACCGCGCGGAGAGCTGGTGCCGCCCCGTCCTGAGTGCGGCGTGAACGCTGCGTGGCTCACGACTCGGTCTGCACCTCGATACGTCCTGCCCGTACGGCGGCGACCAGGGCCGCGTGATCGCGCTCGTTCTGGTCGGCATAGGCGACGGCGAAGTCGGCGATCGCCTCGTCGAACGCAGCGCTGTTTCCCATGTAGCCGGCCAGCGCAGCAGGGTCCCCCGAGCGGGCGTGTGCGCTCGCGAGGGCCCAGCCGCAGAGGCCAGCATAAGCGATCAGGTGTTGTGGCGTCATAAGCTCGACCATGGGTTTGATCTTCACGTCGCGCAGCTGCCGGACGTAAAAGTGCCGGCCCTTGTCGCCGAATGTCCAGCCGAGGAAGATGTCGCTGGCTGCCTGCATGAGGCGCTGGCCGACCACGACGCGCTCGCCGCGGTGGTGGTAGACGCTTTTGCCCGCGAACGGCTCGAGCACGGACGAACGTGCTTCCTTGATCTGCAGGAACAGGGGATCGTCGTCGGCGGCGAGAAAGAGGGCGGCCCCGCACATGGTGCCGACGCTGCCGACGCCGACCACTTTGACGGCGAGGTCCGCGAAGCGGTAACGATCGAACAGGACGCGGCGCTCGTCGGGAAGCGATGCGCGGTAGCGCGCGAGGACGTCGTGCACCATGCGGTGGAACTCGGGCCGCTGCTCATCCGCCAGGTGATAGATGAGCGGTGGATCGTCCTTGATCCGCGGGGCACCGCCGAGCCGGTGGGCGAGCTTCGGGAACTCGCGGGCGGCGTCGCGGTGTTGCGCCTTGCGCAGCAGTCGCAGGTAGAGCTTGCGGATCTGGGGATCTCTGGTGCCTGCCAGATAACCGATCAGATCGACCGACGCGTACCAGACCTGCAGGGCCGGCATCAGAGCGTATTCGCATATGTGGTCGCGATACGAGCGCACGGCAGTGACCGTGGCGGTGCGGCAGTCGCGGGCGCGGAAGCGATTGTCGCGCCCGGCGATCACAAAGCTGGCGGCGAGCCGCTTGAGGTCCCACTCCCAGGGCGCCGGCAGCGTCTCGTCGAAGTCGTTGATGTCGAAGATGATGCGGCGCTCCGGAGTGGCAAAGCCGCCGAAGTTGAGCAGATGGCAATCGCCACAGACCTGCACCTGCAAACCGGTCACGGGCGTCGTGGCCAGATCGGCCGCCATGATCGCCGCGGCGCCGCGATAGAAGGTGAACGGCGATGGCAGCATGCGCCCGTAGCGGATCGGAATCAGGCGGCGGGTCCGGCCCTTGTCCGACTCGATCAGCACCTCGATCGGATCGGCCCGACCGCGTGGGGCACGCCAGCCGGCGTGGGAGCCGCGTGGTACCGTAGTGCGCAGCGCTTTGCCGGCAGCGAGGCGCTCCTCCGGCGCAAGCAGCTTCTGCTGCGCCGGTGCGGGAGGGGGAGTGGGCGCCGATCGACGGTTGCGCAATGCCACAACCTTTCTCATGGTCGCCTCCTTCAGCTACGGCTTTCCGATTCGCTCAGAACCCGAGCGCCGCGACGGTAACACCGCGGTTGGATCATCGGTCCGTGAGCACCGAATCAGAATTATAGCGTGCGGCAGGGAGGTACAAATGTAGACGCGGCGGCAGCGGCGGCGTCTACGAGTTGCGGCGGAACGTTCTGCGCCCGGCCAGCAAGGCGACGAGCGCGAGTGCCAGAATCGAAAGGCCGGTCATGGGCAGCGACAACGCAGGGACCGGTTTGATGCTCGAAGGCGTTACGGACGGCGACGTTACGGGCGGTGGCGTCGTCGTGGCCGTGGTGGTCGCGGTAGGAGTGGCAGTAGTGGTCGCGGTAGGAGTCGAGGCGACCGCCTCGCATCTGCAGGAGCTCGGATTACAGGTTTGCCCGGGAGCGCAGAAACTGGGGAGGCAAACCGGTCCAGCACAACCCCCAGTGCCATCGCTGCACATGCAGGTGCTACCGCTCGCAATGCAGGTCCCAAACAGCCCACAGCTGCCGGCGCAGAGCCCGCAGAAGGTCCCGGGGGTGTTCGTCGGCGTAGGACTGGGAGCGCCCGGGACTTCACACATACAGGTAGTGGGATTGCACGACGTTTGCGGCGCGGTGCAGGCGCCGAAGTTGACGCAAGTCGGCGCTCCGCAGCTTCCTCCAATGTCGCAGACACACGTGCTGCCTGACAGGACGCACACCCCATAAAGTTCGTCCCGCAGGGGCTCGGGGCGCACACGCCGCAGAACTGGGCGCCGGCGGTTCCTGCGCCCACGTGCAGAAGCCAAACGAACCCAAGTGTCGCATAGAGCAATCGCGCTGGGTGCGCGTTGGCAGCCATGTTCAGGTGAACTTCGCATCGCATGCCGACCGCCGTCAATCCCAAAGCACCGGAGGGCCGCGGCACGCGCGATCTGATGTGTGTAGCAGCGCTTCATGGCCGGCCTGCAGGCGGCGGCGCGCGGCGTCTCGGTCGAGCAAGCCTATCAGGACATCGCCGCGTCGGTCGCCGCCAACCGTCTCGGCGCCCGCCGCCGCCTGCGTCCACCTGTGTAGTGCGCACGCCGGCTTCGTCTCCGGCCAGAATCTACAGATCGACGGCGGCTCGTACGTGGGCCTGCTGTAAGTTCGAGAGACGTACCACGGATTCCGCGGAGCGAACCGCGGATGCATGGAGTTTGGAATGGAGTTCCGCGTCATCCGTGGGGATGCGCGCAATCCGTGTCACGCTTTTCGACTTTCGCTCGACGTCACATTGGCGACGACGATGCGACTTGCTCAGCAGCGTCGCCGTGCGATCTCGACGTCGAGGTCCATGTCCTCGAGCGCCCACAGGACTGCGAGGAGCGATGAGCCGAGCTGGGCGCGCTCCCGTGCGGCGTTGATCATTTGTGAGTTCGTCTCGGGGTCGAGGCAACTGTGTGCCCGCTGGCCCAACGACACCAACCACTCCCTGCCTTCGTTCGGCAGCTTGGTCGTGAAGAACGAAGCCGCAATGGCCAGCGCCAGGACGCGCATCCAGCGCCCTTCGTCGACGAAAACGGTTGCCAGATTGCCGAGCGCAACTGCCATTGCCGGTTCGTTCCACTCCGCCACCGCGGCGAGATGGCAACGCATGAAGCAGCGCTTGGCGGCGGCCAGCCGGTGCTCCTTCCGCAGCGCCGCGCCCAGATTGGTGAGCTGCTCCGCGCGCGCATCGTCGAGCCGGCAATCGGTGCCGAGTGTCAAGTCCGCGGGCGGTGCATCCCACTCTTCGCACCAGGGCGCCGGCGGTGGATCGCAGGCCGCCGCACCGGCGGCGGATTCGAAGAAGATCCACTCGCCGAGCGGGCCCAGCCGATACGTGTAGCCGAGGCGCAGGGCGGCCGTCAGCGGCGCCCCGAATTCACCCCGGAACCGTGCGATGTCGTCGTGATGCAACCGCGCATCCGCCGGCCATGCCAACGGCAGGATTCCATCCGCCCCGCCCACGACGCAGATGCGGTTCTCCTGCGGCAGGAAGCGAATGTTCGCCCGTGTCATCTCGGTGTAGCGCTTGTGCGCCTGCGTAAGCTGGCCGGCGACGACCGCTCCCCACGACGCGAAGTGTCCCAGATGCACCCCGGGACTGCCGCTCCCCTGCGGCGCATTGCCGTCAGGCACGAGAAGCTCCAGGTGACATTGCGCTCGACGCCTCCTTCCTTTCGCTCCCGCATGGCGACAGGTTGGGAGCCCAGAACCGAATCGCCCGCACAGTGTCGCAAATGGTGCGCAGATACCAACCGCCGAGCGGCGGCGCACGGAGAATTTCCAGCCCCGCACACCTCTCTTCCAGCCTCACCGCCCGGCGGCGATTGCCAGCGGTTGGCGAACCACGATAGACAGTCAAAGCGCGTTCAGGGGCCGAGAGCGCCACATCAGTTGTGGACGGAAGGGCCTCCTATCCGAGAGCCGTCTTCGAGGGGATACCGCGGCGTTTCGTTCTTCATCTACTCTTGGAGTTGTTTATGGTCGCCGCCCAAGCGTTCGACGCCACCAGACCAATAAGCGCACCGATTTGGAGAACGGTTTTCACTTGTGATCGTCCCCGATTCGTCCCCCGTACCGCTCTTATCATCACCTCTCCCCTCGTCTTGTGTGTCAGTAGTCGACATCGGCGTCCGAGGTCCGGGCCCTCACCGCGGATGGCCGTCCCCGAACGAGTCCTGCCTCGAACCGAGAATCGGGCGCCGGGCTTGACCACCGGACCTGAAGCATCGCAATAGGGGTTCTGATGGCGAACGGGATTCGTGGGGTGTTGGGTCAACTTCCCCGGCGGACAGGGACTCGGCGCACGCGTCCCGGTTACGAAGACACCTCCATCGACATTGAATTGACCAACGCGTGTAACGCTCGTTGCAACTTCTGTCCTCGTCACAACATGCCGAAGCTGGGACTCATGGAGTCGAGGATATTCTACAAGGCGGTAGAAAGGGGCTTGGAGTTCTTGGATGGACCCGTGTTCAAGTTCTGCGGCACCGGAGATGCCTTGTTGCATAGGGAGATCGTGGGATACGCGAAGCACATCGCTGACCTCGGTTGCGAAATATGGATAACCACGAATGGCAGCTTGATGACGGGAAACAAGGCTAAATCCCTCATCGATGCCGGTGTCAAACGAGTGTACTTTAGTATCTCATCGCGCGGAGAACAGTATGAGGCCGAATATGGCTTGGGCTATGAGCGGACTCATTCCAACATCCTGAGATTCATTGATCTGGCGAAGGGCCGGTGTCAGGTGGTGATTGCGAGGGTCTTGCACGACAGAGGGGTCGACTACGAGCAAGACAAAACCTATTGGCTTTCGAAAGGTGTCGCCAACCTGATGGACTTTGATCTCGTCAATCGGGCGGGCGCACTGTTCCCGCTGCCTCTTCAGACAGTGTCTGTCGATGAAGTGAGCAGGGCGAGGGCGTCCCTACGCCAGAGAGGCGAATGGACAATCTGTACAGTACCCTTTGCCTACTTGTTTATCGGATGGGATGGGAATTATTATTTGTGTTCTTCAGATTGGCGGAAGCAAGCCCCGCTGGGTCATGTCGATACACATTCCATCGAGGCAACGCTCGCTGCGCGTCATCGATGCGTCGGGTCACGTGGGCCCATTTGCTTCCAATGCAGCAATGATCCCGTGAATAGATACATCGCTGCGTACGGAATCCCGCGGCTCATCACCCACGGGGTCAACGGACACGCCGTCCCAGCAGGCGACGTCGATGCACTCGCCGATTCCTTGCGCCACTCCTCAGGCCGATCGCCGACGCCTGAGGACGATGGAAGCAGCGGCATGTGACACCGCGCGCCAGTACAGCTGGCGCCGTTTCCGGAAGCGCATCGCCGACGGCATTGACTCGATCTGGGCCTTGCGCTGCGGCGCGGTCCTGCGCTCACCGACGAGGTGACGCTGCCGCCGTGGCAGTCGCGTATTCCGGCGCTATGTCGTGCGCCTGTCGTCTGACAGCATGATCCACATGTACTGAACTGCCCCCGCTGTTGAAAGCCGCGATCAGCTTCGCCTTACATCGGCGGGGCCTTCTTCGTGGCGATTGG
>Ga0066388_100001832_pt1 | contig 12404 bp, 7 predicted proteins | sample PanSoiMetaGPlot6_FD_64539 | JGI IMG/M metagenome (GOLD analysis project Ga0066388, IMG submission 64539) | Tropical forest soil microbial communities from Panama analyzed to predict greenhouse gas emissions - Panama Soil - Plot 6 (Hybrid Assembly) | ecosystem: Environmental > Terrestrial > Soil... | reverse complement strand
AGCGGAGTATCGGGCGCGGCATTGGCAGCAATTGTGGTTGGAGTTGTCGCGTTGGCGGCAATCATTATTCTATTCGTTCTAAATCGACAGCAGGATTCTGTTAACGAAAACATGACGGCGCAGCAACCGCCGCAAACTATCGTGCAACAACCGGCACAGCAGCCGCCGGTCATCGTGCAACAGCCGGCTCAGCAGCCACCCGTGATTATCAATGGGCAGCCGGCGCCAGCCGCTGGTGGTGGAAGCTCTTCGACAATGAGCGGCACCGATGATTATTCGGTTCAGTCTGCCGTTGATAAGAAGTTAAGCGAAGATCCTAAATTGTCCTCGCTGGGCATAACCGCGACGGTCTTGAACGGTAAAGTGACACTGCTGGGCGTGGTTCACAGTGAGGCAGAGAAGAACATGGCTGAACGAGCCGTCAGAAACCTGAAAGGAGTTAAGACAGTCGACAACCAGATTAGCGTGTCAGGTTAAGCCTGGTCTTACCGTGTCCCTGGGCGCGCTCCCTCTAAATTTGGGAATGCGCCCAGCACCCCAGCGCACCGCCTCGAAGAAAACTCCTACGCAAATCTTTTTACCAGGTACGGATGCCTCTGGGCACCGCCGAATCGATCCAGCACACCACAGGCGTGCGTGCCTTGTTTGGTTTCAACCTCATCGGATAATCTCATTGAAAACAAATCGGATGAGGACGCAATGGAGCAACTTCCCCAAACACCCCGAACTACATTAAAGCGCCTGCCGAAGCGCGGCAGCCATGAACGCGATGTAATCAACTCGATTCTGGATGAGGGCTTCATTTGTAGTGTCGGCTTCGCTATTAACAATAAACCTGTCGTAATTCCTACAGGTTATGCTCGGGTCGAAAACAAACTCTTCATTCACGGTTCGCAGGCCAGTCGCATGCTGCGCTCGCTCAGCGAGGGAATTGAGGTCTGCGTCAACGTGACGTTAGTCGATGGTTTGGTACTGGCACGATCAGCCTTTCATCATTCAATGAACTATCGATCAGTAGTGATATTCGGCCGCGCCACCCTGGTCGATAATCGCGAAGAGAAAATAGCCGCACTCTTAGCTTTGTCTGAGCACATAATTCCCAATCGCTGGCAAGACGTGCGCGAACCGAACGAAAGCGAGTTGCGACAGACGACAGTGCTGACACTGCCGATAGACGAAGCCTCAGCGAAGATTCGCACAGGTCCGCCGCTGGATGATGAGGAAGACTATGAAATGAAGGTTTGGGCCGGCGTGCTTCCTTTGCGAATGGTGTCCGGTGAACCAATGGCTGATCCACGTCTGGTGCCAGGGATTGACACTCCCGACTACTTGCTCAACTACCAACGGACGGATCGGCTGAAGTGACTCGCAAAGTCGTCTGAACTCTGTTCAGTTAGCGTTGGGGAGACCGGCAGCGCGAACTGCTTCCCTCAGTCTTTGTCGTATCGTGCCAATCGAAGCTTCGGCACTGCTTATCGCCGCGTTTAATCGCGACCTGTTCTGCCGCAGTTGATCCAACTGGGTTTGAATCCGTCGCTTCTCGTTTGCCAGTTGGGTTTCAAGGGACTCTCGCTCCTGTTCCGGTCGCATGGAACCGACGCCGGCCAGCGATTGTTGAATTCTGTCGGGCCGAAGCTGGGGTTCTATCTCATCCAGTCGCTTCTGCAACGCCACTTCCCGGTTTCCGATATCGAGCAGTTCTTTCTGCAACGTCTCGACGCGCTGCTCCTCTTTGACCAGCAAATCGCGCAGGTAATCAATCTGACGGTACTTTTCGAGCCTGGCATTCTCGGCTCTTAGTTTCGCGACTTCGGCAGTAAGTTGGCGCACCGATTTGCGTAGTTGCTCGATCTCGTCATTAGGCGAGGCTTGAGCCGGCGCCGGTTCATTCCTGACCGGCTGCTGGGCGATTGCGGTCGAGCCCTGGATGACGCCCCACACAACGGCTGCCAGGACCAGGAATTTGTAAGCTCTGGCCGTCAAAATCGCGCGCCTGCATCCATTGCCTTGCATAAGCATCTTCCTTTCTGTGACCGACGAACCTGCAAAGAGTCGAACCCGATGATGTAATTCCACGCGAACCTGCTGCCGTTGGTTCCGGGGAATCATACTCCAAACTCCGCAATGGTGAATCCGGATTGTTAACTTCAATAATTGCCTTAAAAAACAATGGTTTTTGCCGCTCATGCCCTATCAGAACTCTATCAAAGATTTGTCAGGACATTTAGAGAAGAAAATCCGTAGAGTCTGCATCGAACGCAATTGAATTCACCCGGATGATTCCGACGCACAGCAGAGGTGAAATGAAAACCAGGAAAACCACATTCGTCGCGGTGTTGAGCCAGACCTTTACCACCTCGTCGACGTTTACCACGACTTCAAGGTCATATGCGGACCGGGGAAATTTCCACTCCGACCCCCACGACGGGAACGTTAACGCGGTTGCGACCGTAACGGCGCCGCTCGCCCGCAGCGGTCCGCAATGGTGTGCTGAATGTGCGACTCCAATGGCGATGATGTCGCCTGAGTTGGCAGCTACGGTTTGCTTTCAAACTACGCGAGCGATTTATCGACTGGTTGAAGCGGGCCGTATCCATTTCACGGACGGGCCTGAGGGTGTCAGGGTCTGCCCGGCTTCATTAATGAAGGACTGGGCGGGCGAGCAAACTGTCCGCTTACTCGCAGCGGCGCCGGCTCAGCCGGGGGCATTCGAAAATTGAAAGGACGTTAAAGCGTGCAGATCGATTAGACGACTAAGGAGGGCATTTCAAAGTGAGTCAGAATCTTGAAGCTATCCGGCACTACAAGGGCGGAATGATCAATTTTGCTAATGAGACAATTCCCGACGAACATACTACCGTCGAGCGAAGTGTGAACGCACAGGTGACATTGCATGATGGAATCGATTCGCTCAATCGTTTGGTCGCGCAATTGTCGGCTGCGGTCGAGACACTTGACGAGCCAACCGTTCCCTCGATCGAGAATGGTCTGGATTTTTATGCCGAGGTACGCAAGTTCGAAATGAGTTTGATTCAGCGGGCCTTGAAATACACTGCCGGGGCGCAAAATAAAGCCGCGGCGATTCTCAAGCTGAAGCGCTCAACGCTGAATTCGAAAATCAAAACTTATCGCCTTGGTTAACGAGGACGATCATGAACCCGGAAAAGGCAACCTCGCTTTATCAGGGCCGGCCGCAAGTGCATGGATATCTGGATCGCGCAGTGAACGATGAGGTCCGCGAGCCGCCGGATTTTGCGCGCGAGTCATACGCGCGCACTGATCGGCTGGCCGAGAGTATCCGCATCAAGCTGCTGAAGGTGCTGACATTGACTTTGCTGCGCGAACTCGAGGGCGTGGGAATTGAACCGTCCCGAACCGCCGAGAAATTTGATCTGCAGACCGAAGTGCAGCATTTTGAAGCTGAACTGATTCGCAGCGCCCTAATCATGACGGGTGGCCGCCAGCGCCGCGCCGCGAAACTTCTGGGCATGAAAGTAACGACGCTTCACTCAAAAATTCGTCGTTACGGCCTCAACGAGATAACTGTTATCGATATCACAAACGGACATGAACCAACCGCCGTCGAAGCGGTACGCACCTCACTCGAACTGGTCGAGGAGATCTTCGACGCGCATAAGCCGGCAGGCGAACCTTCTCCTGAAATTCACGTGACCGGATCAAATTGAGAGTGCCAGAGCTTCCTCAAATCGACTAGCTCCAGTAAAGAAACGACTGGCCACAGATGAACACGGATCGACACGGATGAAGAAGACTGGATGTCTTGTATCCGGATCGCTCTTATCTGTGTAAATCTGTGTTCATCTGTGGCTGCTCTTATGCCGGGGCTCAGGCTGGTGCGTTCGTTCCTAATTCGGAACATCGCAGTCACAAAATCCATCCGTCGTTCCGTTTGATCTTCAAAACTTTCAAGAAGTCACTTCGCAGAAGCAACTCCAGGAAAAAGTCCGGCTCGGCCATTTCTGAAATTTGAGCGTGAATAAAGTTGAACATTCAGATGCGCTCACAATCTCAATTCTTCATCGGCACAAGCCTTGCGCCTGACAAAGTCGAGGGCGGGAAGTTTCAGTTTGAGTGTTCCATCAACTGAACACCGGCCGGAGTAGTCGTCTATTAGAGCAGAAAGGGTAAGAGTGAACTATGAGATATGCATTTCGATTTATCTATGCTTCGTTGCTGCTGCTGGCGTTAGCGTACGCCGGCGTAGTAGCGGGCCAGACATCGACTACTGGGTCGATCGAAGGAAGAGTTACCGATCCAAACGGCGCATCAGTTCGTGGCGCTACGGTCACTGTGACCAGTCCAAATTTAATTTCAGCCAAGACTGCGGCCACCGGTGACGACGGTCGTTATCAGGTTCTGGCATTGCCGCCGGGTACTTACAAAGTTTCAGTTGAGGGCACCGGCTTCGGTAAGTTCGAGCAGAGCGATATCATCGTGAATCTGGGGCGAACCGCGAGTCTTGATGCGCAACTGCAGCTGGCAACTGCGACGGCGAGTGTAACGGTCACCGGCACGGCGGCCGTTGACACCGCTCAGACCACGAGCGGGTCGAACGTCTCAACCGATCAATTTTCCAACTTCCCCACGCAGCGCACAGTTCAGGGCCTCTACACGATCGCCCCGACAGTTACTCGGTCGGGTTTGCGCGACGCCACGGGGCGAGATGTCGATCCGTCGGTCGCGGGATCGTCGGGACCAGAAAATAATTACATTCTCGACGGCGTGAACACGACCGATCCCGCTTTTGGTGGATCCGGCGCGAATCTGCCATTCGAGTTTGTGCAGGAAGTCGAGATTAAGACGGGCGCCTACGGCGCTGAATATGGCAAGTCCACCGGCGGAATCTTTAACGTGATTACCAAGAGCGGTGGAAACGAATTTCACGGCGACATCTTTGGTTACGGCACCACGAAAGGCCTGGTGCGCGAAGTGAAAAACTTTCCATTTACCGGATCGGCCGCCAATGGCTTTTCAGAAGCCGATATCGGAGGCGATATTGGTGGTCCAATAATTAAGGACAAGCTTTGGTTCTTTGGCGCGTTCAACCCTCAGCGCCGAACCAACTATTTCCTGACGCAGACCTTCCACGCCCCGGTGTCGAACAAAGTCACGATTCCGTTCTATGCCGGGAAGATTACCTGGGCATTGAACAGCAAGAATACTTTGACGGGATCAACCTTTGGTGATTTCACCAAGGCTGACGGATTCCTGTCTACATATTCGCTGGCTAACGTTCTAACGAACGTGAATGGATTCGGCGATGATGTCCGGGCATTCATAGGCAGGCAGGAAACGGGCGGACAAAACTATGCAATGCGCCTCAACTCGACGATTAAGAACAACTTCATCGCCGAGTTTTCCGGCGGTCTGCACTTTCAAAGAAACAACGTGATACCGACTTCGGCCGATCAACCCTTGATCCTGGATAACTTCGCGGTCTTGCGTAATGGGTCAGTGTTGGTACCGGTCCAGACGGGTGTGAATTTTCAGTCCGTTGCCGACGCCAACGGAGTCGCGAACACGACCGGATTCATCGATTTTGTCGATGGCCGCGGCGGCTCTCTGCAACGCAACTTCAGTCGTGGTCCAGGCTTTGGCCTGTTTACGGCTCAGGATCGCAATCGCTACGAATTCAATGCGCACATGCAGAACATCGCCGGCAAGCACACAGTTAAGTGGGGCTTTGAATGGTTCGAAAATAAGTACAACATCGATACCGTTTCCAGCGGTCAGGATATTACTTATGCAAACCCGCTCGGTCTTGCTTTTACCAATGGCGACGATGTCAATCAAACCCACGGATCTCGCATCACGAATAACTGGCTGGTTTGCACCGTTCGCACCAGTCAGATCGTTTGTCCGAGCGCTGCCGGCACTCAGCGTGCTTCGGCGATTCCGGCCGCGACACTGGCTGCACTTGGCCTGACGGTTGGTCCCACCGACGCTATCAGCACGGCTGAAGCTTTCAACAATCCTTTCATTATCAGAAACACCACGCGCGTGCGTGATTTTGAATTGGTGGGAAAAACATCTACCCGCGCAGAGTCGTTCTACATTCAGGACGATTACAAGTTTGCGCCTAACTGGCAGTTCAACATCGGCGCTCGCTGGGATTATCAACAGTCTTACGGCAACCACGGCGTGACTTACGTGAAGTTCAATGACTTCTGGGACAACCTCGCTCCGCGGATTGGCCTGACCTGGGACTTTACCGGGCAGGGCAAAGGGAAGCTGTATGCTAACTACGCGACGTTCATCGAAGTGCCTTTGCCTCTGGATGTTAATGTCCGCGCCGGCGGCGGTGAGGTACAGACGGACAAGAACTTCAACGTGAACCGGCTGAATGCTCCGGCCAATGCCACGATTACCGCAGGCTTTACGCCGGTGAATCTCGGCGCCGATCCGACGCCACTTGATCCCGGTCTCAAACCACAGAGTATTGGCGAGTACAGCGTGGGCATCGAGTACGAGGTTGCTAAGGACATCGTTGTCGGTGCGCGCGGGGTCTATCGTCACATGAGAAATGTGATTGAAGACGGGTCGTTCGACGACGGTAACACATACTTCCTGTTTAATCCGGGAAGGAACGAGCCGGGAACTACCGAACGTGCGGCGTGCGAGGGTGACATCACGACTGGACGCGCTCCTCGCTGCTTTGGCAGCGCGGCGCGATTCTACCGGGCGGTCGAATTCACGGCGACGAAGCGATTTACGCATAATTACCAGTTCATCGCATCGTATGTTTACTCGAGTCTAATCGGCAATTACGAGGGCCTCTTCCGCAACGATAACGGCCAGGGCGATCCGAACATCACTTCGCTGTTCGATCTGCAGAGCCTTCTGGACAACACCTACGGACGGCTGCCGAACGATCGTCCTCATCAGTTTAAGTTCAACGGCAGCTATCGCACACCGTGGCGGCTGATGGTTAGCGGAAACTTTTACCTTCAGTCCGGAACGCCGTTCAATGCGCTGGTACCGCACCCCATCTATGGCAACAACGAAGGGTTCGGCGTACCGCGAGGCACGGCAGTAGTGCCGCTGGTCACGGCGAGCGAGCCGGGCTTCCCGAACACAGTGGAAAGCGTGGGCGGTAGGCGAACGCCGACCACAATGAATCTTGATCTTGGTGTTTACTATCCAATCAAGATTGGTGAAAAACGTGAGCTGCGTCTCAGTGGCGACTGGTTCAATGTCTTCAATAGCCAGCGAGCCATTACTCTGGACCAGACATTCTCGCTCAATAGTGGAGTTGCTGGAGTGCCTGCGGTTAGCAACCCGTTCTACGGCGCGGCGCAAATCGTTCAGGCTCCTTCAGCCTTCCGCTTCGGCGCGAAGTTCACGTTCTGAGTCGAGCATTTGCCACAGAGAAACGGAGCTGCAGAACGAGAACAAGGCAGCAAGGGCGAAGTTAGCTTTTTCATGTTCGCGTGTCTCCGGGACTCTGTGGCGGATGGCTTAATTTCTGCTGGTCACAACTAAACCCGACAGGGGAGAGCGCTCGGTTAATCAATCGGGGCTCTCCTCAAAACTTGTTCGGCCAACTACGGAAGGTATCCAGTGTTGCAAGAGTCATTTCTCTGAATACCTTTTTTGAAGTAGCTATTATCGCAGCTACAAAATTTTGCAGGCTCAGCCATTTCGATGAAGACAATTTTTACAAAACTTAACAATCCGATTAAGAGCGAAGCCAACCTTTCAAGGCGATTCGAATTCTTAGATAGTTGACAGCTTTTGTGGATTGCACGGCCGAGCAGCCTCGCGACGCCGCACGTGGCCCGCTTGAGAGCCCGGTCCAGGGTTTCCGTAACAAACCAGTAGAGAATCGAAGCGTTGCAGGATTTTCTTTTTCCTGCTGACAGTAAACTGAAGGACGTGACAGCGATCCTTTGACATTCGATTCCCACAAATTTCCGGCAGCCGGTTCATGAGTTTCATTTTTCGAACTCAACCGGATTGCTGGACGTTTTGTATTTATTGAATCGTTTTGCGGTGGCATCAGTTGTCCCACTTGTGGGACGCGTTCGCGATGACGGTGCTACATCGAACTGACTAATCCTCACAGAGCTTTGATCGGTTGACTCTGGGACAGATCATGAATAGCGAACCATCATTGTTTTACGAATTTGGGCCGTTCCGGCTGAACGTTCACGAACGACTGCTCGAAAAGAACGGAGAACTGGTGGCGCTCACCCCGAAAGTATTCGAGACGTTGCTGGTTCTTGTCGAGCACAGTGGACACGTGTTGGCAAAGGACGATTTGATGAGCCGGTTGTGGCCCGACACCTTTGTCGAAGAGAGCAGTCTGACGCAAAACATTTCGCTGCTGCGTCGCGCCCTTGACGAAGCGCCGGGATCTCGCCAGTACATCGAAACTATTCCGAAGCGCGGCTACCGTTTTGTCGCGGACGTACGACGCATCGACACGCACGAAACTACCACGCTGATGATCGCCGCTCAGATCGAGGAAGAGGTGAGCGATTCTCCTGCGCCGGTTGCGATCGCGCAGCGTGCGAGTGTGTCGCTGACCAAATATCGAATCATCGGAGCTACGGTCATCGCGATGATTCTCATCATTGGCGTAGCCGCGGCGTATTTGCGCTATCGCAGTCGCGCGGCGGCGAACCGCGCGACGCCGGCCAGTATCGCGATTCTCCCTTTCAAAACGATCGGTACCACCGGACAGACAGAAGTGCTCGGTCTCGGGATGGCTGACGCTCTGATAATCAGGCTCAGTCATTTGAACCAGACGACTGTGCTTCCAACGAGTTCAGTGTCCCGTTACACGAATCGAGAGAAGGACGCCGTCACGATCGGACAGGACCTGGGGGTCGAAGCCGTTCTTGACGGAACGGTGCAACGTGAAGGCGATCAGGTTCGCATTACGGCACAACTCATCAGACTCTCAGACAGGAAATCAATTTGGACCGCCAAGTTCGACGAGAATTATCGTGACCTGTTTGCTTTACAGGACACGATTTCTGAGCAATTGGCAGCTTCGCTGATTCCGAAGTTGTCTGCGTATGAAGGGGAGCATAACGACAAACGCACTCCGGCGAATCAGGAGGCGTATGAGGCCTATTTGACCGGACTGTATTTTTGGAACCAGCGCTCGAGGGAGAGTCTGCAGAAATCGCTCGAGTATTTCGAGCGCGCGACACAAAAAGATCCAGGCTATGCGCTGGCTTATGCTTTACTCGGCGATGTTTACTTTTTGAGTTATGCCGATGGCTACGATTTGGTGACACCAAACGATGCTCTGGTGAAGGCTAACGCCGCAATTAACAAAGCGCTGGAGTTAGATGAGAACATCGCCGAAGCGCATGTAACCAAGGCGGGGTTAATGCGGTTGGATCCCGAAGGCGCTGATCGCGAATACCGCCGGGCGCTCGAGTTGAATCCCAATCAGGGCATCGGTCACATGCGTTATGCCCAGTTTCTTTTCAATCAGCGCAAGTTGGATGACGCAGTCGCGCATGCCAGGCGCGCGGTGGAACTGGATCCCACGTCGCCTGTGACGCACATTTCTTACGGCTTCATGCTGGGAATGTCGCGCGACACTGATGGCGCTGCCGCGCAGTATGCGAAAGCGTTAGAGCTGCAACCCGATCAAGTCGTCGCTAGATTCAATATCGCCAACGTGTACGCGCAAAAACACATGTTCAAGGAAGCGATGGCCGAGTTCGATCGAATCGCTGAGAAGGATCACATCCTGGGTACACTGGGCCGTGCCTACGTATTTGCAAGTTCGAAGCGACGCGATGCGATGCGACAGGAATTGTCCAAGTTAGAAAAGGAGAGTCCGGCGCGCGTAGGCCCGCTCAACGTCGTAGCACTGTACGGCATGGTTGGTGATAAAGATACTGCGTTTGAGTTGCTCGACAAGATTGAGCCGGTACCATTCGTGCTCGCACGGCTCAAGTTCGATCCGGATCTGGATTCTCTGCGCGGCGAACAAAGATTTGATGCCTACCTCTCGCGGCATCACATCGACAAGTTGTGACATCGGAGTCCACCGCGGCGACGCCCCAGCGGTCAGTACCACCTCCGTCAGGAGGTGGGATAACGAATCCAATTAAATACAACAAGGCCTCCTGATCCCACCCGCTAACGCGGGTGGTACTGACTCCGCATTAACTGTTCACTAATCGGAACAAGCATTTCTCGTTCATCGATCCGAATACCTCAAAAACATCGGAATAAAATCCAAATCGGTCAATTCATACTCCGCCTCTCGCGTACATACTCGTGGAAATGCTGCTTCCAAAGTTTTGGAGGCCCAGACGGCATGATGGTTGCGCCTTCAGTAGCTGTGAGATCCAACACTCGACTCTGTTGTTCAGGAAGTGGAACAGCCTTGAACAAATCACTGAATTGAGTGCCCACAAATTGGATCGCAGTCAACAACTCGAAGGGAGCCATCCATGAAAAGATTTGTTTTTAGTCTGCTGGCGATTGCCATCCTGACGACCGCCAGCGCAGCACAATCGAATCGCGGTAACCTGAGCGGCACTGTCTCTGATGCGAGCGGTGTTATTCAGGGGGCGACTGTAACTGTCAAAGATAATCAATCGGGTAAAGAAGTGACCGCCGTGACGAATGATGCGGGTGGTTATGTCGTGGCCCAACTGGACGTGGGAACTTACACGGTCAAGATTAGCGCGGCGGGACATAAAACATTTACCGCGACAGCTGTGAAGATTGATGTCGCTCGCGAGTACACGCTGAACGCGACCTTGGAAGCAGGGAATATCAACGAAAGCGTGACCGTAGTCGCAGGCGCCGACATCGTTAACTCAGTTGATGCCCAGCTGAGTAACACTGTAAGCCAGCGCCAGATCATTGAATTGCCGCTGAACGGACGTAATCCACTCGCGCTGGTCCAGTTGCAGGCGGGCACCTCATCGAACAGCGCGCAAACTACCACCATCAATGGCCAGCGTTCCTCTTTCACTAATATTACCCGCGACGGCATCAACGTGCAGGACAATTGGATTCGCGCGAACGCCGTAGATTTTCTGCCCGATCGCCCCAACGTTGACGACACGGGAGAATTCACAATTGTTACTCAGAATGCGGGAGCCGAAGCCGGCTTTGGCGCCTCACAGGTGCAACTTGTGACGCCGCGCGGCTCGAACGAATTTCATGGCGCCGGATTTCTTTTCAACCGCTCGTCGCACTTCGCGGCCAACACGTTCTTTAACAATTTTTCAAGTGTGCCGCGGCCGTTTTTGAACCGCAATCAATACGGCGGCAAGATTGGCGGGCCTATTCTCAAGAACAAACTGTTCTTCTTTGCGACGTATGAAGGATTTCGTCTGCGCCAATCGACCACGGTAAATCGCACGATTTTGTTGCCAAACGCGCGCAACGGCATCTTTACTTATCGTGATACGACCGGAGCGACGAGGACGGTGAATCTTCTTAGCGGCGGATTTGCAGCGGTGACCGGTGTGACGGCAATCGATCCGGTAATTACGAATCGCATCCTGAGCGCGCTGCCCACCGCGGGTAACAACACCACCCTGGGTGATCAGCTCAACACGACGGGACTGACCTTTTCGCGCGCGATCAATACCGATCGCGAAGCGTTTACCAGCCGCTATGACTGGACCATCAACGACCGTCACAGCATCGAAGGCGTCTTTGCTTACAAGAAAGAAGACAACCTGCGGAACGACGTTGACGGTCAGCAGGGTTTGACGGTTGCTTCCACCGCCTGCTGTTACACGACGATCCCGTTTGGCTTCCAGGACGCGCACACGCCATTCCTGTCCCTCGCGTGGCACTGGCTGATCAGCAACAACCTGAGCAACGAACTGCGAGGAGGATGGCAGAAGAGCGATCCCACTTTCGATGTTACTGCCCCCAGCGTGCCGTTCTATATGCAGGTGCCGCTCATCAACAACCCCGAGAACGGCTTTCAGACCCAGGGCCGCTTCACCACGATCACGAACCTGCAGGACAACGCCGTTTGGACGCGTGGTAAGCATTCGATCCGGTTCGGTGGCCAGTTTCAGGGATTCCGCGCCACCACCTTTGGACCAGGAGCGTTTGGTCAGCCCTTCATTCCCGTGTACGCGCTCGGAGGTGGAACCACGCCGGCATTCACCACGGGCAGCACCGGCTCGTTCAACACCGCTGCCGGTTGTGTGGCGGCCACGGGGGTCAACTGTGCCAGCAACACCCAAATCGGCACGGCCAATAATCTCCTGGCGTTACTCGGTGGGTTAATTGGCACAGCGAGCCAGACCTTCACGGCCGAGAGCAAGACCGGAAACCTGCAGCCCGTCTCGCCACAACATAAGATCTTCTATGAAAACTACTCAGGTTACATTTCGGATCAGTGGCGAGCGACTCCGCAGCTAACAGTCAATCTCGGA
>Ga0066388_100001831_pt1 | contig 12406 bp, 7 predicted proteins | sample PanSoiMetaGPlot6_FD_64539 | JGI IMG/M metagenome (GOLD analysis project Ga0066388, IMG submission 64539) | Tropical forest soil microbial communities from Panama analyzed to predict greenhouse gas emissions - Panama Soil - Plot 6 (Hybrid Assembly) | ecosystem: Environmental > Terrestrial > Soil... | reverse complement strand
AGCTCTTCGGCTGAGCGACCTGCTTCTTCGCCTTCTCGACCTCCGCCTGCGCGTCCAGCGTCAGGCGGTAGGCCACGTAGTACTTGTAGATGTTGCGGACGTAGGTCGTCGTCTCGGTGCCGATCTTCTTGGCCACGACGATCTCGACGTTGTTAAACCACTTGTCCGGGTCGAGGCCCTGCTTCTCGGCTTCCTTGCGACACTTCGCGATGTTCCCCGGGCCGGCGTTGTAGCTGGCGAAGGCGAAGAGCGGCCGGTTGCCCTCGCTGAAGTGGGCGTCGGCGAAGTACTTCTCCATGAGCTGATCCATGTACTTCGCACCGGCGTGGATGTTGGACTCGGCCACGTGGATGTCGCCGACCTGCATCTGGGCCCCGGTCTCGGGCATCAGCTGCATGATGCCGACGGCGCCGACGTGGCTCTTCGCCTGCTGGTTGAGCTGGGACTCCTGGTAGCCCTGCGCGGCCAGCATCAGCGGGTCGAAGCCGTATTTCTTGCCGTACTTCTCGAAGAGTCCGAGCGTCTGCTGGAAGCGCTTGTACTCGGCGCTCGCGGTCGGGTCCTTGAGCTCCTTGACCTTCTTCATGTAGGCGTTCATGCGGTAGTCGGCGACGCCCTGCTTGATCGCCCAGTTCTTGAAGAAGTCGTCGATCTCGGCCTTGAGCTTCGGGCTGTCCTTGCGGATCGCCCACCCGGTCTTGGCGTTCTCGCGGAGCACGAGGTCGTTGTGAACTTTGACCTTCGGCAGCACTTGTGCCCACATCCGGCCCTTCCAGTCGTCGACCACGAGGAGCTGGATCAGTCCGGCGTCGAGCATTTCCATCAGGTCCTCGTCTTCGAGCGAGTCGGGGACGGTGACGAGCGTGATCGGTTGCTTGCCGTCCTTGCGGAACTTCTCGTTTAGCTTCTCCAGACTCTCGTAATAGCTCGAAGCCTTGCGGACGTGAACGGTCTTGCCCGAGAGGTCGTCGAGCGACTTCAGGTCCGGCGACTTCGGGCCCGTCGCGATGACCTCGCTGATGGTCTTGCGCCCTTCGTCTCCCGGAACGAAGTCCACGGTCTTGAGCCGTTCTTCGGTGACCGTGAGGTTGCCGATCGCCACGTCGCAGAGGCCGTCGGAAAGGTCCGGCAGGAGCTTGTCCCGCGTCGCCGGCGCGATGTAGATCGTCAGGGGACGCTTGCCCAGCTGCTTGGCGTACTTGACGTTGATGTAGCGCTCCCAGTCCCGCACGAGCTCGACCGCGAGCCCTCGCTCGCGGCCCTTGTCATTGAAGTACAGCGACCGTGAAAACGGCGAGTAGACGCGAATCATCCGGCGGTCGAGCAGCTTGTCGAAGTCGCCCGTCCAGGGCTTGTTGGCGATCGCCAGCTTCCGGGGTTGCGCAGCCGGAGTCGGCGACGGCGCCGCGGTTTGCGCGCTCGCAACCGCGGAAGACAAGAGTAGGACTGCCAGGACCGGGCTTTTCATAGTCGCACCCTCCGGCAAAGTTCCCTGGATCATTTCGCATATCCCGGACTGCGGGAACCCCCCGGCCGAATCGTATGAAGGCGGCTGTCCACGGACGGGCACATCCCGGAGGCTCGACGGCGGAGCGGAGCCTCATATACTTCGCGGCAGCGCGGTCGCCGCGGAGGAGGAATCTTCCGCCGGCAATGCGAAAGCGAGGACTTCGATGGTGAGTATGCGGACTCGCTCTGTCTTCTGCGCCGTCCTTCTGCTGTTCGCCGTTTCGAGAGACTCCCTCGCGCAGACCGATCCCCTGCCGTCCTGGAACGACACGGCGCCGAAGCAGACGATCCTCAAATTCGTCGCCGAAACGACGAAGGAGGGCTCGCCGTCGTTCGTCCCCCCGGCCGAGCGCATCGCGACGTTCGACAACGACGGGACGCTCTGGGCGGAGCAGCCGCTCTATTTTCAGTTTCTTTTTGGCATCGATCGAATCAAGGCTCTCGCGCCGAAGCATCCGGACTGGAAGACGACCGAGCCTTACAAGTCCGTCCTCGAAGGCCATCCCGAGAAAGCGCTGGCGCAGGGAGATAGAGCGGTCCTCTCGATCATGATGGTCTCCCACGCCGGAATGACGACCGCCGAGTTCGACACGACGGTCCGAGATTGGCTCGAGACGGCGAAGCACCCGCGCTTCCACCGGCCGTTTACGGACCTTGCCTACCAGCCGATGATCGAGTTGCTCGCCTACATGCGCGCCAACGGCTTCAAGACCTTCATCGTCTCCGGGGGTGGCGTCGAGTTCATGCGCGCCTTCGCCGACAAGGTCTACGGCATCCCTCCCGAGCAAGTCGTCGGAAGTGCGGGCGAGACGAAGTACGAGATGCGCCCGGACGGACCCGTCCTGCTCAAGCTTCCAAAGGTCGCCTTCATCGACGATGGCCCGGGCAAAGCCGAGGGCATCCAGCGCATGATCGGCCGGCGCCCCGTCTTCGCCTTCGGGAACTCCGACGGCGACAAGCAGATGTTGGAATGGACCGCCGCCGGTAGCGGCGCGCGGTTCATGGGACTCGTCCACCATACAGACGCCGAGCGCGAGTGGGCCTACGACCGCAAGTCCTCGGTCGGTAGGCTCGACAAGGCCTGGGACGAAGCCGTCCAGCGAGGTTGGATCGTCGTGGACATGAAGAAGGACTGGAACAAAGTGTTCGCCTTCGAGAAGTGACACACATCAGAAGGGGAGGGTCCATGAAACTCCGGGTCCTGTTCGTGGGTGCACTCGCTGCTCTCATTCCCGTGCTCGCCCAAGCCCAGGCGCCGGCCAAGAAGCCCAACATCCTCGTGATCATGGGCGACGACATCGGCTGGTACAACACGAGCATCTATAACCGCGGCGACATGGGTTACCAGACGCCGAACATCGACCGCATCGGCAAGGAAGGCGCGATGTTCCTCTCCTGGTACGGCCAGCAAAGTTGTACAGCCGGGCGCGCCGCGTTCGTCACGGGCCAGTCGCCGATCCGCACGGGTCTGACCAAGGTTGGACTACCCGGCGCGGAGCTCGGGCTCGGCCCGAAAGACCCCAGCGTCGGAGACGTCATGAAGTCTCTCGGCTATGCCACCGCGCAGTTCGGGAAAAACCATCTCGGCGACCGGAACGAACACTTGCCGTGCGCGCATGGCTTCGACGAGTTCTTCGGGAATCTCTACCACTTGAACGCCGAGGAGGAGCCGGAGAACCCGGACTACCCCAAGGATCCCAGGTTCCGCCAGAAGTTCGGCCCGCGAGGAGTCATTCATTGTTGGGCGACCCCGACCGAAGATACGACCGTGGACCCCGCCTTCGGGAAGGTCGGTTTTCAGAAGATCGAGAACACCGGACCGCTCACCGTCAAACGCATGGAGACGGTGGACGAGGAGTTCGCGAATGCCGCTCTCGACTGGATCGACAAGCAGGCCAAGGCCGGAAAGCCCTTCTTCGCCTACGTCAACACGACCCGCATGCACATCTTCACGCACTTGAAGAAGGAGTCGGAGGGCAAGACCGGGCTGGGCCTCGAGCCGGACGGCATGGTCGAGCACGACGCCGAAGTCGGACGCCTGCTCAAGAAGCTCGACGATCTCGGCGTGGCGGACAACACCATCGTCGTTTACACTTCGGACAACGGCGCGGAGATGATGACCTGGCCGGATGGCGGCTCGACTCCCTACCGCGGCGAGAAAGCGACCAACTGGGAGGGAGCCTACCGCGTGCCGACGCTCATTCGCTGGCCAGGCGTGATCAAGCCTGGCACGATCTCCAACCAGTTCTTCGCCCACGAGGACTTCATCCCGACCTTTGCGGCCGCGGCAGGCAACGCGAACATCGTCGACCAGTGCATGAAAGCCTGTCAGCTCACGGGCAAGTCGTTCAAGGTCCACCTCGACGGCTACAACCTCATGCCGTTCTTCAAGGGAGACGTGAAGGAGTCGCCGCGGAAGGAATTCCTGTACTGGAGTGACGACGGCGATCTCTTCGCCCTTCGCGTGGGCGACTGGAAGATCTCTTTCATCGAGCAATACCACGAGGGCCTGGACATCTGGCTCAAGGACTACACGAGGCTGCGTGGTCCCCTGCTCTACAACCTCCGCGCCGATCCCTTCGAGCGGGGACCGCACTCGTTCCTGTACGACGACTGGCAGGTGCACCGTGCGTTCGCTTTCGTCCCCGCGCAGGCCATCGTGGCGAGGTTCCTCGAGACCTTCAAGGAGTACCCGATTCGCGCGAAGCCCGCGAGCTTCAATCTCGACGAGGTGATGCGAAAGTTGACGCCCGCGCAATAGGTTTCAACGAAAGGGAGAATCGCTGCAGCTCGTGATAGAGATGCGGCGCCATGTTCCCTCGGAGATTCGTCGTGTTGTGCGTCATCGGCGTCGCGGCGTCCGCCTGCCGTCCACGCGAAGCATCGCGGACGACGCCGCCGGCGTCGACGGCGAGCGCCGCCACGCCCGTCGAAGCGTCGGACGCCGCTTCGGATCCCTCACGCCTCGTCGGCCGGTGGTTGCGAAGCGACTCGGATTACACGATCGCGATCGCAGCGGCCGCGCCGGACGGGAAGCTCGACGCGCAGTATCTGAATCCGAATCCGATCCATGTCTCGAAGGCGGAGTGGCGCCGCGTCGGAGGGAGCCTCGCGGTCGTGCTCGAGCTGACGGACCGAAACTACCCGGGCAACTTCTACACGCTGACCTACGATCCGGGGAGCGATTCGCTTTCGGGCATCTACCACCACCTCGGTCTCAACCAGGAGATCGAGGTCGTCTTCTCGCGCGCTTCTCGGTGACCTCTTTCGGAGAAAAGTAAGCCCCCCGTCGCCGGGGGGCTCCGAAGGAGGAGATCTGTGTACGCCTTCTTCTACGGAGCGGGCGCGCCGAGCGTCTAGGGCTCGGCCGTTCGCGCGAAAGATTCGCCGTTGCAGTATCTTCTGCCGACGTGACGCTCCCCGCGGGAACCCGCCTGGGCGCCTACGAGCTTCTGACGCCTCTAGGCGCCGGAGGCATGGGCGAGGTGTACCGCGCGAAGGACACTCGGCTGGCGCGGGAAGTGGCCGTGAAGGTTCTTCCGGCGGAGCTTTCGTCGGACCACGAGAGGCTGTCGCGATTCGAGCTCGAAGCGCGCGCGGCCTCCGCTCTCAATCACCCCAACATCGTCACGGTGTACGAGATCGGCTCGGCCGAGGGCGTCTCCTACATCGCTATGGAGCTCGTGGACGGGAAAACGCTGCGCGAGCTGCTCGTTCCAGGGGCGATGCCCACCCGAAGGCTCCTGCCAATCGCGACACAGGTCGCCGACGGCCTCGCCAAGGCCCACGAATCGGGGATCGTCCATAGGGACCTCAAGCCCGAGAACGTCATGGTCAATAGGGACGGCTTCGCCAAGATCCTCGACTTCGGTCTGGCGAAACTGGCAGCCCTTTCGGACGACGGGAGCTCCCAGCTCCAGACGCTCGCCGGGTCCGGGACCCGTCCGGGCATGGTGATGGGCACCGTGGGCTACATGTCGCCCGAGCAGGCGAGCAGCGAGACGGTCGACTTCCGCTCGGATCAGTTCTCACTGGGCTCGATCCTCTACGAGATGGCGACGGGCAAGCGCGCGTTCCAGAAACGGACGGCCATCGAGACGCTCTCGGCCATCATCCGGGAGGATCCCGAGCCGATGGCGCAGGCGAACCCCGAGGTACCGGCGCCGCTGCGGTGGATCGTCGAGCGCTGCCACGCCAAGGAGCCGGAGAACCGTTACGCCGCGACCCGCGATCTGGCGAGAGACCTGAAGCAGGCGCAGCAGCACATCTCGGAGACCTCGATGGAGACGCCCGCCGTCGCGCGGCCGAAGGAGCGATGGGGGAGGTGGGCTGCCGCCGCGCTCGCGATCCTCGCTGCGGGAGTGGCGGCGGGCATTCTGATGCGGATGCGAACGGCCGCGAGGCCCTCGGCTCCAGCCACGCTGCGGCGTTTGACGTTCGCTCCCGGCCTCGAGGACGATCCCTCGTATTCGCCCGACGGAAAGTTTCTCGCCTACACGACCGACGAACGGGGGAATCTGGACGTCATGGTGCTACCTCTGGCCGGCGGCGAGCCTATCCGCATCGCCGGGACGGACGCCGACGAGGCGCAGCCGGCGTGGTCGCCGGATGGCTCGCGCATCGCGTACGTCTCCGCGAAGGACCACGGCGGCCGACTCGCGCCCACTTTGAACACGTCCGCGCTGCTGGTTTACCTGAACTCCAGCTTCGGCGACATCTTCGTGGTTCCGGCACTCGGCGGCGCGGCCGCGAAGCTCATCGAAGACGGCCATTATCCGAGCTGGTCACCGGACGGGAAGCGCATCGTCTTCATGTCCAACCGGGGAGGCCGTGTCAAGCTCTGGACCGTCGCCTCCGACGGCGGCGCTCCCACGCAGCTGACGAGAGATCCCCAGACGATCGATTACCAGCCGGCCTGGTCGCCCGACGGGAAGTGGATCGCGTACGGCTCGGGACTCCCGACAATGACTGGCGGGAACTGGCGATTCAACGTCGCCGTCATTCCCGCCGGCGGCGGGGAGCCCGCCGCGCTGACGAGCGAGTTCCGATTCGTGACGCGACCCGCGTGGTCGGCCGACGGGAAAGCAATCTTCTTCGGGGCCGATCAGAACGGAATTCTCAACATCTTCAAGGTCCCCTTCCGCGATGGCCAACGGGCGGGAGGGCTCTCGCGCGTCACGCTCGGTCAGGGACAGGACACCGGAGCGACGATCAGCCAGGACGGACGCAGGCTCGCATTCGCCGCGCTGTACAACGAGCTCAACATCTGGGAGGTCACGCTCGAAGGAATGGTCGGACGCGCCGTCACCTCGGGCGCGGGCAACCCCAACTATCCGAATGTCTCTCCGGACGGCAAGACACTTCTCGTTCAGTCGAACCTGACCGGTGACCTCGCCGTCTGGACGGTGGATCTTCAGGGCAAGTACATATCCCGGCTCACCCCGGGGGAGGACCTCGAGCCCGCAGCCCGATGGTCGCCCGACGGCACGCGCTTCGCCTATCTCTTCGAGAAAAAGCTGCGGATTCAGTCCCTGGGCAGCCTGAGCGCACAGGAGACGGGCGTCCCGGGTTCCGGATCCCTGAGCTGGTCGCCGGACGGCAAGACCCTGGCGCTGGGAGCGGCCCTCAGCGGGCCGGGTGAGATCCGGCTCTACGACGTCGCGTCCGGAACGCTGCGGGAGATCACGAACCTCAGACAGCCGCTCGACGAACCCACGTGGTCGCCCGACGGGAAGCAGATCGCCTTCATGGTGCAGCGGGGACGGGTCCGCGAGATCTGGGTGGTTCCGTCCGAGGGCGGGACGGCGCGTGCGCTGACGAAGGACCTCGAGGACTCGCATCCGTTCTGGTCGCCCAAAGACCCGGACACGATCCTGTTCCTGCGCCATCACAAGCGTCTCGCCACCGTCTCAGTTTCGACAGGAAAGGTCACGATCCTGCCATGGACGCCCGAAGGGAGCTACGTCCTCGACTTCCCGAGCTGGTCGCCGGACGGGAAGAAGATCTACGTCGCCGTCGGGCGCAAGACCGGAAACATCTACCAGCTCGAGGGCTTTTGATCCGCCTCCGATTGAAGCCCGGGCGGGACGAATCGGTCCGCCGGCGACACCCGTGGGTCTTCTCCGGTGCCGTCGCGAGCACGGAAGGCGATGGGTCCGACGGTCGCGCCGAGGTCGTGGACGCTTCCGGGCGCCGGCTCGCGCGCGGCGCCTACTCGCCCGACTCCCAGATCGTGGCGCGGCTCTGGACATTCGGGGACCGCGAGGTCGATGTCGCGGTCTTTCGCGAGCGGTTCGCCGCGGCGCGTCGGCTTCGCGAGGAGATTTTGCCGGGCGAGACGACCGGCTATCGCGCCATCAACTCCGAGGGTGACGCGTGCCCGGGCGTGCTTCTCGACGTCTACGGCGAAGCCGCGGTGCTCGAGCTGTTGACTGCAGGCACGGAGGCGTGGCGGGGCGATCTGGAAGCCGTAGCGAAGGAGATCTTTCGTCCGAAGCGCCTCGTGGTTCGAGAAAGCGGCGCGGCGCGAGACCGGGGAGAACGCCCCACGACAGGCGAAGCGACCGAGCGCGTCCCCTTCCTCGAGAACGGTCTCCGATTCTTCGCCGACCTCGGCTCCGGACAGAAGACCGGGTTCTTTCTGGACCAGCGCGACAATCGGGCGAGACTGCGAGCCCTGTCGCGCGGGCGAACGATCCTGAATCTCTTCTCCTATTCCGGCGCGTTCTCGATCGCGGCTCTCGCCGGCGGCGCGAAGCGGGCCGTGGACGTCGATTCCTCGTCGCCGGCGCTCGCGCTCGCCAGCGAGCATCGCCGCGCCAACGGCTTCGAGACCCGCGACGAGGATTTCGTCCAGGAGGACGTCTTCGACGACGTCCGGCGCCGCCACGCGGCCGGCGAGCGCTGGGACGTCGTGGTCTGTGATCCGCCGGCTTTTGCGAAGAAGAAGGCCGACGTGGATCGCGCGGCGCGCGGCTACAAGGACATCAACCGTCTCGCCATGTCGCTGGTCGCGCCGGGAGGGTGGCTTCTGACCTGCTCGTGCTCGGGGCTTGTGAGCGCAGACTTGTTCCAGAAGATCGTCTTCTCGGCGAGCCTCGAGGCCGGGGCGTCCTTCGCAATGGACGCCCGGCAGGGCGCGGGTCCGGATCACCCCGTGTCGCTCGATTGCCCGGAGGGGGAATACCTGAAGGGTGTCTGGCTGCGGCGCCAGCAGATCTAGACCGGGATCTATACTCCGGGACCATGATGGTGTTTGTTTCGGTTTCCACGCTGACGCTGTTCTTCGCGTCCGCCGCTCCCGTGCATCAGGTCGGCCCGGCTCAGTACCAGGCCGTCTCGCCCCGGCGAGAGGTTTCCTCAGCGGACCTGGTCATGTCCGCGCCGCGGCTTCCGTCGGAGGCCCGGCACGTGCTGCGTGCCCTTCCGGCCGCCGAGAAGACGTGGCTGGACACGCGCGATGGGCTGCGCAGGAAGACTCGCCAGCAGGTGGGCGTGGCGCGAGGATTGGACGGAGACGTGGGCTTCGAGGGGTTGGTCGCCGATCTCCGGCTCGAAAGGTCGCGACGGGCCGGCGGAGGGTGGCTCGAACGGACCGACGACGGGCGCGTCATCTGGACAGCCTCCTTCTCTTCGGAAGGCGCTGGTGCTCTGCGTCTCCACATTCGCACGGCCCAGCTGCCGGCGGGAAGCCGCGTCTACGTCTATTCGGTTGCGGCGGCCGAAATCCGTGGGCCGTACTCGTTCGATGCGGGAACTGCGCCGGAAGGCTTCTGGACGAACACGATCTACGCGCCGGAGATCTTTCTCGAGGTGCAGCTCCCGGGATCCGACATCGCGGCTCTCTCCAGCGCGCGTCTGCTCGTCGACGCGGTCGCGCATCTGGAGTTTCCCTCCGCCGCCTTCGCCGAAACCGGGCCGGCCGGCGCCGTGCAGCCCAAGTCGCAGACCTGTTTCGTCGACGCCGCCTGCGTGATGCCGTCGGAGTTCCCGAATCTCGCCGACGCGTCGAAAGCCGTCGGGCAGCTCACGTTCCAGGACGGGAATCAGTTCTTCGTCTGCACGGGAGGCCTGCTCAACTCGGATCCGCAGACCTTCACTCCGTTTCTCCTGACAGCGAACCACTGCTTCTCGACGCAGGCCTCGGCGACTTCGCTGGAGGTGGTCTGGAACTTCAAGACCGCGACCTGCGGCGGCATCCCGCCCAACCCCGCGACGCTTCCGCAGAGCCTCGGCTCGACGCTCCTCGCCACGGGGACGGTCAGCGACTTCACGCTCGTGCAGCTCTCCCAGAACCCGCCCGACGGCGCCTTCTTCCTGGGCTGGACGACCCAGGACATCGCGACCCAGGGAGCCGGAACGATCCTTCGGCGGCTGAGCCATTCCAGCGGCGGGCCCATGATCTACACGCGGGAACGGGTCAGCGCGACGCCCGACCCCGCCGCCTGTTCCGACGCCCCGCAGGGCAATTTCATCTACATGAAGGACGAGGTCGGCGGGACCGGCGGCGGAAGCTCCGGCTCGCTGTCCTACCTGTCCGATCTGCGCGTCGTGGGGCAGGAGCTCGGAGGCTGCGGGCTCAACGTCGACGATGACTGCGACGTCATCCAGAACTCGACGGTGGACGGGGCGTTTCGTGTGTCCTTTCCCTTTCTGCAGCAATTCATCGCGCCGGGACAGACGCCGGTGCGGTCCCCGGTCGTGTTGACGCCGACGCTCGACGAGCCCCGGAACACGATCACACTGCCTCCGCGTCCTTGATCGCGATTCTCGGGCCGTCTCCTCCCGACCGCGGAGGGATCGCCCGCGAGACGGCGCTTCTCGCCGAAGAGCTCTCGCATCGAGGGCCGGTCGCTTACTTCACGTTCTCGCGCCGCTATCCGCGCTGGCTCGACCCGCGCCGCTTCGACGTGGATCCGGAGCTTCCGTCCTCGCCGGCGACGCCGGTCCTGGATTACCGCTCCCCGCGTTCCTGGAAGCGCGCCGCCGAAGCGATCGCCGCCGAAAGGCCTTCGGCGCTCCTGGTGCCGTGGTGGACCGGCTTCTGGGGGCTTCCGGTGCGCGCACTGTTGCGCCGGCTCGGACGCCGCGCCCCCGGCGCGCGCCGGATCTTGATCTGCCACAACGTCGAGGACCACGAACGCGGCGCGCTCCGCGGGTTTCTTTCCCGGGGCGCATTTCTGGCGGCGGACGGGTTCGTCGTCCACTCCGAGGAGGATCGCGCGCGTCTCTCTCGGATCGCACCGGGTCGTCCCGCGCTGGTCGTGCCCCATCCCGTCGCGCCGGCCGCGGCGCCATCCCGCGCGGATGCGAGGCGGCGACTTTCTCTCGACGACGCGCCGCTCGTCCTGTTTCTCGGGCTGGTGCGGCGGTACAAGGGCGTGGATCTCCTGCTCGATGCGGCGCCGGAGATCGTCCGCACGACCGGCGCGCGCATCGCCGTCGTAGGCGAGGTCTTCCCCGACGCGGAGGAGCTGTCGCGGCGCGCGGCGGCGAGCTCCGTGGGCGACCGGATCCTCTGGAGGGATTCCTACGTCCCGGAAGAAGAGATGGGCGTGTGGCTCGCGGCGAGCGACGTCGTCGTGCTTCCGTATCGCCGGATCTCGGGAAGCGGAATCGCGGCGCGCGCCTTCGCGGCGGGCCGCCCCGTCGTGGCCTCCGACGTCGGCGGCTTTCGAGAAGTCGTCGAGTCAGGCGTGACCGGCGAACGCTTTCCGCCGCGTGACGCCAATGCGCTGGCCTCGTGCGTCGCGCTCGTGCTCTCCCGGCCGCCGGGGTTCTACGCCGAGGGCCTCGCGCGCGCGGCCGAGCGTGCGTCGTGGCCCCGGTACGTGGATGCGCTGTTGAGGTTCGTCGCGTCCCAGCACCTCTAGAAGGCGCGTCGCGTCGCGTCGAATATACTGCGCGTTCTTATGGATCTGGAGCTCTCCGAAGAGCAGCGGCTCCTCCAGCAAGCGGTTCGGGACTTCGCCGAAGAGGCCGTCCGTCCGCGTGCGGCGGTGATCGACCAGACGGGAGAATTCCCGAAAGACCTCTTCCACAAGGCCGGCGAGCTGGGGCTCGCGGGTGTCGCCGTATCCACCGAGCACGGCGGGTCGGGCATGGACACGGTGTCTTACTCGATCGTGATCGAGGAGATCTCGCGGGTCTGCGCGAACATGGGCGTCATCCTCTCGGTCAACAACTCGCTGGTCTGCGATCCGATCGAGAAGTACGGCAACGCCGAGCAGAAGAAGAAGTTCCTGGAGCCTCTGGCTCGCGGGGAAAGACTCGGATGCTTCGCGCTGACCGAGCCGGATGCCGGGTCCGACGCCGGCAATCAGAAGACGCGCGCCGTTCGGGAAGGCGAACACTACCGCATTACGGGTCAGAAGGTGTTCATCACCTGCGGCCAGGCCGCGGACGTCTGCCTGCTCTTCGCGATGACGAATCCGGAGAAAAAGCTCCGCGGCATCTCGGCCTTCCTGGTCGACGCCACGACGCCCGGGTTCGACCGGTCGCGTCACCAGGTCAAGCTCGGCGTGAACGCCTCCGGCACCGTCGAGATCTTCCTGACCGACGTGAAGGTTCCGGTCTCGGACCGCCTGGGCGAGGAAGGGGAGGGGTTCAAGATCGCGATGACGACGCTCGACGGCGGGCGCATCGGCATCGCCTCGCAGGCCGTGGGCATCGCGCAGGAAGCGTTCGAAGCGGCGGTGTCCTACTCCAAGGCGCGCAAGGCGTTTGGCCGGCCGATCTCGGACTTCCAGGTCCTGCGTTTCTATCTCGCCGACATGGCCACCGAGATCGACGCCGCGCGTCTCCTGACGCGCAAGGCCGCGGCCGCCAAGGACGAGGCGAAGCGCTCGGGCGGCCGCTTTTCGATGGAGGCCGCGATCGCCAAGCTCTACGCCGCCGA
>Ga0066388_100001830_pt1 | contig 12406 bp, 10 predicted proteins | sample PanSoiMetaGPlot6_FD_64539 | JGI IMG/M metagenome (GOLD analysis project Ga0066388, IMG submission 64539) | Tropical forest soil microbial communities from Panama analyzed to predict greenhouse gas emissions - Panama Soil - Plot 6 (Hybrid Assembly) | ecosystem: Environmental > Terrestrial >... | reverse complement strand
AATCCAATCCCGCGGGGCGTCCATGCCGCCAGCAACGGCACGAGAAACCGTGGCCGCCCGCCGTACCTCGCCCGCAAGCGGACGCCTTGGCAGCCCGGCGACGAGCAGGTCGGCGACTGGTCGCGCTTACAGCTGGTACGGATGGACAATCGATTCCGCTTTCCGCGCCCGCCCCCTGCGCGCATTTAAGAGGGGCAAGGAGAACCGCCAGGCCGAAGCCGCAACGTATGATGCAAACCGCGCTAACCTAGCCGGTCCCCCCCGTTCCGTTCGGCGTCCCCACGTTATCGCCCGCGCGACGCTGTCCGTCACACGGTGCACGACACCGTCACCGAGATCCTTGCCGTGCAGCTCGATCCCCAACTGCTCGACGAAGGCTTGTCTTAAATCGAACGGCACCATGCGCGCCGCCTGCAAAACCTCCTGCAGCTGGGAATCGGTCAAGTCTAATCGGCGTCATGCCGTAGGTGGAGGCGAAAAGCTGCTGCTCGGCGGCCTTCGCACGCTGTCGTGCTTCGCGGGCGGCCTTGCGTTGCGCTTTGCGCGCCGCCCCAGCTGCCGCCACAACTCTCTTGCGCCTCGAGGTCGGGCTCCCACCTCTTGTCGGCCTCGGAACCGCGCGGATACGGCGAACGCGTCTCCATTTCAAGCCTAGCGCGAGGAGACTATGCGCACCGTTATTGTTTTCGCCTCCGTCCTTCTCTTTGGGACAGCGCTCGCGGATGTCCGAATTGCGGCTTCCTGCCTAAGCGTCCGGCGGAATACATCGCCCACCTCGATGGCGATCTCGGCCTCGTCGAAGGCGGCAAGGCCAGGGCCAGCGTGTTCAATCAAGACGAATGGCACGGCATGCTCACCCACATTGCCCAGCGACGATGCCGTATGCGGCTGACTTCGACGTCGCCTGCGGGCCCTCAAGCACGTGAATGCCATTGAGCCGATCAGGCATGGAAGGAGTGCATCAAGATTTCGCGGCCGGCGCAATATCCTTGGGCCAGTCACTGATGTGAGGTCCGGCCTAGACCTCAATCCGCTGAAACTCCATACAGTTCCGCAATTCGCATCTAAACTTATGGGGCACGTGGCCCTGGCTCGTCGTGCAATTTGGGCAAATTTTCACATTGCTCCAGATATTCGAGCGAATCTGATAACCATTTCCCCCACTGCTGATCGCTAATGTTCCATGACAGCTTCTGACACATAATATCTATCCAACGATCGGGTCCCGGCCACAGGAGGATTTTACCGGCCTCGGCAGTGACGAAAAAGCTGCCATTGGCTGCCAACGCAACTGCCGTAATATTTCCCTCATGAGCCGAAAAGCGAGGGGCTATTAGTTGTAGAGATCTGCCATCCCATAGTTGGACTTGCCCGCCGTAGCCGCCGGTGAGGATGAACCGGCCATCGGCGCTTGCATCCATCGCGGTCAGCAACCCGCTGTCTCTGGTTTTCATCCGGAACTCGAATTGATCCTCTTGGTGCCCCGCTGTGCCCTTCTTCCTCTCTTCTAGGAGATTCCAAGTCAAAACGGCGCCATCCTCCCCTGCCGAAAGAACCCTGCCGACGTCGCCGGTGTGCAATTGAGGAACAGACTTTAGTGAGCTGATCTTGCCGAAGTGCCCCGAGAGGATTTCAGGTTCTGTCATGCGATCCGATCCCCCGTCGGCGCCTGCGAGGGGAATAAGCCGCAGAACGTCTGATCCAATGACGAGGTACTTCGCATCCGGACTGAAGCCTACAGCGTTAAGCTCATCTCCTGGCTCCCAGCCATTTGGTCTGATGCGCAGCGGAGGCGCGCGTGTGGTCGGATTCCAGATACGAACCGTACCGTCAATGCTCCCGGCAGCAAGCATCGTCCCATTCGGCGAGACCGCGATTGCGCGTACGGGCTTCGCATTATCCGCCATCACTCCTGCGCTTATCCAGCCTGCCTCGGCGTCCCAAACTTTGAGCACGCCATCTTCCCCGCTCGAAATGAGTGCGACGCGGTTTCCATTCCGGATATACGCCAGAGTACGGATCGCGTTTGGATGTGCGGTCCACTTCGCAGTAGCCGGTTGCAATCCACCTTCCGTGTACCCAGTCCACAAATGGATGTTGCCTTTATTGTCGCCCGCCGCAATGAACATGCCGTCAGGGCTGATCGCAATTGTGGTTACGTTGGCAGGGAGCGCAGTGCGCTGTCCGTTGTCCGCGCTCAACTGCAACTCGCCGAGCGAGAAACTCTCGGTGTGTGCTTCCCAAATGCGGATCGAATGGTCCGAGCTCGCCGACGCCAGACGGTCACCTTTTCGATCGAAGGCAACGGCCAGGACCGTGCCATACCCCGGCAATTCTCCATCCTTCACACGAATCAGCTTGGGGACTTCGCGATTCGCCGACCTCGAGGTTCTCGGGTTTCCGCCATCGCGAGCGTTTCTGCGTTCCCGCTTGCAGGACCGATTTTTGTTCAACCAATAGAGCCCCACGTTGGCACCAGCTCCGGCTGCCACCATGTCTCCATCACCGTTGATGTCGAGCGCATAGATCCTTGCCGGCATCTGCGCCCTCTGTGTCTCGCATCGTTCCGCTGCGTTCCAGACTTTGACGACTCCGTCCTCGCCGCCGGAAACGAGAACAGAATTGTCCTTGGGTGAAAATACGACTACCTGAACCGTGTCTTCATGTCCTGGAAGTTCCTTCGGCTTTTCATTCGGTTTGTCCAAATCCCACACCCTAATCATCTCGTTTTGGGCTGCGGCAATCTTACGGCCGGTTTTGCTCACGCCTACCGCGGATATCTGCGCATCTCCCCGTTTGGGCAGCGAGCCCAAGTGTCCCGATTCGGTGTCGCCAACGAACACGATACCCTCGCTACCGCCAGCGACCACGATCTCCTTACCGTTCGCATCAGTGAAGTCGAGGCCGTAGATGCTGCCGATTTCATTCGACTTGCCTTGAACATCGGCTGCCTCCCACCTGCGTATGACCGAAGCATCGGCGAGATCAAAGACGCAGATTATCCCGCGGGGATCACCGTGCTCTGCAGCGAAACCTGCAGCGAGATGGCCTTTCTTATTGAATGCGATGCTCCAGGGATAGGTGCCAGCCGGGGGGGAGCAGTTCAATGCGGGCTTCTCTTGAAGGGTGGCGACATCGATCACGTGAATCGACCCATCTAAGGCGCCGACCGCCAAGATCTGACCATCGGGGCTATAGGCCAGCGGGGCCGCCGGGGCCAGACGGATGGGGACCAGAGAAGTCCTGGAACTGGCCGATGCCTCGCGAAGCTTTACGACCTTGTGCAAATGGCTTGAGGCATCCAATGTCGTGTGCAGCGCCCTCAGTGCCGCCACTGAGCTCTCGGTTAACTTGAGGTGCCGATAGGCAGCTAATCCTCGGTAAGCCAAGTATTCCGGGGGCGCGGCGGCCGGAAACGCGATTTCACCTTTAGCAACGAGAGAGGTGTCCTCTGCTAACTTAGCGATATGCTGTAATTGGGTCTTTGCACGTTCTTGCTTCTGCTCCATTTCACTCCTTGCTAGCTCCCCGGACAACCACTTCTGCTCCACTTCGCTCTTTGTCCGTTCTCCGGCCAACAACTTCTGGTGCAATTCACTCCTTTCTTTTAGCATTCCCTGGTTCTGGTACAATGTATGCGAATACATTCCCAGCAATCCCAAAATCAGCAAAGCCGCCGCGGATGCGACGGCGAGCGAACGCTGAGCTCGTTTTCGCTGCGCTCGCTCCTTTTTCAATTCGGCTTGTGCCTGCTCCGCCTTGCGTTCCTGCTCCGCCTGAAATTCCCGGGCTTGGCGTTCGTCGCGTGCCTTGCGCACCACCGGAACCAGCCGATCATGGATCAATTCGATGCGCGCGGTGTCGGCGTGCGAGACAACCCGAAGCAGCCGATGCCGGTCGGTGAGCGCCGCCAGTTGCCGTTCCGTCAGGAGGCCATCGTTGAGCGCTCCCTCCTTCGAATAGTTGCCGCGATCGCGATCGCCCTGAATGAGATATCCCTCGATGAAGCGGGACACGTCCGGTGGGCCCTTGACCTCCTCGTCGTCCAGCGCTTCGCGGTAGAAGCTATCCAGGATGTCGCGTCCGGCACGATCGACCAGGGCTTTGTCGATCCTTTTGCCGTCACGCTGGCGATTGAGCTGGTAGCAACACAGGCTGAGCAATACAGGTTCGATGACCGGGTCGGCAGCACTGCTCCTGTTTGCCCCTTCGTCGCCTTTCCCGACGAAATCGACGATGACTGGCGCAACGCCCTTGTCGAGCACCTCCGCACCGGACCGCTCGACTGCCGCGATTGCGCGCTCCCGCAGCATCGGTTCCAGCCGCAGATAGTTGCGCAGCAGCGAGGGCACCTTCTTTTCCCAGACCCGCACCTGCGGCAGGAAATCTTCGCGGAACGAAAGGACAATTCGATAGCGTTGAGTGAGCAGATCCAGCTTTGACCTTTTCGGTTTCGCCGCGTCGCTGCGCAGTTCCACGGGGATTCGGTTTTCGATCAGATCTCCCAGGCCGTCGAGAAACTGTTTTATCCGTTTCGAATTTCCGTCGTTGCGCAAGAAAAGCTCCTCGAACTGATCGAAGACCAGTACCGGAGTGAGCGGGAAGTTGTCCGTCGTCCAGATCTCGAAGTCTTTGCGGTGCAGGTATTCCCACAGACTCTCGTCGCCGAGTGCGATGAAATCTCCCTTCGTGCGGTGGAGCTCTGCCATAAGACGCTTTGCCACCCGCTCGAGCGTTAAATCGGACCCCTGTGAACAGTCGATATTGACAGGCAGGTAATGATCGGCGCGCAGGAGCGGGAACAATCCCGCCTGCAGCAAGGAACTCTTGCCCAGCCCGGATTTGCCGTACAACACCGTCAGCGGTGCCAAGCGGATGAGCCTGGGGAGCTCGATGGCTTCTTCGTCTCTGCCGTTGAAAAAGTCTCGCGACGCTTCGTCGTAGGCGGCAAGGCCCGGCCAGGGGTTTTGGGCATTAAGCCTTGGGGAGACGCTCGCATCGGCATGTTCCGGCGAACTGCAGACGGGTTCGACCGAACTGCCTGGCAATTCAGTCGGCATGCCGCACCCCCAGCGATTGACTCTCCCGGCGACTCTCGCGCACTAGCTTCCGGAGCCTGTCGGCTGTTTTCTCGTCGGGCACCCCATTGGGAGCATGGCCGAAAAGCAGATCTTGCCACTTCCGAACCGGCTCGGCTGTGTAGGATTCGGGATCGCCATCGGGATCCAAGATTATCGGGATGAGGTACTCATAGTTCAGATACTTCCAGCGATCGTTTGCCTCCTTCCACTCCCTGATAAAGTACCCTTCGCGGCGATCATTGGCCGCCTTTGACAGCAGCGGCACAAAATAGCGGCAGCCACGTATCCCCTCGAGGATGCGGTTGCTTATCTGCTGCCCGGGCTCCATTGCCGTGTCGTCGAACCATACCTCGTTCCTGGCGAGGCCGAGTTTGCGCAGCGCTTCGGCCATCGCCCTTGCAGACGACAGGTCGGTCCGGCGCGAATAGCTGATGAAGAACATTGCGGCTGGGGGAACCTCCTCGGCCCTTTGGTCCGCTCCGGCTACCACCGCCGAATCCTGCTCCGCCTGCCAGCGCCGGTGCAGCTCGGCGACGAACTGCACCGGAGAAGTATCCGAGAGAATTTCGGTGGCTGCGCTGTAGCTGCGCAGGAAGCATGTGAGGCTTTCCTCGGGTCCTGGATGCTCGACCATCCATGCGCGCTTGTCCCTTTCCGACAGTCTGTTCTTGTTCGTCACGCGCAGGAAGAACCGGCTCAGCCAGTCCGCGAAGTTGCAGCCGATGAGCAGCAGAGAGCGTTGTTGCAGCGCGCCGAGGAACTTGCTCAGCACCAGGTTGCCCTGGACGATCACCTTGTGAGCGTATTCCAAGACATCCTCGTCGTGGATCGCAAACACCATCCCTGCCGAGCTCGACTTGCCGAAGAGGTAGAGCAAATGCACCTCACCGGATCGCGTGTGCCAATCAGCAGGCAGATCGCACGGCTCCAAATAGGGCGAGTGGACGACCTCATCGACCGCGCAGCGCCGGCGCAAACTTCGCGCCAGCATATCGTCCGGCGTCAGGGTCACGATGAGCCGGAAATGCGTTATCGCGGCGAGCTGCCGGATCGGCTCGGGGATGGCGGCATCGCCGCCCGCAGTCACGGCACGGATTGCATCGTGCACGTCCGAATAGAGGTCCGGCAGGTTGAAGCCCGCCGGATTCGCAGCCTTTATGCGCGTCACGGCCTCGTTCAGTTCGCGAAAGGGGGGAAGCGCCCCTCCGTCCAAGCCGTATCTCTCCAGAAGCTGCTTGGCGATCGGAGCCTGGAGCGAACTCTGCCCGTCGGAACCGACCAACAGCCGAGGTCCGACGATCGGGACGACGTTGTCGTCACGGATCTGGCTGAGAAGCCTTCTCCAGGATGCCTCGTTCATGGTCCCGCCCCGTCCTGACCCACGCGCAGTCGCGTGTGCCAATCGAAGACGAATAAGCTTTCCAACTCCTTCTCAACGGCGGAGCCGTCCCGTTTATCTCAAGTATGATCTCAACTGTTCGAGCTTTCAACGAAAATGGAAGCGCTTCATCAGCAGGTTGCCGGGTCTTCGCTGCCCGTAAAGTGAATTGCCTCACACTTGGGTCAAAAAAGATGCTCTGGGCTGGTGACGCCAATCCACTCTCGATCTGATGATCGATAGCGCGGCCGAGCGTCCAAGTCCGCGAGGAGGCAGAGGACGGCCAGCGCGTCAAGGTTATCGTCAACGCTGTTTTGCTGGTCCCGAGCGACGAGCTCGACGAGAACACGGCCGCCGCGATCGCGGCAGTGTCGCAGAGCTCCAACGGCGCGGTTCGCATCAAGATGCACAACAAGCTGGCAGCCCTTGTGGTCCTGGGTAAGTACCTCGGAATGTTCGACCAGCGCCCGCAGAACAATGTCATTTATGGTATCTCTGACAAGCCCATGACCGCCGAGGAGTGGAAGAAGCAATACGTATCGGGGTGAGCCGTGCTGCAACATTGGGCATGGTGCCCGCAAGCGGGGCCGCAGCAATCCCCGCTTTGATTGGGCAATACGGAGATGTGCCATGAAGATGTCGGTCATAGAATTCGTGGTGCCACCGGCCATTGTGGGGCGCAGCCGATCAGCCTGGCATGAGATCATCGATACGGTGACCGAGGGACCCCCGCGAACGGCTGCGGACGAAATCGCCGAGTATCTACGGCCACGGGGCCGATCGTTTTCGTCTATGGCGGCGACCCGGTCAAAGATGGATTGGTTGCGAGTTTCAATCGTCCGGGCGGCAACGTTACCGGGGTGACTTTTTTGGGCGGCCTGGTCGGCGGAAGGCGAGTTCAATTGCTGCACGACATCGCTCCGCACGCGGGCGTGATCGCCCTTCTATTCGATGCGAACAACATAACATCGGCGACGGAACTGAACGACTTGGAAGGGGCTGTTCACGCGCTTGGCCTCAACAGCGCGGTCGGGAAGGTCGCCAGCGAACGCGAGATCGACTCGGCGTTCGCCACGTTTGCTCAACAATGCGCTGGCGCGTTGGTCGTTGGCAACAGTCCGTTCTTCACCAGCCAGGCTTTTCGCGGGCCTTCAGATTACGGAACAGGCTCACTTCCTGTCTGACGTACGGGCTTTCGGCGCAATGCGGACTGCAGACCAGCAAGAACCTACGCGACTGAGAGATCCGCGCGGTCATCACGGCATCGAACGTTGCTTCCAGCTCGAAATCGTCGACATCGGTCCAGACCTTAAAGCGGCTCGGCCCGGCCAAAGCTGTCGGGCGCCTGTGTCTTTCGAGCTCGGTCTTGAAGAGGGCAACCACATCCACCGACCGCCGCCTGATGCTGATGCGTAGCTGATAAGGAGATCGTAGTCGGTCGCTTCCGGGTCGACCCTTGCCCTCATGGACATACGCTTCCCCACACTGCGCGATTTGGCGCCTATCGCCTATTGGTCACTCGATTCCTTGAAGCAACTGAGTATAAACGACAAAAATCCATTGAAGTTGGGGTGCGGTTGCCTTCATTCGTTAACATTTCTGATGAACCTCTCGGGTCGTCTTATCTGATTATTATTCACATAGGCTCCTGAAAAGCGCTGCTTTTGGACCGAGACCGGAGTTGGAGGTTTTGTGGCATTAAGCCTTTGCCCGCTCCATTAGCGTCAGCAAACATCCCTGCAACTCTTCTCGTGAAGCAGCCGAATATGCGATGACGCTCGGGCGCAAGGAAGCAATTGAGAACCTCTTTTCGCGAGCCGATCAAGCAGCCACCGATGCTGAGTGCGGAGGAAGTCGCCGCTTCCTGGAGGCCATACCGCCTTGCGCGACCGTGTTGCGCTGCGGATGGCCTACCCCGCCTGGGTGCGGGTTGGGGAGTTCAGCCGGAGACGGGTTGTGTCCGTGCAATGTGCGTCGGCACTGATCCTGTCGAGGGCTCGGATTTGAGCATAGAACGGCCCCGATGAAAAATGCGTTGTTCGGCTCCTCCGTCGCATTCAGGTCTCCGCTCTAATGGTCAATCACCCATCTCCAATCTTGTACTACCTTGTCGGACTGGGCGGACATCGGCGGTGACGACGCGAGCGTTGGGTCTTGGCAGCCGCGGTCCACCAAAATATGAGCGACGTCGCTTGGTCACCTTTTTCGGCAGCGATCAGGCGCATCGTCCGGACGATTACCGGATCCTTTGACGGATCGAGGTTGTTGAGCTATCACCGGACGTGAAGTGAATATGACGTCGCGAGCGCCAAAGTGAGTAAGACAACAAAGTGAGACCGAAGAGAGCGAGCCGTCAATTTCGAGTGCACCATGCCCCACCATTTGATTCCAACGCGAAGAAGGTCGCCGGGCGCACAGAGGTTCATCGTGCAACTCTTGAGGACGGACTTCTCACTCTGCGAAGGCACGGCTGAAGGTGTCCGTAGCAATTCTAATAAGTTGTTAGTTCGACGCAAAAGGAAACGCCTCTGCGTGGCCCGCGAACGCGCCACCCACTTATAAGCTGCAAAGAACATTTCAATGTTCGGTTGTTTTCTAGCGGCCGTCAAGCCAAGTTCGAGTCGAAATTCGGTTGCCGCCTCATCCTTGCGCGAGCAAGCCGGCAAGGGCTATCCGCCGCCCTCTTCGTCCAACCGCCCGGCATGATTGAGCGAGGCAATTGAGATTATTGAGGTCTGTTGGCGACAGCGCCTTTGTGATATGGGCCGAGGGCCGGGGCGCCGACGCATCGGATCGAAATTGGAATTCCGCGAGGCTGGGATGATCGCGACGCTTCGCATCCAAGTGCTGTTTCATTGGGACTCGGACCAGGCGCGACAACTTGCGACCCGCCTCTATCGGACGTTTTCGGCCCGTCCGATGGGCGATGGTCCGCGTATTCCCGTACGCTACGGGGCGCGGCAAGTGGATGGCGGACCACCCCCGGCGATTGACTTTGATGCTGAGCGCGAGATCATCGTGATCCTCGTCGATGAACGGATGGCGCGGCGCGCGCGGGCAAGCGATCGGGTCATTGCCGACAGATGGGGACAGCTGGTCAGCGACCTCCTTGGCAGGCACCCGCCTACAGGCGCAAGCCCGCACCGGGTGCTGCCGGTCGCGCTCGACGCAAACGGGCTGCAGCTCGCGCCTGCCTTGAACGACGTAAGCTTCGTGCGGCTCGACGTACGTCAGGGGAACGAAAGAGACCGGCACCTTATCCTGCACATCGCGGTTCGCGCCTTGCGCGCTCTGCAAGACCTCCCGCAGGCAGGCGGGAAGCCCATCGACGAGCTGCCGGATATTCCAGTCCGCCTGTTCATCAGCCACGCGAAGAAGGATTTGCCGGCAGATCCGGCGGCGATCTCCGAAGGACCCGTCAAGGCGATCCTGGCTACGTCGGGTCAGTTGCCCGTCCAGGGCTGGTACGACAGCGCCAAGATCCCGCCAGGCGGTCGTTTTCCAGAAGAGATTCAGAAGGGGGTGCTCAACTCCAGTGCTCTGGTCGCCGTGCTGACTGACACGTGGTCGAGCCGCGAATGGTGCCGCCGAGAAGTACTTGAGGCGAAGCTTGCCGCCCGTCCATTGGTCGTGGTGGATGCGCTTGAAGCGCGGGTCATCCGACTATTCCCCTATCTCGGCAATGCCGTGACACTGCGGTGGCGAGCCGCGATCGCCTCACCCGATGACACCGCGGACGACGCGTGGACCAAACGTAGAGCGCTCTGGGAAGCCGAAGACGCAGCGCTCGTGATCGAAGCGGCGCTCTTGGAGGCGCTCCGCTATCAGCACGAGCACCGCCGCCTGCTTCGCTCCACGGCTGCGCATGAGGTCGCCCTCGGCACGCCGCCCGAGGCGCTGACGCTGGCGCATCTTCCGGCGGGCACGACGCGCGTCTGGTATCCCGACCCGCCGCTTGGCCGGGAGGAGCTGGACCGGTTGCAGCCGACCGAAGCGACTGATCCAGAGCGCCACATCGATCTGACGACGCCACTCAGCGAACTCGCCCGCTGGAAAAAGCCGCCGGGAATACAGACGGTAGCAGTGTCGTTGTCGAATGCGCCAGATACCGAAATCTATGGGGGAAGCTCGGAACATTTGGCGACCTTCGCTGACGATCTCGTGCTTTACCTGCTCATCGCCGGGCTTCGCGTCGCCTATGGTGGCGTGCTGGGACACGACGCCCTGCAAAAGGGTGCGATCGAGGGCGACGACATCAACTACGTGGAACGGCTGTTGGCAATGGTCCGCAGTCATTCGATCCTGCTGAGCGACGTCGCCGGCAAACCGCCGATCCCCATCGAGAACTGGGTCGCCTGGCCAATCCATTGCAAGTTTGGCGACAACGAATTGCGCAACTACGGCCAGGAAGCCACGCTCAAGGACCTCCCGCCTCCGGCCGACCTTGATGTCACGGCGGACGACCTGAAAGCGGGTGCTAACGGCTTCGTGCCTCCCGACACGCCGGCCCAGCGCTACGCGTGGGCGCGGTCGTTGACCTTCATGCGAGACTCGATGCAGGCGGGAACCTCCGCCCGAATAGCGATGGGCGGCAAGCTCAAGGGTTACCAGGGGCTCTGGCCCGGCGTGCTAGAAGAAGGGGTTATCGCCTTGCGCGCTCGCCAACCTCTTTACCTGCTCGGTCTTTTTGGAGGCGCCGCGCGGCTTCTCATCGATGCGCTGCGCGGAGCCCACCGCGAGGAACTCACCAGCGCGTGGCTTTCCGCCCTACAGGGCTCGGACGAGTTACGCGACGAGTATCGGCGCCGCGGCCACACTGTCCAGACGCCCGAGGAGCTGGCCGCCGAATTGAAGCAGAAAGGGGCAACCGGATTGTCAGCGGCCCTCAACAACGGCCTTTCGGAGGGCGAAAATATCGAGCTGGTGGGCTCTGACGATCCACAACGGATCGTGGCGTTGATCCTCGGCGGGCTGCGCCGCAAGCTCGCGTCCTAGTAGAGTGACTCTAACGTTTGCTTCCCACGATTGACAGCGGCGGGGATGCGGCTTGGAGGCGCGACGTCGTGCCATCAGCAGAGGCCAATCCTGGCGACAGCGGTCCATACCATTTGGTCAATACCACGCTGAATGTACCCTCCAGCACGCATGCCGCGTTGCGTCATCGCAAGAGCGACTTCTTCCTCTTCTCGAAGTACTGGAGCGGCTCGCGCGACCTCTTACTTCCCTACCGCCGTGCCGCATTTACTATCCGGATGGAGCGACCGGATTATTGCTACAGTTGGCGAACGCTCAGGCGCCGGTCCGGGATCGAGCTTCGAGCGGTTTACAAAGTACAAGGAGTGCCATCAGGATCGAGACAGACGATACTTCCGAGGAGGCCGAGCTCGTCCCGACGCGCGTCGAGCTCGGAGAGCTTGAGCTCGCGGTGCTCCTGCCACGCCAGGCAGTCAATGCCCTGGTGGATACGCAGCCAATTGAAGAGATGGTGGCCGGCTTCGATATCACAGCGGGATGGTGATGCTGACGGCTGACAAGCGGGTCGAGGTCTGCTAGAGCTTGGCGAACTCGGCTACGATATCCCGCGATGACAACGGTGCAGGCGGTGGCCGGCTTCGATATCACAGCGGGATAGTGATGCTGACGGCTGACGAGCGGGTCGAGGTTCTGCTAGAGCTTGGCGAACTCGGCTACGATATCGAGGATGCGAGGAAGATGGCTCTTCGGCGCGCATCCGCAGCTAGACGGGAGGAAGCCCGCAGACTGCGCGCGCGAGGATGTCATGGCGATCATCGATCGGCTTAAAAGCGGGGCGTTCTTGTGAACCGCTACGAGTGGCATTCCTGGTTCGCTTGGTATCCGGTGAGGATCCACCGGCGCCCGGTTTGGCTGCGATGGGTTGAGTGCCGGGTGTATGGGCGCGTTGCTCCGAATGGTGACCTGACTGAGG
>Ga0066388_100001829_pt1 | contig 12409 bp, 13 predicted proteins | sample PanSoiMetaGPlot6_FD_64539 | JGI IMG/M metagenome (GOLD analysis project Ga0066388, IMG submission 64539) | Tropical forest soil microbial communities from Panama analyzed to predict greenhouse gas emissions - Panama Soil - Plot 6 (Hybrid Assembly) | ecosystem: Environmental > Terrestrial >... | reverse complement strand
ACCCAGTAGTGCTTCGCGTCGTCGAGCACCGGCAGCAGGACGTAGAGGTGGTTCAGCGCGCCGGCCAGCCGGTGCGTGCCGGTCAGCCACAGGTCGACGTACGGCGAGTCGCCCCAGTGCGGGAACGCCCCGTCCAGCGGCACCGGTTGGGCCTCGACCGCCCAGCCGAGCGGCCCTAACAGCCGGCTCGCCAGCTCGGCGCCACCGCGGCAGGGCAGCGCCGGCACGTGCAGCCGCAGCGGGATCGGGGTGTCCGCCAGCTCAGGCCGTGCGTCGCACCGGCCGGCCATCGCCGTCTTGAACACCCGGGCCAGCCCGACCGCGAGCAGGCTGGACGCCGCATATGGCCGGTCGTTCACGTACTCGGCGAGCGCGAAGCCGTCCCGGCCCGCGCCGGCCCGCCGCCGGACCAGCCCGACCGGGTCCACCTCGAGCAACAGCGCCGCCGTGCACCGCTCCTGCGTCGCCTCCGGGTAGAAGACGTGCGCCGTCCCGACCGACACGTCGAAGGCCTGCACCCGGCCTGGGTGCTTGTGCAGCAGGTAGCCCAGGTCGGTCGCTGGGCGGTGCGTGGTGGTCACCGTCAGAAACACGGTCGCCGCTTCCGCTGAACGTCTGGCGTACGGAGCGGGCGGTCAGCGCGGCGGCTGATCCGGGCCGGCGGGCTCGTCCCGGCCGATCCTGTCCGGGTCGCCGGGTTTGTCCGCCTGGCCCGACCGGTCGAGGGAGGACCGGTCGAAGGAGGGCGGCACCTTGCGCAGGTGCCCGTTCATCGACCGGACGAGCAGGACGGTCGCGACGCCGAGGAGCAGGATGACGAGCAGCCCGAGTGGGCCGGCCTTGTCCGACTCCGGCCCAGCGAGTGGCCCAGCTAGCGGCCCGGTCGCGAAGGCCGTCGTGGCGAATGTCGCGGTAACGTGCGTCACGCCCGGATCCTCTCCCGGACGCCGGCGAACAGGTCGTCCTCTGGCAGGTCCGTGTCGACCAGCGACCTGGCCAATTCGTAGTCCTCGGTCGGCCAGACCGCCCGCTGCAAGTCTAGCGGGGTGGCGAACCAGCGCCCGTTCGGGTCGACCTGGGTCGCGTGGGCGATCAGCGCAGCGTTCCGCCGCTCGAACCAGTCAGCGCACGGCACCCGGGTAGTCACCCGGGCAGACGTGTCGGACTCGCCGGGCCATTGCTCCAACCACTCGGCGTACGGCGAGTCCAGGCCGCGCTCCAGCATCGCCTCGTGCAGCGCCACGACCCGAGCCCTCGTGAAGATCCGGTCGTAGTAGAGCTTGAGCGGCTGCCACGGCTCGCCGACCGCCGGGTAGCGCTCCGGGTCGCCTGCAGCGTCGAACGCCTCGACCGAGATCTTGTGCGTCATCACGTGGTCAGGGTGTGGGTAGCCGCCGCTCTCGTCGTAGGTCGTCACCACGTGCGGCCGGAACCGGCGGATCACCTCGACCAGGCGGCCGGCTGCCTGTTCCACCGGCTGCAGCGCGAAGCAGCCCTCCGGCAGCGGTGGGAGCGGATCGCCTTCCGGCAGCCCGGAGTCGACGAACCCGAGCCACTCCTGGTGCACGCCGAGAATCCGCCGGGCCAGCGCCATCTCGTCCGCCCGGATCCGGGAGATGTTCTCGAGCACGTCAGGACGGTCCATCGACGGGTTGAGGATCGACCCCCGTTCGCCGCCCGTACACGTCACGACGAGTACGTCGACTCCCTCGTCGGAGTACCGTGCCATGGTCGCGGCGCCCTTGCTCGACTCGTCGTCGGGGTGGGCGTGCACAGCGATCAGGCGTAGCCGGTCGGTCACCGCAGCTCCCTCGGATTCGCATCGTTTCAGCCGGACGGTGCGCCGACCGTCCTACCGATGTTACTTTCGACGTTCTGAGATTCTTCCCGGACAGGAGCACCACGTGTCGATGACGGACAACCATGCCCCCGTCACTTGGCTGACTCAGGAGGCGCATGACCGCCTCGAGGGTGAGCTCGACGCGCTGATCGAGAACCGACCCGCTATAGCGGCCGAGATCAATGCGCGACGCGAAGAGGGCGACCTGCGGGAGAACGGCGGGTACCACGCCGCCAAGGAAGAGCAGGGGAAGCAGGAAGCCCGGATCCGCCAGCTGCAGGAGTTGCTGCGCAGCGCAAAGGTGGGCGATGCGCCCACCCAAGCAGGCGTGGCTGGGCCCGGAATGGTCGTCACCGTCCGGTTCGAGGACGAGGACGAGACCGAGCGGTTCCTGATCGGCTCGCGTGAGGAGGCCGGAGTCGGCGACCTCGAGGTGTACTCGGCGCAGTCGCCGCTCGGCAAGGCGCTCACCGGCGCCCGGGAAGGCGCTACTTGCGAGTACGAGACGCCGACCGGCAAGACGATGCGGGTCCGGCTGCTCGAAGCGGTGCCATTCCGCGGCTGACCTCCACACACCCGCTCCCTCCCACGCGTGCCCTCCGCTACGCGCCAGTCTCGATGTTGCGTAGGCGTTTCGCCGCGTATCGCCCGGTGGTCAGCCGGCGCTGTGCCGGACCAGCGGCAGCACCCGGTACGGGATCGGCGCGGAGAGCGCGATCAGCGTGGACGACCGGTGGATGTCTTCGTCGGCCACGACCTGGTCGATCACCCGCTGCAGGTCCGTGTTGGACCGGGCGACGATGCGGCAGAGCAGGTCGCCCTGCCCGGTGATGGTGTGCAGTTCGAGCACCTCCGGGATCCGGGCGAGGTGGGCCGCCACCGTCTGGTGCCCGCGGCCCTGCCGGATCTCCAGCGTGACGAACGCGGTCACCTCATAGCCCAGCGCGGACGGGTCGATGTCCGGCCCGAAGCCACGGATCACGCCGCGCTGCTGCAGCCGGTCCAGCCTGGCCTGCACGGTGCCGCGGGCGACGCCGAGCCGGCGCGAGCACTCCAGCACGCCGATCCGCGGCTGCTCGGCCAGCAGCCCCAGCAACCCGGCGTCCAGCGCGTCGATGCGCCGTTCCATGGACACCTCCCTTGACCGTCGCACCTGCAAACCACAACCGGTGTGACTAGTCACATTGTCCAGCCCAGGTGTGCCCGGTAGGCCCTGACTGTACAAACTGAGCAGCTCGTCGGCGCTTGCTTGCCCACCCAGCGGCTCGGACGGACGCTGGATCGTGCACGTCGCGCAAGGGAGGCAGCGATGACGCAGACCACTCCCGCCACTCCCGGTGCGCAGAGCACCGACGAGGCGTTCCCCGTCAACGGAATGGACGCGGTGGTGTTCGCAGTGGGCAACGCCAAGCAGGCCGCGCACTATTACTCGACCGCGTTCGGGATGCGCTGTGCGGCCTACCGCGGGCCGGAGACCGGGTCCAGGGACGAGTCGTCGTACGTCCTGGAGTCCGGCGGCGCCCGGTTCGTATTCACCGCTCCGGTTCGAGCTGGTACGGCACTGGGCGAGCATATTGCCCGGCACGGCGATGGAGTGTTCGATCTCGCCCTCGACGTCCCGGATGCGGAGAAGGCGTTCGCCTACGCGATCGAGCACGGCGCCACCGCGCTGGAGGAGCCACACGAGCTGTCCGACGAGCATGGCGTGGTGCGGCGGGCGGTGATCGCGACATACGGCGAGACCCGGCACTCGCTGGTCGACCGGTCGGACTACACCGGCCGTTACCTGCCCGGGTATCACCCCCGCGCACCGATCGTGGCCCCACCGCGGCGCCGCCGGTTCCAGGCGATCGACCACTGCGTGGGCAACGTCGAACTGGGCCGCATGGACGAGTGGGTGGACTTCTACCACCGGGTGATGGGCTTCACGAACATGAGGGAGTTCGTCGGGGACGACATCGCGACCGAGTACTCGGCGCTGATGTCCAAAGTGGTCGCCGACGGCAGCCGCCGGGTCAAGTTTCCACTGAACGAGCCGGCGGTGGGGAAGCGGAAGTCGCAGATCGACGAGTACCTGGAGTTCTACGGCGGGCCGGGCGTGCAGCACGTCGCGCTGGCCACCAACGACATCGCGGCGTCGGTGCGGGCGATGCGAGCGGCCGGCGTGGAGTTTCTGTCCACCCCGGACACCTACTACGACACGATGGGGAGCTGGGTCGGCGAGACACGGGTCAGCCTCCAGACCCTGCGGGAGCTGAAGATCCTGGCCGACCGGGATGAGGACGGGTACCTGCTGCAGATCTTCACCAAGCCCGTGCAGGACCGGCCGACCGTGTTCTTCGAACTGATCGAGCGGCACGGCTCGATGGGCTTCGGCAAGGGCAACTTCAAGGCGCTGTTCGAGGCGATCGAGCGGGAGCAGGCGCTGCGCGGCAATCTCTAGGCCCCTGGCGGCCCGGCATGCCAAACCCCCCGGGAGACGCCGGAGCCCGGCGGGTCACCCCCCGAACCGGACTCCTCCCCCGACCCTCACCGGCGGCCCGTACGGTGACGGGCCGCCGGTCGGCGCGGGTCAGCGCGAGGTGTCCCGGTAGCGCCGCACCGCCAGCGGAGCGAAGACCGCGACCAGGATCAGGGTCCAGATCAGCGTCAGGAGCACCGGGTGCTCGGTCGGGAAACCTCCCTCGCCGAACGGGTTGGGGTTGCCGAACAGGTCGCGCATCGAGGCGGTGAGCACGCTCACCGGGTTCCACTCGGCGATCGGCTGCAACCACTCCGGCAGCGTCGAGGTCGGCACGAAGGCGTTGGACAGGAACGTGATCGGGAAGACGGCGGTGAACGCCACCTGCTGGGCGGCTTCGACCGTCGGCACCTTCTGTCCCAGCCAGACACCCAGCCACGACATCGCGTACGCGTACAGCAGCGCCAGCACGACCGCGGCCACGAAGCTGACCAAGCCGTCGCGGACCCGCCACCCGACGGCCAGGCCGGAGAGCATCAGGACCACCAGGATGCCGGCGTTGTAGACGACATCGGAGAACGTGCGGCCGGTGAGGAACGCCGAGCGCGCCATCGGCAGCGACCGGAACCGGTCGATGAGGCCCTTGGCCATGTCGTCGGTGACCCCGACCGTCGTCGTCGCGGCGGCGAAGGTGAGGGTCTGCGCGAAGATGCCGGGCATCAGGTATTCCCGGTAAGAGCCGCCGTCGGGCAGCGGGATCGCGCCACCGAAGACGTATGCGAACAGCAGCACGAACATGACCGACTGCAGAATCGCGAACGCCGCGAGCTCCGGGATGCGGGGAATCCGCTTCAGGTTGCGCCACGTGACGACAAGGGTGTCCGCCAGCGCGGCCCCGTTGATCCGGGCCTCGTGCCCGGTGGTGGCGGTCGCGGTCACGATGCTCTCCTGGCCGGAACGGGGGTGTCTTCGTCCTCGTCCTCGGCCGCCAACTGCTCGGCGGCGTGGCCGGTGAGCGTGAGGAACACGTCGTCGAGGGTCGGGCGGCGCAGCCCGACGTCGTCCAGTCCGATGCCGGCGTCGGACAGCGCGCGGATCACCCTGACCAGCTGCTCGGTGCCGCCCTCGGCCGGAGCGATCAGATGCCGGGTGTGCTCGTCGACCGTGACGTCGGAGACGCATGCTCGCGCCAGGACCTCCCGGGCCTGCGGAATGTCCTCCCTGCGCTCGACCACCACCTCCACCCGCTCGCCGCCGACCTTCGACTTCAGCTCGTCGGACGTGCCGCTGGCGATGATCCGCCCGCTGTCGACGACCGCGATGACGTCGGCGAGCGTGTCGGCCTCCTCCAGATACTGCGTGGTGAGCAGGAGCGTCGAGCCGGTGCGCACCAGACTTCTGATCACCTCCCACATCCCCATCCGGCTGCGCGGGTCGAGCCCGGTCGTCGGCTCGTCGAGGAAGAGCAGCCGGGGCCGCCCGATCAGGGCCGAGGCGAGGTCGAGCCGGCGGCGCATGCCGCCCGAGTAGGTCTTCACGACGCGATGAGCCGCGCCGGTCAACGCGAACTGCTCCAGCAGCTCGCCCGTGCGGATCTTGGCGGTCTCGCTCGGCAGCTGGTAGAGCCGGCCGAACATCCACAGGTTCTCGGCGCCGGTGAGGTTTTCGTCGACGGCCGCGTACTGCCCCGACAGGCCGATCTCGCGCCGCACGCGAGCCGCGTCATGGACGACGTCGTGGCCGAGCACCGTCGCCCGGCCGCTGTCGGGTCTCAGCAGTGTCGCGAGGATGCGCACCGTCGTGGTCTTGCCGGCGCCGTTGGGCCCGAGCAGGCCGAGAACGGTGCCGTCCTCAACGGACAGATCGAGTCCGTCGAGCGCACGTACCTCGCCTGCACGTGAACGGTAGACCTTGGTCAGGCCGTCGGCGACAATGGCGGGCAATGCAGATCTCCTGTCAATGGGGTCGGCAGTTCAGCGGAGTCGGCAGTCGGTTGGGGTCGGCAGTCGGTCACGACCGAGGCTAGCCGCGGGCACCGACAATTCTCGCGCGACTTTCGCCGCAGGCGGACGAAGACGTGCCGACGGGCCGATCCCGCGAAGGGATGCTGCGGCGGGCGGCCGGTCAGGACCCGGACATTCCGAGCCCAACCTGAAGAACATCGTGCAAGTCGCCAAACGTGATGGTGTGACCGGCTCGGCGCAGCGCAGCGACCAGCTCCGCACCATGCTCGGGCCCGCGCGTCTCGATGGACAGGGCGACCTCGACCTCGCCGAGGTGCAGGCGGGGGCCGGTCCGGGAGTGCTCGACGTCGAGCACGTTCCCCCCGAGGTCGGCGAGCAGCCCGAGCAGCCGGGCCAGCTCGCCCGGGCGGTCCGGCACCCGGACCCGGAAGGAGAGGTAGCGGCCGGCGGCGATCAGGCCGTGCTGGACCACCCGCAGCAGCAACACCGGGTCGATGTTGCCGCCGGACAGCACCGCGAGCACCGGCGGCTCGAACCGCCGCGGCTCCTCGAGCAGCGCTGCCACCCCGGCGACCCCGGCAGGCTCGACCACCAGCTTTGCCCGCTCCAGACACAGCAGCAGCGCCCGGGACAGCGCCTCCTCCGAGACCGTGAGCATGTCGTCCGCGACGGCGCGGACGTGCTCGAACGTGAGCCGGCCGGGGCAGCCGACCGCGATCCCGTCGGCCATCGTGGCCATGGTCTCGAGGGCGAGCGGGCGACCCGCCGTCAGCGAGCCCGGGTACGCGGCGGCCTGCTCGGCCTGCACTCCGACCACCCGGACCTCCGGCCGCGCCGCCTTGACCGCCACCCCGATACCAGACAGGAGGCCGCCGCCCCCGGTGCTGACCAGGATCGTGCGCACGTCCGGACGCTGCTCGAGGATCTCCAGCCCGACCGTGCCCTGCCCGGCGATGACGTCCGGGTGGTCGAACGGGTGGATGAAGACGCGGCCCTGCTCCTGCGCGTAGTCGGTCGCGACCGCCAGCGCCTCGTCCACGGTGTGCCCGGTCAGCTGCACCTGCGCGCCATATGCCCGGGTCGCCTCCACCTTGGGCAGCGGGGCGTTCACCGGCATGAAGATCGTCGCGGTCGAGCCGAGCAGCCGCGCGGCCAGCGCCACTCCCTGCGCGTGGTTGCCGGCGCTGGCCGCGACGACCCCGGCCGCCCGTTCGGACGGGGAGAGCCGGGCGATCCGGACGTACGCCCCGCGGATCTTGAACGAGCCGGACCGCTGCAGGTTCTCGCACTTCAGGTACGCCGGCCCGCCGACCCGGGCGGCGAGCACCCGGCTGTTTTCCACCGGCGTCGTGCGGACCACGCCGTCCAGCAGCTTCTGCGCCTCGAGCACCTCGTCGACGCCGACCAGGGTCACGGTTCACATCGTGCCAGACCTTGACACCACTATCGGTAAGTTCTAACTTACCGTTTATGGCGGCTTACGGAGCTGCGGCGCTGGTGGCGCTGGGGGACCCGACCCGGCAGGCCATCGTCGAGCTCCTCGCCGACGGGCCGCGCGCCGTCGGCGAGATCGCTCGGGACCTGCCGGTGTCGCGGCCGGCGGTCTCGCAGCACCTGCGGGTGCTGAAGGAGGCGGGGCTGGTGATCGACCGGCGGGACGGCACCCGCCGGCTGTACGAGCTGGACCCAGCCGGCGCGCAGGCGGTCCGCGACTACCTGGACCGGCTCTGGAGCAAGGCGCTGGCCGCCTTCAAGACCACGGCCGAGCACGCGGACCAGCCCGACGAGGACCGCGGCGAAGACGACCGCGGCGAAGACCTTCGCGAGCGGGACGACACCCAACGAGAGGACAGGAACAGGACATGACTCAGCAGGCGACAGACTCAGCCGCGACAGACACATCGGTGCGCCGGTCGGTCACCGTCGACGTGCCGGTGGAGCGCGCGTTCACCGTGTTCACCGAGCGGTTCGACACCTGGTGGCCGCCGGAGCACCACATTGGGAAGGCGGACCTCGGCGGCGTCACGCTGGAGCCCCGGCAGGGCGGCCGGTGGTACGAGCGCGGCGTCGACGGCAGCGAGTGCGCCTGGGGACAGGTGCTGGCCTGGGAGCCGCCGCACCGGCTTCTGCTGGCCTGGCAGATCTCCCCCGAGTGGCAGCCCGAGCCGGACCTGGCCAGGTCCAGCGAGGTCGAGGTGCGGTTCACCGCCGAGGGGCCGGACCGCACTCGGGTGGACCTCGAGCACCGCGGCTTCGACCGGCAGGGGCCGGGCGGCGACTCGGTGCGGCAGGCGGTCTCCGACGAGGGCGGCTGGGGAGGGATCTTGCAGCGGTACGCGGCGGCGACCGCACAGTGATCCAGGGACACCTGGTACGGCTATAGCCGTAGCAACGTTCCCCGGATCACCCCTACGGTGAGCAGGTGCAGCGCCCGCCCGGTCCGGAGGTCGGCGCACTGGAGCTGCCGCGGCTGCTCCGGTCCCGCCGGCCGACGGACTTCCTGGATCTGGTGGCAACCGAGAGCCCGTCGCTGGGGCACTTTCGGCTCGGGCGGGAGCATTTCTACCTGCTCGGCACCCCCGAGCTGATCCGGGGCCTGCTGCTGGGCCACGGGCGGGTCGCGGCGAAGGGCCGCGGCCTCGAGCAGGCCCGCCGGCTGCTCGGTGCGGGCCTGCTCACCAGCGAGGGCGAGCTGCACCGCCGGCAGCGCCGGCTGCTGCAGCCGGCGTTCCACGCCGACCGGATCCGGGTCTACGCCGAGCAGATGCGGGCGGCGGCCGTCGAGGTCACCACGGCCGGCCGGTGGCGGGACGGCCAGGTGCGCGACGTCGCGGCCGACATGGCCGAGCTGGCCCTGCGGATCGTCGGGCGGGCGCTGTTCGCGACCGACCTGGCCGCCGACGCAGGCGGGGTGACGGCCGCGCTCAGCACGTTCCTGGGCCGGGCACAGCGGGTCATGATCCCCGGCGGCCCGCTGCTGAACCGGCTGCCGCTGCCCAGCACCCGGCGCATGGCCGCGGCCGGCGCCGACCTGGACCGGGTGGTCTACCGGCTGGTCGCCGAGCACCGGGCCGCCGGCGACCGCGGCGACATGCTGTCGATGCTGCTCGCCGCGCGGGACTCCGACGGCACGGCGATGCCGGACCGGCAGGTCCGCGACGAGGTGCTGACGATGGTGCTCGCCGGTTACGAGACGACCGCGAACGTGCTCGCCTGGGCCTGGATGCTGCTCGACCGGCACCCGCCGGCGGCACGGCGGCTGCACGCCGAGGTGGACGCGCTGCCCGCCGCCCCGGGCTACGGCGACCTGGAGCGGCTGCCCTGGACGCACGCGGTCCTCGCCGAGACCATGCGGCTCTACCCGCCGTCCTGGGCGATCGGCCGCCGGCTGCTGGCCGACGTGACCGTGGACGGCTGGCTGGTCCCGGCCCGCTCGATCTGCGTCGCCTCGCAGTGGGTGACCCACCGCGACCCGCGCTGGTGGACCGAGCCCGCGGCGTACCGCCCCGACCGCTGGCTGGACGCCTCCGGCGGGTACGACGCGACCGCGCCGGGCCAGCCACGCGGCGCGTACTTCCCCTTCGGCATGGGCCGCCGGGTCTGCATCGGCGAGTCGTTCGCCTGGACCGAGGCGGTGCTGGTGCTCGCCACCCTGGCCCGGGACTGGGCTCCGGCGCTCGTCCCCGGCCACCCGGTCGACACCCGCCCGGCCATCACGCTCCGCCCGGCCCACGGTCTGCGGATGGTCCTGCGCCAGCGAGGCACGAGTGAGCACAACACGCCCCGACAAGGCGCCGAGCCCAGGGCACAGCGGAACGGAGCGACCCGGTGAGGTCGACCGACCCGACGGGCGAGCCCGGCCAGCCGGTCAGGACACGGTGGACGGACTGAACATGGACGAGCCGGTCGCCGCGATGCCGTTTCTCCGCCCGGCTCGGCATCCGGCTCGCCTCGCCAGGTCGGCGGCGCCTACCTCAACCGCCGCCGACACGACGGCCGCGACGGTCGAGTCGATGACGAACCTACTCCCGCGGTCCACTCCGGCACGGTGACCGCCATCTCCCGCCCCCTGCACACCGTGGGGTCAACCGTGAACGCCTACGGCGTTGGCTCACTCGGTACGGGGACCGCAACTACCGTGAGCCCATCGATGCCCGAGAAATCGGCGGGATTGCACGTGTATACAGGAAGGCCATTGGATAGTGCCGTGGCTGCGATCATGGCGTCGAACGCCCGGGCCGAAGGTTTGCGGCCTGCCCGCCGCAGCGAGGCCGCCACATGGCCGAATGCGCGGGCCGCTGGTGCGTCGAAGGGCAGTGGGTCGAAGTCGGCCTCTGCCTGCTGAACGTGGGCCTGGCGGGCAGCGCGCTCCCCGTCAGTCGCTGCGACCAGCGGTCCGACGGAAAGCTCGGCTAGCGTGATCGTGGTGATAAGGGGCTCTGCGGGAAGGCTGGCCGGGTCCTCTATCCGCGACAACATGACCACGGCGTTGGTGTCGAGGACCCCGCGCTCATGGGTCGGCGATGGGTTTGTCACAGTGGGTCACAGCGCCGGGTCGAGCACGCTATCGATGTCTGCCCGGAGCCGAACAGGATCGACGGCCGGCAGCCGACGCCACCGCTCCACAAGCAAGGTGGCCGGTAGGGGACGACGAGGCAACGGTCGTAGCTCCGCAACCGCACGGCCATCGCGGGTCACCGTCAACGACTCCCCACCCACGACACGGTCGAGAATCTCGCCACCGTGGTTACGCAGATCGCGAACCGCCACCTCAGCCACGGGTAGCATGGTATCACGCGTGAGACGCGCTTTCGGCGACGCACCCGAAGCTAGCTGGAGGTAAGCGCAAAGGCCAGGCCCGATGCCCAGGCTCGGCCGGAACTGGCCGCCGCGATGCCGTTTCGCCGCCCGGCTCGGCATCCGACTGGCCACCGTGACCCGGGACGAGGTCCGCGGCCACCTCGCCACGGTCGGCGGCGCGCTGATCCCGCTGGCCGACAGCCTCGGCGCCGTCCGCGCCTACCTCGAACTGCCGCCGGGCACGACGACCGCGACGGGTCGAGTCGAAGACGAACCTGCTCCCCGCGGTCCACTCCGGCACGGTGACCGCCGTCTCCCGCCCCCCTACGCACCGGGCGCAGCTACATCGTCGTACAGACCGACCCGCACGACGACCAGGGACGCCAGATCGCCCAGGTCACCCAAGCCGTCCTGCCCCTTGCTCAGGCCTCAGGCGCGTAGCGAGTCGATCCACGCGGCCGCGTGCGGGCACTGTTCCAGCACCGCCTTCAGCCCGGCCCGACGGATTGCAACTGGTCCGTGCGCGACTTTGTCATATTCCGGAACAACCCGGAGCAGCCGCTTGGATGGTGCGGTCTTTTGACGTCGTTCACGAACTCCGCACCCCCTGCGCTGTTCGCGATCTCGGCAATCGACGCCGCAGCTGCCGGCTTGACCAAGAGTTCCGCCAACGCCTCGCCAGCGGCGAACACCCATGCCTCGAACTCGTGCATGGTCAGGTGCGGACGGAACCTCGGCGAGCCGACCGCTGCGAACATGGCAGCCTCAACGTGTTCTACCCTCTCTCGCGGGCCAACTGGCGGCCTGGACTCCATGCCGGGAGTGTCCGCTAGTACGCCATAGTAGTCGATCATCGTCGTAAGCACATGAATGGAGGTGTCGCGGAGGAGCGCCCGCACCTCCCGGTCGATCTGGCGCCATGTCACGGCGCCGCCGCGGACTTTCGATCCCGAGGCGGCCCGACTCGAGGCGAGGACCGAGTACGTCACCCAGCTCGACGCCTCCCGAAGGTATGGCGTGAGGATATTGCGGACAACAGATTCCTCTGTCTGCCCTTCCACGAGCAGGTGGACGCGCCTCACTCGGCGGGCTCCCAGGACGGCCGGCCGCCGAGCAGGTTCTTCTCCCACAGTTCGCCGAGCGAGTAGTCTTGGAGCCATTCGGCGAATCGTCCGGCAGAATGCCGAGTGAATACCGATGCCCCGTCGAGGCGATCGACCACGAGGAGGTCCTCGACCTCGAACTGGTTCATCAAGGTCACCGACTGGGTCGCCAGCACGACCTGCGACCGCCGGCTGATACTGCGCAAGAGGCCGGCCAGCGTCACGATGGCGTATGGGTGCA
>Ga0066388_100001828_pt1 | contig 12409 bp, 14 predicted proteins | sample PanSoiMetaGPlot6_FD_64539 | JGI IMG/M metagenome (GOLD analysis project Ga0066388, IMG submission 64539) | Tropical forest soil microbial communities from Panama analyzed to predict greenhouse gas emissions - Panama Soil - Plot 6 (Hybrid Assembly) | ecosystem: Environmental > Terrestrial >... | reverse complement strand
GTTTCGAAATTTCATCATTAGGAGTCTGGACAGCTGGTGCCAGGCTTCCGGCAAGAAACTCAATTATGTTCTTGTCGATGATTCAAAATCAGCCAAGTTAAGAGTCGCCTGGACCGACGGTCCCTTATACATGATCGAGAGCGGCCGCAACAGATCGAAGGCCGGACTCACCGACGTCAACAGCGAAGACGCAGGCAAGATTGCTGATGCGCGCATCCGCATTACCACGGTCAATGGCTTCTCCCGTAAATTCATTGAAGACAGCGAGGCTGCTTCCGTGGCTATGCACGAAGTGGGGCATGCCTTCGGGATCGGTCACTCCACGTGCGTCAGGGACGTCATGTACTTCGGCTCGTCTGCTCAACAAGCCGGCGATCCTAGTAAACGGGACAGAGCCACTATCGCCCGCCTGTACGCAGACTATCCTGTCGTCGGTTTCACGCCCAAGGCTCCTGCGCCCACGGAACAAATCAAATTTCTGCCGCCTCCGGCATTTGTTCCGCCCCAGCCTCCCGCTGCCGACAAGATAGTGCCGCCACTGTTCATGCCGCCGCCGGCTAAGACTGAGGAAGACAAATTGACACCACCTCTGTTTACACCAGCGCCACTTCCGGCCCAAGAAAAATCAGAATCAAAACGTGACACGCCGGGCGGGCCGGCCGCTCCATTGTTCGTTCAGCCACCACTTAATCAGTCGCCAGCGCAGCCGGACCAGCCGCGCTTTTTCAAACCGCCGCCGGCTCATTGATGTCGCGGCCTCTCCTTTCGACGGCCGGAGACGGTAAGATAGTGCCTGCGCGGATTTAAGCGCCTCGATCAGTACAAGGCTTACGCCGTCAGCCCTGCCCGGTTTCAGTACTTGAAGGATTTGAACAGCCATGCCGTTGTGGACAGTTGCGCTCTTAATTGTCTCCCTGATATTGCCTTTTGCACCGCCACCGGTGCTGGCCGACGACGGCAAAGGTGTATCAGCAACTATTGTCGTGAAGGCGCCGCCCGTCCGCTGCTGGGATACCATCATTGCTCAAAGAACGGCCGAGCCGGAAAAGCGCAAGATCATCTCGCAAGATGGCGCTAAAACCGTGATGAAGGAGACTTACGACAACCTGCCGATTATCGGCGATGCCTACCTCGAGTACGAAGAAGTGTCCACGCCACATACGACTCTCGTGGCGCGCCTCCTGAAATCCGACAAGTTCAAAGCCTTTGACAGCAAGTGGACTCTCACGCCAACCGCAGATGGGAAGGGCACGACGATCACGCTGTATACCTATCTCAATACAGGATTGTGGATACCGTTTGCTCAACAGATCACAAATCGGCAAACGCGAAAGGACATAACCGAGCGCCTGGCATACATCAAGAAGTTGGCTGAAGCCGCGCCGTGATGCCCTGTCCTTGACGTCTGCCGGCATCGAATGCCGCACTCCTCACCGTCATATACATCCAGGCTGCTGTCGGTGCCAACGGACTTTTTCTTGCCAGGCGCGGCTCCGCTCCTTCCCAGTCGCTACGTGCTCATGGCGCGTCGGTCCCTCCTCCGCGCGGCGGTGCCAAGGCGCCCACGAGATTCATCAGTCCCAACGCGGTGGCGTCCGCCCTGCAGGCGGCGGGTTATTGTCTTTCAACTTCTTAGCACTCGCCGAAGTAGCGGCACCCACTGATCCACCCAACAGCCGCCCTGCTATCCCAAGACCTCCGAGAACAAGATTGACGCCAAAGCGAAGCACGCCGCTGACCAATCGACTCACCGGCCTGAGCACATTGGAGGGCCTCCCGCCAGCCATGTGGTTGAGACCAAGCAGGATGATGACGATTAGCTCGGCTGCTTGTGAACTAACGGAAGAGGAGAAAGCCGGCGCCGGGGAACAAAAGCCCACTTGAAAAGTCTTTGTGAGTGGTATATACTCATATCGTACTCAGGAGCGCGCTGCAATATGGCTAGAGAGTCGAAAAGGGAGAATTTTGACGTCAGCCCCGAACAAGAGGCAGATATCAACTGCCTTCAGGAGCTGCTCAAGGCGCCCACCCGAAAAGACGCTATCCTGACGGCTGTCCGCCTGGCTCTGCTGTTAGCGGCTGAGTCGAAACAAGGGAATCAGTTCTACCTGGCGAGCCCAGGGTGCCGCGATCTAAGGAGATTGCTCATGGTCGGAATTGAAAGTCCAAACCTGCAAAAGTGGACTTACCTCGTCGATCAGGCGCATCCTTGGAAGCGGCAACTCTTCGTCAAAGGACGCAAGCAGCCTGCTGCCGCCATTTGGAGCGGCATGCTCGTCAATAAGCTTTCACGCGAACAAGCGGCCGACAACTGGGAGCTGCCTGTTGAGGCGATCGACGAAATCATCGCCTACTGCGAAAGCAACAGGGCGCTTCTGGAAATGGAAGCTGCCGAGGAACTGCGCCGTCTTGAGCAGAAAGGAATAGATATTGAGCCTAAGACTGCTCGTAGATGAGTGCCTCCTGAACAAATTGCTTGTGGATGCTTTAACGGCTGCCGGACACGACGTGCAGACGGTAAGCCAGGTCAATCTCATAAGCCGACCAGACGATGCGGTTTTCGCGCACGCAATTGCCGAGATCCGTATCGTCATTACCAGCAATTGCAGCGACTTCATTGAGCTTGCAGAAGCACGTATTGCAGCCGGCGAGCACCATCCCGGCGTGCTATTGGTCTTCCTGTATAACAATCCCAACAAGGATATGAGCGTGCCGGAAATAATCAAAGCCATCACCAACTTCGAAGCTACAGAGGCACCAATTGCAGACACTTATGTTTCGCTGGCTCATTACAGGTATTGAGTTAGGGCAGACAAAAGCTGCACGCCTGGCAGGGACGCTGCCGCGACAGGTCCAATAAATAAATTTCAAGCCAGAGGATGTTGTCGGTCGCGCTGCCCGCCCGCGCCTGCAGCCCTGCCTGAAAACCGCGCAGCAGGGGACCCGCCGTCAACTGAGGCAAGGTCGTTCCCTGCACACGTTAATTGACGGGGGGTGCCAGCGGCTTGTTGCCAGGCAGGAGCGCGGGCAGCTGCCCAGGTCGATCGGGAGTGAACAACAATCAACGGGGCAGATTCAGTGTCGATCGAGTCAGGCAATGACGCCGGCATACAAAAAAGAGAAAACGCAGAGCAAAAAACAGGAAAAGAGATAAAGACAGAGACAAGAGCTTTCGCCCCTGTCCCTGTCTTTCTAGCTTAGGCGCTCTTGCGTGAGCGGTTCTGGGATTGCTCGGAAGTAGTCTCAGCGGATTTATCGCTGGGCTTAGGGCCACAGAGGTGGAAGCTCGTAAGTTTCAAGATCGGCTTGTGTACTTCGACTGTTTTGCCGTCATCTTGCTTGGTGAAGGTGTTGATGGCCAGCCTGCCGGAAAGGAACACTTCGCGGCCTTTAGTTATGGTCTGCATCACGCGCTCGCCAAGTCCGTTCCAGGCATCAACATCGATCCACAAAGTTGTCTCTTCCTCCTTTTTGCTTGAGTACTCAGTTACAGCCAGGCTGAACTTGACGACTTTGTTGCCGGTGTCAGGGAAGGTTACAGCACGTGGCTCTTGCCCGACTCGCCCGCTTATGTTCAATTGATTGTTGTGGTGGCACCTCCAGTGCGGTTTAGGTGCCCCCGGCCTCTACACAAGTCGAAGACCGCATTCTCGCTATCTTCCCCAACTGTTACCCCAATACCTTTTCTCAGCGAAGTACATCCATATTGCAATCACGATGAACAACACGGAGCCACCGAGAAACCAAACAGCCAGGTCAGTCGCCTCAGTCTTATCTTTCACTGACTGCGTGGGATTCTCAGGATTGTAGTAAACAGTAAATGTCTGGCCGTCCCGCTTAATGTGCTCTAGCGCATCGTCCGCTTCAGACCCCGTCCCGAAGCTGGGTTTCCATTCACATTCACCGGTATATGCCGCACCACCAACATGAAACTCGTACTTCAACCCAAGAACATAATAGTGGCTGTACCTTCCTCTGACCCAGATCCACCCATCCACGGCTTCAGCCTTAGCAGGGACCCAATTGTGTTGTGTCACGCCGTGGTAATAGAAGAATCCGGACAGACCAAGCCCCAGAATTCCCACAATGATCCATATGGCCACGCCTTTCGGACCAAACCTCAAGCGCCTAGTCTTATCGGGCGGTAGGTCCCGCAAATCGAAGGTATGTGGTTCCTTGCTCATGGTGATCCCGTTGGTCCAAGAACGCCTTTCTCAAGCTCGGTTCTAGCCCAACCAATACTAGTGCCTTCCTCGGCTCCTCTCCGGTGAGGAAATACGGGCTGACGCGCACCTCGTAATTGTATCTCTCTTGCATCTATTCCGGAGGAATTCTGTCACTTAGCGATTACTACAAAGGGTGAGGGCACCAGATCAGTTGTAATCAAAACGCAACTGCCCAAGAGATACTTCTCCGCCGCCCAAAACCAATCTCTTCCACTGAATCAACAACGGGGGTGTCAAACAATGAAGACGAAAGTCCCGTTTTACAACTGTGTGACTGAGGAACTCACAGACATAGACATCTCCGCACTGTCTCCATTGAATGAGGAAGCAATCGAGACACTCCATGACAGATCATGCAATGGCCTCCTAAAGGTCAGAAATCCCCTTGCACTAGCCACCATGCTGGTCAAGACAGCCAAGCTTCTCCAAAGCAAAGGGTCGTATGAGCCTGCACACCAGGCGCTTACAACAGCGCTCAGGCTCCGACTGAAACATTCCAACAAGGAATCGATTGCCGGTACCTATTACCGGTTGAGCGAGCTTAGCTGCAAACGAGAGGATTTCACAAGCGCAATTCGCTATGCCAGACTGGCAAAAGCGTATCTAGAAGCCGGTTCGAACAAAGCCTGACTTCGATAGCTCTACACTTCCCGGCCAGTCTCCCTGAGACATCGCCCGAATCAGACATAAGTGCCTGCGAACGCTGGTGGCGCCCCTGGCTGCCGCTGACTTAAGCAGGCAAGGAGCACATACATGCCTGCATGCCGCAGTGGACGTGCCTGTTCCGTAAGGGAAGCAGGATTTACGGTAGCGTGGCTGCCTGGGGAGTATTCCACCGCGTGGCTACGTTGCGATCAGTCACTGTCGCCGCGACCGCCTTTGGCGAGGACCCCGTCAATGGCGGCACGCACATCGTCGATATATGCTCCGACAACGATCTTGGCAATCGTCATATCCTTCGTGCGCACAACTATGTGCAGTGGATAGGCTTTTTCCGTGCTATAGCGCAGAAGCTTCACCCCAGAAGGGTCCGTCGCCATAGCGTAGGGGACGTGGAACTTGTTGGCCCAAGAGTTAAGGGACTGCTCGTCAGGGGGCTGGTGGTTTACCTTCTCCGTAAGCGCATCAAGGAATTCAACGCTTCCTGGAGCGCTGGTGGCATAGTTGTTATACATCGTCACGAGTTGCGGCGCCTCTGCATTGCACGGTCCGCACCAGGCTGCGCAGGCGGTGAGAAGAAGCACGCGCGTCTTCGTTTGTCCATGGCGATAGTAGTCCGCGAGCTCGATGGGGCCGAGCTGTTCATTGACGAGCGATCCGTCGCGGTTCGCATCACGCTTCCCTTGGAAGGTAAGATTCTCGATGACGGCTCCGACCTGCAGGCCGTATGGCCCTGACGGGTACTTCAGCTCGCCCTTGGAACCAGTAGCGACCACAGCGTCGCTTGCAATGTGCGGTGACTCCGACAACGATGGCGGGCATGAGAGTAGCGAGAAAAGAGCGGCAACGAGCAGAGAGCTACCGACAGTGCACCTGGACATAACATTCCTCCCCAAACCTTGGGATCTCGCCACACATGACCAGCACCCAGTCGTGCGACTTGTCAGACAGTCGATCCCATCCTATCCTATTGACAACGACGCCACCAAGACAGCTTGTGCTGCCTCCTGGTTCGTAGCCCACCCAGCTATCCCTCAAGAATTCTTGAAGGGATATCCAGCAATTTTCATCAATGCACCAAACCCAATTAGGAATCCGGTAAAACACCCGCTGAGGTCCGGCACATTGAAGTAGAGCCTTTCAGCGGAATCCAGTGCAGCGGCCTCGTTGGAATCAATGCCTCCAGCCACCAAGACCGTCTCATCAGGCAAGAGCGTGGCAGAATGATCCCCTCGGGGGTCGCTAAGATCGGTCGTGCCCAGCCAGTTGCCGTTGGGGTTGAAATTACCTGGAGTGCTAAGTGTAGGGTTATAGCGCTCGCAGCTGGAGAGGCTACCTGCTTGCTGGGCCAAACCACCAGGCGAGACGACTTTGGCGAAACCGCCGGCTGTAAGGGCGGTGCCGTCGCTGAGCAGTGTCATGGTGTGGAGGTAGCGGCCAGGTGACATGCCAGCCGTGGACGCCCAGCTTTGACTCAGCTCGCCCGCTGTTACCGTTTCTGAATTGAGTCGGTCGGCCCACGTTAAGCCGTCTGCTGAACGATTCGCATTCATCCCCCCAGCCAAAAGCACCGTGCCATCGGTAAGCAATGCCGTGGAATGAAAAGCAGAAAAGTATTGCGTATCGTCCCACGACGGCCGACTAGCAAATTGCCATTCGCTGGTCGAGTGGTTAAACAGCTCCACGTACTCAGAAGGTAGGGGACTTGAGACGTCATGGAACCCACCGACCACAAGGACATCACCGGTATTGAGCAAAGTGGCGCTGTGGTAATGGTGCGGTGTGCCCATCGCGCTTGTATAACTGAATGCGCGGGTTCCGGGGGTGAAGATCTCGGCAGAGTTGAGCGAATAGTTACTATTGTCGCAGCCCCCTGCGATCAACACAGTTCCATTACTCAGTAGTGTCGCGGTATGCCCTCCCCTGGACTCCTTCATGCTGCCAACAGGAATCCAGGCTCCTGTGCTGGGGTTGTAGATTTCAGCCGAGCTCAAAACCTTCTGTGAGTCACGCCACCCTCCGGCTACCAGTACAGTGCCATCGGGCAGCAACGTTGCTGTGTGGCGAACCCTGCTGTCGTTCATGTCAGCGGCAGGATTCCAACGTGCTGTCATCGGGTCGTATATCTCTGCTGATGAGAGGTAGCCATTAACGTTGTAGCCGCCAGTCACCAGTACCGTGCCGTTGTTCAACAGTGTTGCCCTATGGGCTGCTCGAGCAGTGCTCAGATAACCGGTGGGTACCCATGTGCCTTGTCCCATCGCTAATTGATACACGCTTGCGGCCAACCTGGGCAAACGGTACCACCATGGGCTGGCTCCAGGCACGCGTTGATTGGCGGATCGACCGGAGGGGGGTGGAAGTTTGAGGACCAGATCATTCGACATGGTGTGGTGTGCCTATGTGTTGGTGGTGTAATCGGCTGTCCTAGGATTTCAGCGGTTATAAAGCCAGAGAGCCGTGGTTATCCTCGCAGGGGTGCGTGCTGCTCCAGCCTCTGATTCCAATCACGAAATTCTATATCTTATTCGCCCGGCATCTCAGGAGCCGAGCGATTGACAAGCGGTTTGCGAAGCCAGTTCCGGCATCGCTGGTCCCTTTGGCTCCACACCAGGCACTCCGTCCATAGTCTAACCACCTCGTCGGCATTCAGCAGTGGGCCGGAGATATGAGACTACAAGGTGATTCAAGAAGTTATAACCCTGATAGTATCGCAGGCGTCTACTTGCTGGACACTAAGGGGAGCGGTGCCGGAGTTCGGTACTGTGCCGATGGTCCGCTCACCGGAAACTGGCACCTAGATCATCGTTGTCACGCAAACTGTGAAGAGATTTGTCTTGCCGGCCCTCGCAGATGGAACACCTTGGCTGACGGGTCCGTCATATCAGCCGGGCGCTGGATAATCGTGCCGTGTTGGGCTGGGAAGACGAGGTAAAATGGGATGTGTAGCAGGTTTATGCATATGCGTACACTAAATTATCTAGCCTTCGCCCTGGTGCTGTTGGCGCTTCAGTGGCTGAGCGGCACTGCTTGTTCGGCGCAGACGACCGCTAAGATCAGTTCAACCCAGGCGATCATGGACTATCTGGCCACCATGCCCGGCGACGCCGCCGGTATGGGCCCAGAACTCAAACTGATAAGCGATAGCACGCTTGCCCGTGTCTTCCCCGGCTACGAGTTCTACGGCCTGAAATATATGCATGATTCGGCTGGTCCAGATGCGTCCTCGCTGTTGAGCCGGTCCAATGTATTTGCCGTGAGCAAAGACGCAAACGTGAAGCTCATTGCCAGCAAAGGTCCGCTTCAAGAGTTTTTTGGCAGCCAGCTCGCTTCAGTGCAAACGGACGACATGGCTAAAGATGCCGTCTATTGCTGGTTGCGACTCGCGGAGGAGCTTTCCTACTCGGGAGACTATCAGTTCTCGATCCCGGTTGATGCCATTTCCGTCTATCGGACTGCCGAAGAAATAAGAGCCGCCGGCAAGGCGGTCTTGAATTTCTCAAGCGGGCGGGCCGGTCAGATCGGTTGCACGCTGACGTTTGATCAAACGGGAGCGCTTGACAAGGTCCAGGAAGCAAGTGTTGTCGAGCCGGTCGCCACAACCCCGGGCGGCACGCACTAAACTGCGCGGTCTTCAACGGAACCGTCTCGGAGGCGAACCCATAAACCGGTGATGATCCGGTGGTCACAAACGTCTGCCAGGCTACTCCCTGCGGATCTAGCAGCCATCCCTTTTCAGATTTGGCGTAGCAGCAGGCCGTTTCTCCTCCACCCAGAATCTAAGTGGGGCGGACACGCAGCACCTGCGGAAACTACGAACATTCATGCGCGGGTCCTTCCTAAAATCGCCAGATTCTCCGGTCTTTTGATCAACGACAGGCAAGCGCGAGAAGGTACGCATGATGATAGGCTCCGCAGACAACGGAAATCTTAGACCCCAGGGATCTGGCATGGCGTTGGAACCCACTGCAGCAGGCGCTGCGCCCTTTGGCGGCGCCTGGTATTCGGTCAGCGAGCGGCAGTCTCAGGTATCAGAAGAACGGATTCTCGCGCTTCTCTTCCCAGATCGTAGTTTCGGTGCCGTGTCCGGGAATGACCAGGGTACTGTCGTCCAGCCTGAACAATCGGTCTGAGATCGACTCGATTATCTGCTCGAAGGAGCCGCCCCAGAGATCTGTTCTCCCGATTGAGCGGCGGAACAACGTGTCGCCGGCCAAGAGCACGCTTTTGTCCGTGGCAGCGGAGAAGCACAGGCTGCCGGGCGTGTGCCCGGGCGTGTGAATGACCTTGGCTTTGCCCTTGCCGATCTGAATCTCTTGCTCATCGGCAAGATACTCGTCGACAGGCAATGGATCGCTGGTTTTAAACCCGAACATGCTGCCTTGCTTGGCCAGGTTTTCGTACAGCCACTTGTCCCCTTCGTGCAGGCAGATCTTGGCGCCGGTTGCTTCTTTGACAGCGCGGGCACCGAGCACGTGGTCGAAGTGCGCATGTGTGTGCAGCAAGTACTTTGCCGTCAAGCCGTGGCGGGCAAGCGCCTCGAGAATCACCTCTGGATCACCGCCCGGATCGATGACTGCCGCCTCTTTGGTTTCCGGGCAGGCGAGGATGGAGCAGTTGCAGCTGAGCGGTCCTACGGCGAAGGATTCGACCAGGACAGTCATTCGAACAACTCGCTGACGGAGCAGTCGTCATGGATGCGGGCAATCGCCTCGCCGAGCAGTTTAGCGACTGAGACCTGGACGATTTTCTTCGAGATTCTATGGGGGTCGTGCGGGATGGAGTTGGTGACGATTAACTTTTCAATCGGCGATGCGTCGATCCGATCGTTGGCCGGACCGGACAAAACCGCATGGGTTGCGCAGGCGTAAACTGCCTTTGCTCCTTCTTTCTTGAGAAGCTCGGCGGCCTTGACGATGGTGCCAGCGGTGTCGACCATGTCGTCGACCATAAGAGCAATCTTGCCTTCCACGTCTCCGACCACGGTCAGCACTTCCGCTACGTTGTGCTGGCTGCGGCGCTTGTCGATGATGGCGATTGGCGAATCGCTCAACTTCTTGGCGAAGGCGCGGGCGCGGGCGACGCCACCTACGTCCGGGCTGACAATCACCTTGTCGTTGCCGGGCAGCTGCTTGCGTATGTAGTCGAGCAAGACCGGGCTGGCGAACAAGTGGTCAACGAGAATGTTGAAGAAGCCCATGATCTGGGGCTGGTGAAGATCGAGGGCGACGACGCGCTGGGCGCCGGCGGTGGTCAGCAGATCAGCCACCAGCTTGGCGCTGATTGCTTCGCGCCCGGCTGCCTTGCGATCCTGACGCGCATAACCGTAATAGGGGATGACGACCGTGATGCGCCCGGCACTGGCGCGCTTGAGGGCATCGATCATGATCAGCAGTTCCATCAAGTTTTCATTGACGGGCGTGCAGGTCGGCTGGACGACAAAACAATCGACGCCGCGCACACTCTCTTGGATCTGCACGTAAATCTCGCCGTCTGAAAATGGCGCAATCTTGAGTTGCCCGAGGCCTATTTCCAAATAATCGGCAACTTCTCGCGCCAGCTCTGGGTTAGCTGTGCCGGAGAAGATCTTCACGTTTATCTTTCCCCCGGAGAATGTCCGTTGTCTCAATGGCATTTGCTGGACCAAGGGCGCGCGCCTCCCATAGCCTTCCAGGCTCATTGTAGATAAGAATTGCGCAGGCGAAAAGCCATTGAAGAAATTTTACCCGGCAAAAAAGGGGTACTCGCCGCACACAGAGAGCGTAAGAGCCTCTTCGAGCGCGTACTTAACATGGAGATATGTGAGGCCGCCCTGGATGTATGCGGCATAAGGTGGGCGCATCGGCCCGTCGGCCGACAGCTCGATCGTCGACCCTTCAATGAAGGTGCCGCCGGCCATTACGACCGCATGCTGGTAGCCGGGCATGAGCGCAGGCTCAGGCAACAGGTGCGCGTTGACCGGCGAGCATCTCTGTATGGCCCGGCAGAAATTGACCAGCCGCTCGCCGCTGCCGAAAACGATTGCCTGGATGATGTCGTGGCGCGGGGCCAGGGGGCCGGGTGATACCGCAAATCCGAGCTGATTGAAAACATGAGCGAAAAGCATGGCTCCTTTGACTGCCTGCGCAACGACTGCCGGCGCCATGAACAGGCCTTGCAGAACAAGGCGGTTCTGGTTGTAGGTAAGACCCATATGGCCGCCTATGCCAGGCGAGGTGAGCCTGTTGAGGGCAGCTGTCACCAGACTTTCCTGGCCGGCTACGTACCCGCCGGTCAGAGCCAGACCGCCGCCTGGGTTTTTGATCAGTGAACCGGCAATCAAGTCCGCACCGAAGGCGGGAGGCTCGCCAGCCTCAACGAATTCTCCATAGCAGTTGTCGACCAGCACGCGACAGTTCGGGTTGGTGGACCGCACCGCATCGGTGATCAGCGCAATCTCCGCGTTGGCAAGCGACCGTCTGCCGTATGAGTAGCCGCATGACTTCTGAATGTACGCCAGCGCGGTCGGCGGTTGAACCAGCTCAGCCAGGCAGGCGGCTAGATCGCCACCTTCGTCTACGACCGGCAGCGCATCACCTTCTATGTAACCTACACCCATCTCCTTCAGCGACCCCGAGTCGCTGCCGGCGATACCGATCACCTCCTCGAGCGTGTCATAGGGCGGTCCGGTCAGGCAAGCGAGCCGTTGCCCGGGGCGCAGGTTGCCGAAAAGCGCGCAGGCGAGGGCATGGGTGCCTGAGACCATTTGCATTCTCACGGCCGCTGCCTCAGCCTGGAATACCTCTGCGAAAATGGCATCGACGGTGTCGCGCCCGCTGTCGTTGCGTCCGTAGCCCGTCTTCTCGGCAAAAAACTCTTCGCAGAGGCGGTGGTTGCGGAATGCCTGGAGCACGCGCCTCTGATTTGTCATGGCCACCCGGTCGATCTCAGTGAAAAATGGGTGGAGGGCGACTTCCGCTGTTTCAATGAGCTCGTGCGAGTTGATCTGCATGTCAGGGCTCACTTTAGCAAGTTTCCAGCAAAGGCGTCGTCCTGGTCGGCCGGCATCGCCTGTCTAGACAGCGGAGTCAACGCTGTTTCTAATGGGTATGCTGTTTTTAGCATCATTTAGCAACAAAGCCGCTGATGCTGAGCAGAAGGCGTCGTCGTGTTTGAGACAAGCTCAACGGTCAGGTATTTCAGCCCGTGCCTCAAGCGGTGGGCCCTTTTGTCGGCCTGCGTGCTGGCGCTCATGGTCGGCTTCGGGCCGGGCTGGGCAGCCGATCCCGCCTTTGACATGGGGGTGAGACTCTACAACCAGCGTTCTTACCGGGCGGCGCTCGCCCACTTCGAGAACTCGCTGCGGGCAAACCCGCAGAGCGCCACGGTGCTTTACTACATCGGCTTGTGCAACCAGCAGCTCGGTGATTTCGTGCGGGCCAAGCAGGCCTATCGGTCCGTCTGCCAGCAGTTCGCTGGCAGCCCGGAGGCGGAGATGTCGGCATCCGTGCTCAGGAGGGTGGATCCGAGCTTTGCGGCCACTC
>Ga0066388_100001827_pt1 | contig 12413 bp, 20 predicted proteins | sample PanSoiMetaGPlot6_FD_64539 | JGI IMG/M metagenome (GOLD analysis project Ga0066388, IMG submission 64539) | Tropical forest soil microbial communities from Panama analyzed to predict greenhouse gas emissions - Panama Soil - Plot 6 (Hybrid Assembly) | ecosystem: Environmental > Terrestrial >... | reverse complement strand
GGGACAACGGTTGGGACAGCGAGCACAAAGCAGAAGCTGGCATTTACGGGCACATATAACGCGCTTGGACCAAGCGTCTACTACATCGCTTTGCAGAGCAACGGGACAACTGCAAAGATGTTAGCTCTCGGTAATGTGACGGAGGGCTTTGTGACGGGTTCGGTTGCGGGCACGTTTGGCACGTTACCGAGTATCACGCCTGGCTCAACGTACACATCAGCTATTGGGCCATTTGCGAGCACGTATTAAGGAGACGAGATGCCAACGTATGGAGCTGGATTATACGGAAGCGGGCCGTATGGATATGGAGCACTAGCAGACGGCTATAGCATCTGGATAGGCAATACTCCTGTCTTCGTGCTTGCGGGGTCACTCCAAATTCAGCTCTCCATTGGCAGAAAGTCACAAGCATCTTTCAAGTGCAAGACGGATATCTATACGTTCTTTGCGCAATATCAGAAAGTTGCTATCTACAACGGCAATGCGCTTGTTTTCAGTGGCTACATTACCAGCCCACAAGCCACAAAACCAGGATTTCAGCCCGTCCTCATCTGGACAATCAATTGCATTGGTCAGGAGTTCTTGGCCAAGAAGAGAGTTGTGCAGGCGGTGTATTCCAACGTGACGTGTGGGGCTATTGTGCGGGATATTTGGACGAATATTCTTGCAGCAGAGGGTGTGCAGATCGGGCTTATTTATGATGGTCCAACGATCTCAAATTCTCTCATTATTCCGTTCACAATCGACGGCAATGCACTTATTCCACAGGCTAATTTTCTCTGTCTGGTTGCTGGTGCGCTTGACCAGCTCGTGACGCAAGCCTCGTCTGCTGGTATTCCATACTATTGGTCTATCGATAGCAATCTTCTGCTCTGGTTTGCGCCGTACGGAGCGGTAACTGGTCCGGCCATCGATGACACACAGATTGATGAAGGAGAATATTCAGGCAGTCCGCCTACGATCACATGGGCCAATCCAAGCTACAGGAACGGCCAATGGATCACGGGAGGTGTCGCTCAGACGAGTGCTACGCAGACTGAGAGTCGCAAAGGGGACAGCAACACGACATCGTGGCCTATGTCGTACGATCTAGCCTCAGCTCCGACGATCAACGTTGACAGCGTGGCCAAGACCGTTGGCATAAAAGGCGTCAATTCGGGCAAAGACTTCTATTGGCAGCAAGGCAGTCCTGACATTGTGCAGGATAGCGGAGCGACAAAGTTGACCAGTTCCAACACGCTGAATGTCTCATACATCGGTCAATATCCCAATACGGCGCTCGTCTATAATGCGGCTCAAATCGCTTATCAGGCTGCTCTCGACGGAACAACAGGCATCATAGAGGCCATTTGGGATGACAAGACGCTCACAACAGCCGCTAATGCGCTCTCTGAAGCTTCAAATTTGCTGACGAGATTTGCCCAACAAGGTGGACAGCTCACTTTCACGACACAGATGAGCGGCTTTCTCCCTGGCCAGCTTTGCGCGGTGGACATGCCCTATTTCGATTTGATTTCTACCCAGATGCTCATAGAGAGCGTTGTTATCACTGACAGCATTGATGGTCTGAACATCTGGTACCAGATTACGGCTATAGTTGGTCCCTACGATGTGAGCTGGGTCGATTTCTTCTCATCGCTTCTCTCTGCACAGGCACCGGCTAACAGTCGCAATATCGGACAGTCCACAAGCGTGTCCACACTTGTTGATATGACGGCTACTGTTACGCAGACAGCCAATCTCAATATTAGCGTCTATGCCTGTCCTATTATCGGCAATTCAACAATTATCGGCAATTCTCTTATTGTTTGTTGAGGTGTTTTTATGCCAGTTATCGCGCTTACATTGATTAATTCTGGGCACAATTTTTTGAGAGATTGTGCTACAGGAGCGGACTCGTGGACCAATATCTATTTTGGAGTTGGCAACAACTCCAGTGCAACGGTATCCACGCAGACGACGCTAGGAAATGAGCAATTCCGCAAGAAGATAACGAGTGTCGCAAATGGGGCAAGTGTTGGTGAAGCGCTGATTAATTGCTTTCTCAGCGATTCCGACGCCGTAGGACTAGATATAGAGGAAATAGCCATCTTTGCAGGCACAACAGCCAAATCTTCGTCTAATACGGGCAAGATGCTAGGGAGAGCACTTTGGAGTCATAACCCGAAGACGAATGCAGAATCACTGCAATTGCAGCTAGACTTTACACAGTGAGGGATATATGGTATACACACCGACATCATGGGTAAATGGGGTTACTGCTGCAAATGCAGCCCATATGAACAATATCGAGAACTGGATTAGTGCCACTGATCAACCAGCAGCCGTCAGCGTAAGCGGTGGCAGCTCTGGGACAGCGACACTCTATCAGCCGCTCACTGGCATTGTGAAGATAGTTGTGATTGCGCTGAATAACTTCAAGACAGGCGGAAGTGCTCAAAATCTTGCGTTAACAACGGCATTCACGACAATAGGCTATATGTCCGTTACGGACATCGTGCCATTAAGTACAGTGCTCAGTAGTGTTGTAAAAAATATGAACGTCATTACCTCTATTGGGAGTGTAACAAACAATGCCACCATATCCTCATATCAAACGGCATCAATACCGCAAGGCTTCGACACGATTCAATTTCAAGCCAGTGCCAGCTCTGCACATACTGGTATGGTATTCATCGTAGGCATTTAGAGACGTATATATGGCGCTATCACAAACATCAATACAACAAATGCAATAATTAGCATAAAAATAAGCGCAACTTTGATCTTTTTGAACATCCATTCTCTCCTCATCAGAGAGAACGAAATCGAGCATTGAGCATAACAAGGAGGGGCCGGTCATGCCGATATGGTTGCAACTCGTTGTTGACGCCTTTGTCTTTGGCATCCTGCCGTTTGTCATTGGCTTCATTGTCCATCTTGCGCACGTGAGAGGTCAGAGCTTGCCCGATCGGCGCATTGAAGCCACGGAACGCCTGGCACTGCAAGCCGCCAAAAGCATTGCGCCTATGAATAGCGTCGAGGGCAGGAAAGACGCAGCTGATGTGGCGTTCTTGGTGCTCTGCAAAGAGTATGGTGTGCATATTCCTGGCAAGCAGGCCCGAGAGCACGTCTTGAACGCTGCTTTCTTTGATATTGGTGGGTAGTCGTGGATATCCTGCAAAGTCTCGGTACTCTTTCCGGCTGGCCAGGGCTGATCTTTCTTATCCTCAGTGTCATCTTTGGCGGCATCTATATCCATCGAGCATCGAAGAGTAATGCCAATGAGATCGCGAAGAAAGCGAATATTGAGGCCATTGAAGCATTGCAGCGGCAAGTGACTGTTCTCAATGATCGCATTAAATATCTAGAGGAACTGCTAGAGGAGGCTGGCATCAAGCATTAATGGCCAGGGAGACGGAGAAGACACAAAGAAGCCGCTAGTTCCGCTAGCGGACTATTTTGCTTATTCTTGATCCATCCATTCAATGATCGATCCATACTCTGAATGACCATGAATAGCCTCAAAATGCTCAAACTTGGACCAAACACTATGAGATGTGTTAGGCTGTACGAGCCATCTCACAACCGTAGTCCCGTCGCTAAAGACTACGCCCTCATAGTCTGGACGGTCTGGTCCATTCGTGTATCCCTTTTCAATGTAATCCGCAGGGGGATTCCTGCGGATACCTATGAACCTTTTCATCTCTTTCTTTCTCTTAATCTCTTCTGGATCTCATCTTTAGGAAGCTTGGGGATATTGATGTGCCTCGGAAGCTCTGGATGGCGGGAACTGAACTCGTCCCCCACTCTATTCAGACGCTCATTTTTTGAGTGACACTCCTGGCAAAGCGTCTTGCCCTCCACCTGGAAAGACGCTCCAGATATTTCATTCTCACAGCAAAAACAAATCATCTTGTTCCTCTACTTTCCGGGCCGTCGACTAGAATTGAGCAGCCCTTTTGGATGCGCTCTTCCAGTGCCAGGTGACCAATAGCCATTCCCTCCATTGCCCATACCAGATTTTGGATACTCGTACAACTCAGGATGAGCCTTGCGATAAGCGAGCCCTTTTTGCCGACGATTCTCCTCCTTTTCTTTTGCAATCCGGCGTTCCTCTTCTAATTTCCTGGACTGCTTAAAAATGAGGGATGCCTCATCTTGAGAAATCTCATAGAAGCAGCATAATTCAAGCTTATCGAGCAACGCATTCAGCTCATTTGTGAAATACTTCTCATCGGAACGGAATTCCAACAAGAGCACATCACGCATTGGCCCATACTCCATGAGTGCATCCCCGTCACGCTCGGCCTGAACTTTTAGCTCAGGAAGGAGATTCTCTGCGAAATAAGAATCAGAGAGAAACCTGACGTTTCTCAGGATATTTTTCGCCATTCTCAAGAAACTTTTCGCTGTATTGGAAATGTTTAGCGGCAATACTGGCGGGTTTTCTCACATAACTTTTTCAGTCTGAAAGTCACCACATTTCTTGTGTGCCTGTACCGCACAAACAGCGTTTTTCTCATTTGCGAGAAAAGTTACGTGAGAAAAATGAAACTGCTTCTCAGGCTGGCTCGGACGATCAAGCGAAAAGATATGCGAGAAAAAACAGTGCGTTTGCCTTTTTGCTTGACGGCGATAAAGCCGCCAAAACGCTTCAATGCTGCCTGGAAAAGTTTTGTGAGAGAAACACTCATCTGCTCTGCGGGCTAAGTGAGCCTCTCAGGCCATCATACAGGAATGCCTGGAAAAGTTTTGTGATTGAAAAGCGAAAAGTATCATGAGAATTGTCAAAACCCCTCATGCTTAAAAAATGCTGCTACCATTTCTCTTACCCCTCCTTACCCGTTGGGGCTTTTACTTTGCTTTGTTCTTCAAGCCACCATTTGCATGCCTGGAGAACTGCACCATTAATGGATCGATTATCCGCTTCGGCTTGCCGCGTAAGATCCGCGAGCAGCTCAATCGGGAAGCGGATCGAAACCGACTTCTCTGTTGTCTTGTTCTTGCCCATGTGTGTAGTATATCCGAAATAGATACACTATGTCAATCCCTTTTCGCGTGACTTTCCCGCGTCTCGCAACATTCGTTGTATACTGAGCAGAAACGAGGTGATAATTTGAAAACGATCCATGTCACTGCTAGCAAGGGGGCATTACCAATTGAGCTTTGTTCAAAGTGCAAGGAAGTCAAAGGGGAAACTACCGCATTCTTCCAAGTACCTCTCTATCCTGAATTAGATGCAAGCGATGCTACCAAAACTGTACAACCCGAAATACTCAATATACCCTTTGGACCCATGTATTATTGCCAGTGCGACAGGATGAAAGAGGTGTAGCAAACCATGACACGAGAGGATCTCATTAAAATCACAGGCCAGCATCTTCTCTTTCTGGGAATACCAGCCTATTCATGGAGTATTGCCCAGTTCCAAGAAGCCGCAAAATTCGCCAGAGCACACGATGTACAGACGCTGTTTGTCAAGACGCACGATGGAACATTACCGTGGTATCAAGATATTGGAGGTTGGCATGCTGTACGCCAAACAATCCTCAATGAAGGCGTTGGAGCGATCCCATACACCTATAGCTACGGCAACAAGCTTGGAGCACTGGACGCAGAGATCGATATTCTGATCGCACATATGCAGGATAGCGGCATTGTGTGCATGGACGCAGAGGAAGAGTGGAACGGGCAACCATCTTGGGCGCAACACTTATGCAGCAGAGTGCAGGGACAGTCTGGCGTCTTCCTCGTCTCCACTTGGGCAGATCCGAGCCTACAAAATTGGCTCGGTGTGATTCGGGCGCTTGCTCCATGCGTCGATGTATGGATGCCGCAACAATACAGTAATTTTCTCGCAACATGCTGGACTGAATTCGGGATCAATGGAGTGGACTGGTTGCAGCCAACCATTAATCTCACGCAAGACTTTGGGCCAAATAATCCAGTACAGATTGCGACGGATGCTGCTGGTCAGGGACATACAGCTATCAGCGTCTGGTATTGCGACACAGCAGTCGCGAACCCAGGGCTACTTGATCAAGTTTATGCAGCATTTCCAAAGGAGAATAGTGTGAAGACATACGGACCAAATTCAAGCGATTTCAATAGCTACTTTACCGAGAACAGTGACGGGAGCTGGACTTGCAGGCAGACCGGCGCGAGCATCATTGGAGATAATCTGAAGCTCTATTGCCAGCTCTCCATTGATGGCCAAACACTTCCAATTATCGGATTGCCAAGAGAAGGAGAGCAATATCTCTCAGATCACCATAGTATCCAGCGATTTGAGCGTGCTGTACTGACGTGGAATCCCGATGATCCAACAGACCAACAGCCAGGGCTAGGGCCATCACATCTTGCATTCATCAATATGCCCGATACTCTCAGGGAGGATTTAGGGCAATTGGCAATACTCAATAATTCGACACAAAACGCATGGCAAGCGCTTATGGCTAAGATCTATCTGGACGCGAATTTGCCAAGCTCGTAAACAAAGCGATATCAAAACATTCATTGCCAGTCTTCATCAGCTAGAGGCAGATGCGAAGGCGTAGACATGCGCGAAGGCTCTGAAATAGCCAGAGCCTTCGCTTAATCCTCATCATCATCATCGAAATATCCTCCGATGCTTGATCTGACAATTGGCTTCATGCTCATCATGAATTCCAGAGGGACTTTCCCTCCTGAGTGCCGCCTTTTTCAGGATATCAATCATGTCAGATCTTTTTCTTCTCTTATATCGCTCCTCCTGGGACTCGCCTTCTCTTGTCTCTCGCCCCTCCTTATAGAATTTTTGAGCAAGATCGCTTAATTCAAAGAATGAGCGTTGTCCATAGGCTGCTTCGCATTCTTTGAGAAGCTCCTGGTCCCATTGTTGATACAGTTCGGCAAGGGAATGCTCCACTTGCTCTTGCATTGCTCGAATTTTCTGATAATTTGTGCGAGAGACGGCGTACGGGCCAAGCATACAGCCTAGATCCATTGCTGGATATTGCTTGCGTAATGCTGGCAATCTCTTGGAGTAGGGATCTAGTGTCAGACGCTCTCCTTCCCACTGCACCCCATTGACTTTCAAAATGATCTGAGCGTTCTCATTCACAAATACTTGCATCAACGCTTCGTCTGTTTTTGTCCACTCTGCTGCCAATTCCATTGATTATCTCCTTACTTTTGACGAGAGGCACTCCTCTCTCAATAATAACTCCTTGTTGCGACATGACATGTCGATTCGAGGCCCCTTTCAGCACCAATTTCCAGCCTTTGCCAAAACTGCTATAATAGAACAAAGATTCATTGGTCGAAAGGAATTATTATGGAATCATCATCACCACCACAAAAAACGTGGAAGCAATGGCTGCTATTGCTCCTTCAGAGCATGAGCCTGATTGGGGCACTCACGGCTGCCATCCTCGCTATTGAGCCACTGCTTACAGGTCATCCCAATTGGGGATTGGTCCTGTTTACTTTTGCTATCGTTCTCATCTTCACAGCACTTCACAGCGTAACGTCGCTCGTCTCTGATCCTGCGCTACGCGTGGCTCTCAATGCCGTCCTTGCTGAGCTGCAACAAATTTTGCAGCAGATGAGTGCCCTTAGTAGTCGCCTTGCTGCCATTGAGAGCAGAGTGGGACTACGAGGATTGTCTACAGAAACTGCGAGCATGCAAAGCATACCGAGGCCTGACGAAGAGCAACCTTACGGACGACGTGGCTAGGGCCACCATCGCACAACAAAGCGTGCCCCTGGGTGAACATTGCCACCCAGGGGCTTTAATCGGTTAATGGGCAAAGCCGTAATGGAGGCTATCTTGGCAATCCAAGACGACGACGTACTATTTCAGCACGTGACACTTTTCTTCCCTCTCGCTGGCTCTCGCTAGCAACTTCAGCGTCCAGTGCTTCTACAAAATCAGTAGGCAATTCCAAAAGCACTCCCTTCGTCTCTCCAAGCTCATTCTTGCGACCAGCGCCCGCCCGAAAGCCGCCATGAGAATGGGGAGCCTGTTTGCGACCATGAGGAACAATTCCTTGAGGATACTCTTCCTCAAGAGTACGAAAAAAAGTGTGAGCTTCATCTTTATCCGATGTTCTGCACAGAACATCAAACTCATTCTCGTCCTCATCGTGACGAGAAATAACGTACTCCTGAGGCAAGTACGGCGAAACACCATGCGCCCTCTCTTCAGAAGAGAGATTGAGATATGCGCCCTCCCACGTCGTTTCCCAGAGGACAACATAGGGACCATAATGCCAGTACGCGTCATACTTAAAGTAGCGGAAATCAGTTGAGAGCATCTCCTTCCACTGATACCTCTCTTTGGGGGTTCGTCCCTGCGGAATGTGGGAGGGGACAACCACTGCCTTTTTCCTCCGCACGATGCGTTCAACGAGATCAATACGAATAGAATTAGAGGCTTCCCCATCTAGATAATAAATGTGGTGGGTGTCTGTAGATGTAGCGACAATTTCCTTACCGCTACCCAGAATGCGAAACGTATCGCCAGTGAACCAGTCCATTTTATCCTCAAGAGGAATTTGGGACGCTGGAATTGTTGTTGATGCAATCATTTTACTTTGAACTCCTTATACTCTTTAGTGCTATAGCATCCCGTTGTTAGCGGTTCCACTTTTGCCCCAACGGGAGTGTCCCCACGAGCATCGCGCTCAAACAAGAACTTTCCTGTCCGCTCAGCGTAGGCAAGGCGCCTGCGTGCCTCTTCTTCAGAAATGTATCCAGCCTGGATATCCTCAGTCAGACCATCGATAATCCAGGTTCTTTCATAAGGCGTAATCATTGTGTCCCTTCCTGAGTAGTTTTACGTCATACTCAGGACAGATACTCCTATTGACAATCAGTGCCGTTGCAAGATGTCTGTCTACAGCGAGGGCAAACGTCGGGATAGACTTCCACTGATGAAGTCTGAACAGCCTCCTCTTTGCTTGCTGCAAGAAGTGCATCGAGTCGCTCTTGTGTGAGTCCAACCGGACCTAAGCATGCCACAACGCCGTTTTGTTTTGCCCATGTCCGATGCCTTGGAAGGACCTTAGAGATTGTGTGTGACTGTTTCACGCCGTCGATCTTGACCGTGTAGACCGTGACCCATTCACCATGCTCATCCTCGTAGCCATCCGGTTCCCATCCGAAATCATCGCTTGTCCACACTTGAATATGTCTGCCATTGCTTGCAGTCCAATCTAGTGCAGGATGGGCTTCCCAATACGCAAGCTGTTCAGCATACTCTTGCTCTTCTCTCTCCTCTTCAGCAATAGCCGCAAGAGAGCCAATAAAACGACCCGTTCCATCGTCGTTTACCTTAAAATATCCAGGATCTTCGCATACAACCTCAACCATGAAGCAATGTGTCTTTTCGTCACGTGCAGCTAACAACGTGCGCCTGGCTTCTCGATTACCTTTGCCTGCCATCCACGCAAGCCGTTCGGCGTCTTCCAAAAAGGTAGGAATGGGATAGCGAAGGGGGCGCGTATCAGCTCTCATTGTGTCAAGGAGGGCTTTGGCTGCCTGTGGAATATCCCTCTTCCCACAGATAGTTGTCTGCACAGAAAGCCACGCGATATAATCACGAGGGCAATCTTTGAGCATCTTATTCTTATATTTGCCAAATGTCAGGAGGATTTCTCCCGGATTCTGAGTTGCGTTCATTGATCTTGCTCCTATCTAACTTGATTTGATTATACCATTTCAAATTTGATTTGTCTATACTTTTTCAATACACTTTTCGCAACTCCCAAAAACTCATAGCCACCTCGGCAAACTCAGTCCTGTCCTGGATGCAATGATGCCTCAATGTGTGCTATACTGGCTTTGTGCAAAGTCCTTATAGCATTGCGTAGCAGTCGGGTATCTCCTAAGCCCGACGTGGCCCGACAGGGATTGAAAACTTTCCTCCGTTTCTCATCTGCTAACAATAAAAAGCTCGCCGTCCAAGTGCGTACGGCGAGCTTTTTGTGTGTGTTACTCTTTCGGTCCGAGCTTGCCTGTTTGCGCGGCCATCTTGAGCGTATTGAGCGCTTTGTGAATTCCCGTTTCGGTGATGTCCTCGGTAATTTGCTGTGGATGGACACGTGCATGGAATTGTTCCCGATGATGTTCCATCCGTTCCTCTTTGGCAGCCTCCACTTTTCTTGTATGATCCTCTCTCTCTCTCTCTACAATGGAAGAGAAGCGTTCATACCAGTGCAATACAAGTACGTCACGATTCAGTACGAGTGTTGACATATAAAACAGCCTTTCACAAATAAGGGGCTTGTGACCCCTGGACGTTAGAAGGGGTGATCTTCGATTTCAGGCTCGCCATCGCCAAAGAATTGATCTGCCGTCATGAAATCCATACCAGCATTTTTGGCAGCCTCTTTGTCTTCATCACGATCTCCAACCATCAGCGTTTGCGGAACCGTGATACGCTCCGCAAGCACGATTTTAAGAAGCATACCGGGCATCGGCTTTCTGTCGAAGAGATCAATCTCCTCTCGATAGCCCTCTGCAGACGCGTTAGGATGAGCAAAGCAGACGCGAAGATAGGATATTTGCCCCTGATTGCATAGAATGCTCAGCTCCGTCTGCATGTCATCCTCATTGAGGAATCCAAAGGCCACTCCTCCTTGATTGGTGGCCACCGCTAACTCTTTCCCCTGTTCCTTCAGCTCCTGCAATTTTTTAAGACGATCAGGCAGCCACTCCCAGTCGTCCGCACTCCTACGAAATGTATGACCACTCTTTGTTTTGACAAGCATATTGTCCACATCAAAGATGATGAGGCGCTTGCTGGATAGATCAATATCTGGCATATTTCACCTCACTTTCTATACACAAATTCGGGCACATGTTCGCCAACCTCTAGCCCCAATCCTGCATGTTGCCATGCATATTCTATCGCCTCCTTGCGGCTGCCAAACGCGCGAATCCGGCCATCGATCTTGAGCCACTCATTGCCTTTCAGGATATTCCAAGCCTGCCCACAATCAACAGGAGCAAGCTTGTAGCTAGTTGGCATCGCCCTATTGGCCTTGTCGGCTTCATCGGAACGAAATGGGAAGAATTGCTCTTCATCACTCATCCTGCCTACTCCTCCGCTCTTTCAGGCATGCTAAACTTGCTTGGATCTGTCGGCAAGCGATAATCGGCTCGCCTTTGCGCGTCTTCAATGCGTTCCTGTAAGGGCTGACCAGGCACATCCTCCACAATCACCTTCAAATTCTCAGGATTACATGGCCCATCTTCGCAGTGATTGGTACATGGATAACAGGCAAATTTGCCACCCATGAGGGGGTAGAACGTCTGTCCATTCTGCGTTTCAGGCCGTTCGAGTGGCATCTGAGATTCAACGAGAAATTCAATCTTTGTCGTATCTCCACAGCAATCACAGTAATCACAATCCTGTTCGTTGACAATCTTCTGATATTCCGCCAGCGTAAGCACGCGCCCGTTCTTCTGGCAAGGCTCACAAAGCAAATGTGGCTGTGTAAGCTGTGCGCGCTCACCGCAAAGCCAGCACAGGGAGAGTTGGGCATTGAGCGTCTTAGCCGCACGCTCAAATAGCTCTTGCGTGGCGATCTGTAGTTCATACCAGTTGGTCTTTGTGTCATTGCTCTCATAGAAGAGCTTCCCTGTTAGCCGTTCCCAGATAAAGAGCGGCTTTTCTCGTTTATCCTCCACAATATTCTCCTTCTCTCTTTTCATATTTGCCACACGCTGGCCAGCCGACTCGATGATCGGTGGCAGCTCCATGTGTAAGCTTTCTCAAATCACATTTCCAATGGCGCACACCGGAGCGATGCAACGGATAGCGGAAATGGATGCAATCCTTACAAGTCACGCCTTCGGGACCAGGGCCATGAAGAGCAAGACAGGGATTATCTTGCTTGCTCTCCTGTTGTGGAGGCTCTATAGGCTGATCATTCCAATCCAGCAGGCGCTGCTGTTCGATCACGTCTTGACCTCCTTGTGTGTTGCACTCGTGGCAACACACTAAACAATCGAGCTTGATAAATGACAGAAAGCTGATGATAGCACTTTGCGCATATCCTGAATGCTCCATAGCCATATCCATAAGCGCATTGATGAGCAAAACGATATTTCACGCGCCGTCTGTTCTTACACCAATGGCAATAGCCCGCGTAGGGCATTGGTGATTTCTTATCTACAGGGAACATCTCTCAAATCCTCTTCTATTGCAGCAAGTAATGGGCAAGCAGTGTAATCACATCAGGATCATCGAGCGCAATCTGCGGTAATTTCTCACGCCATAGCGTCAACTGCTTGAATGTTGGCGCCTTCCACACTTCCATGTATCCCTGCATGAACAAATTGAACGCCTTTTCACTATGCGCATGATATGCAGCACATTGCTTTCCCCATTCTTCATACTCAAATTTTGTGCAGAACGTCGTTTGTTGCTGCCAATCATTGCC
>Ga0066388_100001826_pt1 | contig 12415 bp, 10 predicted proteins | sample PanSoiMetaGPlot6_FD_64539 | JGI IMG/M metagenome (GOLD analysis project Ga0066388, IMG submission 64539) | Tropical forest soil microbial communities from Panama analyzed to predict greenhouse gas emissions - Panama Soil - Plot 6 (Hybrid Assembly) | ecosystem: Environmental > Terrestrial >... | reverse complement strand
AGGTGAAGATCTTCTCCGCGGATATCAGGTTGCTCAGTTGGCATCCGGTCTGTGTGGCGGCATCGCCGCCGAGCAGCCACAGGGCGGGCCAACCCCGCCCGAATTTGATCCGAGCTTCAACAGTTCCATAGAGGAAATTGAATGGATAGCTCATGATCATGTCGCTGGTGTAGTTCTGCTGCACTGGGTCGGGCCGCGCGCCATCCGCACAGCTCTGTTGTTCCTGCTTCAAGGTTATGGACAGCAGGCCACCCGATTGAAACGCGTTCGCCGGGTCGTAACACGCGAGCTCGCCGTTGCCCAAATCAGCTACCCGGCGGAGCGCCGCCCAGTTGCCATTGAGGAAAACGGGCACACAGTTGACGTTATCGGGGAAACCGCAACCCCCAAGGCCCGGGATTGGCGCCTGCGCGAAAGCCGCGATCGAACTGAGAAACAGAATGGCGCTGAACGACGCACAAATTCTCGCGAGCGCGTTCATCAACCAGATATCGATTCCCTCACAAAACCTTCTGAATTGGTCACTAGGTGCGAGCAGACACAGCGCGGGCTTCGCAGGATGCGCGGGAGTACCCTTCGGATATCTGATCAAGGCCGTGCTCTTGGGTGTGGGTCTGCTCAGAGCGCAGGGGCCGTCGGCCAGCGCTCGCGGCGGCGCGACTGCTCAACGACCGCCTCGCATACTTGTCGAAGCATCCTTGCCCTACTCTGCCACCCGAATTCCGCACGTGCTCGACGCAATCCCGCGAGGCCGAGCTTCTGACGCAGCTCTGCATTGGCCAGTAGAAGCTTGAGGGTTGCCGTGAGCTCATCGAGGTCCAAGGGGTCCACCAAGAACCCGCTGACGCCGTGCTGCACGGCATCCGCAGTGCCACCCGAACGACCGCCGATGACCGCCCTACCGCAGGCGTTGGCTTCGATGAAGATCATCCCGAACCCCTCGATGTCTCCATCCTCTTCCTGACGGTTCGGCATGACGAAGACGTCGCAGAGATTGTAATAGTCGCACAGCCGATCGTCGGGCACATAGCCGACGAACGTCACCGCCGCATCGATCCCCAGCTCCGCGGCAAGCGTGCGTAGGCGTCCCTCCTCGGGTCCCGTACCCACGATCAGATAGCGAACGTCGGGAAGGTCAGAGAGGATTCTGGCAACCGCCCGCAGCGTGACATCGTGTCCCTTGCGGCGGCACAGCCGCGCCACGGTGAGTATCACACGCTTGTCCTGAAGACCGTACTCCCGGACGAGTTCGGGTCTCGGGGGTCGGGGTACGAAGCGATCGGCATCGACCCCCGGAGTGATCTTGTGGATCTTTGCTTGCGGGACGCCGATGCGAATTAGGTTCTGTCCAGCGAACTCGCATGCCGCAATGACTGCCTCGGCTCCGTTGAAGATGCGATTCCGGACCATGGGCTGGTAGCGATAACGATCTGTCTGCGTGATCTCCTCGCCATGAGAGAAACTGAGGTAGGGAGTCCGAAACAAGCGCTTCAGCCCGAGGCCGACGACCCCGGGGGGATAGAGGTCACCGCAGAGGACGAGGTCGAAGCCACGGCCGCGCGCCAGTTGACTGGCTTCCCAGAAGGGAAAAATACCTTTCGGGAGGTGTTGATACTTCAAGTTCGGAAGCGGTCGGAATCGGCGCACGATTCGCAGAGTCTCGGTCGACTCGCGACGGTCAAATTCCTCCCATCCGGCGACCTTCTTGGTGAGGACGGTGACCTCGTCGGGGAACTGCGCAACCAGGTGCTTGAGCAGATTGTGGTAATAGACCCGTGAGCCTCCGGCGTGCGGGAGGAAGTTGTCCGCCAGGAAGAGCATCCTTATCCCTTCGCCCGCTTCCGCGGCGCGCCCGAGGTCCGCCTCTGCCAACTGCCGGCTGCTCATTCGACCGTTGCCTTCGAGGGGCTATGGGCAGCAACTGGGTTTCTCGCGCCTCCGGGCAGCCGCCGCACGTGGTGGACGAGCGGGTGGAGCAGCCGACCGAAGTTCAGGTCGTAGGCGATGCTTTCGCGCATGCACGCGAATCCTTGCCGGTAATCGCGTACGAGATAGATGTACCGCCGGGCGAGATCCCACATGTTGTAAGCGTAGAGCTTCGCCACTCGGCGATCGCCGGCGTCCGCCAGTCGCTTGTGGTGTTTGCGCAGGATTTTTTCGGCGTAGCGGAGGAGCTTGGCCTGGTTGCCGGTCGTGATGCTGCCCCCGCGCCACCTGTACAGGTACAGAGGCTGGGCGACGTACACGAACGGCGCCCGCCGCTCGAACATCCGGATGTTGATGTCCCAGTCCTCGCGGTTGTGCATGTCCTCGTCGTACATGCCGACCTCGACGAACGCCGATCGTCGGAAGAACATCGCGCGGCGGATGAAGTCCTCCCTGAGAATCTCGAGGTGGAGGTCGCCGTCCGGGATGACCGTCGGTCGCACCTCGTGCAGGCGATCGCCGACCTTCAGGATGTCGATCAGGCACCAGCTCGCCGCCGACTCATCGAGTGCCGCCGCCATGCGCTCGAGCGCATCCGGCGCGAGGGCGTCGTCGGCGTCGAGAAAGGCCAGGTACTCGGAGTCCGATGCTCGGACGCCGGCATTGCGCGCGCCCGGGAGCCCACGGTTCTGCTGACGCAGGTACCGGAAGCGCCGGTCCGCGAAATACGGCTCGAGCACCTCACACGTGTTGTCGCGCGATCCGTCATCGACGACGACCACCTCGCAATCGCGCGTGGTCTGGCGCAGCGCCGAGTCGACGGCCGCGCGCACGAAGGCGGAACAGTCGTAGGAGGGAATGATGACGCTGACCTTGGGCACGCTTATTCGACCCCCGAAATTGCCCGGCGCAGCGATGGAAGACCGTCCCTGCAGGCGATCCCCGCGTTCCCCAGAGCCAGCAGAGCGAACTTGAGCAAGACCTTGGGCATCCAGGCATCCTCGCGCAGTCCCTTGGTGTAGAACGCGCGCGCGCGGGCGAAGTCGCGCTGCCAGTATGCCGCGTCGGCGATGCCGGCGTAGGCCCGAGCACGGATCCAGCGTTCCTCGCGGTCGTCGCGCGCGTGGTGATGCAGCGACGACTCGCACTCCTCGAGCGTCATGACCGGGCCCGACGTCTTGTAGCGCTGGGTGGCGACGCTGCGCGCGTATTCGACCGCCAGAGCACGCCGACAGGCGGCGACGATCGAGCGATGCCCCGCTTCCTCTGCCTTGCGCTTGATGATCCAGGGGACCGCGACGTCCTCCTCGGAGCAGTGGTGGAGGCTGCCGCTCATCAACCGGTTGGTCATGGTCAACGCGTGGCGGCGATAGTAGACCATCGGCTCGGCGAGGTAGGCCACGTCGTAGTGGAGGGCGAAGAGGCACCAGAGGTACCAGTCGCCGCACCATGGCATGTCGAGCGGAAACATGCCGAGTCGATCGTAGCACTCCTTGCGCACCATTCCGGTTGGCGAGGCGATGGTGTTGGCGTAGACGAGCTTGGCGAGGAAGCTGCGCCCGTCGATGATCGCATCGCGGTCGCCGTGCCAGGAGTAGTCGATGACGTCGCTCTCGCGTCCGTCCTCGAGCCGCACGGCGGGGCAGAATACGTACCCCACACCGGGATGGTTCTCCATCAGGCGGACGTAGCGCTCGACGACGTGCATCCGTCGCAGGCAGTCGTCGGCGGAGATGAGCCACACGTACTTGCCGCGCGCCAGGCCGATGCCCTTGTTGTAGTTGCGTAGGTGCCCGAGGTTCGGGTCGTTGCGGACGTGCGTCACCCGCGAGTCGCGGAACGATCGTGCCACGTCCGCCGTCTGGTCGGGCGAGCAGTCGTCCATGATGAGGACTTCGAGATCGCCGTAGGTCTGCGACAGGATGGCGGTCACGCACTCGGCGAGCAGGTGACCGAGGTTGTAGCAGGGCACGACGAAGCTCACGCGCGGATTCATGGAACGGCCTTTCCGAGTCGACCTATCGCGTCGCGATCGCCCGGCGCTCTACGCGGGGTTCGACAAACAGGTCGGCGCGCGGGTTCAGGTGCACGAAGCCATGCGACCGGTGCTCGTCGCGCATGACGATCTTCTTGAGGCGCGGGTTGTGATACAGCCACTCGCCCGGCACCTCGAGCTCGGGGGTTACCGTGAAGCCGAGCAGGAACACGTTGCTCTGTAGATTCATGTCGAGGCCGAAGACGACGCTCGCGCATTCGCCCTTCTTCAGCTGCAGCCGCTCAGCCGACAGACGGCTGGTCGCGGTAACGAAGATGCACTGGCCGTCCATGGTGTGAATCATCAGCCCGGGGTGGGCGTCGCGGATGTCGGCCAGGGCCCGCAGCGTGACCTCGAAGGTGAGCTTTTCTCCCGGTCGGAACACCTCGCGCGTCTCGCCGCTGCTGCCGCGGACCTCGGCCTCGAGCAACTCAATGTACTCGCTGCAGGTCTGCTCCTCGTAGAACGAATGGTACTTCTGCATGGCGACCGAGACATCGCCCTGGAACACCGGCTCGCCCTTGCGCAGCAAGAGGGCGCTCGTGCACAGCGTGCTCACCGCCGTCATGTTGTGGGAGACGAAGATCAGGCTGGTGCCCTTCTGGACGAACTCGCGCATCTTGTCGAAGCACTTCTGCTGGAAGTGGTAGTCGCCGACGCTCAGGACTTCGTCGACCAGGAGGACGTCGGGATCGACATGGGCGGCGACGGAGAAGCCGAGCCGCGCGAACATCCCGGACGAGTAGCGCTTGACCGGCGTGTCGAGGAAGTCCCGAAGTTCGCAGAAGTCCACGATCGCGTCGAACTTGCGATCGATCTCCGACCGCTTCATCCCCAAGATCGTGCCGTTCAGGTAGATGTTCTCGCGTCCCGTCAGATCGGGGTGGAAGCCGGCTCCCAGCTCGATCAGCGCCCCGAGCCGTCCGTTCACCCGCAGGTCGCCCTTGTCCGGCCGCAAGATGCGGCTCAGCAGTTTGAGGATCGTGCTCTTTCCCGAGCCGTTCGGACCGATGATTCCCAGCGCCTCGCCGTGTCCAACCCGGAAGGACACGTCCTTCAGCGCCCAGAACTCCTTCTTCTGCAGCTCCCCGCGGTGATTCGTCGAGAAGAGCCACTTGGCCAGCGACGGAATCAGGTCACGCAGCGAGTCGTACTGCTCCCCCCTGGCGAACTTCTTCCACACGCCGCTGAACTCGATGGCCGTATCGCTCATGACTGGCTTCAGATCTTCTCGGCGAAGACCGCCTCTGCCCGCTGAAAGATCTTCCAGGCCAGGAGCGAGCCCAACACCGCCCAAGCGGCAGAGTAGGTCAGCCAGGCCGCATCGGGAGGCCGCTTGCCCACCACCGTGTCGTTGATGGCCTCGAGAATCGGACTGACCGGATTCAAGAGCAGCGCCGTACTCCACTTCCCGAGCCGGTTGGCGGAATAGAAGACCGGGGTGAAGAAGATTCCGTAGGTCAGAAGGACCTCGACCAGGTATTTCACGTCGCGGAAGAAGAGGTTGGCGCAGGAGAGCAGCAGGGCCAAGCCCACCGTCAGCAGGACCAGCAGCCCCAGCAGCACGGGCAGCCAGAGCAGATGTGCGGTCGCGCCAACCTTCATCACCGTGAGGACCAGGGCCAGGACGGATGCGGCGACCGCGAAGTCGAAGCAGTTCGCCAACACCGCGGCGACGGGCAGGATCTCGCGCGGAAAGTAGATCTTCGTAACCAGCTCCTTGTTCATCACCAGACTGTTGGTGGCGAAGCGGATTGCGGCCACGAAGAACGCCCAGGGCACCGCCTTGACGGCCACCGACAGGACGTCGTCGGCATTCACCGGGCGGCCGGAGATGGTGGAGAATGCCACCGTCACGATCAGGCCGGAGCCGACGATCAGAACGGGCATCAGGAGCGCCCAGAGAAAACCCATGATCGACTGCTTGTAGCGGATCTTGATGTCCCGCCACGTCAGCATGAAGAGCAGATCCCGGTACTGCAGGATCTCCTCGGCCGCATGTGAGCTGCCGGCGCCTACCACGGTCGTTGCCATATGTCGGATCACCGAGGGGCCTGGCGGAGGGGAGGGTGGCTCACAGGCTGCCCTGCACGGGGTAGGATACCGTCAGATAGAGCAGCACGATGTTGCTGTCGACGACACCGGTCTGGACGGTGTTCGATTGCGATACGGTCGCGTCGCTGCGCTGGTAGGTGTAGGTCAGCCCGGCGGAGAGGTAGCGCCACAGCGGGTAGCTGAGGCCGACGTTCCCCACCAGGACGTTGAAGCTGGGACTGGTGTCGTAGTGGGCGAAATTCGCCCCGGCCCAGCCGTTGAGGTTCCGGAACAACTGCTGCTGATAATAGATGAACACCGAGGTCGTCTGGGACACGCCGCCGACCCCGGAGCTCGAGGTGGCGCCCTGCGTGGCGCCGACCAGCGCCGAGGCGTGCTCGAAGCTCTTGCTGAGCGTGGCCGAGAAGGTGGGAAACACGCCGTTGGCGACGCTGTTGCCGCCTGACCCCGAGGAGTTGTTGATGTACAGTCCGGCGTAGCCGCTTACGGACCAGGTCTGTGCGAAGGCGTACGCGGCGCCGGCGGTGACGGCGTTGCTGTTGGTTTCGGGCGCGTTGCTCTGGCTGAAGTGCGAGTACGCATACGCGCCGAAGAACGACAGCTGCGGGTCCCACGTGTAGCGCAGCTGCAGCCCGGCGGTGTTGCTGAGATCGTTGCCACCCTGGCTCGTGAAGTCGCTCAGGTTGTTCGAGTAGTTGAGCGAGGCGCTCCATGTGGGGGTGAAGGCGTAACTGGCCTGGGCTGTGAAGTAGTTGGACAGCACGTCGCCGCTCGCGATCAGGGTACTGGTGTCGAAGGAGGGCGGCGGTGGCGGCGGCTGCTCCACGCCCGGCGGCGCGGGAGGCGCGGAGGACGGGAGATTTCCCGTCCGCGTCTGCGTCACGCGCGTCACCCCGTCGCCCACCGTGAAGGTGAGGCGCGGCGATGCCCGGTAGGACGCGAAGAGGTTGCCGTTCTGCGTGGCCGCCCCATTGGTCTGGCTGGTGTCCCGCGCGAAGATCTGGGCGCTGGTGCTGGCGTTCAGCGAGAGCGTCAAGGTCGGCTGCCGATACTGCAACGTCAGGCCGGGAGTGATCGAGGTGATGAAGTCGTAGGTTTTGTTCGGGGTGAAGAAGATGTTGTCGTTGTACTCCTCGCTCACCGACAGGCGCGGCGTGAAGACGAGTGGGGCTGCCGGAACGGGACCCGAGGCTCCCAGGAGAACGGCCGTCACCAACACCGTTCGCGCGAGCGCCTGGCAGCGGCGCCCGTCACCGGCGCCCACGCCGCCGCCTCATACCATCGGCCGCGCCATCCGGCATGGACCAGCACACGTCGCTACCTCGGTCTTACGCGCACAGCAACGCGCCGACATCGGCCGTCGCCGCCGCCACCGGGTGCTCGCGCAGCACCTCGCAGATGGGCGCAAAGCTGAACTCGCGTAGCAGCCGGCGCAGACGCGGCTCGGTCGCACGCAGGTTGGTGTACTGGCGAAAGCGCGACAGCGCCCTGGCGGGAAGCCGCGGCTGGTCGATATCGAACTCCCAGGGATGCAGGTAGACCATGGCCGGTTGTCCGTCGCGCTGGAGGATGCGGCGCAGCGACCATCGCGTCACGGCATATGGCAGGAGTCGAAAGTAACCGCCACCCCCGACCGGGCAGTTCCGACCGAACAGGCGCACCGTCGACGGTGGGATCTCCAGGATCTCTCCCGCCCGGCAGCGCAGCCGTACGGGAAATCGGCTGAACCCGGGCATCCCGTAGAGGTCGTGGTGGCCAATCGGATAGATGCTCGAATCGTAGGAAAAGCCTTCCTCGATCAAAATATCCAGCGCCCAGGTCGTGCTGGCGACGATCGAATAGCTCGGGGCCCGGAAACCGGCGACCGGGGCGCCCAGGCAGTCCTCGAGGACGCGCTTGCCGCGGGCGATGTCGGCGCGGAATTCCGCCTGTCTGAGCTTGTAGATCAGCCGGTGCGCCTGCCCATGGCAGGCGACCTCGTGGCCTTGCCGGGCGATCTCCCTGACCAGATGCGGCCAGCGCTCCGCAACCCAACCGAGGACGAAGAACGTGGCGCGGACGCCGTGCTCGCTCAACAGATTGAGGACGCGGTGCGTATTCGCTTCGACGCGATGCGGCAACGCATCCCACTGGTCGGGCGATACCGCATCGTCCATCGCGTTGGGGTGGAAGTACTCCTCGACGTCGATCGTCAGGGCGCTGATCATGGAAGAGAACGGGCCGAAGGAGGTCACGGTGCGGGTTGCGGATCTCGAGGTCGAGGGGCAGCGGAGCCGAAGCCGGGATTGGGGTCAGCTGGGATCGTCGACGTAATATCGCTGTGGAGCGCCGTAGTAGTAGTATTCGCTGACGTTGTCCGTTGTGTCATTGAGCACGATGCCGAGCAGCCGGTCGGGCCCCAACGCCTTGATCGCCTTGAGGACCGAGGCCCGCGGGGTTCTGCCGGCGCGCACCACCAACAGCACGTGGTCCATGTGGCGCGCGGTGACCATCGGATCCGCGGTCAGCAGGACGGGCGGCGTATCGAACAGGATGTAATGCCGCGGAAACTCCGCCTTCAGCTCGCCCACCAGCGTCTGCATGCAGTCGGCGCTGAGCAGCTCGGGGGCTTTGGCGGTGCGCCGGCCGGCCGGCAACACGCGGAGATTGTCGTACGGCGTGCTGGCCAGACAGTCCCGCCATTGCGCTTCACCCATCAGGCAGTCCGCCAGGCCGGGACCGCGTTTGACGCCGAAGGCGCCACCTGCCGACGGGCGCCGCAGGTCCGCGTCGATCAGAATGACGCCTGCGTCGATGCGCAGGGACAGTGCCAGCGTGAGGTTGATGGCGCACAGCGTTTTGCCTTCCTGGGCCACGGCGCTGGTGATCATGAACGCGCCCGGTCCTAGCGCCTCCAAGCGGCTGCGCAACACCCGGAACTGCTCGCCGATCATCGACCCGTCGGTCGTGGCGAGGAACTGCGCGGGTTGTCCATGCCCATTGCGCGGCTCGCCCTTCGTGGTCCACGGAAGCAGCCAATCGAGACGGCCCTTGCCAAACCCGGCCGACTTTTCGTCGGAGCGGACCACCGGCTGGCGCGCCGCCGCTCGACCCGCGTGCGCACCATTACCGTTCGTACCGTTCGACGCAGCCGAGGAATCGCCGTCGAGCGGCGTGCGCTGCGCCTTGAGAAACACTCTGAAGTACTCGCTCATCCAGGCTCTCTCTCGCCGGCGTGCGCGAGGGGATGGGGCTGCCAAGCCGCGTCGGTGCTGGCGCCGCGATCCGCTTTCCACGTTCTAGAACGCATACCGGGCATACAACGATACCGTGCTCAGGCCGGCGAGCAGGGCCACGCCGCTCAAGAGCAGCACGCGCGCGTGGTAGCGTCGCCGGCGGCGCACGACGTCGGGGGTGTCGGCTTGAGAGATGACGGCGAACACCGGCAGCGAATACGCCGTCAGCTCGTCGGCCATGTGAAAGGAGGTGTCGAGCTGTCCGAACAGGATCGGCAGGAGGATCGCGAGGCCGAGGCTGCCGACGATCCCCGCCACGATGAGCAGCCGGCGGTTCGGCCGCGACGGCGCATCGGGAAGATTGGCCGGGTCGAGCACGCGGAAGCGCTCGCCCTTGCGGCGCTCCTCCAGGCTCTGCGCCAGCTGAGCCGAGAACTTCTTGTCGAGCAAGCTCTGATACTGCTGCTGCGTGACGCCGTAGTCGCGGGTCATGGCGAGCAGCTCCTGCTCGCGCGCGAAGGTGTGCTCGACCCGGGCCTGATAGGAGCCGATGTCCTCGTCGGTGCTCGCCAGCTGTGCCTTGAGGCGCGAGATCTCCAACTCCGCCTCGGCGAGCCCGCGCACCAGGTCCGGCGGGACGAGTGGGTCGGCGGCTGGCGCGCCGGCGCTGGGCGCGGCGGGGCCGAGGTCGGCGCGCAGTTGGGCGATCTTGCGCTGGGTGCGGATGACGTCGGGGTGCTCGGGTTTGTAGCGGCTGCGCAGGTCCGACAGCTGCGCTTCCAGTTGCCGGAGGGCGAGACGCGGATCGCCGGCAGTCGGGCCCGCGTGCGCCGCGCCGGGGCGGGCCGCTCGCGCCTCGGCGATCTGTTTTTCGAGCAGCACCTTGCGCTCCTTGGCCGCCGAGAGGGACATGCTCAGTGTCTGGAGCTGCACGCGCAGGCCAGCCAGCGTCCGCATGTTCGCCTCGCGTTGTTCCGGCAGCTCGCCCATGTGCTCGCGCTTGAATTGCTGAACCTCGGCGTCCTGCTGCTCGAGGTGGGTCTTCGCCTTCTGCAGCTCCGCGTCGATGAAATCGGTCGTCTCCGCGACATGCTCGACGCGCGCCTCGAGGCTTTCGCCGATGTACAGGCTGGCGAGGCGGGCGGTCACTTGCTGCACGACGCGCGGGTCGTCGCCTTCATAGGTGATGCGAAAGCCATTGCGGGAGAAGACGTCGATCTTGATCTTCCGGCGCATCGTCTCGACGATCTGCGCCCGCGGCTCGCCCCCTGCCTGCAGCTCGGGATAGAGACCGAACTCGTCGATGATCGCCTCGAGGCGCGTGCGGCTGAGTACTTCCTGATTCAACGCCTTCAGCGTCTGCTCCAGATCCTCTCGCACGGTCGGCCGGACGAAGGTCTCCGGAATGTCCTGCGGCTGCAGCATGATGAGGGTCGTGGAGCTGTAGCGGTCGGGAAGCGCGCGCACCGTGAAGAGAGTGAGTACCAGCCCGACCGCGAACGTGCAGGCCACCACCAGCGGATAGCGATGCACGGCGTTCAGGTAATCGAGGATCGAGTTTTTGGAAGGCATGCGGGGCGAATCGAAAATTCGTTCAACCCGGCGATCCGGGATGTCGGTCGTCCATCTCCCTGGGTATCGTTTGGCTCCAGCTATGCCGGGCTAGGGAACGACGATCGTGTCGTTCAACTCCAGCACCACATCGGTCACGTCTCCACGAACGACGGCATTGTAGTCGACCTGCATCGGCGGCTCGCCGGGGCGCAGCACCTTGACCCGGCTTTCGCTGGCAAACTCGGTGAAACCGCCGGCCACCGCCAACGCCTGGAGCAGCGTCTGGCCCGACCGCAGGTCGTACATTCCCGGCGCCCGCACGTTGCCCATGATGAAGAAGTGACGGCTGCCGGTTGCGGCGACGCGGACGACCACGTTGGGGTTGTCGATGTAACGCGTCAGCGCGTCGTGGATCCTGTCGGCCAATTCCTCCGGGGTCATTCCGGCGGCGGACAGGTCGCCGACCAGGGCGACGCTGATCATCCCATCCGGTCGGACCTGCGCCGTTCCCGAAACCTTGTCCTCCCCCCAGACGACGATGTCGAGCGTGTCGCCGGCGGCGATCCTGTATGGGCTCGGCGGCGCCGGCGCTGGCGCTGCCGGCGGCTTCGACGCCGCACAGGCCCACAACAGCAGCAGAAGGGCGCAGAGGCCTCGGCTGATTCCCCGCTGCAGAGTTCGCTCTCGCCGGCTGCGTTGGGGCGTCCCGCCCGCGCTCGCAACCGCACCGTGTCGGCCCCACTGCGATGACATCTTATCGGCTACCCCACTTGAAGAAAACGATCTTGATCGTGCGCAACATGATGAATGCGTCCATCAGCACCGAGAAGTTCTTCAGGTAGTACAGATCGTATTCCAGTTTCTGTCGCGACTCCTCGACGGTCGCGCCGTACGGAAAGTTCACCTGCGCCCACCCCGTGATGCCGGGTGGCACCGCATGTCGCTGGTCGTAGTACGGGATGCGGGTGCGGAGCATGGCGACGAACTCGGGGCGCTCGGGCCGCGGTCCGACGAAGGACATGTCGCCGCGCAGGACGTTCCACGCCTGGGGGATCTCGTCGATGCGCAGCAGGCGTATCCAGCGTCCCAGACGCGTCACTCTCGGGTCATTGCTGTCGGCCCATTTCGGCCCCGACTGTGCCTCGGCATCCACTCGCATCGAACGGAACTTGTAAAGCTCGAACGGCACGCCGTTGCGGCCGGTGCGAGTTTGCCGAAACAGCACCGGTCCGCCATCCTCCAGCTTGATCACCACCGCCACCAGCGCGCACAGCGGTCCGAGCAGGACCAGCAGACCGGTTGCGGCGAGCACGTCGACCACCCGCTTGACCGCGCGCGCCTGAGCCGGCCGCACGAACCCGTCGGAGAAGATCAGCCATTGCGGGCTCAGATCGGCGATGAAGATGCGGCCGAGCAAGCGCTCGCAGAACGTATGCCCATCCTCGACCTCGTACCCTTCCGTCTTGCAGCGCAAGAGCTCGTCCACCGGGAGGGCATCGCCCAGATCGGTGGTGGCGACGAGGATGCGCTTGAGGCGTTGCTGGCGCGCGTACGGCTCGAGCGTGGACGACGGGATGATCGGCACGCGGACGATACCGGGATTGGGCTTGCCAAGCTCCATGACGCCGGC
>Ga0066388_100001825_pt1 | contig 12416 bp, 10 predicted proteins | sample PanSoiMetaGPlot6_FD_64539 | JGI IMG/M metagenome (GOLD analysis project Ga0066388, IMG submission 64539) | Tropical forest soil microbial communities from Panama analyzed to predict greenhouse gas emissions - Panama Soil - Plot 6 (Hybrid Assembly) | ecosystem: Environmental > Terrestrial >... | reverse complement strand
AGCCGAGGAAAACAGTAGAGATAAGCGATGACTGAGGCGCAACGACCCGTGCCAGAGAGCGCAAACGATGGCAGACGGAACGCAGTTGTTGATTCCAGAGGGATTAGTAAGATGGAGGGTGCGATTCACGAGAGAGTATATTATAGATAATTATATAAGTAAAGTAGGTACTATAAAGAAGAAAGACGAGACTTTAACAGAGAGGGCGCAGTTGGCAGAGGGAAGAAAAGCGGGATTTAATACAGAGGACACTGAGGGTGGAGGCACAGAGGACACTGAGAAGATCGAGGCGCGAGGCTAACGTGCGGTGGCTTCCGTGGAGCGAGCGGGCTTGGGCGAAGAGGGAAGGGCGACGATGTTGAGCCAGTACTGGAATTTCGGATTGGAACGAATGGAATCGAAGTGGGCGTCGGTATTGAGGAATTGCATGCCGCTGGAGTGCTCTTCGTAGGCTTTTTGGAGCCATTCGAAAGCGTGAGGAGCGTCGCCGAGTGCGGCGTACATTTCAGAAATCCCGATGGGATTTGAATATTCGCCGGAAGCGCGAGCAGCAAGATCATAGTTCAGCATGGCGCGGAGGATGCCCAGGTAACCAGAGCGTGCGTACTGTTTTTCCAGGTCGCGCGAGAAATCCATTTCGCCGGTTAGGGCGCATTTTTTCTTCCATAAAGCGAGCGCTTCGGGATACATGCCTTTTGCAGCGTAGACTTCGGCCAAGTTGCCGTAAGCGCCGTCGAAATTTGGATCGAGTTCGAGAATCTTTTTGTACTCGACGACCGCATCGTCGTAGCGGCGCTCCCAGGTAAAGACTTCCGCGACCGCCATGTTGATGATTGGAGAGAGCGGCTCGAGTTGCTGGGCGCGGCGGACTTCAGCTTCGGCTTCCGGAAAACGGCCAAGCGAGGCGAGGAGCAGGCCATACCACTGATGCGCAGTTCCGTAGTTCGGATTGAGCTCGATGGCGCGGCGAAATTCCTGTTCGGCGCCGGTCCAGTCCCAGTCGTAAGCGGCGCGGACCATGGCGAGCGAAACGTGTGCTTCGGCGAGGGAATCATCAAGAGCGATGGCTTTTTCCGCGGCGGCGCGCGCTTTGGGAAAAGAGTCGCGCGGCGGCGTTTTGCCCCAATCGTCGAGAAGATTGTAGGAATCGGCGAGGCCGGCGTACGCGAGGGTGAAGTTAGGATCGGAATGAATGGCTTGCTCGAAATAGGAGATACCTTGCTGCAGGCCGGTTTTGGTGCGTTTGTTCCAGAAGTAGCGGCCCTTTAGGTAAAGCTCATAGGCTTCGGGAGAGGCGCTGGATTTGTGCTGGATTTTGAGTTGTTCGCTTCCGGTCAGGCGTAAGCGAAGGTTGGCAGCGATATCTTGTGAGAGTTGACGCTGCAGACCGGAGATGTCGGCAATGGGGCGTTCGTAGCGTTGGCCCCAGAGCTGAGAGCCGGTGGAGACGTCAACCAGTTCCGTTTGGACAACGACGCGATTGGCATCGCGCTGGAGGCGGCTAGTGAGTATGGCTTTGACTTTGAGGTCGCTGCCGGCGCGACGAACATCGAGTTGCGGCTGGCGATAACGAGAGACGGTGGTCCAAGCCATGACTTTGAGAGTTTGGAGCTCTGAAAGGTCGTTGACGACTTGCTCGGCGATTCCGTCGCTCAAATATTGCGAAGTGGAGTCGCCGTCGGGGCTTGTGAAGGGAAGAACGGCGAGTGAGTCGTAAGTGGTGCGAGAGGGGAGTCGCAAGACACCAGCAACCGCGAGCGGGACGAGAACAATTGCCGCTAGCAGAAGCGGAAGGGGACGAGTGCGGATGCGTTGCCAAAGAGATTGGGGAACTGCCGCCTGTGAAAAGGGATCGTGGCCATTGGCGCTGACGGGTTCGGCGGGGAGGAGTAGCCGGTAGCCGCTTTTGTGGATAGTTTCGATGATGCGAGGCTGGCGGGCATTGTCTTGAAACGCTTTGCGGAGGACGGAGATGCAGCCGGGAAGAACGTCGTCCGTGACGAAGACGTCGGGCCACACCGCGGAGATGAGTTGATCCTTGCTGACGACGCCGGGGTGTTCGGATAGGTAGACGAGCACTTGCATGGCTTTGGGCTCGACGCGAGTGCCGTCGCCGTTTTTGGAGATGAGGTTGACGGCGGGGCTGACGAGCCATTCGCCGATTTTGAAGTCGCCCTGCACGCGGAGGAACTCCAGTGACATTATACTCGCGGGAGCTGCTGCGGCGCTCATCACTTGGACCAGGAGTAGGTGAGTTTGATGGCGAATTTTTGTTCGCGAATGGGCAAGGGGTTGCCGGCGGCGAGAGTTTGAAAGCGGGTGCCGAGATTATAGATGACGTAGAGGTCGCTGTCGGGGCGGAAGGTGTAGCGAAGGCGGAAGTTGGCACTGACGGCTTGGGTTTGCGCGGTGTCGGACTGTACAAACGTAGTGAGATTGATGAAGCGCGTGAAGGCGTAACTAACCTGAACGCCGGAGAGAGCGATGTTGAAATTTCCTTGAGGCAGGCGGAAGACGTTGACGGTGTTGTTGAGGGCAAGAGCGAGATGGGAATTCGGCCGGTATTGCGCCGTGGCGGTGGCGGTTTTGAGCGTGCCACCGTAATAGTCGCCCCACTGAAAAGCTCCAGCGTAAGTGAAGCGCCCGGCACCGGCGGAAGTGTATGCGAGTTGGTGGGAAGTGAAGCGGTAGCTACCTGCGGGGATGGAGATGTTTTTGTAGAGGTGTAATGGCTGGGTCAAAGTTTGCGCAATCATGTCCTGCGGATTGGAGTCGATTTCGGCGCCGTTCTGAAAGATGATGCGAATCGTGGGAGTCAGTTCCTGAAAAACCAGAAACCCGGAAGTGCTGGGATTGTTGTCCACGAATCCGCCGATATCGATTTCGCGAAGATTCCAGAAATGAGGGCGGGGCGTGAGAAACGCTTGGAAGATTGTGGATTCGACACCGGTGCGGGAGAGGAAGCCGATTTCGGCGTTGAAATTTTGTTCAGTGGCGCCGTGGCCTGCGTAAATGTTGAACCAGTTGTTTGCGTAAGTGAAGCGGCCGCCGAATGCGGCGTTGTCTGAGTGCAGGCCGGGGCTCCAGGTTTTGGCGTAATAGCCGCGAAGATTCAGATTGTTAAAGAGGATGAATTTCGCGTCGAGACCGCCGGAGCGATTGTAGGGATCGAGTGAATTGCCGGATTCTTTGTCGGTGGCTATGAAGCCGATGTACGAACCGGGAGTGAGCGGACGTTTAACGCGAACGACGGAATAGTTTGCGTCGGGATTAAGCCCAGCGGAGCGCGTGCGAACGTCCATGATTCCCAGATCGAAGCCGGCAGCGTGCCCGGCGATCTTGCCACCGGCGTCGATGGGGACTTCCTGTCCGGAAACTGGATCAATGCCAATTTGCCGGGAGAAGAAGAGAATATCCTGATTCCAGAGAAGAAAATCGAAGACGTCGGAATCTTCAAGGAAGAAGCGGCGTTTTTCGGGAATCATGATGGGAAACGGAGTGAGATTGAACTGCTGTTGATCTACGTCGGCGTCAGAGAAGTCCGTGTTGACCGTGCCTAGCGCGATGAGATTGCTAGCGAGGCCGTATTTGACGTCAAAGCCGCCGGAATGAAGCGCGCTCCAAGGCTGGTTGGGGGTTTCGCCCGAGACTGTTTGCGCGCCGAGAAGGCCGTAGGGTTTGAGGACGAGCAGGCCGCCGCTTTCGATGCCGGTGAGGCCTTGCAGTGTTCCCGCCTGAGAGACACGCCAGAAATTAAAGATTCTGCGAAAGCCGGACCATTCGTCTTCTTCATTTTTGCGGCGAATGAAACGGCGGAAGTTGAGACCCCAGGAAGTTACGGAAGCGCCGCGGAAATTGAGAGTGCTGAAAGGAATTTCGAACGTGGCGGTCCAGCCGTCGGAAGTGATTTTTGCGGCGGAGGTCCAGAGGCCGTCCCAGCTCGGGTCAATGATGGAATCGTTTACGAGAGGCGCTTGTTCTTCGACGATGCGGCCGTCGCGTTGGGTGCCGAGAGGATTGACCTGGAAGACGTAGGCGTTGCGATGGCTGAGTGTGGAATCGATTGCGACAGCGAAATTATCGTCGAGGTCTTGGGAGAGGTCGCGGCGGAGTTGCGTGGCGACGATGGTGCTGGGGGCGGAGTCGTAGCAGTGAATGCCGATGTAGAGATGGCGCGAGTCGTAAAGGATGCGGACTTCCGTGCTTTCGGTGGCGGGTTGGGTTTCGAGAGGTTCGCGCTGGCGGAAGTCGGAGATAACCGGGGCGGAGGACCAGAGCGGGTCGTCGAGGGAACCGTCGAGGCGGGGAGCGTGTTCGACGCGAGCGGCAGTGGCGGTTCGAGGGGCAGAGGCGGGAGTTTGAGCGTAGGTGCTTTGCCCCGAGGTGATTAGGAGCAGGAAGATGAGGAGTAGCGTGGGAAAGCGTGAGCCTAGAACAGTGAGTGACATGTTTCTATAGATAGGCGAATCCGCGGTTGGTCGTCATGGCGGCGGGATGGGGATTGCCTGAGGAATTTCTGACGAGCGGAGAAAAGTTGTTGATTCGGGGAAGTTTGCGGGATTTAGAAGCGTTTAGGAGAGTTCGGCGGAGGGTTCGTCGGGTTCAGGGAGTTCTTCGCGCGTCAGGAATTTGAGCTCGCGGCGGATGAGGTCGGCGGGGAAACCTGCGGCGAGGAGAGAGCGGTAGATGGAGGCGAACTTCTTTTCAGAAATTTCCCCACGTAAGGAGCGGAGTTTGCGTTCGATGCGCTGGCGGACGAGGGCAGCTTCGTTCTCGGAATCTGCGGATTCGGCGACGGCGTCGTTGATATGGCGGTCGGGGACGCCGCGGGCACGAAGTTCGCGCGCAATACGGAATTTGCCCTGCTTGCGAACTTCGGAGCGCTGGCGTGCGAACTGTTTGGCGAAGCGGGAGTCGTCGAGCTTGCCGGACTCCTTGAGGCGGGCGAGGACGACTTGGGCTAGGAGTTCGCTGTCCCCGCGGCGGAGGAGCTTTTGCTTCATTTCATGAACGGAGTGAGCACGGCGCGTGAGGATGCGGAGGGCGTAATCGTAAAGGTCTTGCTCGGTGCCGAGTTTGCGGGGCCTGGAGAACACGAGAAGAGAATGAAGTAAGGAAGTAACGAAGTAAAGATGCGATGTGCGTGGGCTATTTGTGATTGTCCACGGATTGATGAAATTCCACGAGCTGCAGCTCCGTATCGGCGACGGTTCCATGATGGTGGTATTCGTATTTTGTGATTCCTACTTCAGGAACAAATGTGAATCGGATGTTGTCAGGGTTCGTCCAATACTCCAGAACGAACTCGTCGCGTTCGGCGCTTTCGACTCCGGCGACGCCGGACAAAGAGGCTTTGCGCGAAGACGTGACAACCCAGCAATAGTGCCCGTCGGGGCGCGCCATGCCGTCAGCGTCGCAATATTTCTGACCTTTGCGAAGCGGCCACTCAAGCACCAGATCGTTATCCTTGAGAATGCCGTCGAGCGAATCTGAAGATTGTTCGAGGCGGTGTACCGCTTGCTCAAAGCGCTCGTCGCCGATGAGATAGAACTTACCTTTTGATTCGAGCAACAGTGAATCGGAAATTTTGGGCTGCTCATCGGACCAAGCGGAGTCAAATGGAAAGCCACCTACCACGATGCCGTGGACATCGCCGTGTTGAATGACGCGGCGAATTTCGGTTCGCCAAGTAATCGGAGCATCGCTGATCTGATCGCTGCCCTCATGTGTCCAGCGGACCGTGCCACGATAGATCCAGTACGTTCCAGAGGACATTGGGAATGGGTTTTCCGTGGACACCCGACCAGCGGGCAGGCCAAAGCCAAGAGCCAGAGGCACTATGATTAGCGAACAGAGGATGAAACGGTAGCGCGTCACGCGTCAAGGCAGTTTAGCAGGAGAAGAGCCGCTTCAACAGTCACTCAGACGAGGGCTTGGCGCCGGGGAGACGGCTCTTCAGAAATTTGATTTGGCCGTTGTGATTGGCTTCGTGCTCGGTGACGTGGAACCATTTGCAGTAATTGTTGGTGGGACCCCAGCCCCAGGTTTTGTCCACGGCGAGGAGCCAGGCATCATCGCGCTTGCGAAATTCGGCGAGAGTGGCTTCGCGTGTCTTGTTAAGAATGTCGAGATAGTAGTCGAGATTGTTGCCCTTGATGGCTTTGCGGGCAGGCTCGCCAAGTTCCATGGGCATGCCCCATTTTTCCTTGAAGGGTTCGGGAATTTTGTCGCCGCTAAGGCCCTGAAAGGTGTTGACCTGAAAGAAAGCTTCGATGGCGGCGAGATGAAGGAGGAGTGCACCGATGGTGTTGGCTCTGTCGTCTAGGAGAAAATCGAGATCTTTTTGGGAGAGGCCTTTGACAGAGCGGAGAACCTGTTCGCGCATGAAGGCCATTTCAGAAACGAGCGTGCCGATTTGCGTCGCATACCCTTTCTTTGGGCCGACGATGGTAAGATCCGAATCTTCCGAGGCCGCTGGTTGCGCGAGGAATGAAAGACCAGTGACGGCGCCAGTGAGCGCGGCGGAAGCAAAGAGAAAATTTCTACGATCGGGGATGAAGTTCATGGGAACTCCTAGAATGATCTGAAAGGGATAACTGGCAGAAATAGTAGGACTTCTCACGGCGCGCGACAAGAGTTGGGCGAAGATTGCGTGGGGCGGGTCGCAAGATTAGATTGGAACGCGCTTAACGAGAGAACGATCCGTGAATCCAGGTCAGCTCGGCGAAGCTCGAATCGCGGAGATTATTGCGGGGGTGACCGCTTATTTCAGTGGCGAGCGGAAGCTCTATCTTCGCCACAGCGAGCAGCTTGCAGGCGAATGGCGCAAAACGCTGGCGCCGTATTTTTCCAAGGAATTATTGGACAAACTGAGGACGGTAACGTTGCAGGAAGCGCGGATTCCGCCACCGCCGTTTTATGCGGAAGCGCTGGAAATGTCCGGCGGGTGGTTTCCGGATTTTGTGCACATGGCGTCGGTAACTTATCTCGATGTGATTGTGTTTCACGACAAGATTGAGGCGCGGCCCTTGTTTCATGGAGCGGTGCACGCAGCGCAGATAGAGATACTCGGATACGAACGGTACGTAGACCTGTACGTCCGCGGGTTTGTGAAGAATTTTTCGTGGCTGGCAATTCCGCTGGAGGAGCAGGCGTACAAATTGGATACGCGATTTGCGGAAACGCCGGGAGATGTTTTTTCGGTGGAAGAAGAAATCAGGCAGTGGTTAAGCCAGAGGAAGTATGAATAGGGATTTTTCGCTGGTTCAGTTGGAATTGGCCTGCGCGGATTGAAGCGACTGCATGCGCTTTTCGAATTTTTCAGCTTCGTCGTTGCGGCCGAGTTTGCGAAGGGCCGCCGCTTCAGCGGCGAGCTCGCGGACAAGGTAGGGACTTTCCGGTCCGAACTGTTTTTCTTGCAGCGAGAGCATTCGGGTATGGCACGCCAGGGATTTTTCCACCTGCTCCGAGGCGTCGTAGGCTTGGCAAAGACCGGCAAGTGGGAGGCTGAGCTGAATGTTCTCCGAGCCGTAAATGATCTCGAATATTTTCAAGGAACGCTGCATGGTGGCCTCCGTTTTGGCGTAATCCTTTTGCATGAAATAAACGCGTGCCAGACCACTGAGAGATGAAGCAACTTCGTTGCTGTTTTCCCCATAAGCTTTGACGTTTAGTTCGATGCCTCGCCGGAAACCGGCCTCGGCGGTTACGAAATCGTTCTGCATCAGGGCGAGCATGGCCATCATCTGCAAAGGGGCGGAAAGCATTGGCGATTCCGGACCGTAAAGCTTTTGGCTGACGGCGAGCTGCCTATTGTAGGCTTCTCCGGCTTCTTTATATTGTGCCCGCGACGCGTAAACGTTGCCGAGCATGGCGAGAGCCTCGGGGAGCCGCCCGTCCTGAGGCTGAATTTTTTCTGCAATAGCGACGGCTTTCTTCGCGGAGGTCTCCGCTTCATCGAAACGCTTTTGCCCAGCGGCTTGTTGGCTATCTTGCATCGCATCATGGAATTGCGCATCCACATTAGGCGCTGCGAGTGTTTCTCTTAGCCGACCTTCCAGCGCATCGGCTTCCTGGGCTTTTCCAGCCGAACGCAAATCTGCCAGATGCTGTTCGAAGCGCTGACGAGCCTGGTTGTAGGTTTCCTGTGCGCGGTACCAGCGCGTCGGCACGCCGTTCGGCTGTGGTGGCTGTTCATCAATTGCGGCCTGATGATAATTCTGTAGTGAGGCAACCCAGTCGCCGCTCTTTTCGAGTGCGAGCGCGAGGTACATGCGCGCCTCAATTTCCTTGGGAGAGAGGCTCACAGCTTCTTGAAATTCGGCGATTGCAGCTTTGTTGTCGCCGGAACCTTGAAGCGCCTGTCCAAGGAGGTTGTGGTGATACCAATTCGAAGGATCGACGCTTACGGCGTGCTTCAAGTGTGGAAGGGCGGCTGCGAAGTCTTTTTTGTCAATGAGGACGCGGCCGACTCCATCGAAGGAATAAGGGTCCGCGTCGTCGAGCTTCTCGGCTTTGCGGTATTGCGCCAATGCCTCATCGGACTTTCCTTGAGATTCATAATTTCTCCCGAGTCCGCGGATCGGACCGGCCGAAGCGGGATTCTGCTTGGCGGCAATTTCCAATTCCGTTTGGGCTTCCGCGTATCGACCGTAACCGCTTAAGGCATTCCCCAGGCACTGATGGCAGAGCGGCCAGTCGGGAGCGATCTTTGCGAGCTCACGAAATTCGGTAATGGCAGCGCCGGGATCGATGTGCATCAGATCTGAGCCGAGATTCTGACGAGCTTCGAGCCTTTTGGGATCGATTCGCTTGACCTCGCGATATTCGCGGATGGCGGAAATTTGGTCGCCTTTATGGTCGTAAGTAACACCGAGGTTGTAGTGGGCGCGTCCGTTATTGGGTTCTAGGGTGAGAGCCTGTTTGTACAGCTCGATGGCACTGTCAAATTGCCGCTGGTCGTCGAGAAGGTCAGCGAGGTCCACATAGGCGAGAACATAGTCGGGCTTACAGCGGAGGGATTTTTGGAACTCCTCTTTGGCGGCGTCGAAGTGTTGCAGCGCTTTAAGAGAGAGGCCAGCGTTCAAGTGAGCGGCAGGGTTATTGGGATTTTCCGCGAGAGCGGCTTTTGCCTGCCGCAGCGCTTCCTCTGAATCACCAGTTTCATAGTAGGCCAGGCTGAGCCGGGCGTGGAGTTCGGGAAAGTCGGAATCATCAGAAAGGACTTGCGAATAAACTGCAACTGCCTCCGGGTAACGCTCTTGTTTGACCAAGACAATTCCCATGACGAAGCCAATTTCGGATTTGGCATTGCTTTGGGAGAGCGCGCCGGTGAGTTCGGTGCCAGCGTCGTCCAGCTTGCCGGATTTGATCAGGGCACCGGCATGGCTCAAGTGCAGAAGGAGTTGTGATTCGGAGGCGCTGGTGGCTTCGCCCGGGGTCATTTTCGCCGAGTTGAGAGAGGCAAGGACTTTGGCGTTAGCTCCAGCAGTTTTCAGGAGAGACTTATAGGAAGCGTCCGGGACGAACGCAAGCCCGCGCGATTGGATATCGAACACGACGTTTTCGGGAAGGATGTCCCCTGCAACCAAAGCAAGGAGTTCGCTTCTGGTGAGCGGCCGCGGGGCAGCTTTAGCAGTGGTGAGATTAGTTAGACAGATACAAATAACAGAAAGAAGAAACGAGAGAGTTACCTTGCGTAGCATGACCCGGTCTCCTGCAGAACTACAAGATATGAATCTCCGCGCTACTTGCGCTGGAAGCGCTCGAAGTCGGCCATCTGGCTGGCCATTTCCTCGCGGGCGGCGTCGGCGGCGGAACGAATGCCCTGAATGCGGAGGCGGAATTCGTCCGGGTTGGATGCGCGCAGCAAGGCTTCTTCGATGGTGATGAGTTGTTTGCTGTAGAGATCGAAGAGCGATTGATCGAAGGTCTGCATGCCGTATTGCGAAGTGCCGGCGCCGATGGCGTCGTGAATGAGGCGCGTTTTGTCGGCGTTGATGATGCAATCGCGGATGTAGGCCGTGGCAATCATGACTTCGCAAGCGGGAACGCGGCCTTTGTCGTCGGCGCGGCGGACGAGGCGCTGGGAAACGACGGCTTTCAAAGTTGCGGCGAGTTGCAGACGAATCTGCTTCTGCTCGGGCGGCGGGAAGACGGCGATAATACGCTGAATGGTTTCGGTGGCGTCAAGGGTGTGCAATGTGGAGAAAACCAGGTGGCCGGTTTCGGCGGCGAGCAAAGCCGTAGATATCGTTTCGAGGTCGCGCATTTCGCCGACGAGAATGACGTCGGGGTCTTGACGAAGAGCGGCGCGCAAGGCCGTCGAAAAGTTCGCAGTGTCCACTTCGACTTCACGTTGGTTGATGAAGCTGCGCTTATCGCGGTGGAGAAATTCGATGGGGTCTTCGATGGTGATGAGGTGATCAGAGCGATTGGCGTTGATGCGGTCAATCATCGAGGCGAGGGTGGTGGACTTACCGGAACCGGTCGTTCCGGTGACGAGAACGAGGCCGCGCTGCTCTTCGCAAATCTTGTTGATGACGTTGGGCAGGTTAAGTTCTTCGACGGTACGAATTTTGGTCGGAATGACGCGGAGAACCATGCCAACGTTACCGCGCTGTTGAAAAACGTTGACGCGGAAACGACCGAGGCCCGCGACGCCATAGGCCATGTCGAGTTCGGCGGTTTCTTTAAACTTTTGCTTTTGGCGGTTCGTCATCATGCTGAACGCCATGGAAAGCATTTCTTCAGGCGTAATGCGGGGTACATCGGAGATGGGAGTTAGCAGGCCGTCGACGCGAAGGTAAGGATGATTGCCGACTTTGAGGTGCAAGTCGGACGATTTGTTTTCGACGGCTCGGCGAAGAAGATCGTCAATGCTTAAGGCCATAGAGTTCTCAGTTCTCGGTGGTCAGATTTCAAATAAAAGCACAAATGAATGCGGGTGTACCCAAAAGCGAAAGTAGCATCCGCGGGTAGAGCGGGCAAGGAACGTGGAACGGATGGTTGCGGTGTAGTTACCTGTCCGAGGGCAGGATGTGGGTGAAGAGGAGCATGGTTTACCGTTTACAGTTCGCGGTTCGCCGTTAGGAGCGCGCCCAAGTGTGGAGTTGATGACAACCTTATCGGAGACAACCTCATATTAGATTTGAAGCTCGAAGAAGCCGGCCTCGGAAGGCCGGCGCTACAAGAACTCTAACTGCTTGCCTTATGGCTTGCGGTTGAAGAAAGAGTCGTAGAGGAGGCCGGCGAAGAAGCCGCCGAGGAGCGGGCCGACCCAGTAGACTCCTTGATTTGCCCAGTGAGTTGAGGCGAGGGCGGGGCCGAAGGCGCGAGCGGGGTTGAGCGCGGCTCCCGTAAAGGGCCCGGCAACCATAATGCCTAACGAGATGATGAGGCCGATGCAGAAGCCGGCGTAAGGGCGAGACGAGTTGCGCTCGTCGACGGCGGTCGCGAAAACGGTGAGGACCAGGAAGAAGGTAGTGACGGCTTCGAGGATAAGGCCGGAGAGAACGGTGAAATCACGAGCAAGGGCCGGAGCACCGAGAGCGACAGCGCGCCAGGTGTCTTCGGGAACGACCGCACGAAGAAGGAAGGCTGCAGCGATGCCGCCGATAAGTTGCGCGACCCAATAGGAGACTGCTTCGACGGTGGAAATGCGTTTTGTCACCCAGAAGCCGATGGTGACGGCCGGATTGAAATGGCCACCGGAAACGTGACCGAGAGCGGAAATCATAAGCCCGATGGCGAGGCCGTGCGTGATGGCGACTGCGAAGAGACTCAGCTCGGGAGCAGCATTTAGAAACCGATAGGCGCAAATGGCCCCCGCGCCAAAAAAGACCAAGGCAAACGTGCCAATGAATTCGGCGGTGAGCTTTTGCGGTGTGGAGTACATGAACATGCCTCCTGTGTGAGGGACTGGCCGCGAGGGATTTTAACGGAAGAGGGATGGCAGAAGCAAAGAAGTTGAAGAATTAAAAGGTCGAAAGTCCAAAACGCGAGAATCAAAGATGACGCAGAGGGCGCTGAGGAGACGCAGAGAAGAGCAGGACTAACACGGAGGTTCTCAGGGAAAAGATCGCACAGAGGACACAGAGAAGAATAAGCACCCCGTGATCGGAGTACTTTCTGAAGAAACGACCGACAAAGAATTAGCGGGCGGCGGCGACGGGCGCGTTGACGGGGGTAAGCCAGCCGTGGCGGTCAGGCTTGGCGCCGCTTGTGAGTGCGAAAAATTCTTCCTGCAATTTGCGCGTGATGGGACCGGCGACGCCTTTGCCGACTTGGATGTGATCGACCGAGCGAATGGGCGTGATTTCGACGGCAGTGCCAACGAAGAAAACTTCGTCCACAATGTAGAGCATTTCGCGCGGGATGACGGTTTCTTTTACCGTGAGGCCGATATCCTCGGCCAT
>Ga0066388_100001824_pt1 | contig 12418 bp, 6 predicted proteins | sample PanSoiMetaGPlot6_FD_64539 | JGI IMG/M metagenome (GOLD analysis project Ga0066388, IMG submission 64539) | Tropical forest soil microbial communities from Panama analyzed to predict greenhouse gas emissions - Panama Soil - Plot 6 (Hybrid Assembly) | ecosystem: Environmental > Terrestrial > Soil... | reverse complement strand
TCACTGATGCACTGGCCATGTGGGCCGGCGAGAGCGCTGAACTCAGCTGTGACGTCATCAGCGTCCATCTTGATGCACCTGACCATGCCATCAGTGATCTGCACTGTCGTGCGTGCCGCCGAGGCCCGCCGAGCCAGCTGACGCGCCTGGCGCACAGCAGCGTGGCCAGCGCTGTACCGGCCTGGACCGTATGCGGTCAGGACGCCCGACGGCCGGAGCATGCCGTTGACAACAACGGGCAGAGGCTCCCCCGAACTGAACTGCTCCTCATGGATTTCTGTTTCAAACTCGAAGAAGCCAGCGAGAGGCGACGGATCACCGACCGGAACTTTGAGATCCGTCAGCATCGTGAATTCAACTTCAGCGCCGAAAGTGATTACAATCTTTGTCCCACGGCTCCCCTCGAAGCTCAACTGGCTCATTTCCTCTACGTGCTTCAACGCGGCCTGGTGACCCCGCAGCATGGTCGCGAAGTCCATGCTCTCGAGATGCCGCAAGCCGTAAGACACAGCCTCGTCAGAGCCGTCGAAGGCCGCCAACGGTAACCAAAGTGCCCTGGAGTGAGTGAACGAGCCGCGCAGGAGGTCCTGCCTGGCGTAGTTCTCATCTCGTGCCAGGATGACAAGAGCAGCCGCAGGCGCAGCGCCGAACTCATCCAAATAGCGGAAAGGAAGGCCAGCAGATTCTGCCCATCGAGCCGCAGCGGCAGAATCCGAAATAGCGACCGGCAGCTCGCCATTGAACATATTCCGAAAGTATTCCGTCAGCATGATTCCTGCCTCATCATGAAGAGTGGCATGGAATGGCGGACTCCAGCGATCGCACCGCTGCTGCCTGCGACACTGTTGAGCCAGAACCGAGGCTTCCCTGACACATTAGACATCCCATGCGTTTGGGTGTCAAGCAGCACCTTCTTGATCTTTGCTGGCCTTGATCTTTGCTGGCGTGGTGCGTCCAGCCTTGGTCCCGTCGTAGAGGGTGCCGGTCTTCGGCGAACGCTCTATCCTGCTCCACAGTGCCCATGGCCTTCTGCCGATCATGTCTCTGTCAAAATCTGTGATCGATCACGCTACGTGATCACCATCAGGCACTCACTGTACCGAACCCGCTACACATCCCGGCTGACTTCGAACGTAACTGGTCAGGGACCCCTGGGCGGGTGTTTCGTCCAAGTCGGAGTGTCGCAGTGCGTGACGCCGGTTCGGCGCGAAATATGATCGGGTGCCGCCTGCGACGTCGAGTGTTCTTGTCCTGCCCGAGCCTGGCGGCGTCTCGCGGCCGGGTGGCTCAGCGTGATCGTCGACCAGTTATTTGGCGTTGTCCAGCGGGAACGCAAATCATGAACCACTCCGGGTCCGGCCCTCGTCCGTTCCTGAAAGCAGACTCTGGCGTTCTCCACATTTGAATGTTGACATTATGGTCTCTGATTTCAGAGAAACGCTGGGTTCCTGATACACCAGCAGGGATCTGGCTATATTTAATTTAGACGGCAACCCAGTGAAAGGGTTCGGCTGGTCTGCGTCGTTCGGTTGCGGCTGTCAGATCCGGCTCGATTCGCCGTTGCCCGACAGGGTCAGGCGCTTGCCCGTCTGATCGGGACGTTTGACCCTGTCCGGCCCTGGCCGCCACGTCGTAGCGTTCAGGGGTTGTTGCCGTCGCACGGGGAGCCGCTGTTCGGAACCGGCACACTTGCGCTTTGCGTCGGCGGCGACGGCGACGTCTGGCGACGTCCCCGTGCTGCTCGAGGGTGAGACAGTTGCCATGAGTGCCGATTCGATTCGCCCGTCACGTGCCTGGTACTAGGTCTCGGCTGCCCTCCTTACCGGCGCGGTGGCTTTCATCGTGCTGGCGGTGGTCGGCATGGCATCCATGATCGACACCGTCGATGGGTTCCAGCGGGTGCCGGTGCCGGGGCAGGCGAAGGTCAGCTTCGCAGACCCCGGCGGATACACCCTCTACTTCGAGGGCCCGGGCATCTCCGACGGCATCTCCGACGTCTCAGAGACCGGGACCGTGCACATCGAGCTGGAACCGACAAGCCCCGGCCCATACCCCTCGCTGAACGACTACCACGGCAGCGTCACCTACAACCTGGCAGGTCACGAGGGTATGGCGGTGGGCACCATCCAGATAGCCCAGCCCGGCACCTACCTGCTCAGCACCGGGGAGCCGACTCGGCCCGGCGTGACCAACGTCGCCGTAGGGCGAGGCATCGCCCGCGGGAGCGTCAGGTCCGTCGTGCTGCTCGTCACCGCGATCCTGATCCTGATCCCGGCCGGGCTTGTCATCGGCAGTCTCACCTTCGTGCGCCGCCACCGCGCCCGTCGAGGTCAGCCGACCTCATGGCAGGGCGTGCCTCCCACCGTCGCTGCAGCAGCGGCCCTGGCCGGCTGGTATCCCGATCCGGCCGAGCGTCACGAACGCCGACTCTGGGACGGCCTCCGATGGACCGAACAGGTTTCAGACCACGGCGCCCAGGGCGTCGACCCCCTCGGTGAACCCACATCGACAACCGCCACGTCCGCCGGGACGCCACTGGACAGCAGCCGACCGCCACAAGATGCCAAGCACCCGCAGGAGTAGCGGCAGCACGCCACCGCACTCGCCGCGATCCGTGGGCGGCCCGGGACGGCTAGGGGCCACTGCGACGAGTCAGGCCCGGCGCGTTCCGCCGTCAAGACCCTGCTGGCCAATTCGGCGGCCGTCTCACGTGCGGAGAGCCGGCGCTCGCCGGGCCGGTGCTCGCGCCGCGCGGGGCCGGGCCCGCCTCGCCGATCTCGAGGTTATGCCGCCCGACACGCCGAGGAGAACCTGCGTAACCTCGAGATCGGCGGGATCCGGGCCGCCGGGACCGGTGCCTGGCGAATTGGCCAGCAGGGTCCGTCAAGGGTGGGAACCCCGTGGGGTGCCCGGCTCGCACGGGCCCGCCCGCGGCGGTCCTCGCGAGGATCGGCCGGGGCGGGCCCTGATTGCGGTCTGGTGACTATCCGGCGGGGTTCGTGTCGAGATGTGTGTTCGTCACGCTTTCGATTGCCCCGATCAGCGTATACCAGCAGGTATGCCCGTCCGTGGTGGCGGCCGTTATCGTGCCGACGGCCTTGACGTTGCTGCTGCCGGACGTGCGCTGGAAGACTGGGCCGCCGCTGTCGCCCGGCAGGCAGATCTCCCTGCTGCTATCGTGGGCCCTACCGAGGTTGCACTCCTGGTGACCTTCGAAGACGTCGCAGAACGGGCCCGAACTGGCCACGCTGACATTGCACTCTATGCCGTACGCGCTGTTCGGCTTGGGGGTGGCGCCGTCGAAGCAGATTTGCTCACCGGCCGCCGGATGGTAGGTCGTGTACGGAAAGTAGATGGAGCTGTCGGCGCCCCAGACCGTCCCCCATGCGTTCACCGGCCCGATCGTCTGGGTGTCTGTGTACGTGCTGCCCCCGAAGTCTCTGAAGTAGTTTGTGGAGGTCGCCCCGAGCGTGTAGTGGTGGGTGAAGTTCGTATACCACGTGCGGCTGCCGCAATGACCGGCGGTGGTGGCCCAGTGGTTACTGGGGTTGTTGTTTCCGCGCATCGTGAACCCGTCGGTGCACTTCAGCGTCTCGTCGTTGTTGAAGATCCTGTCGCCGCCGTAGAACGGGGCACTGTCATAGTATTTGTTCGCGAGGAGGACCGCCTGCTGGTTCAGTGGCTCGTGGCTGACTGAAACCCAGCCGGCGCCGTAGGTGGCCAGCAGCTTCCGCTCCGCCGCTCCAGTATACGACCGCAGCGTGATCGTGACCTTGCTGGATGCGGCGTCCGGCCCCCACTGCGCCAGCCGGATGCCGCGGGCCCGCCAGCCTGGTTCCTGTCTGGCGATCCGCATCGTCAGGGCGTCGAGCTGCGCCCAGCTGTGCGATACGTAGGCGACCTCATATGCGGCTGCGGCGCTGCGCGCGGCCTCGTCGCGCATGGCGGAGAGGAGTCCGGCGCCGTGGGCCGCGACGACATAGACGGTCAGGCTGCCCGACGGGGATAGCCCCTGCCCGCCGTAGGCGCTTTGGAATCTCTTGGTGCCGAGCGTTTCGACGGTGCTTGCAAGCGACGCGGCAGGGTGCCCGGCCAGGTGCCGGGGCTGCGGCTTGGACGGGGCCTGTGCTGCTGATGTTCCCGCAGAGGCGCCGGTCGCCGCGGATATTGCGGTGGCCGCGCAGGCGAGAAGGGAAAGCGGGAGGAATAACAGTCGTGAGCGCGTGTGCATTGGTGACTCCCTTTCTCCGCACCGTTGGTCACTGAACAGGTGGTAACGTTGTGTCCCCGGAACGTCACGGAGCGCGATAGGCGCGGCCGCCTGGCAACAGCCTGATGGCGGCGGCCGGGCGCGGGGAGTTGGCGCGGACACAGGTCCGGCCGCAGCGGCGCCCTCCGGTCGGCTGATTCGCATTGCGGCCCCTGGTGCGGCTCACCTGGAAGTCTCGTCACCAGGATCGGCACATTTCGTGGCGCGCGCGTGGCGTTTTCGTGGCGCCGACCACATGGTGGTTCTTCGCACCCGGCGGCACCTGTGATCTCCCGATCACAGCTTGCGCTTCGTCGTCTTGACCGTTCGCTCGAAGATAGTCCAGCACCAGTGCTCTGACCTGCGCAGACGTGTCAGGGTTCGGCGTGGGAGGGCTGAGAGCGTCACTTTTCGTAGTAGGTCGACTACGACCTTCCGGTCGGGTGCGAGGAGCCCGTATGGTGGCGGCCGGGAGGTCTCGGTGGAGCTGTGACCGCGGACATGTGGCTGGGTGTCTTGGGCCCGTTCTGCGTCCGTCAGAACGGGGCGGCGGTTCTGGTGCCGGCGGCCAGGCAGCGGGCAGTCCTGGCGGTGCTGGCGGTGCGGGCCGGGCAGGTGGTGTCGTTCGAGGAGTTGGCCGAGACGGTCTGGGACGGCGTGCCGCCGGCCGGGGCTCGAGGCACGCTGCGCGGGTACGTCAAGCGGCTACGCCGGGTGCTGGGGCCCGAACTCGCCGACCGGCTGGTCACGAGGGAGCCGGGGTACCTGCTCGACGCCGCCGACGACGAGGTGGACCTGCTGGCCTTCGACCTGCTGTGCGCGCAGGGCTCGGCGGCGGTGCGGGTCGGCGAGTGGCAGCGGGCCTGGCGGGTGCTCGACCAGGCAGTGGCGTTGTGGCGGGGTGAGCCGCTGGCCGATCTGGGTTGCGAGGCGCTGCGGCGCGAGCTGCTGCCCCGGCTGGCCAGCCAGCGGCTGCAGGCAATCGAGTGGCGGGCCGACGCGGGCCTGGAGCTGGGCCGGCACGGCGAGCTGGTCGCGGTGCTGACGGGGCTGGCCAGCGAGCATCCGCTGCGGGAGCGGTTCTGCGCGCAGCTGATGCTGGCGCTCTACCGTTGCGGCCGGCAGGGCGAGGCGCTGGCGGTCTACCAGCGAACCCGCCGGGTACTGGCCAGCGAGCTCGCAGTGGAGCCGGGCCCGGAGCTGCGCGAGCTGCAGCAGCGGATCCTGACTGCCGACCCCAGCCTGCGCTCCCCGGCGGCGGAAGCTGGGCTGACAGGCGTGGCCGGGCGGGCCGGGCCGGCCGTGGTCGTACCCCGCCAGCTACCGACCGCGGTCGGAGGCTTCGTCGGCCGGGCGGTCGAGTTGGCGGCGCTGGACGCGATGGCCGAGGACGGCACCGACGCCGCCGGCTGGGTCGTGATCTCAGCGCTGTGCGGCACCGCGGGAGTCGGCAAGACGGCGCTGGCCGTGCACTGGGCGCACCGGGTGGCCGATCGGTTCCCCGATGGGCAGCTGTACGTGAACCTTCGCGGGTTCGATCCTGCCGGTGCGCCGATGGCCGCTGGCGACGTGCTGCGTCAGTTCCTGGCCGCCTTGGCGGTGCCGGCCGAACGGATCCCGATCGAGCTGGGCGCGCAGGCCGGCCTTTATCGCAGCCTGCTGGCCGGCCGGCGGATGCTGGTGCTGTTGGACAACGCCCGGGACGCCGATCAGGTGCGCCCGCTGCTGCCGGCCGGTCCAGGCTGCCTGGTCGTGGTGACGAGCCGGACCGAGCTGGCCGGGCTGGTGGCCACCGAGGGCGCCAACATGTTGGCCCTGGATGTGCTGAGCCAGGCAGAGGCCCGCGAGTTGCTGGCGCGGCGGCTGGGCGCCGGTCGGACCGCCGCCGAGCCTGAGGCGGTCGACGAGCTCATCGACCGATGTGCCAGGTTGCCGCTGGCGCTGAGCATCGCCGCCGCCCGGGCCAGCATCCATCGGGGACAGCCACTGGCCGCGCTGCTGGCGCAACTGCGAGATGCCCGGGACCGGCTGGACGCGCTGACGGCTGGGGAGCCGGCCACTGACCTACGGGCGGTCTTCTCCTGGTCGTACCTCGGTCTGACCGCGCCGGCAGCCCGGATGTTCCGGCTGCTCGGCCTGCATCCCGGACCGGATCTCACCGTCGCCGCCGCGGCGAGCCTGGCCGGCACCTCCCCGCTGCAGGCCCGCCGGGCGGTGCGCGAGCTGACCTCGGCGCACCTGCTGGCCGAGCACACCCCCGGCCGGTTCGGGTTCCACGACTTGCTGCGAACCTACGCCGCCGAGCAGGCCCAGCTCCTGGACGCCGCGGGCGAGCGTCGCAGCGCAGTGCGGCGAACGTTGGACCACTACCTGCATACCGCCTGGACCGCCGACCACCTACTGCATCCGGCCCGCAGCCGGATCACTCTCGCCCCGCCGCAGCCCGGGGTCGCCGCCGAGCAGCTCACCGAGCACGGCCAGGCGCTGACCTGGTTCGAGGCCGAGCACCGGGTCCTGGTGGGCGCGGTCGCCCAGGCAGGCGATCAGGGGTTCGACACGCACACCTGGCAGCTGTCCTGGACGCTGCGGACCTTCTTCTACCGGCGTGGGCACTGGCGCGACTGGGGCACCACCCAGCACCTCGCGCTGGCCGCGGCCGAACGGCTGGGAGACCAGTCAGGGCAGGCCCACGCTCTGCGCGACGCCGCGGCCGCCTGCACCGAGCTGGGCCGCTACGGGGAAGCACATGCACACCTGGACCGAGCGCTGCGGCTGCGCGAGAAGCTCGGTGACGACGAGGGCCGCGCCCGCATCCACCTGGACATCGCGCGGGTACTGGAACGCCAGGACAGCTACCGCGAGGCGCTTGGCCATGCCCAGCAGGCCCTCGACTGCTACGAGGCCACCGGCGACGGGGCCGGCCAGGCCAACGCGCTGAACGCTATCGGCTGGTACCACGCCCATCTCGGCGACCACAGCCAGGCCCTGCGCTGCTGCCAGCAGGCCCTCGACCTACACCACGAACTGGGCGACCGACAGGGCGAGGCAGCCACCTGGGACAGCCTCGGCTACATCAACCGCCTTCTCGGCGACCACACCCAGGAGGCCCACTGCTATCGCCGCGCGCTGGACCTCTACACCGAACTGGGCGAACGCTACTACCGCGCTGACGCCCTCATCCACGTCGGCGACGCCTGTCAGGCCACCGCCGACCCCCGGGCAGCAAGCCAGGCCTGGCAGCAAGCCCTGACCATCCTCGATGAGCTGCAGCACCCCGACGCTGAGGGCGTCCGCCGCAAACTGCACGACCTGCACCGCACCGAAGTCAGAACGCAGGCCGACCCGGCAATGCCGTAATGTCCTTGGGCCGTAATGCCCTCGGCGGCGCTGGCGTGGTGGCGCAGTTCGGGTACACCGATCTACTGTTCAGCCGGCGGGGCGAGGGGTCACCACGAACTGGCGAAGGTAGAGGTCGGTGAAGGTGACCGGGCCGCGTGGGCCGGGCACCCGGTCGACGTTGATGCCGGTCTCCGGGATGCCCAGCAGCTTGAAGCCGTCCAGCAGCCTGGTGCTGACGTTCCAGAACGCGCCGGTGCCGCCGTAGGCGGCGAGGAACTCGGACGCGGCGGCCTCGTCCTCGGCCACGACCGTCGCGGCCAGGCCGGAGGTCTCCTCCTCGGCGAGCCGCGCGGCGGCGACCGGGCCCGACACCGGCGCCAGCGTGACGGTCGCCTCGTGGCCCTCGTCCAGCGCCCACTCGTGGCCGAGCGGGTGCGGGTGTGGTGGCCGGGACGCGGCGACCCCGAGCCGGTCCAGCACGGCCAGCACGCCGGGCAACAGCACGTCCCAGACCGCCTGGTCGACCAGCAGCAGGTTCAGCCGGTTGCAGACGCCGAGCCGGTCCAGGCCCTCCTCCACCAGCCGCAGCACCCGCTCCCGGTCCGCCGAGCGGTGTACGTAGAGCACGCCGCCGCCGTCGGCGTGCGCCAGGGTGCGGACCCCGTGTGCCGCCGCCGCCATGCTCAGCTCGTGGGTGCTGGCGCCGCTGCCGCGCAGGATCACCAGCGGGATCAGGCCGGGCAGGCTGACCAGCGCGCGGGCGGTCTCCCGGCCAGGCTGGCGGACCAGCTGGATCGCATCGGGGTCCAGCCCGGCGGCGGCGAGCGCGGGCGCGACGACGGAGTCCACGAGCGCCGCCGCGGAGCCGATGGCCGCCGAGCCGGTGCGCAGCACGCCTGCGTTGCGGGACTTCAGCAGCTGGGAGGCGACGTCGACAACCACGTTGGGGCGGGCCTCGAAGTTGGCCCCGACCACGCCGACCGGCCGGCGAAGCTCCTGCACGACGGCCCCCGGCAGCTCGCGCACGACCTTGCGCCACTGCGGGTGCGGGACGCCGGCAAGCGTGTGCAGCTGGTGGGACATGCCGTCCAGCCGGTCCTCGCCGAGGCGGAGCCGGTCGCGCATCGCGGCCGGCAGGCCGGCCGCCTCCGCGGCGGCGAGGTCCTCCTCGTTCGCCTTCAGCACGACGTCGCGAGCGGTCACGAGGCGGTCGGCGATCCCGCGCAGCGCGGAGTCGATCGTCTCCGCCGACGCCCTCCCCACACTGCCGGCCGCCGCCTTCGCGGCGACGGCGCAGACCCGTACGGACTCGGTGGCTGCCATGACTGAAACCCTACGGCGCTGGAGCGGGTACCGCCGCGGGTTGGATCAGCCGGGTGAGACGATCCGGAAGTCGGGGTCGGCCGGGGGCAGGGCGGTGTCCAGCTGGGCCTTCTGCAGTCGCCCGGAGAAGTCCCAGTTGACCGCCTGCCAGCGGGTGAACTGGTCCAGCGCCCACACACCGGACTGGCGGCTGCCGTTGCCAGACCTACCGTTCCCCCCGAAGGGGAGGTGTGCCTCGGCGCCGGACGTCGAGTTGCAGATGCTGACCATCCCGGAACGCACACCCCGCTGGAACCGGAATGCCTGCTCCGGGTCCCGGGTGTAGATCGCCGCCGACAGCCCGTACCCGGAGGCGTTCGCCAGCTCGACCGCCTCGTCCAGGTGGGAGTACGAGCAGACGCCGACGATCGGCCCGAAGGTCTCCTCGGTGAACAGCGTGTCGTCCGGCCGTACGCCGTCGACGATGCTCGGGTGAGCGAACAGCCCGGCGTCCGGGTCGCCGACGAAGCCGGCCCGCGGGTTCGCCGCCGTGATCCGCCCCTGCCCGGTCGAGCCGAGCACGGTGTGGTGCGGGCGGACGGCCGCCAGGTGGGCGTCCATCCCGGCCAGGAAGCGTTCCTCGAGCATCGGCCCGTAGAGCACCCGTGGGTCGGTCGGGTCGCCGACCACGGCGGTCTCGACGGCGCGGGCGAAGCGGCGCAGGAACTCCCCGTGCACGGACTCGTGCACCAGTACGGTGCCCAGCGACGTGCAGCGCTGCCCGGCGGTGCCGAACCCGGAGAACAGCGCGCCGTCCACCGCCAGGTCCAGGTCCGCGTCGCCGGCCACGACCATCGGGTTCTTGCCGCCGAGCTCCAGGCAGGGCGACTGCAGGTGGGCGCCGCACAGCGCGCCGAGCCGGCGGCCGACCGCGGTGGAGCCGGTGAAGCCCACCTTGTCCACCAGCCCCGCGTCGAAGGCCAGCTCGAGCCCGGCGTAGGTCTGCTCGCCGCCGGCGAGGACCAGCCCGAGCGCGCCGGCCGGCACGCCGGCATGCAGGAAGATCGAGTGGAACGCGGCGGCGATGGCCGCCGAGTACTCCGCCGGCTTCCACACCACCGTGTTGCCGCACAGCAGCGCCGGCACCAGGTACCAGGACGGGACCGCGACCGGGAAGTTGCCGGCGGTGATGACGACCGCCACGCCCAGCGGCGCACGCACCGTGAACAGCTGCTTGTCCGGCAGCTCGCTCGGGACCGTGTGCCCGTAGAGCCGCCGGCCCTCGCCGGTGAAGAAGTCGCAGGTGTCGACGACCTCCTGCACCTCGCCGCGCGCCTCCGCGACCGGCTTGCCGACCTCCCGGGTGACCAGCGCGGCGAGCGCGTCGGCATTCGCCTCCACCAGTCGGCCCACCGCGGCGATCACCCGGCCACGCACCGGCGCCGGCACGGCCGCCCAGCCCGGCTGGGCCTCGCGCGCAGACCTCACGGCCGCGAGCAGCGTCTTCGCCTCGCCGAGCCGGACCTCCGCTACCACCTCGCCGGTACGGGCGGGGTTACGGGAGAGGTAGCTGTCGCCAGGTCCGTCCAGAACCGGGCTACCGTCAAGAACGGAGCAAACTCGAGCCGTCATCTCCAGTACCTCCAACGTTGCGAGTGTTCCTCGTTGCAGCTTTACGTCGGTTCGCGTGTTTGGCCTGGTAGGCCCCGTTTGCCTACCGCTGCCCGGGGGTCACGTCGCCCACCGTAAGGGGCGACCGCTGGGACACGCCCGTGGGCCGCCGCGGTGGACGCCAAAGTCAATGTCAGAGCTTCGAGCCGGCTCCCAGACGTCCACGACGAGGTGGCGTATCCCGTCACGCCATGGCATGGTGAGGACCGCGGCGACTCTGGGTTGGCTGAGTATTTCCCTGATCGCGGCCGGTCAGCTTACGCTGTAGAACCACCGTCGGATCTGTCCGAAGCGGGTCGCGGCTGAGGGGGGAGGGGTCCGTGGAGCGCCTCGATACCTTAGTCCTCCAGGTCCAGCCTGTCTCGGAGACCGACGACCAAGAACTGGCCATAGTGACGCAGCGGCTGAGGTCACAGCTGCTCGACTTGGACGTGGAGTCTGTCGTGCCGGTCGCTGGCACCGCGGACCCTGACCGCCAAAAGGGATTGGAGGCCCTGGTCGGCTGGTTGGCGGTGCGGCTCGGGAAGGAAGGGCTGCAGGCAGTGCTGCGGGCGGTCGTTGCTTGGACCACGCGCAGCGGCCACAGCGTTGAGATCAGATACGGCGCCGATGTTCTGAAGGTCAGTAGAGTGAGCTCGGCGCAGCAGAAACGGCTCATCGATGACTTCCTCGCCCGACACCCGTCCCGCTCCTGACCTACCCGCTGGACCGCGGGCCGCACTCGTCGTCGCGACCGGCGGATACGATGACACGGCGCTGACGCGCTTAGATTCCGTCGCCCGCGATGCCGAGGAGATGGCCACGGTTCTCGCCGACCCGGACATCTGTCGGTTCGACGTTACCCGGGTTATCGACGGGAGCATTCAGGAGATCCGTTTGGCCGTAGAGGACTTCCTCGTAGAACGGCGCCGCGAGGAACTGATTGTGGTCTACTTCTCCGGTCACGGCCTGCTTGACAGTCAAGATCGGCTGTACTTTGCCGCCGCTGACACGCGTATGGACCGACTTGCCGCAACTGCCCTGGAGGCGGCGTGGCTATGGAATCAGCTCGAGGACTGCCGGGCCGCCTGTCAGGTGGTGGTTCTAGACTGCTGCAACAGCGGGGCATTCGGTCGCGTCGGTGCCAAGGGCGAGCCCGGCACGGACCTGCGGCTTCCCAATAGGTTCATCGCAGAGGGTGGACGCGGCCGAGCAGTACTGACAGCATCCAGGGCGAACCAGCCATCCTGGGAAGGAGCCCGAGTCGATGGGCTCAGCACGCCGTCGGTGTTCACCAGCGCGTTGATCGAGGGCCTGAAGACCGGAAAAGCCGACGCTGACGGAGACGGCTATATTTCAGTTGAAGAAGCCTACAACTACGCCTACAACAGTGTCATTGCCAGCGCCGCCAAGCAAGTGCCCCAGAAGTGGATCTTGGCAGGCGAAGGCGTGGTCCTGCTCGCCCGCACCCGGGTCGCGTTGCCGTCACGACCCGCTAATCTGCCCGAAGAGACCTTGCATGGTTTGCCCAGACCGAATTTTGATCTGCCGACTCCACATGATCAGCGTCGATTCGTCGGGCGTGATCACGAGTTGGCGTCCTGCCGGCAGAAGCTGACTGCGAGTGGGTTCCTAATTATTCGCGGTCTCGACGGACAGGGTAAGACGACGCTTGCGAGCATATATGCCGCGAGATACCGGAGTGACTATGACGTCCTATGGCGAGTTCCATCGTCGCATGAGTCTGGCGTCACGGCCGCTCTAGAGCAGCTCGCCAAAGAGTTGCGGCTCGCAGCCGTCTCGCCGCGCGATGTGTCCGAGTTGCTGATCGCACTAAGGGAGAAACTCAGCAGTTGGAAACGTTGGTTGTTGATCTTC